>MPMF02158107.1_pt1 | contig 82591 bp, 83 predicted proteins | sample 1617271 | NCBI WGS metagenome assembly MPMF02 (sample SAMN05944812, study PRJNA350692) | marine metagenome | biome: marine; feature: ODZ; material: water; isolation source: 120 m water sample prefiltered with 30 um filter, filtered on to 0.2 um... | place: Pacific Ocean | collected 2012-04-09... | reverse complement strand
CGTTGCTCGTTGCTCAAGACGTTGCTCATGCCGGCGTAGGACCATGTCGTCCCCGCCGGCGTCAACGTCTCAGCCGCAGCCCGTTAATGGCCGGTTTTCAGGTGTCCATAAATGGCCGGTTTTGAGTGTCGCCCGAGGCTTCTCACCGTTTCACTTCTTTGTGCCTCGGCTCTTGAGCAGTTTCAGTTTGGCAACGGATCGCGCATGTACGACGCGATTGTCACAGCTTCGACCGCCCTGGAGAACCTCGATGCTCGGAGGATTCTGGTTCTTGCCACCGACGGCGATGATAACGGCAGTGAGAACAGCTGGAGAGACGCGCTTGAGCGAGCGTCTTCTGCCAAGGTCGCGATCTACATCGTCAGCTTCGAGAATCGCTATTTCGACGGCGTGAGCCAACGCCGCACTCGAGAAGACTCGAACTTGAAGGCCCTCGCCGTGGATACGGCCGGCTGTTATGTTCGTCTGGGTTCGACCGACGAGTTGGGTTCGACGCTTGAGCGAATCAGGGCTGAGTTGGACGGGGCGGACGCATCCGGCTCGTTGTGCTGACTTCCATCGAAGAGCAACTGATAAAAGGCGCTGCAGCCGGTCTCGTGCGCCGACGGTGGAATCACGAGTGGTGCGTGGCGCGAACTCCCGGAGGGTAGAGAAGAACGACAGCAGCAGGGACGGTTCATGATGAAGGTGGTGGATCGCGCGAACCTCACGAGAACACAGGACACCTAACCATCGAATGGAGCCGACGCGCGGCGCTTTAGGAACGAGCGCGGCTCATTCGTGACGTTAGGTGGACGACCCCGATCCGATCAGCCGGGATGAGCGATATGAGAAGAGCGCCAATCTGTCTTGGTTCAGTTCTGCTGCTTGCGGCGAGCGTCACTGTTGACGTACGGGGTCAATCGAACGAGGCACAGGACGCCGCGGTCATGGAGGCGCTTGACGCTTTCTTGGCCGGGTTCAACTCGCGGGACTCTGAGACGTTCGCAGCAGCACTCCACTTTCCTCATGTGATCCTGGACGGCTCCAGGATCATCCAGTTCGAGGCCAAGGAAGACTACGTCGCGAGGGACTCGGCTCTGTGGGGTTCGGTACAAGACAACTGGGCTCGCACCGTCTGGGACGACCGCAGAATCGTGCAGCGCTTGGGAGACACCGTTCACGTAGCGGGCCGCTGGGCTCGGCTCGATGCCGCTGGGAACGTCATCGCCAAGGCCGATGTGCTGTACACAGTGACGAGAAAGGACGGCCGGTGGGCGATCTTTGCGCGATCGGGGAATCGTCGGGCTCAAGGGGCTCTCCGAGAGCCGTAGGCGATGGCTAACCACGGGTTGCAGCGGACGCCGGCACGGGTCGCTCCGCCGGCGCCGCTGAAATCTAACGTTCGACGGATACTGAATTGAACCACCAAGTCGACCGTGATACGTTGTATTACATGAAAGAAGTCGTCACGATTCGACTCGATGCTGAACTGCAGAGGGAGCTCGACGAGGTTTGCGAGCAGCTGGGTCGCACGCGGAGCGAAGTCGTCCGGGACGCGTTGCGTCGGCAGCTCAGCCTGATGCGTTTCGAGCATACCCGGCGGCGGCTGACACCCTATGCCGAGGCGCGCGGGTATCTGACGGATGAGGACGTCTTTCGGGACGTTTCGTGAGGGTCTTCTTCGATACGAATGTCCTGATCAGCGCGTACACGGCGCGTGGTCTGAGCGCGGACTTGTTCCGGCTGGTGCTGAGCGAGCATGAGGTGCTGACCGGCGAGGTCAATCTTCAGGAATTCAACAGAGTTCTTGGGCAGCGCTTCAGAGTGCCCGCGGCTGAGGTCATCCGGGCGGAGCGAGAACTCCGTGAGCACACCATAGTCCCGAAGCCGAGCGCGAGACCTGCCCTCGAGATTCGCGACCCGGACGACGTCTGGGTGCTCGCGTCGGCCGTGGCGGGCCAGGCCGACGCGTTGGTCACAGGCGACAAGGACTTGCTGGACATTGCAGCCGTGGCGCCGATACCGATTCTGAGTCCCCGCGAGTGCTGGCAGTGGCTGCGAGGTTGAAGTCGTGACAGCCCGTCGAACAAGGCGTTGCACCTGACGGCCGTTCGTCCGCGCTCAGCGGCCGCAGGTGAACGCTGACGTTAGCCAGACAGATTCCTCAGTTGCGTCAACCCAGCCAAAGTGATTACAATGTAATCACATGCCTACCGCAACAACGCGAATCGTCCGAATCGGCAACTCGCGCGGGTTCCGTGTCCCGAAGATACTGCTGGACCAAGCAGACCTGCCAGACGAAGTCGAACTGCGTGCCGAACCCGGTCGACTTGTGGTCACCGCAGCACGGGCTGCCCGAGCGGGCTGGGAAGATGCCGCACAGCAAATGCATGCCCGGATGGACGACGAACTGCTCGACCCTGACCAGGCGACGTCCTTCGATGAGCAGGAGTGGACGTGGTGACGGAGCAGGCGCCAGTACGGGGCGATGTGCACCTCGTGACACTGGACCCGACGACGGGCAGTGAGATCCGAAAGACCAAGCCCTGCCTGATCATCTCTCCGGACGAACTCAATCGGCATCTCAGAACGGCCATCGTGGCACCGATGACAACGGGCGGGCGGAGATATCCGTGGCGGGTCCCGTGCCGTTTTCAGCGACGCTGTGGTTTCGTCGCGGTTGATCAGATCCGGACTGTGGATGGGGCTCGCCTCTCGAAGCGCCTCGGACGGCTCGGATCTACCACGGTCGACGATGTGTTGCAGACGTTGCAGGAGATGTTCGCGGAAGAGTGAAGAGCTAACAAGCGATTGCTGCAGTCGCGGTAGACATCTGGCTCGCGCGCTGCGCTTGCGATCACCACATTAGCCGCGCAGCAGAATCGCGAGACGTTGACAATCTCCACGAACCAGACGAGCCGACTAAGAAACCCAACAGGATTCGTGGCTGGAGGACTCAGTTGGAGACACGATCGTCGAGGGCAATGGTTTTGGCATGTATCGACCCGCGGTTCCAGGAACTCGTCACGAACTACACCACCGGACGCGGTCTCACCGGAAGGTACAGCCAATTCACCGTGGCCGGCGCAGCCATTGGCGTTGTCGCGCCCAGATTCGAGAATTGGCACGCCACGTTCTGGGACAACCTTGACGCCTCCGTCGAATTGCACCGAATCACCACGGTCATCGCCATCAACCATCGCGATTGTGGCGCCGCAGAGATTGCCTACGGTGCGGCGGCGGTCGCCGATGCCACCTGCGAGACCCGAACCCATCGGGAAGCGCTGGCGGAGTTTCGGAGGCAACTCGCTGTGCGGCATCCACAACTTGGTGTCGAGACAGGGCTGATGGCCCTCGACGGCACTCTCGAGGGTATCTCGTAGGCCATCAACGGGCGGAAACCAAGGTTCCTCTCGGGTCAGCCGCACACCTCGCACGCGCGTGTCTCCCATCGCAACACCTCCACGGTTCCTTACCACGCAATTGCTGGTATGTTGCAATGACCACGTGAGAGCGCCCTCCGATAAAGTAGACACTTCCGCCTAACCAAGGAGGTGTTCGATGCCCCGGGCCGGTCGTAAGAAGGTCCAGCGCTACAGTATGGAGTTCAAACAGCGAGCGGTGCGGCTGAGCCAGCTGCCGGATGTAGAAGTGCAGGCGGTGGCCCAGGCGCTCGACATCCATCCGTTCATGCTCTCGCGGTGGCGGAAAGAGGCGCGGGAGGGCTGGCTGCGCGGGACGAGCGCGCGTGCCAAGCCACGGTCGAGTGTCACCCGCGTGCTCAACGACCTGGAAGCCTTGCCAATTGAGCACATCGCCGACGGTTTCATCGCTCCGATAGAGATACGCGAGGCGATTGCGGCTCTATCCGCCGGGCGCGAGTACCAGCCGACTGATCCATACGTAGAGCGCCTGGACCGGGCACTTGAGGCGCTGGGGCCTCTTTTGACATTCCTGAACCGGCCGTCGGCGTCGATTCGCTCGCAGCATGGATCTGGGAGGATTGCCGCCGATGTCCAGCTGATAGACTCGCGAACACAGTTGCATTGACCGGTTGAACTCACCTTCTCTTGGGACGGCTACGACCGAAAGTAGCTCGCGTCTGTCTGACGGGGTCCGGCGGCGTTGCCGCCTTCTATCGTCTACTCGCCAGTGGTCCTTTTCACCAGGAGGTAGCCTGCGATGAAGGCGGCGACGCCGAACCCGAAGATGCGGGGGCTTGGACCGAGCGGGCCGGCAATCAAGATCGACTCGAGCAGCGCCGCCATCCCGAGCAGCTGCAATCCGCGGCCTAGGTAGTAGAGCGTTCCGGGCATCTACCTTACGTGGGGCTCCGCCCCACACACCGGCTCGGTCGATTGGGGGGACCCCTGCGCCCCCTCGCGAGCGCGCACGTGCGCGCCGTGTTAGATCCCCTTGGCTCCGGTCGGGTCGTCACGATCATTTGGTGCCGCTGGGTTCCTCTCCGCCGGCCCCCGGCGTCTCGCGTTCTGCCATCCGACGCGTCTTGACGCGCCGCCAGGCGTCTAGACGGCGGCCGATCTCTTTCTCGAAGCCGCGCGTGGTCGGCACGTAGTACTGGCGTCCCTGCAGTGAAGCCGGCAGACAGTCCATCGCCGCGACCGCTTCCGGCTCGTCGTGCGCGTAGCGATACCCTTTGCCGTAGTCGAGTTGTTTCATCAGTCGGGTGGGTGCGTTCCGCAGATGCAACGGCACCGGCTCGGCCACGTTCTTGTGCGCATCGGTAGCGGCCCTGGAATAGGCGGTGTAGACAGCGTTGCTCTTGGGCGCCGATGCCAGATAAAGGGTCGCCTGCGCGAGCGCCGTATTGCCCTCCGGCATACCGATGAAGTGTACCGCCTCTTTGGCTGAGACCGCTATGGTCAGCGCCTGTGGGTCGGCAATGCCGACGTCCTCGCTGGCAAACCGGACGAGCCGGCGGGCGATGTAGAGCGGGTCCTCACCAGCTTCGACCATTCGCGCGAGCCAGTAGACCGCTGCGTCCGGGTCGCTGTTACGCATCGACTTGTGGAGCGCGGACATCAGGTTGAAGTGTTCCTCACCGTTCTTGTCATAGACGAGCGCTCGTCGTTGCATCGTCTCGGAGGCCAGCTCCAGGTCGAGCCGGGCCCCGACCGTGCCGTTCGACTCGGCGGTGCGTGCGACGGCGGCCGCTGCACCAAGCTCGAGCAGGTTCAAAGCGACTCGTGCGTCGCCGTTGGCGTGTCTGGCGATCGCCGCCAACGTCTCCGGGTCCACCCGGAGGTTCTGCTTGCCCAGTCCGCGGGTCTCGTCGGTCAGGGCGCGTGAGAGGATTGTCGTGATGTCTGTCGCGCTCAGCGCCTGCAGCACATACACCTGAGACCGCGACAGCAGCGCCGCGTTGACTTCGAACGAGGGGTTCTCGGTGGTGGCGCCGACGAGCACGATGTCTCCCGTTTCGACGCGGGGTAGAAACGCGTCCTGCTGCGCCTTGTTGAACCGGTGGATCTCGTCGACGAACAGGATGGTGCGTCGGTCGCCACGCCGCCGGTTGTCCTCGGCGACCGCCATCACGGCGCGGATTTCCTTGATGCCGGAGAGCACCGCGCTGAAGGCGACGAACCGCGACTTCGTGACTGTGGCGATCAACCGCGCCAGGGTCGTCTTCCCGGTGCCGGGTGGGCCCCAGAGGATGATCGACTGCAGCGTGTCGCGCTCGATGGCGTGACGCAGGGGCCGACCCGGCCCGAGCAGATCCTCCTGACCAGTCAGCTCGTCGAAGGTGGTGGGGCGCATGCGATCGGCAAGTGGCGCCGTCGCCGAGGCGGACCGCGTGGGCGGCTCGTCGAACAACGAACCTGGTGTCATGCCGACCGCCTCGGACGCTGTCCACTTGCGCCGGTTGTGGCTCTGGGCGTGGCGCCGGCGCGTTGCCTGGACGCTTCGTAGACAATCAAGGCCGCGGCGACGGCGATGTTGAGCGATTCGACCGGCGGGCGCATCGGGATCGAGATCAGATCGTCTGCCGTGTCGACGACATTTGTGTCGAGGCCCCCGCCCTCGCCCCCAAGCCAGATCAGGCATGGCCCCCTCAGGTCGGTGTCTGAGACCGAGCTACCATCACGCGGCACTGCCGCAAGCACGCGCAGCCCGAGAGCGTCCGCTGCGGCCCGCACGTCGCCAGCACCGAGGGAGCGGACGACCGGCAGACGGAACGTGCTGCCCATCGCCCCCCGAAGCGCCTTCCATCCGTACGGGTCGGCGCCGCCAACAGTGACGACGCCGGTTGCCCCGCCGGCTTCTATGGCGCGAATGACAGCTCCGGTGTTGCCGGGATCCTGTACAGCGATCAGTCCGATGACCAGTGGTCGTGGTGCTGGGGCCGCCGCCTCGAAGCCGGCCGATTCGAGGGTGGCGAGCGCCACGAGACCACTTGGCGTGGACATGGGACTGAGCGCGTCCATTACCGTGGGCGAGACACGAACTAGCCGGGTGATGGAAGGGTCGAGCCGATCGAACACGACAGCCGAGCGACGTGTGGTCGCCGTTCCGGTGCTGACGGCCGCGAGATCGATCCGTACACCTGCGCCCAGGGCTTCTGCAATCAGACGCGGGCCTTCGAGCAAGACGGTGGATCCCGTCGGTGCGGCGGAACCTCTGGCCTGACGAAACTGGGCCACGATCGGGTTGCGCCGGCTGGTGATCTGTTCCACGAGTTATGCTCTGCTGCCCGGCCTGAGAGCCGACCGGCGAGCAGCGAAAGTCAGCATAGCAGATGTGCTATCTTTGGCGACGAGTGAGTCCGGTCCTTTGGGGAACGGGACACGACAGAACGGTATGAAAGCTGAACTGATTAAACGGTTCGAGGACGAGATTCGCACGCTCGACCGGGAGCTCAAGAACGAACTGCCGAAAGAGATCAAGCGTGCGCGTGAGCTGGGCGACTTGCGCGAGAACGCGGAGTATCAGGCGGCAAAGGAGCGTCAGTCACTCGTCGAGGCGCGGCTGTCCATGCTGCACAAGCGTGTCGCCGAGCTGTCACTGATGAACCTGGATCGGCTTCCCGATGACCGTGCCGCGTTCGGCTCCACGGTGCATCTCCTCGAAGGGGGCGGCAAGCCGGTGGTCTATCGGTTGGTCATGCCGGAAGATGCGGACCCGGACAAGGGCTGGATCTCCACCGCCTCGCCCATCGGCCGCGCGCTGGTGGGTAAGGAAGCGGGGGACGAGGTCAGTGTGCCGACTCCCAACGGCACCCGAGAGTTCGAGCTCGTGAAGCTCATCACCATTCACGGCGAGTGAACCGTCGCATTGTGAACGCCGAGTCACCGCCCACGGTCCCGACCACGGCGTCTCGCACGGCTTCCAGTTACTCACCTCACCTCCGAACGGCACTGGTGTTGACCGGCACCGGCACCGCCGGCGCGTATCATGCCGGTGTGCTGCGGGCGCTGCACGAGGCCGGGGTCAAAGTCGACCTGGTGGCGGGGCGCGGCATCGGCGCGGTGGGGGCAGCCTTTGCGGCGGTCGATGGTGCGGCACAGCTGTGGGAGCCGGCTGGGCTCTGGAGTGTCCCCAGCGCGAAGCGGCTCTACCGCTGGCGACCCGCGCTGCGCGCTGCTGCCTGCATTCTCGGTGGTGCGCTCGGCGTACTGGTGCTGCCACTCGGCGTTGTGGTGCTCGGGGCGCTCGTCTATCCGCTGGCCTATCTCCTGCGGGTGGTCGGGCTGGACGGTGGCGCCTGGCTGGCGACCGGTTTTGGACAGCTCGTCGAGTCGGTCTTTGCGCCGGCGGCCCTGCCCATCTGGTTGCCCCGTCTCGTTGTGGCCGGGTTGGCCCTTCTGCTCGCGGTGGTGGCTGGTTCGGCTGGTCTGGGCTGGAAGCGGGCCCGTGACCAGCGTCGTTCGCGGGGGACGCTTTGGTGGGTGCTTCTGGGGGCACCACTCGATGTCGGCCGTGCACGGGGATGGTTCGCCGATGGGCTCTGGAAGCTGATGCGTGGCGCCGCGTCGGTCGCACGACCCGGCCCCGTGGATTTGGGGCGCCGATACGCCGAACTGTTGTCCGAGAATCTCGGCCAGCCCGGTTTCCGCGAGTTGTTGGTGACGGCCCACGACCTCGATGCGCGTCGCGATCTGGTCTTCGCGCTGCTCTCGGAGCCATACCGGCGGCGGTTCTTCCAACGTCAGAGCGGCGAGTCAGCGGGCGACCGACAACTGGAAGCGTTCGACCTGGCCGGTTCCGCTCGGCGTCACGGGTTCGACGTGTTTGCCGCGGCGCTCAGCCTGCCGGTGGCGACCGAGCCGTGGCTGGTGCGCTTCACCTCAGGCAGCAGCTGGCGCGGCGAGACGCACCGGGTGTGCGACCGACCGGACGCGGTCGGGCGGTTGCTCGACGAGGTGGCCCAGGCCGGCGCCGACCAGGTGATACTCGTCTCGGCATTGCCCGGGCCGACCGGACCGCACTCACTCAGGGCTGGTCGACGTGATGGCCGCGGTCGAATCGGTGAGGCGCTGTCTGCGATGGAATCGGCCGCAGTCGGTGACGCCGTCAGATCCCGCGCCGGGCTGTTCCAGGCGGTCTTCGAGATTCAGCCGGTCCATAATCCGCTCGGGCCATTCGATTTCATGGGGTGTTACGACGAGCGGTCCGATCGCGAGCAGTCCGTGGCCGAGTTGCTCGCGCGCGGCTACGACGACGGGCACCGGCAGTTTGTCGTCCCGGTCGTTGGTGCCAGCGGCGAGCAGATCGAGCCCGTGCCGCTCCCGCGTATGGCGGCCCGTGTTCCTGGCCTCGACGACTCCTAGCGGTTTGCACTCCGCCGTCGTTCAGCGGCCTGAGGCTCCTCGAGAAACTGTTCGGCGAGTGTGCGAATGGTCGCGCGAATCTGTTCCGGTGCGATCGACCCGAACTTCTGCTGGAAGCGGTCGAGGGGCACCACCGCTTTCGCCATCGCGCGGTGACCACCGGCACTGCCCACATCGCCAAAATGCCGCTTGACGAATTCGCCGGCGTTGCGCGAGTAACCGAGATTCCGGACCGAGATGACGAGATCCCCGTGCACGATGCCCGAGACGACAGACCATTTGATTTCCTCTACCTGCAGGAGGAAGTCGGCCACGTAGGTGATCAGATCCTCGCGCGCCACGTCGCCCAGATGGGTGGTGTACAGCGCCCCGACCACTTCGCCGCCCTGAACGGCTTCCGAGACCGAGTGCAGTCGCTCCACCGTGGTTTCGGCCCCCTCCATCTTGCGGATGAGCGCCGCGTTGGCGAGTGGGTACAGAAACCGGAAGGCGTCGAGATCCGGTTCGTTGGTCTGTCGCGACAGAAAGAGCGTGTCGGACTTGATTGCATAGAGCATCGCCGTGGCTGCGCGCTCAGAGATGTTCACGTCCACCGCACGAAGATGTTCGGTCAGAATGGTGCAGGTGGATCCGTAGTCGGGGCGGATGTCCTTGAACGCCGCGCCATAGCCGCCGCGCTCCGGGTGATGGTCGATGACGAGATCCACCTTGTTGATGAGCCCGCCGAAGTAGTGCGGTTGGACGTCCACTGTGGCGATGCGGTCGAAACCGGAGAGCGACTGGCGGTTCAGCGGCTCGACATGGATGTCGAGAAGATTGGCCATCCGGAGATTCTCGGGACGCGTGACTCCTTGAAACGCTCCGATGATCGCGGTGGTCTTGGTCCGGCGCAAGAGGTTGCGGAGCGCGAGGCCGCTGGCCATGGCGTCGGGATCCGGGTCGTTGTGCAGCAGAATCAGCACACGGTCGGCGTCGGCGAGGTAGCGCTGGTATTGTTCGACTCGCGCCCGTGTCATCGAGCGGTCCAGCTCGGCACAGAGCGCACCTTGCAGGAGGTCCGCCAGCGCCAGGTGTCCGACGTCGGGGATGCGCGTGCCCTGTTCCTCCTGTCGCTTCGGGCTGAGTGGATGCCCCACATCGAGCAGGTAGACCAGGGTGCCGCCAGCATCGCGAATCGCTTCCACGGTGCGTTTGGGGCTGCGGCGTCCGGTGTCCTCGACCAGGAGGCAGGTACTGGGGTCGATATCGGCTCGGAGGTAGCTTTCTACCTTGCGCGGGTCGCCGACGTGAACCGTCACCGCCGTGTCGTGCAGTCGGCGCGCAAGAAGTCGGTCTTCGACGAGGAACTCGATGTCGAGGCGGGGCGCGAAGGCTCGGGCCAGGATCCGGATGACGAGCTCGTCCTGGCACACTGCGAGGCACTTCATGGTTGGAACCGCGAGTCGACTACCCGAACTGCCGATTATACGTCGCACGGCCGTTGGGCGTGCATCCCGACTGATGGTCGCCAGGAGCGGGCGTCGATCAGGTAAGATGCCAGGCTATCCACGGGCTGGACAGGAGCACGCTGCATGATCCGTCACCTCACGATCCCGTTGGCACTGGCGCTGTGCTCGGTGTCGGTCGAGGCCCAGCCGGTCTTCCGGAGCAGTGTGGATCTGGTTCACTTCGGCGTCACCGTAGAGGACGGAGACGGACAGCTGGTGTCGGGGCTGACCCGCGAGGACTTCGTGATCGAGGAAGAGGGACGCGAGCAGGACGTCATGTACTTCTCGCAAGGGCTCGATACCGATCTCGAGACGATGCCGTTCCATCTCGGCGTGCTCTTCGATACCAGCGGCAGCATGGACCGCGATGTCGATTTCGCGAAGACAGCCGCCATCAAGTTCCTGCGGGGTCTCGATCTTGCGCAGGACATGACCCTCGTCGATTTCGATACCCAGGTGCGGGTGAGCCGGTATGACCGGCCTGACTTCCCGCGGCTCGTCGAGCGGCTCCGGATGCAAGAGGCCGGCGGCATGACGGCGCTCTACGATGCGCTGGGCGTCTATCTCGACGGTGCGTTCGACCAGGATGGGCGCAAGGTGCTGCTCCTCTACACCGACGGTAGCGACACGCGGAGCCGGCTTCGGCGCGACGAGTTGCTCGATCTGCTGCGTGCCTCCGACGTGACGGTCTATGCGGTCGGCTTCCAGACCCAGACTCGCGGCGCCGCACGGATCCAGGAACAGATCCGGTTGCAGGAGATCGTCGCTCTCACCGGAGGGCGGTCTTACTTTCCAGACTCAGTGGCCGAGCTCGACGAAATCTACAGACAGATTCGGGAGGAACTGTCGGCCAGGTATTCTGTGGGCTACGTGTCCACCGACCCGACCGCCGACGGAGCCTGGCGCAGGGTGACAGTGAGACTGGCTGACGACTTGCGACCCGCGCTTGGAGACGCCCGCATCCGCGCCCGCGAAGGCTACTTCGCTCCCTACAAAGACAGCGAGCCGGGTACCCGCTGAAGGGATCGGATGGTCCTCCCCGGGCCCCGCTGACCGGGCACGCAGTGCTACGATGGTGTGTTGTTCGCCGGCCTGACGAGCCTGTCGGCAGAGCGCCCTAAAGCCCAAAGCTTGCGAGTAGGCTGACGCTGCTAGGCAGCCTTCGAGACCGTGCCCTCCACCTACGACCGATTCGACCTTGTCACCGATTTCGAGCTGCAGGGCGACCAGGCGCGGGCCGTCGAGGAGCTGACCGACGGGCTGCTTCGAGGCGATGCGCAGCAGGTGTTGCTCGGCGTGACCGGTTCCGGCAAGACGTTCACGATCGCGAAGGTCGTCGCGCAAGTGAATCGGCCGACCCTCGTAATGGTCCACAACAAGACGCTGGCGGCACAGCTGTTCCTCGAGTTTCGCCGCTTCTTTCCCCACAACGCAGTCGAATACTTCGTCAGCTACTACGATTACTACCAGCCCGAAGCCTACGTCCCCGCCACCGACTCGTACATCGAGAAGGAAGCGACGATCAACGACGAGATCGACCGCATGCGGCTGTCCGCGACGCGTGCGCTCTTCGAGCGCCGCGACGTCGTCATCGTGGCCAGCGTCTCCTGCATCTACGGGCTGGGTTCGCCGGAGGCGTACTACGGCCTGTTGCTGCCACTCGAGCGGAGCCAGCGTGCCGAACGGGAGTGGATTCTCCGCAAGTTGGTTGAAATTCAATACGAACGGAACGACCGCGAGTTCGGTCGGGGCACATTCCGCGTTCGAGGAGACATCGTCGAGGTGTATCCGTCCTACGAGAACGTGGCCCTCCGAATCGAGCTCTTTGGCGACGAGGTGGACGAGCTCGTTAGCTTCGACCCGGTCACGGGACGCACCCTGCGGCGGCACGATAAGGTGGCCGTATACCCGAGGTCTCACTTCGTCACTCCTCGCTCGCGCACCCTGACGGCGGTGGAGACGATCAAAGCCGAGCTGGTCGAGCGCCGCGCCGAGCTGGAGTCGATGGGCAAGGTGCTCGAGGCGCAGCGGCTCCACCAACGGACGATGTTCGACATCGAGATGATGCGCGAGATCGGTCACTGCCACGGCGTCGAGAACTACGCGAGGCATCTTTCTGGCCGTGCGGCGGGTGAGCCGCCGCCGACGTTGCTGGATTATCTGCCCCCGGACGCCCTGACGATCGTCGACGAGAGCCACCAGACCGTGCCGCAGGTGCGCGGCATGTTCCACGGCGACAGGTCGCGCAAGGAGGTGCTGGTGATGCATGGGTTCCGTTTGCCGTCGGCCCTCGACAACCGACCGCTGAACTTCGACGAGTGGAAGAGCCGGGCCGGGCAGGTGATCTTCGTGTCGGCGACGCCGGGACCCTACGAGCTCGCCGAGAGCCAGGGGGTGGTGGTGGAGCAGATCATCCGGCCGACTGGTCTGGTCGACCCAGCGGTGGATGTTCGCCCGGTCAAGGGGCAGGTTGATGACCTGTTGCACCAGATCCGGCAGCGCGTCGGCCGTGGCGAGCGGGTGCTCGTCACGACCCTGACCAAGCGGATGGCGGAGGATCTGACGCAGTTCTATCAGGAGCTCGGCGTGCGGGTCCGATATCTGCATTCCGAGGTCGAGACGCTCGAGCGGGTGCAGATTCTGCGGGACCTGCGTCGTGGCGAATTCGATGTCCTGGTGGGGATCAATCTCCTGCGAGAGGGACTCGACCTCCCCGAGGTGTCGTTGGTGGCGATTCTGGACGCCGACAAGGAAGGGTTTCTGCGGTCGTCCGGGGCGCTCATCCAGACGTCCGGACGGGCAGCTCGCAACGTCAGGGGCCAGGTCATCATGTATGCGGATGTGGTGACCGCTTCGATGCGAACCGCGCTCGACGAGATGCAACGCCGGCGTTCGCTGCAGGAGGCATTCAACCGCGAGCACGGCATTACGCCGGAGTCAATTGTCAAGGAGATCGACGATGTCCTGTCGAGCGTGTATGAACGAGACTATGTGATGGTTCCGGTCGTGCGGGAGGCTGAGGAGGAGTTCGCCACGCAGGCCGAGCTCGACGCCCATGTCCGGTCCCTCGAGGCTGACATGCGGGCCGCGGCTGCCAATCTCGAGTTCGAGCGGGCGTCGGCCCTGCGTGACAAGATCCGGGCGCTGCAGAGTCCGGGCCACGCGTTTTCCTGATGGACCGTGTTCTGGCGCCCAGACGGGCCACGAGTGTGAGATGATGAAAGTCTCGAGGCTAGACCGGGCTATGTAGTAGGAGAGTGCAATGTCCAGAGACCATGATGGAAACGCGGGTACGATCCTAATGGCGTTTGTGCTGGGCGCCGTGAGCGGCGCCGCCGTGGCGCTCCTATGGGCGCCGAACGCCGGTGAGGAGACGCGACGTCAGTTCAACGAACGGGCACGTGAGGGACGTGAACGGGCCACTGATGCGGCTCGGCAGGGCCGTGAGTTCGTGAACAAACAGCGGGACAACCTCACGACCGCGATCGACCGCGGACGCGAAGCTTATCGGCGCACGCGGGATAAGAGTTCCGATTCCAGCGAGGCCCCGGCGTGAGTGATCTGCCTACCCTGTTCCTCGCGGTCATTGCCGCGGCGACCGGGGTCATGGCTCTCATTCAGATCGGCGTGCTCATCTACGGCGTGCGGCTGGCGCGTCGTGTGAATCGGCTTGCCGACCGGGTGGAGCGCGAGATCGATCCGTTTCTTGGCAGGGCCCAGGAGGTGAGCAGCGACGCCGCTCGCGCGACGAAGCTCGCGGTGGCCCAGGTCGAGCGCGCCGACCAGATGATGGCCCAACTGGCACGGCGCGCCGAGGAGACACTCGACGTGGCGCAGCAGGTGCTCGTTGCGCCGGCCCGGCGGGCTCTCGCGCTCATCGAGGGGCTGCGGACCATGTTTTCGTCCCTCCGGGAGCCGGCAGGGCCTGACTCGGATGAGACGAAATCGACAGGGGAGGATGAGGCGCTCTTTATAGGATAGGAGGCAGCATGCTGGCACGGGTTCGGTTCGGAGCGGGACTCGCGGTCGTCGCGGCGGTCACAGTGCTCATCTCTGGCGGCACGGTCGTGGCGCAGCAAGATGTGGCTCCTCCGGTCTCGGCCTCGGCCTCGGCCTCGGCCTCGGCTTCGGAGGCCCTGGCCAAACAGCTGGCGGAAACGCTGGGCGCCGCGCAGCTCGACAGCATCGCGGCCAAGGACAGCCAGGGTGCAGACCGGTTCGTCGCGGCACTCTACTTCCCGGGGCGTTTGCTGGTGGTGTCGGCGCGCTACGAGGCGCCCATGTATGTCGAGGAGAAGATTGCGGCGAAAAACTATCGGGAGGTCTACCTCGACCTGAACGCGGCGTCGATCGCCGGGAGCAAGGTCTTGATTACCGATGGCGGTGCAAACGGGCTGCGTTCCGATGACATGACCGACAGCGCCAACACCGGTGGGCGAGTCGTTCGGTTCGGCGGCGACTGGAGCGGACAGCAGCTTTCGCAAAGCGACTATACGGCGCTGTTCGTCGAGACTGACACAGACTATATGCGTATGCTTCGGGCGTTGCTGGCCCAGGTGAATTGATGCCTGTTGTGAGGTAGACTGGGGAACCTGCTCGTTCGGAGTGGGCGCTTGGCTCAGTGGTAGAGCATCGCCTTCACACGGCGGGGGTCAGTGGTTCGAATCCACTAGCGCCCACCATATTTTTAGGGGGTCAATCGCATCTCGCGGTTGACCCCTTTTTGCGATCATTGCAATGAACTTGCGACGGGAGGCCAGGTTAGTACTGCCTTTCCCCCAAGTGCCCAGCGTCGGTCTAGCCTCGACCATCGACTGCCTCAGGTCGAGGGCTGCTCATTGACGTTCTCGCCCGGACCGTAGCCTTGCGGTGCCAGTTGCGTCGCCTTCTGCTGTGAGACAAGGGCCCAGGCGCTGATGTGCCCGAGCGCTCGTTGTTTCTTGCCCTTGCCCTTGCCCTTACCCTTCCCGTTTCCGTTTCCGTTGAGAATCTCATCGCCTTCGCCGTCCTCGTTCTCCTCGTCGTCGTCACTGTCCCCGTCGTTCCTCTTTGAGGGTTCGGCATCGAGGGTTCCCGCCGCAACCGTGCCGTCCGCTTGGGCCAGGCCACTGAGCGTGACCCGTTGCCCATTCTGCAGCGTGGCGCACGGGCTTCCGTCGAATGTCGTCAGCACGTTGGTGACAATCTGCACGCCGTTGATCACGAAAGTCACCGCCGGGCAGTCGCCGCGGATGCCGCTGACCTTGCCGTCGAGCACAACAGGGCCGCTCGCCGCGTCGGCTTTGATCTGGATCTTGCGCGCGGCGATGACGCCATCGGGGAACCGGTCACCGACGACGTGCACCCGCTGACCAGCCACCAAATCGACAAGCGCCTGGGTGCCCCCACGTCGCATGACCCGGGTGTCCGCACTGGTGCGAACGCTGACGCCGTCGACAAGCAGCACGAGATTCGGTGGCTGGCCGCCCACCGAGTCGAGTACGCCCTCGATCGAACTCGACTGGGTCTGGCCCGTTTTGCCAATTTCGATGGTGATCGACTCGGCGCGGAGTGTGTCGGCGAGCAGCCGGCCCTTGGCCTCGACCGGTACCCCTTCGAGGAGGTCGGCACACGCGCCGCCAGTGAAGGTCGTGGTGGCGGAGGTCGCCACCGGTGTGTCGCTGATGGCAAAGCTGAGGGCTGGGCAGGCGCCGGTCAGGCCGAGGATGTTGCCGCGAACGCTGACCACTGGATCATGGAGCCTCACTTCGAGGGCGCGCACACCGCCAACTGCCACGACTCCCATGACGTGGACGCGCACTCCGTCGCCGATGTCAGCGCAGCTACCATCGACGAATCTGGTCGCGAGGTCGGTTGACACCTGGGTTCCATCAGCCATGAATGCGGCGGTTGGGCACGGCGCTGTCACCATCGAGACGAAACCGTCGAGAATGACCGTCTCAACGTTCACGACGAGGGCCTCGAGGACATCGTCCACGAGGTGTCCCGTGACGGCGACCGACAGGAAATTCTGCTGGTCGATGCAGGGTATATCGTCAAAGAAGGTGGCGCCGCTGGTTGAGACCGCGGTGCCGTCAACGATGAACGCGAGGCTCGGGCAGCTGCCGGAGAGGCTGAGAAGGGGACCTTCCACCGTGACCGGCACCTGGACCACCTGGGCCACTCGCTCGATGCGGTTTGCCTCGATGGCGAACCCATCGGACGTGCCACTGACCAGCACCGTGTCGCCTATCGAGAGGGCATCCAGACTGAGCGCCAGGCCTGCGTCCACGATCAGCGTGCCGTTCGGCACGAAGACGCTCGTACCCGCAACGTTCAACGTGCGTGCGACCAGGTCGAGTTCCGCGATACGACCGTCGAGCTCGATCAGGTCGCCGCCACCCGTCCGGTGCAAGGTCTCGATCGTGGCGGTCGTGCCGACGACGGTCACGGCCAGATCGATTGTTTCGCCCGGCCCAATACCTGGGATCTGAATCCAGGCATCGACCGTCGGGGGCTCGATAAACTGGATCTGCAAGTCGCCGATCGGAACGCCAGACAGCGTGAAGCGGCCGAGTTTGTCCACGGCTGTGGTGGCCGTGAAGCCTGGGGCGGTGCCGGTGACCGTCATCGTCGACGTCATGGTGAGAAAGCCCTGGCGGACGGCGGCGCCACCGTTGACGAGTCCCGTGACTGTCGCCTGGTCGGAAGGGGCGGAGCCGGACATGAGGGCTCGGGTTGGGGCGCTCGCGCGCGACATGGAAGAAGACATAGCAGAAGAGGACGAGGACGAGACGCGCGATGACTGGGCTGACAGGAGCGGCGCCGACGCTGGCGTGACGCGGCTCGGCGCGGTCGGATTCGCATCGTCGCATGCGGCGCCACCCAGTACGAGGACGACCAGTAGCATCGGCATCACGAAGCCACGGATCGGGTACAGTCGGAATGCATCACATCGAGAACTTGAAGGCATGCCGAACAACAACGCAAGGCATGGACCAAATCGGCCATCGTCTGCCTAAGTGACTGTTTTGCTGGAGTTTGGAGGGAGATCAACAGCGTCGCGTGCGGGTGCACCGCGTCTCGGGCGTGCGGAATGGTGCGTCGTGGCGACAGATTTGTGAGTCCGTCGCACAACGTCGTTGACGTCAGTTCAGCACGGAGACGGGTGCTGACGGCCCCCCACGGCGGCGCACGGCGTGGGCGCTACGTCAACAGGTTCGCGATAATCGCAAGTAGGACCGCGATGAACATGGCGCCGGTGAGGATCCAGAGGCCCGCATACATAACCGCGACGATGCGGTCCACCGACCATTCGCTTGGGGTGCAGAGTATTGCAATCGCGCTCGCCAGTCTGGTGAGCATGGCGTCAGAGTACCACTCCTTGTCCCCGGATGCACAGGGGTGAGATTCTTCGACGGGCCATGACGGTGCTCAAGCCTCGGGACATATACAATGAGGTAGCTGAGGGAGCAGTGGTTCCAGCTCACTAGCTGTCTGGGTTGTATGCAACGCACGGAATCGCCCCCCACCTGTATTCAGACGTCGCCACGCAACGCGCATGAGCCCGCGCTGACGGTGCTGTTGACCGCAGACCAGATCCGCGACCGAGTTCGCGAGCTGGCGGCTGACATCAATCGGACCTATCCGGCGGGGCGGAGCTTGCATCTGGTGTCAGTCCTCAAGGGGGGCTTCATCTTTCTCGCCGACCTGGTCCGAGCCTTGAACCGGCAGGTGACGATCGACTTCGTGGCGGTCTCGAGCTACGGAGCCGGAACCCGGTCGTCGGGTGAGGTCAAGTTGGTCAAGGATCTCGAAATCGGCATCGAGGATCGAGACGTGCTGCTGGTCGAGGACATTGTCGATACGGGGCAGACCCTGGCCTGGCTTCGGACCACGCTTGGGGCACGGCGACCGCGCTCGCTGTGTGTGGTGTCACTGCTGGACAAGCCGTCGCGGCGGATTGTCGAGGTGGACATTGAGCATGTGGGGTTCACCATCGAAGACCGATTCGTTGTGGGGTACGGTCTCGATTGTGCCGAGCGATTTCGCCATCTTCCATTCGTCGCCGTGCTGGATCGGAGCGCGGATGACCCGGCCGACGTGCCGAGTGGTGACCTCGAAGAGCGCTGATTGGCGGCACGTAAGATCCACGGCGAATTCCCGGAATCCTTGACGGCCTGTCCGACGTCCTAATGCCATGTCTAGATCCCCCCGACCTCTGACGTCGGCTTTGCTGATCGCTGTGGGGCTGATAGCCGCCGGCCCCGTGAGCGCGGCCGCGCAGGACCTGGGCGCGCACCCGGACCTGGAACAGATGATACTGATTGCCGCCGGCGACGATGACGTCGCCCAAGCGGCGATTGACAACATTGCGGCCGTCTGGCGCGATGGTTATGCGGGCATGTTCTTTGACATGTTGCGCTTCATGGCGCCGCCCCAGCCGCGCTCGTCCGAACCGGAACATCCGACGACCAAGGTCTTCCGACGGCTGATCGGGTTGCTCGAGGATCAGACGGGTCAGGAGTTTGGCAACGACGTCATGCGCTGGCAGCAGTGGATCTGGCAGCAGCCATACGACCCGCACCCGGAATACGGGCAATTCAAGGGGCTGTGGTACGGGCAGATCGACCCGCGGTTCAGTGCGTTTTTTCCGCCGAATGCCACATCTCTGATTCGTCTCGACGAGGTGGACTGGGGTGGCGTGCCGCCGAACGGAATCCCGCCGATGCAGTATCCGGCGCACGTGCCCGCCGCCGACGCCGATTATCTCGATGACGACAACATCGTTTTCGGCATCGCCGTCAACGGCGAGGCCCGGGCCTACCCGAAGCGGATCCTGGCCTGGCACGAAATGGCGTTCGACCAGGTCGGCGGGCTCGAGATCACCATCGTGTATTGCACGCTGTGCGGCACGGTCATTCCCTACGAGAGCGTCACCGACGGACAGCATATCCAGTTTGGGACGAGTGGCCTGCTGTATCGGTCGAACAAGCTCATGTTCGATGACGCGACCAAGAGTCTTTGGAGCACGCTGGAGGGGGTGCCGGTCATCGGCAGTCTCGTCGGCAGCGGATTGGAGTTGAAACGTCGCTCGATGGTCACGACGACGTGGGAGGAGTGGCGGACACGGCACCCAGTGACCACCGTGCTGTCGATTGAGACCGGACATGAGCGCGACTACTCCGAGGGGGCGGCGTACCGGGACTACTTCAGCACGGACGACTTGATGTTCCAGGTGCAGGCGCGTGACGACCGGCTGGACAACAAGGATGAGGTCGTCGCGCTGTTTCTCGACGATCCGGCGGGTGGCGCCAGGCACCCGGTCGCGCTGTCAGCCGATTTCCTGGAGGATCGCCCGGTGTTTCAGGCTGAGGTGGCCGGTGTCCCCTTCGTGGTCGTGACGAGTCCAGACGGCGCCAACCGGGTCTATGGCACCAGCGGACAGCAGTTCGAGCGTCGCCTAGACGATCTCCGCGTGGCCGATACCGACGGGCGAGTGTGGCAGGTCACCGAGGACGAGCTGGTGGCGGAGGACGACGCCACCCGTCGACTCGCCAGGCTGCCGGCGAACCGGGCGTTCTGGTTCGGGTGGTATGCCCAGTTTCCCGAGACGGAGCTGTTTACAAATTAGACGGGGCGTCGCCCCGAACCCCACGCGGTGGCTTGTGGTGCCCCCTCGCCCCACGCCGCCACCCCGGGGCGCGCCGTGCGCGCCTTGTTCAGTACTGGATGGGGCTCCGCCCCGAACCCCCACGGACGCGAAGCGCGGTGCTAGTGGGAATTTTTCTCAGGGGCGGGAAATATTGCCAAGGGGGTACGAGTCTGCTACCGTGTCCCGATCCTGTTGTGTTTCTGAGTCCGTGTCACCGAAGGAGCTGGAGACAATGAAAATGCTCGTCGCAATTTGCGTCATGGTCGTCGTGGCCGTGGCCGCGGTTGGCGTCGGGGGAGCACAGGCCCAGGGGCTCCAGGTCGGCGACATGGCGCCGACGTTCAGCCTGCCTGGCACTGACGGCAAGACCCACAGTTTGTCCGACTACGCGGGGCGAACAGTGGTGCTAGCCTGGTTCCCCAAGGCGTTTACCGGTGGTTGAACGGCCGAATGCAAGTCGCTGCGTGATTCCAGCGACCAGTTGAAGGCGTTCGACATGGCCTATTTCATGATCAGTGTCGATGATCCGGAGACGAACAAGGAGTTCGCCGAGTCACTCGACTCCGATTTTCCTTTGCTGAGCAACCCGACCAAGGAAGTCGCTGAGGCCTACGGTGTCGTGACGGCCGAGAGGGCCTTCCCGTTCCGTTGGACGTACATCATTGGTGGGGATGGCAAGATCCTGAAGATCGACAAAGAGGTTAACCCGTCCGCGGCGGGGCAGGACCTGGTGGCCGACCTCAAGGCGCTCGGGGTCGGCTGAACCAAATAAAAAGGACCGGCCCACGCGCACCCGCGTGTAGGCCGGTGCTTTTTCTGTACTACGGTCAGCCGGAGCGCGTCGCACTCAAGGTAGTGTCGGGCGTCGCGCGAGGGCTTTGCCTACTCCTGCTTGTCTTTCCCGCTTCCCATCTCGTCCTTGAAACCGCGAATCGCCTGGCCCATGCCTTTACCGAGACCGGACAGGCGATTGGCGCCGAATATGAGCATCAGGATCGCGAAGATGATGAGCAGCTCGGGCAAGCCAATCGGTCCGAGTAATGCGAACACCGTTTGATGCATCAGAACACCTTCCTAGTCAGGTCCAGTCAGAACCAGTTTGACCCCGTCCGACATAGCCAATCAGTGGACCCGTCTCCAAGGATACCACGGTTGCTGGCGGCTTCTCGAGCGTTACAAGTACTAGGCGGCCGGGTGGAGGTTGGTCGCGAGTGCTTCGGTGAACGCCGGGTCCGACCTGATTGGGTCGAAGTCGGGGTCTGACCGGGCTCGGACCCGATTCAGCGCAGGGAGCTCGGCCAGTGATTCTCGCAAGTACCGGACCGCCTTCTCCGTCTCGCCCCGGAGGCCATAGAGACTCGCGATGTAGTATTTCGTGGCCGGATCGTCGGCGCCACGTCCGACCCGCCGCCCGAACCGGGCAACCGCTTCAGTGAAGTGCCGGTCCGCATCGGCCGCCTGGTCCATTCTGTGGTACGTCGCGGCCAGCTTGCCGTGCAGCTCGATCAGGTTCCGTTCCTTCAACGCGTGGTCCGAGGCGGCGAGCGCCACCAGTCCCCGCTCGTAGCTCTGAATTGCCTCCCGATATCGTCCCTGCAGGTAGTAGACGTACCCCAATCGCGTGTAAGCGCCAACGATCTGCAGTCCTTCCTTGCCCGACAGGAATCGCTCCTGGAGGTCGACTGCCACCAGACACGATCGTTCCGCTTTGACGTAGTTGCCGCGCAGCGCGTACAGCAGCCCGAGCTGGAGGTGGGCATATCCGAGGTCCGGATTGATTGAAAGGGCCTGCTCCAGCTCCGTGATGCCCGCGTCGATGTCGCCACGGCCGATCCAGTAGGCCCGCGCGAGCGACAGGTGCACGCCGGCATCGTCTGGTTCAAGCCGCGCCGACTCGGTGATGGCGTTGATGGCCTCGTCGAATCGTCCCAGTGAGAGGAGCGCCGATCCCAGCCAGCGATGGGCGTCGGCCAGTTTCGGATTGAGCTGGATCGCGCGACGGCCGACCTCGACCGCCTTCTCGGACAGCTCTCGCAGGCTCATGAACGATCCCTTGAAATCGTAGGCCAGGGCCAGGGCCGCCCACGCCGACGCATAGTTCGGGTCCTGCCGCGTGGCTTTCTTGAGCAGGAGGACCGCATGGTCGAGCGCCTGCGGGCTGCCGTCCATAATGTTCATCATGGCGCGGGAGCGGTTCTCGTAGGCCTGGACCGACTCGGTCTCCTTCCGCTCGATCTCGGCCATCTCGCTGTCTCCCAGGGTCAGGTGCATGCCCTGGCTCAGCTCGTAGACGATCTTGTCTTGCAGGCTGAAGATGTCGCCGATGGCGCCGTCAACCTTCACGGTCCTGACGACCGCGCCGGACCCGACCTCGACGAACCGGGCGGTAATTCGTATCAGGTCCCCAAGCCGCTGGTAGCCGCCGCTCACCAACCAGGTGGCCCGAAGCTGTCGACCGACTTCGATGGCCATCCGCTCGTCGTGGGCATCGGTGCCGCTCGAACCCAGCACGCGAAGCGCGTCGAACACCCGCTCGCGGCCGATGAGTGACAGCCCTTGGATGCTCTTCAGGTCGGCGGTGACCGTTTCAGCGATGCCGGATCCGATCCAGTCGTCGGCCGGCTCCCGGGTGATGTTGGTAAACGGGATGACCGCCACCGCATTGGTCGGCGGCGGTGGCTCGACCGGACGGGCGCCTGCAGTCAGACTGGAGTCGAACGAGGTAGTGCCAGACCCCACCCCGCGCTCGAGGTCCTGTCTTACCGCTCGGAGATCGACTAGCAGCTCGCGCGCCGACTGATACCGCGCATCGGGGTCCTTCTGCAACAGCTTGCGGACCGCGTCCTCGAGCCGTGGGGTCACCTCGTAGTTCAACCGTGACAATGGCGGTGGCTCGGCGTGCACCAGGGTGTCGATGACCGCTGTCGTGGTCTCGCCGTCGAAGGGCAGCCGCCCGGTCAGAGATTCGTAGACGACGATACCCAGCGAGAAGAGATCGGATCGCGTGTCGACCGCTCGGCCGAGCGCCTGTTCGGGTGACATGTAGGAGACCGTGCCGACCACGACGCCGAGACTGGTTTGCGCCATGGTCTCGGCGGCGCCCTGTTCGACAGCCGGTCCGGTGAACTTGGCGAGCCCGAAGTCGAGGATCTTCACCCGTCCGTGCGCATCGGCGATTTGCAGCGTCATCCCCAGCGATTGTCGGATCGACAGGGGGCCACGGCGCAGGCGGTCGGCCAGCGCCTCGCCCTCCACCAGCTCCATGACGATGAACAGCGTGCCGTCGTCCTCGCCGATGTCGTAGGTGGTGGCGACCGTGGGCGATCGCAGCATCGAGGCAGCCTGGCTTCTTTGAGTAGACGCTCTCGTCGGGGGTCCTGGTCGTGGTCCGGCGTAATGAACTTCAACGCCACCGGTCGGCCGAGCCGGGTGTCCCGGGCCCGATACACTTCGCCCATGCCGCCGCCGCCGAGGCGGTCGCCAATCTCGTAGTGCTGGACGATGGTGCCCCTGGAAGGCATGCGTTGTCGTCTTCGCGAGAGTGTCTGCGAGTAACCGGACTGTGTGCGTCGCGGGACGTTCTCCCATGTTACCGTACGCCGTGCTCTGCTATCCCGGTCTGGTGCGCTGCGCCCTCGGGGTCTGTGTTGGCCGTGCGGGACCTCCTAGGTAAGACTCACGCATGCTCTCCCGAGGTCCATCCGGGCATTGGCCCGCCTTCACGCTTTGTCGGCGCCGCGAAATGTGATACACCGACGGGCCTATGTCCTCAGATCCTTTGCCTTCGCCGAGCAAGACCGAGGCCGAAATTCGCTTCGATGAGACGCGCCGCAAGATCGGCATCGTCCTGGGACCGCTCATGTTCTTGCTGGTCCTGGTCGTGCCCTTCGAGTCACTGACACCAGACATGCACCGGCTCGCGGCGATCATGGCACTGGTCATGGTGTTCTGGATTACCGAGGCGCTGCCGTTGCCGGTGACCGCCTTGCTCGGGCCCACGCTGGCGATCGTGCTGGGGGTCGCGCCGGCGGCCGAGACATTCAGACCGTTTGCCAGCACGACGATCTTTCTCTTCATCGGCAGCTTCATCCTGGCGCAGGCGCTGTTCGTTCACCGGGTGAATGAACGGATCGCCTACGGCGTGTTGTCTATGCGCATCATCGGCGCCCACCCGACGCGCATTCTGATCGCCTATGGGCTGCTGGCAGCGTTCCTCTCTGCTTGGATGAGCAATACCGCCACGGCGGCGATGCTCGTGCCGATCGGGATGACGCTGGTCCGGTTCATGGAATCTGAGGCGCATATCCCGAAGAAGTACGGAACCGCCCTGATGCTCATGACGACCTACTGCTGCTCGCGGGGCGGTATGGCGACGCCGGTTGGAACACCGCCGAACCTGATTGCCATCGGCATGATCAGCGACCAGCTCGATGTGCGCATCACCTTCGTGCAGTGGATGCTCTTTTCCCTACCCATCGTCCTGGTGCTGATGGCGACAGTCTTCGTCTATCTCAGCTGGGTAGGGCAGACCGGTGTGGATGAAATTCCGGGGACCGAGCGGATCATCGCCGAGCGCAAGGCGGCCCTTGGGCCCTGGCGGCGTGGCGAAATCAACGCGGTCATCGCCTTCAGCGTCACGGTTGTGCTGTGGATTGGTCCCGGCATCCTGGCGCTGATTCTCGGCACGGATCACCCCGTGGTCAACGCGGTGACCTCCAGTATCCCGGCGGCCGTGGCGGCGCTGGTCGGGGTGGTGCTGCTCTTTGTGCTGCCCAACAGCAAGACCGAGCACTCCACTATCACCTGGAAGCAGGCGGCGCAAATCGACTGGGGCACGATTCTGCTGTTCGGTGGCGGACTCGCATTGGGTGCCTTGGCGGCGTCGACCGGGCTTGCCCGCGTGATCGCGGTGGGCATCACCGGGCTGGTGCCGCTCAACGAGGTCGCCGCAGTGACGTTCGCCGGGGCCATCTTCACCGTGGTGCTGTCGGAGGCGATGTCGAACACGGCGGCCACGAACATCGCGATCCCGATCGTGATCTCGATCGCGCAGGCCGCCGGCGTCAATCCGATCATCCCGGCGGTGGCATCCGCTTTGGCGGCGTCAGTCGCCGCCGTGTTGCCAGTGTCCACGCCGCCCAACGCGATCGTCTATGCGTCCGGTCGCGTCAGCATCACGGACATGATCAAGTATGGCCTGCTCATGGACGTCACCGCCGTCACGCTGGTTCCGGTGCTGGTGCTCTTCTTCGCGCCGTTCTTCATTACTTAGTGGGGCTCTGCCCCACACCCCGGCTCGCTCGCTCGCGGGGACCCCAACGCCCCGCTCCGCTTCCTCGCGGGCGCGCACGTGCGCGCCGTTGCGGGCTAGTTCGGCACGACGAAGATGGTCGTCATGTCGCCGACGAGCGTGATGGTGCGCAGATAGCGGTAGGTCGCGGCCTCGTACAGATCGATCGTGTTCCCGGCCAGAAAGACGTAGAGAATCTGGCCATTGGTGCTCGGTACGAGCCTCATGCGGGGGCGTCCCTCGATGACCTGGCGGTTCGCGAGTCGGCGTCCGGCGAGGTCGAATGTCCAGAACTCATAATGCCCGATCTGGCTCAGCAGGCCGTAGGCCGCCTGCCGCCCCGGCGCGATCGTGAACGACCCGACCGACTCCGCGGGGCCAAGCGTGTAAAAATCCAGATCGCGTTCGGCCAGATTGATCCGCGCGATGCCCATCAGGCTGCGGTCCTGCACCGGGTCCTGCATCCGGAAGATGTTGGAGAAGAAACCCGGTTCCTCATTGGGGTCGTACCGGAATGAGAAATTCAGACGCCCCATCCCCGGCTCAGCAAGCTGCGACAGCTCCCACCGGTCCACTTCCTCGAAGCCTTCGGTTTCGAGCACGATGATCTCCCGGCCGAAGAGGTAGAGCAGACTGCCGTCGGGCGAGAACAGCATGTTGACGCTCGTCCGCTCCTCGTCGTCCGGCCACGGGATGTCGCGGATCACCTCGTGCGTCTCGAGGTCGACCTGCACGAGCTTGCGGGGTTCGATGTCGAACCGATCGATCTCCTTGGTCGCGGGGTCGGTGAGTAGGACGATGTACCGATGGTCCGGTGACGCCCGGAATCCGCGAATCCGTACCTTGGTCGTGTCTTGGCTCAAAGTGAAGGTGTCGATGGTGCGGCGGGTGGTGACGTCGATAATCTCGATCTGCTCGAAGGTCCGGTCCTGCATGTAGAACCGCGTGCCGTCGGCTGACAGCGTCAGGCCGCGCGGCGGGCCGTCCAGTGTCATCGTGATGTCATCGACCACCTGCTCGGTCGCCTCATCGATGACGAAGATGCGGTTCGGGTATCCGCCGACGTAGATGGTGCCGGTGCCGCCGGTCAGCTCCGCCGCCGGCTGCGCCGAGGCGACGCTGGGCAGGGCGCACCCAATCAAAATGGCGAAGGCAAGAGACCGCATGGCAATACTTGCTGGCGCAATCCGTGTCGCGCGTATGCGAGAGGCTAGGGGAAGATCAGGTCGATTTTCCGCCAGTCTTTCTGCGCCGCCGCGCACTTGCTGGTCCAGTCCGGCGAATGGTTGAGCTGGTCGGGCACGTGCGCCGGCCAGAAACAGCCGAGATGACAATCGAACAGGTCACGTTCGACTGGCTGGCACAAGCCGGCCGTGCCGCCGTTCCGGTCCGCCTCCCACCCAGGCTGGAAGACCAGCGAACAGCCGAGCGGGATGTGCGGGCCCTCCGGCTGCTGCGGCGGGCCGGAGCCCTGCTGGTCCTGCAGCGCAACGACGTCTCCGGCCTGCGGCGTCTCGGTGGCAGATGCCGCCACTGTCCGCGCCATGCGTTCGGCCTTCCGATTGATTGCTGTCAGATGTCTCATGGTGCCATCAGGAGTCGAATCGGTTCAGGAACGGCCCGTTGCGTTCAGCCAGCTCTCCGTAGATACGCAAACAGATATCGGTCCACTCGCGAATCCAGTCGCAGTAGTGCAGATTCGCATGCGTGCTCGTGCCATACCGGGTGTGCGCCTCATGATAGCACCCGCCCGAACAGAGCGGACGCGCCCAGCAGGTGTGGCAGTCTATCTTGTGCGCCAGATGATGGCGCTCGAGGAACGCGGTTTGCGCCTCGCGGTCGATGCCGGTGTCGACCGACCCAAGGCGGTGCTCCTCAGACCCGGCGAACCGGTGGCACAATGCGACGTCCCCGCCGGTGGAGACACCCATCAACCCCAGCCCGGCACCGCACGGGTAGGCCTTGCTGACGCCCTTGTGAATCTCGGCCAGCGTCTCACTGACATTCGAAAACCCGTGATGGCGGTCCGCCGCGGCCGCGTCGAGGAACTCGTCGGCGAGCGCCTTGAACTGCGCCACCATCTTGTCGAATCCCTCGCGGTCCAGGGCGTGGTCCCGACCGGGTGAGGTGGTGACCGGCGCGAACCCGACCTCCTGAAATCCGATCTCCTCGGTCAGATGGTGAAAGATGCCGCTGATGTCGTTGACCTGTGAGGTCAGCGTGACCCGCGCGCCGATTGGTCGACTGTGGTGCCGCCGGAGCAGCTCGCGGACCCTGGGCAGCAGTGCGTCGTAGCTGCCGGCGCCGTCGCGGAACACGCGAAAGCGATCTTGCATCTCGCGAGGGCCGTCGATCGATACGGTCACCGCGATGTCGTGTTCGACGAGGAAGTCGATCATCTCGCTGCTCAGCAGGGTCGCGTTCGTCGTCAAGTTGAACTCGACCCGCTTACCTCGGGCCGCCGCCTCCTCGCGCGCATACGGCACAACCCGGCTCAGCACCGGAAAGTTCAGCAGCGTTTCGCCGCCGAAGAAGCTGACATGGACGACGGCGTTGTCACCCGCCTCGCGAAACAGCAGGTCGATGCTTTGACGCGCCGTTTCCTCGCTCATGAATTTCGGTTGTGCCCCGGTGGTCGTGTCGACGATCTTGTCTTCGCTGTATTCGTAGCAGTAGGCGCAGCTGAGATTGCACTGGTTGGTGACGTTGAGCACCGCCGTCGTCAACGGGAACGGCGTGAGCGGAATGATGGTCGGCGTCTCGGGCGCCGGCGTTGCGACCGGACGGACCGCGCGCACCAACTCGAGCTCGGCGAGCGTCTCGTCGAGGCCGTTGCCAGGAAAGCGGGGCGACACGGCGGCGAGCAGATCTTCGCGGTTCAGTCTCTGTACGCCCAGGGTGTCGATGAGCGCGGACGCTGGGTCGTCCAGCGCGAAGACCGCGGCGCTTGGCACCAGATACAGGAACCGCTGGTCGGCCGCGCCGAATTCATGAAACTCGCCCAGGCCAAGCAAGCTCATGGTTGTTCCACCGCGGTCGGGTCCCAACGCAAATACAGTGGCACGGTCACGAGCAGATGCGCCCGTGCGCGCAGGTCGTCTTCGGACCGGCCCGACGCGGCCGAATAAGTGGCGACTACCCAGACGTCACCAACGTTGTTGCGATTGCCGCTGCGTTCGACATTCGGTCCGTCGACCGCCGGAGCGAACCGTCCCTGGGCGTCGAGCGCGCCCACATATTGGAGGTCGTCGTCGCCGAACGTGGCCGCGTACTCCTCGAGGCTCCAGCTGACGTCGACGATACCGAGGTCGAGGTCGTCACCAGTGTCCGACTCGCCATCCGGCCCGTCGTGAAACGCCCGGGCTTCGAACTGCTGATACTGCTTTGGGAATCGGATGCCGCCGACGCGCGCCATGCCCGCCTCGGGTGTCACCGCGATCCTATGTACCTCGTCGTACACGGTCAGGGCGCCGGGGAGCGCCGCCTGCCCGAGAAATATATCACGAGCTCCGACCGCCGCGTCCGCGTCGATCCGCACCTCGACGCCCACCCTGTCCGGGGCCGTTGCGGCCACCCGCACCACCTCGATGCCGGGGCCGAGGTCTACGCTCCTGGCATCGGTGGTCGTCGCCAGGTTCGTGCCGTGAATCTGCAGCGTCACGGTCTGTCCAGCCGGGATCGACGGCGGTTGGACCCCGGCGATGGCCGGGGCGGCGACGACCCGTTCGAGGGTGACGTCGATCCCCACTTCGTCATAGGCGCCGGTGAACCAGCGTCCGCGCATGGTCTGCCAGTCGCGCTCGACCAGCATCACCTCGCGCAACCCGTCGGTGTCGGTGGGTCCTTCGACCGAGCGGCCGCGCCATTGGAAGCCGGTGTAGACGATGGCTCGTCCCTCACGTGTCACGCGCCGGCCATCCCGCGCATATACGTAGCTGGTCTCGGTCGTGAACGCGTCGTCGGTGCCCGGTACCGCCGCGATCGTCATCTGGCCGTAGACCGGTCCGATGCCCTGTGCCTGGCCCCGTAGCAGCCAGACCCCGGCGATGCGTGCCGGTCGCTTGGTGGCCGACCACGCCGTCCACTCCGGAGTGTTGAGCGGAAACCGATCGGAGAGATGCGCGATTGCCTGGTCGACCGGCTGCGGCTCATCGCTCGGAGGACCGGACCGCCGGAACGCCTGAAAGTCGGCGAACGGGTAATACCCCCGGTGCATCGCCATGAGCAGGGTCCACTCGTCCTCCGTGCGGCGCTGGCTGATGATGCGACCCATCGAATGGCACTGGGTGCAGATTTGCTGAATCTCAGCGTCGTCGTAAGGGTGGTCGTCGGCGCGGCGTTCTGCCTCGTACGCCGCCGGTCGCGCCTCCTCCGGCGCCAGACCGAGGTTGTTGGCGAGATAGCGGACCACCTCGCGTGCCGTCTCCGGCTCGATGGTCACGTCGTTCAGCGTGACCATGCGACGGATGGTTTGCTGCCAGCCTTCCGGCGTCGTGCGACGGAACGAGATGCGGGAGAGCCGACCCGCCTCGTCAAGGCGGTGGCATGAGCCACAGGCTTGGCGCACCGTGTCGCTTGCGATCGGTATCCCAGTCGCGTCGTCGGCCGCGGGCGGCTGGGCGGCGACGAAGGACGGGATGGCTGCCGCGAGGAGCGGCGCGAACAGCGAGATGAGGGACGGCGTGAACCGAGTCACGCGGAACTGGGGCATCGGGTCGCTTCCGTGTCCGCCTCTTGTAGCACATGCCCTCGCGAGTCGCAATTGTGCCGTCGAGCAGCTACGTGGGATCGTGTCGCAGCGCACCCTTGGCGAGTAACACGGATAGGGCTCCGAGAAAGTCAGGCAGGCTCACCGCGGCACACCGCCGAGTGTAGGCCTCGAACAGATCGGGCACCTGGCGGTGGTCTGGCGCCAGTTCCACCAACCGCACGAGGTCGACGTTGCGTAGATACCGGATACCCTGTTTGGTGTCCGGCCAGCTTGGCAAGATGAGGCGATTTTCTAGCACCACCTCGCGCGTCGTCAGGGCCGGTCGTGCTGCGATGCGAAGATGGTCGCCGCGACGCAGCCGGATAGCGGCGCCCCGTCGGAGCGTATCGAGTGCGGCCAGGACGGCCGGGTCCCGGCGCAGCGCGTCGATGTCGACCGTGGGTGTCGCATCCGGCGCGTCGCTCAGCTCGGCACTGGTGGCGCGACCGGTCCAGAACGGATGGAGATGCTGCGCGGCAGCTTCGGCGAAAAATCGGGCCGCCTGGTTGGACAAAGCGGTGTGCATCTCCCGTTCGCGCTGGTTGAACAGGTCGAGCGCCACGGCGGCGAGAGATGCGTTGGTCAGCGACGTGTGTACCACAACAGCCGCCAGCCAGGCCGAGGCCAGCGCCTTCTTCACGCCGTAGGACGACAGCGGATTGATACACGACGCGGCATCGCCGACCAGCAGCATGCCCGGGCCGCCGGCCGTCCGCGCATGGTAGAGAGAGGCGTCGCATCCCCATGGTGTGGTCTCCCGTGTCGCTCGGTCGAGTACCCGCCGAAAGGCGACGGTCTTGGCGAGTTCGGCCTCGTAGCAGGCGCTGAGGGCGCCTCCGCGTTCGAGATCGGTGACACGTGGATCGACCATCATCGTGACGTAGCGACGTGACACGGTGACCGGCACAGACCACGCCCATCCATCGTCGTAGGTTTCGACCAGCGTGTGGGTGTCGTCGTCGAGGTCCCAGCCGTCATGCCGTGTCCAGACCGCTGTCAACGCCAGCGTGGCGCACCCGACGTCGTGCACACGGTAGCCGTGGCGCGCGATGACGCCGGCGCGGCCGGAGCAGTCGAGAACGAACCGCCCCTCGACGACATGCGTGCCCGTGTCGGCGATTGCGTAGGTGACGGTTGCCCCGGCCGGTCCGGGTGGAACGTCGGCCGGCGCGAGCCGCGCGTCGTGCACGTGCGCATCGGTCACCACCCGTGCTCCAGCCTCGGCGGCGAGTCGGAGCAGCACCGCGTCGAATTCGCACCGCACGACCTGCAGACCCGTGCTGCCGTCCGCAAAGCTGGCGGTGCGCGTGGTCTGGTCACCCCACCAGACCGTGTTGCCGCTGCTCGCCAGAAAGCCCGCCGCGTCGATCGCGTCGGTGGCGCCCAGCAGGTCGAACAGCTTGCGGCAGCTGGGCGGGAGCGACTCGCCGAGCGACCGCGACCGGTCGACCGTCTTGGTCAACAGCTGGACCGAGTGCCCCCAAGTGGCCAGCAGCCGGGCGGCGGCGGCGCCGGCGGGTCCGCCCCCGATAATCACCACGTCGACCGTGTGTGCCGCCACCGTCGCATTGTGCCCGAGTCGTGCGTCACGAGCCAGGGGCTGCTAGCAGCCCGTGGTGAAAGTCACACTGCATTCGACAGGCGCTGCATTCCGCCTGACGGTGTTACTTCTCGGTCAAATACTGCCGGTATTTTCCCTCGTCGTGCCTTGTCAGCCGGACGCATCGCCTGTCTCGGTGCAACGCGCGACTTTCACCACGGACTGCTAGAATAGGGCCATGCGACACATCACTCTGACGGCGGTGTTAACGCTCGGTGGATGGGTGGCATTGGCTGGGCAGGCGACGGCACAGGCAGCGGCCGTTCAGCCTGTCACGCGGATGTACTCCGACGCGCAGGGTGAGACCCACATCGAGACGGTCATGATGGACGTCGGGCGGTCGAACGGTTTCTCCGCAACCGACACCGACTACTTTTCGCGCTTCGCTAGCGACATGGACCTCGACTGGCATCCGGCGCCACGACGCCAGTTCATCATTACGCTGAGCGGTCCGGGTTACGAGATTGAAACTTCCGACGGGGCCGTGGCCCAGTTGCCGCCGGGCAGCGTGCTGCTCGTAGAGGACACCGACCCCGCACACCGAGGCCACAAGACCCGTTCGCTCGGCGGCGACACGCTGGTTATGTTCATCCCGATCGACTGACCTATCGCGACCCCCCGTCAGAGGCGGTCGTTGGCGGCGGCGATATCTCCTGGCGACAGGCCGCCGCGCTGTCCGATGGCCTGTGGCGCAAAGATGTTGATGGGTGGCGTCAGCAGGAGCTCGTTGCCCACCCTGCCGTTGTTCCGCATCGCGTGGATGTGCACGATGCCGCTCGAGCGCTTGAGGAGAAACAGGAACACGGTGCCGCCGACGGTGTAGAACTCCGTCGACGTCCATCCGTTCGACCAGTCGCGCGTGTCGACGCGCGAGCCGACCGTGCCGTTGTTGTTCATGCGGTGAATGTGGACCGTCCCGTTGGATGCTTTGAGCAGGAACAGATAGTTCTGTCCACCGACTCGATAGAATTTGGCGCTCGACCATCCCGATGACCAGTCGTGGGTTGCGATACGGGTTCCAACCCGGCCGTTGGCGTTCATGCGGTGGATGTGCACCACACCACTGCTACGTTTGAGCAGGAAGAGAAAGGTACTGGCGCCCCGGCGCCAGAATTCGGTGGTGGTCCAGCCGTTGGACCAGTCTTTCGTATCGACGCGACTGCCAACCGTGCCGTCATTGTTGAGACGGCGTGTGTGCACGGTGCCGCCGTTCTGCTTCAACAAAAAGAGGTAGGTCGAGGTTCCCGCCGTGAACGTCTCCGTCGTCGTCCAGCCTGACGACCAATCGAATCGCTGGATCTCCCGACCCACCCCGAGCGCGGCGTCCATCCGGTGACCATGCACCACACCATCATTCGTCTTGAGCATGAACAGGTAGGTCTCGCCGGCAATGGAGTACGAGCGGACGTTGCTCCAGTCCGATGACCAGTCATAGCGTTTCCGCCGCAGAAATCCTCGTCGCCCATAGTGCATGATCGAGCCGTAATCGTAGGGACCATGGTCGAGATAGCTCGAGGCACTGATTCGGGTGAAGTTGCCCACGCGGTCCGGCTCTACCCGGTCTGCCATGACGATGACGTGGTTGTTGCGGTCCCGTCGACTCTGTTCGTGATGGAAGCCCAGAGCATGCCCGATCTCGTGGACCGCTGCGCCGAAACTGCAGTTGTTCGACAGGTTGACCGCCTGCCTCCCGCCCTGTCGGCCCACCGGACTCGAGCATCCGTCCCCAATGCGGAACTGGACGTAGTTGGTCTGGGTCGTGCGGGCGCTGAGTTGCCAGTTCGTATTGGTGTTCCAATGCGCGATGGCGTTGTTGATCCGCGCCAATGCTCCGGCGGTAAACCCCGTCGCCCGGATCGTGAAGGGAAGACGCCCGTTCGTCCACGCCCGAATACCAGGTCTCAAGATGCATGCCATTGTGTGTCTCCTCGCCTCGATCGTTCCTGCAGACGGCAGGTTTCGGCAGCCCGTGGCGGATCGTTCGCCGATGACAACGCCGAGCGAGTGGGAACCGAACATGGAACGCGTCGCGCAATCCAAGGGGGTGGGAGGAAGACGTCGTCATCTTTTCCACTACAATCCACATGAGCGCCGGGCCGGCCGGCGACGTTCCGGATCCGCCTCTTGCTCGATCCGCACTTCCGCCGCGCGTTGACCTACCTGACGCCGTACTGGGGTCGGCTGATCCTGGTACTGGTGCTCAGTTTGTTTTCGACAGGCTTTTCGCTGGCCATCCCGTTGCTCTCCCAGCAGCTGGTCGATAACGCGATCCTCGGCGCCAACGCTGACGCTTTACGTCGTATCGTCCTGCTGTTCGTGGCGATCACGGCGTTGGGTTTCGGGTTGAACGTGTGGAGTGGGCTGCGCTACACGCGCGTCTCGGCCGACATCCTGTTCGACATGCGGCTGGCGCTCTATCGCCACTTGCAGCGCCTCTCGCCGCGGTTCTACGCTCGCACCCGCTTCGGCGACATCATGTCGCGGCTGAACAACGACATCAGCGAAATCCAGCGTGTGGCGGCCGAAGTGGTGCTGGCCTGGGTTGGGAACGTGCTGTTCCTCGTAGGAACGGTCGGCCTGCTGGCCTATCTCGACCTGCGGCTCTTCCTGCTCGGCATCGCGCTACTGCCGGTCAGCGTCTGGGCGCTGGTGCGCTACCGGCGCAAGCTCGAGGGTCGAGTGGCGACGCTCCGCGAGCGCAGCGCCGACATCGGCAGCTTTCTGATCGAGACGCTGCAGGGGGTCAAGCTCGTCGTCACGTCGAACGCGCAGGAGCGGGAGGTGGGACGCTTCCGCGAGCGGAATGACAACTTCATCGATGCGCTCATGGCGATGCAGTGGACCACCTATCTCTCTGGCGGACTGCCGGGAGTCGTGCTCTCGGGATCGACGGCGCTGGTGTTTCTCTACGGTGGCCAGAGGGTCATCGACGGCACGATGACATTGGGCACGCTGGTCGCGTTCATGGCGCTGCAGTTGCGGCTGTTCGGGCCGATCCAAGCGCTGATGGGACTCTACGCCAGCCTGGCGACGGTGCGAGTATCCCTAGGCCGGGTGCATGAGATTCTGGACGTCGCGCCGGAAGTGGTCGAGGCGCCCATGCCGGTGGGGCTGCCTGCCGTGCGCGGCGATGTGGAGCTGAAAGAAGTCAGCTTCTCGTTTGAGCGTGGCACGCCCGTGCTCGAGCAGGTCAGCCTGCGGATCGCGGCGGGCGAATGTGTCGCTATCGTCGGGCCAAGTGGCAGCGGGAAGAGCACCATAGCCGACCTGATACTGCGGCTGCTGGACCCGGACACCGGAACGGTCAGGCTGGATGGTCACGACTTGCGGATGCTGAAGCTGGCGGACCTGCGTGCCCGGGTGGCGCTGGTCGATCAGGAGCCGGCGATGTTCCACGCCTCCATCGCCGACAACATCCGCTACGCGCGGCCTGGTGCGACCGAGTCGGAGGTCGAGGCGGCGGCCCAAGCGGCCGGTCTGGAGGCGTTCGTCGCCACGCTGCCCGACGGCTACGACACCACGGTGGGGGAGCGCGGTTTGGCGTTCTCGGCAGGCGAGCGGCAACGGGTGGCGGTTGCGCGCGCGCTGCTCGCGGATCCGGCGGTGCTTGTGCTCGACGAGGCGACGGCAGCGCTCGACCCGCGCTCCGAGCAGCAGGTGGTCGAAGGCTACGAGTCGGTCATGGCGGGGCACACCACCATCCTCATCACCCATCGAGCGGCGCTGGCCCGGCGGGCCGACAGGGTGGTGGTCATCGACGGGGCGCGGGTCGTCGAAGAAGGCGCGCCGGCCGAGCTCATAACCAGAGGTGGGCTCTTCGCGGAGCTCTTCGCCGAGCGCGCCCGAAGCCCCAAGCTCGGGGCCCGAAGCCTGAAGCCGAGGAGCGATGGCGCCGTAGGCTGGGCCGACCCACAATGACCCACAGATCCGTCCGCGTGGCGGTCATCGACAGCGGCGTCAACCCGGCGCATCCGCATGTGGGCCCAGCGGCAGGCGGTACGGCGATAGCGACCGACGGGTCAACCAACACCGATTACGTAGACCGGCTGGGTCACGGCACGGCGGTCGCGGCGGCGATCCACGAGCGGGCGCCGAGTGCGGAGCTGTTCGCGGTGAAGGTGTTCGACCGGCAGCTGTCGGCATCCATCGAGGTACTGGTCGCGGGCATCGAGTGGGCGGCCGCGCACCACGTGGATCTGATCAACCTCAGCCTGGGCACCGCGAACCAGACGCATGCGGCGGCGCTCCAGTCGGCGGTCGTGCGAGCGGCCGAGGCCGGCGCCCTGCTGGTGGCGGCCGGAACCGATGACGGCGTTGCCTATTTGCCGGGTAGCCTCAACGGGGTCGTCCAGGTGGAGCTCGACTGGGCCTGTCCGCGGCTGGCGGTCGAGGTGGCGTCTCGGTCCGGTGGCGGCGACGTGGTCTGTCGCGCCTCGGGCTTTCCCCGCCCGGTGCCGGGGGTGCCGCCGGAACGAAACCTCAAGGGGACCAGCTTCGCCGTTGCGAATGTGACCGGTGTGCTGGCCCGCGAGCTGGTGGGTGGCTCGCGCCCAACGGTCGCGAGCGCGATTGCAGCCTTGCAGCGAGCGCACGCTGGTGTCGGGAGCGCCCGAAGCCCGAAGCGCGATGCCTGAAACCCGAGGAGTGGCGGCTTCCAGGTCAGTCTCGCGCCACGACCTCGACCCCGTCGGCGATGGCGTCGCTCGGGTAGGCGATGACCTGGTCGCCGGCTGACAGCCCGGAGACAATCTGCGCCTCCAGTCCATTGCGTTGTCCGATCTCCACCTGGGTCAGGGTTGCCGTGTTCAGCGTGACGGCGTACACCGCCCAGACGTCTCCGTCGCGGAAGAGACTGCTGGTCGGCACCTTCAGCACGTCGCCCTCATCCCAGGTGACCACGCGCACCTCAACGCGGTAGCCGTCGCCCAGTGCTTCCCATGCCTCGCGGACGTCCTCGAAGTCGATGACGACGTTGACACGCTGTTCTTCGACGCCGAGCGCTGAGATCTTGGTGAAACCGAAGGACTCGACGCGGCGGACGCGACCGGCCAGCGTGCGGTCGCCGCCCCACTGTTCGATCAGGACTGACTGACCCCGTCGGATGCGCACGGCGTCGGTCGACAGGTAGTCCGACACGATCTCGAGCTGTGCGGGGTCGGCAATTTCCATCAGCGGCTCGCCGGGCGGGACGATCGCCTCACTCTCGCGCAGCCGCTGCAACACCACGCCGTCGATTGGCGAGCGCAGCGTGATGGTTTGCCCGCCGCTGCCGCCACCCTGTGCCTGCAACAGGCTGGCCTGGGCCACCTCGAGCTCGTACCGGGCGTTGCTCACCGCGAAGTCGGCCGAACGGAGCGTCTCGGCCGCCGTGCGAGCCCGAAGCCGAACGGCATCGAGCTGCTCCTTCGAAATCAACTCGCTCGCGTCGAGATGCTGGTATCGCTCGAGATCCGAGTCGGCGAATTCCGATTCGGTTTGCGCCCGGTCACGTTCGACTTCGGCGCGCCCCACAGCCGACTCCGCCGCCCGGACCCGGGCTTCGATCTCGGCGCGCGTCCGCGCGTCGAGCAGCGTCGGGTCTACCGGCAGGAAGGTGGCCAGTATCGTTTCGTTCGCCGTCACCGGGTCGCCCGGTTCGAGCTCGATGCGAAGCACCCGGCCAGCGAGCGGCGCCGACACCATGAAGCGGTCGCGGACCCTGGTTTCGCCCTCCTCGTCGAGCGTGACCCGCAATGGACCGGTGTCGATGGTGACGAAGTCGGCCTCCAACGGCTGCGGTTGCAGCGCGTAAACGAGCGCCGCGACGATCAGCAGCGCCACACCCCAGACGATGAACCGTGTTGCGCGAACAGCCATTCGATTGCTCTAGAAGTCAGAAGTCAGAAGTCAGAAGATTACGTTCAAAGTCCAAAGCCAGGGGCGCCCCTTCATTCCCGCGTTTTCAGCACTTCCACCAGGTCGAGGCTGTCGAGCTTGCGCCGGACAAGCAGCCCGGACAGCACTGTAGCCGTCAGCACGGCCAGTGTTGACAGCGCGTAGGTGCGCGGCGCCACCGCCAGCGGGAACGAGTACAGCTCGGTGTCGAACAGCGTCACCACCAGAGCGGCCAGGCCATAGCCGACAAGCAACCCGGCCGGTATCGCCACACAGGTCAGCACGGCCAGCTCGCCGAGCAAAATCGATGAAATCTCGGCGCGGGTGAACCCGATGACCCGGAGGCTCGCCAGCTCCCGGCTACGCTCGGACAGCGACATGCGAGCGGCGTTGTAGACGACGCCGCAGGCGATGATACCGGCGAACAGCACGTTGAAGAAAATCATCACGTTGATGTTCTCCGCGAACGTCTCCTCGAAGCTCTCCAGCGCGGCCCCTTTCAGGGTGACGCCGGCGACCACCGGGGTCGCCTTGAGGACCCGGTAGAGCGCATCGAGCCTAGATGGGTCCACCGTGATGAAGCCGCCCGACAGCGTCTCGCTCTCACGCAGCAGTCGCCGGAGGCTATTGATCTCCATGTAGGCGGAGAGCCCCATGTACTCCTTCACGACGTCTGCCACCACCACCTCGCGCACCGGCCGCGCGCCCAGCAGGACTTCGACACGCACGACGTCACCACGGTCGATCGCGAGTATCTCTGCCAGCTTGCGCGACACCACCAGACCGTCTGGCGGCAGCGTCACCGGGCTGAGGTCGGTCACCTCGAGCACCCGGCTCAACCGTGGCACTTCGGGGAGACCGCTGATGGCGAGTTGACGCGACCGGCTGCCGAACCGCAGACGCGCCGGAATCGATCGCGTTGACTCAACGGTCAGCACCCCGGGCATCCGCTGCAGTTCGTGCCTCGCCGCGGCGGACGCCGCCTCGACGAAAGTCACCGTGACGTCCTGGTGCTGCGCCACGCTGAACTGCACGTCCATCATCTCGTCCATCGCGTCGAGCGAGAACGTGCCCGCGATGAGCATTGCGACCGAGAAGGCGATACCGGTCACCGAGGCCAGCGACCGTACCGGTTGGCGCTGGATGTTGCGGAGCACGATGCGAGCCGGCTGCGACAGCAGCCCCTGGATGCCCAGTCGTTCCACCAGGCTGACCCGGTAGCGGGCCGGAGGCTGTGGCCGCATCGCTTCGGCCGGCGGCAAGCGGACGGCGCGGCGCACCGCGGTGGCGGCGCCAAGCACATCGGCCAGCAGGCTGATCAGCACGCCGCTCGTCACGACGCTCGGCAGCAATCGATACGTCAGCGCGGGGAACTGGAACAACTCGTTGTAGATCGACATCATCGCGTTGCCCATGGCGGCTCCGGCGGCAGTGCCGATGACCGCTCCGGTCAGCGCAATGGCGAGCGCCCACTTCGTGTAGTGCCAGCCGATTGCGGCGTTGGTATAGCCCAGCGCCTTGAGCGCGGCGATCTGTTCCCGCTGGACCGACACCATGCGGGTCAGCACGACGTTGAGCAAGAATGCCGCGATGCTCAGGAAGATCAACGGCACCACCTGTCCGACCCCCTGCAGGCCGTTCAGCTCCTGGCTCAACGACCAGTGCGAGAGCTGCAGCGCCCGTGGGATCGCGCCAAACCCGCCGTAGCTTTCGATCAAGGTGTCGAGCTGTTGGATCACCTCTTCCTCGCGGGCGCCGGGCATCAACGACAGCGTCACGTCGTTGAACCCGCCCTCCATGTCGAACGCGGAGGCCAGCGCGCGGCGTTCCATCCAGAACACGCCAAACCGCGTGTTGTCTGGAATCAGCTCGCCCGGGCGGATGGTGTAGATGAACTCCGGCGACAGTCCGAACCCAACCACCTCCAGGTCGCGGCGCCGACCGTTGATGACCGCGGTGACGGTGTCGCCGGGGGTCAGGTTGTGTGCCAGCGCGAAGCCCTCGTTGACGATGACCTCGTCGGGCCGGGTCCCGTCGATGTACCGGCCACGCCGGATGACGATGTCGTTCAACATCGAGCGGCGCCGAGCCGGAATCGAGATGAGTCGGCCGGTGGCCGGCTCGCTCAGGCCCTCGACGTCGAGTGTGACGTCCACCACCACGCGCGTCTCGACCTGGGCCACACCGGCGATATCGCCGATCCGGTCGCGCAACCGCCATCGGCGCGTGCTTGAGCGTGACGAAAATGTCGGCGAACCGCTGGCGCTCGTAGTAGCTCGACTGCGACAGATGCAGCGAGTCGAACGCGCTGCTGTACATGATCAGCATCACCACGCCGACGGCGATGACGAGGCTGATAGCGATCGCCTGACCTTTGACGTGCCACAGGTCCCGGAGCAGCTTGCGGTTGATCGCCTGCATCGTTTCCTATCAGGACTCCCAGGTCTACCACTCGAGCGCGCGCGCGCTCACCTTGTGGTCGTTTGTCCGCACCGACCCAATGTGGCCGTCAGACAGCGTGACCACACGGTCGGCCATTCCCGCTACTGCCGCGTTGTGCGTGATGACGGCGGTCGCCGTGCCGAGCTCAAAGTTGATCCGCTCGATCGCCTCGAGCACCACGATGCCGGTCGAGATGTCGAGCGCGCCGGTCGGTTCGTCACAGAGCAGCACGTCCGGTCGCTTCGCAATCGCCCGGGCGATGGCGACCCGCTGCTGCTCGCCGCCCGAGAGCTGCGCGGGGAAGTGGTCGAGGCGGTCGGCCAGGTCCACCATCGCGAGCGCTTCGGCCGCTTCGAGCGGGTGCTCGGCGATGTCGGTGACCAGGGCGACGTTCTCGCGTGCGGTCAGACTCGGAATCAGATTGTAGAACTGAAAGACGAAGCCGACATGACGCCGCCTGTAGTCGGTCAGCTCGCGCTCCTCGGCCGTGGTCAGGTCGCGACCTCGGTACATCACATGACCGGCGGTCGGCACGTCGAGGCCCCCGAGAATGTTCAGCAGGGTCGACTTACCGCTGCCCGAGGGGCAGCAGTACCAGGAACTCCGACTCGAGGAGTGTCAGCTCCACGCCCCGTAGCGCGTGCACGTCCACTTCCCCCATGTGGTAGACCTTCGTGATGTCCTTGGCCTCGAAGACGGTTTCCCGTTTCGGGTCAGAGGTCTTGAGGGGGGCAGGTCTGGTGGCCACGCTGGAATCGGTTGCGGTCACGGGTAGACCTTCCGGACAGGGTCAACACCCACCAGAATACTCATTGGCTTTGCCGAAGCCAAATACTGACCAAAATATTTATTTTGCCTATTCAAAACATGCCATGTGGAGCGTCTTTTGTAGATGGGCCGCGACTGAACGCGAACGCGTTACGCCTCGACAGCCTCGTCGATGCCCGGTCTGCCGTGCCCCCGGTCAGGGCTCGTGTGGAACCAGAGGTTGCGGCAGGGTAGGCCGAGACGCTACAATCATAGCAGTGGGGGTGTGGTGTCGGGCGCGCTCCCCACACCGGTTCGCAGACTGCACGCTTCCTAGCATGGGGGTCATCCGACCCGCACGCCGCGACAAGCGGCACGGTTTCCGACGCTCACGGTCTAGGTTCGCTACGTGTAGGTCGAGCCACAGCGCGGCGGGCCCGTCGAGCGGTATTGAATTACCCCGAACTGGCCCATGAGGCCGAGGCGCTGAGTGGGACGACTGCTTCATATCCCCGTCATCCGGGTCCTGTACGAGCGGCAGTTGCTGTTCCCCGCGGTGGTGGTGCTCATTGTGTCGGGCGTGCTCATCCAAGGGGTGTGGCAAGGTGCCCAGCCGGTGGAGGCAACCGATCAGGCCGCTCCTGTGGTGCCGCTGCCATTGCCAGCATCACGTCGGCCCGATCTCGAAAAGACGCCGCTTACCTATTTCGACGACTACTGGCGCCAGCTCCGGGAGCGGGTCGAGGACAAGGTCGTGCTCGTCGGTCCCGTTCCCACTCCGGCGGTCGTCGTCATGCCCGGTCTGGCGCTGTCCTCGGCGGAGGCCGGCGAGGCGGTCCTGGCTGAGATCGAGCGGGCGCGGTTGGTGCGTCCACTAGACGAGCAGGCGACCGACGAGGGTGTGGCGGATGCGTCTGCCGACGTGGATCCGCCGGATGGTGAGAGGCAAGAGACACGTTCGAGCGAAGCTGGCACCGAAGAACCAGTCGAACCGGCTGAGCCGGTCGACCCAACGCCGGACCAGGCGCCTCGACCCGGCGGGCTGATCGCTGTGGACCGCGACCGGGGTCTGTCGCTGTTCGAGGTGGATCCGACCCGGGTCGATACCTTCGAGCTGATTCCGCCGGCGGCAGTGCCGTCCGGGTCCTACGTGGGTGCGGTGACACGCGATGTCACGGGCCGTGCGGCGATCACGCCCGGGCATCTGGTTTCGGTCCGCGCCGAGCCGGAGGGGGCGTCGCTCGAGGTGTCGATGCGCCTGGACGGGGCGGGCGCGACGGCAGTTGTCAATCTTGATGGCAAGCTGGTCGGGGTGGCGGTCGAGACGGGCGACGCTGGGGCTGGTCCGCGGTTGCTGTCTTCGAGCGTCGTGCGTCGCGTGGTGGCTGAGCTCCAACGCCAGGTTCGCTGCCGGGCCCTCGTGGTGTCCGAGCTGGCGCCACCGGTGTTGGCGCTGCTCGGGCTCGAGAGTGGCTTGCTGGTCGAGTACGTCAGACAGGACGCGTTCGTGCCGGAGCCGTCGCTACGCGCTGGCGACGTGATCCTCGATTGGGACCAAGAGGCGGTGACCACGGTCGAGGCGTTCGAGACCCGGACGGATGCGCTTGAACTGGGTGCACTCGTGCGATATCGGGTGCTGCGCGGACAACGCCGGCTGACCGGCGGCACCGTCTTGCCGGGCGCCGACTGCCGACCCCTCGGCGAGCCGCCGGTGCAACTGGCGGGTTTTGGTCTTGCGGTTCGCTGGACGGCGGAGGGACGTGTAGGAGCGGGTGAGGGGTGGCGGGTCGCTGCCGCTGCATCCGGGGGGGTCGCGGCGACGGCTGGTCTCGACGTCGACGATCTCGTGCTCGCGGTCGATGGGCGAGCGGCCGAGGGACTCGACGCCCGCGCGATGTTCGAGCGGATGGAGCGACGAGGCGAGCCGACCTTGCTGACCGTCCGGCGGGCGAACCGGGTCCAGATCCTCGCGCTCGATCCCGGTAACTGATGGCGGCGCCCTCGAACGACACGTCTTCCCCCGAACAGACAATGCGCACCAGTGCCCGGCTCGGCAGGGCTCTGGCGACTGGCTGGCGGTGGCTCACCGAACGGTTGCCGATCTGGCGCTGGACCAAGGTGTTTTTCCGCGCCTCGTTCCTGCCAGAGCAGAACTACCTCATCATCCTGGCCGTTGTTGTCGGTGTCCTGACCGGGTACGGGTCGGTCGGGTTCATCTTCGTCCTCGGGTGGATCGCCGACTTCGCACGCGGACCGGTCGCCTCGGGGCTCTCGGTGTTCGGTCCCGCTAGCCTGGTGCTACTGCCCGCGCTTGGCGGACTGATGGCTGGACCGTTGATTCACCGCTTCGCGAAGGAGGCGCGGGGCCACGGCGTGCCGGAGGTGATGACCGCGCTGGCGAGTCGGGGTGGGAAGATTCGCAAGCGGGTTGCCTCGATTAAAGTCATTACCTCGTCGCTGACGATCGGCTTCGGCGGCACGGCTGGGCGCGAGGGACCGATGGTGCAGATCGGATCGGCCATCGGCTCCGCGGTCGGCCAGTGGACCAAGCTGACCCCGCATCGCGTAAGGACGCTGGTCACCTGCGGGGCCGCTGGTGGTGTTGCCGCCACCTTCAACGCACCGATTGCCGGGGCGATCTTCTCGATGGAGGTGCTCATCGGCCGGGTGCAGACCGACTTCCTGCTGGTGCTGTTGACCTCGCTGAGCTCCTGCATGGTGGCGCGGTCCTATCTCGGCAACTACCCGGCATTCACCGCACCGGCCTACGACCTGGCCAGCGGCCGCGAGCTCCCGCTGTATTTCCTGATGGGGCTCATAATTGGCTGGGCTGCGATTCTGTATGTGCGGGCACTCTACAAGGCCGAGGACCTGTTCGGAGCCTGGCGCTTCCCCGACTACCTGAAGCCGGCGGTTGGCGGGTTGATGGCGGGGCTCGTCTTGCGCTACTTCCCGGAAGTGTATGGCGCCGGGTTCCCAGCCGTTGAGTCGGCCTTGTGGGTACGGCTCCCTTGGGAACTGTTGATCGGGCTGTTCGTGGCCGAGTTTCTCGCCAACTGCGCGACGCTCGGCTCTGGCGGCTCGGGTGGGGTGTTTGCGCCCAGCCTCTACATGGGCGCCATGCTGGGTGGCGCGTTCGGGTCGCTGGTCCACATCCTGTTTCCGGACTGGACCGCCGGCTCCGGCGCCTATGCGATGGTGGGGATGGCGGCCTTCTTCGCGGCGACCGCAAAGGCGCCGACCACGTCGATTCTGATCCTGTTCGAGATGACGAACGACTACCGGATCATGCTGCCGCTGATGGCGGCGACGGTTGCCAGCGTGTATCTCTCACACCGGTTGTCACCGTTCAGCATCTACACGTTGAAGCTGCATCGCCGTGGGATCAGCTATCCGGGACGCGAAGAGGCCGAACGGGCGACGCGGCGGACCGCCGCGCCGCAGACTTCGACGACGTGAACGAGGCGGCTACTGGGGCTCGGTGATGGTGATTTCCTCGAGATCGTCCGTGTCGCTCGACAGCTCGGCATCACCTGCCGGCACCTTGTTCATCTGTAGCATGTAGGCGGAGACGTCGGCGTAGCCGGACGGACTCAGGCTGGCCGGGGCGCCCTGCGGCATGGTGGTGCGAATGGCAACGTACATGTCACCGACCGAGAGATCGCTCCATCGGAAGAAGAACGACGACCCCACCAGGGACGGCGCAATGCCGTCTCCCATCAGGTCATCGAGATGGCAGGACGCGCATTCCTGCTCATAGGTGCGCTGCCCGCGTGTGGCCTGCTCGTCGGTATAGACGCCGCCCCAGATCGTCGTGTCGCTCTGAGCGGCGAGCGTGGCCTCGAACGCGGGGCCATTGGCCGATTCAGGAAGAACGACGAGCGACACCACGAATGGGCAGAGCGCCGCGATCAGCAACGCCGCGAAGAGGCGGTGGCTCGGGTCTGAAGACGGTCGGTTCCGCATCGGTCTCGTACCTCGTAGGGATGTGGCGAACGTGGGCGGCACGTGGCGCGCCCGGTTTGCCGTCGGGGCCTTGAGCCGGCGGCCACGGCGGCGCCAGCATCGCCTTCACTATATCATCGACCGGCGCGGGGCTACTTGCCGTCGATCAGGTTCCCGAGGCCAAACGCGTGGTCGAGGACCGACCCTTCCCCTTTTCTGCGACCACCGGTCTGCGGGGCCGCCTTGTAGATGCGGTCCGCCAGCCGGCTGAGCGGCAGCGACTGCAGCCAGACCCGTCCCGGGCCGGTGAGGTTGGCGAAGAACAGGCCCTCACCACCGAAGAGCGCCGTCTTGACGCCGCCCACGAACTGGATGTCGTAGCCAACACTGGGCTGCAGCGCTACGAGGCACCCGGTGTCGACCCGAAGCGTCTCGCCCGCTTCCAAGTCCACCAGGTGGACCGTGCCGCCGGCATGGAGGAAAGAGAGCCCGTCGCCCTCGAGCCGCTGCATGATGAGCCCTCGCCGCCAAACAATCCGACGCCGATCTTCTTCTGAAAGGCGATGCCGATGGTGACGCCCTTGGCGGCACAGAGAAACGCGTCTTTCTGACAGATGAGCTCGCCGCCCAGGTCGGACAGGTCCATCGCAAGGATCTTGCCGGCATAGGGGGCGGCGAAGGCCACACGTTGCTTGCCGTCACCGCTGTTGGTGAACACCGTCATGAACAGGCTCTCGCCGGTGAGCAGCCGCTTGCCGGCGCCCATCAGCTTGTCCATGAGACCCGATTGCTGGCCGTGGCTGCCGTCGCCGAAGATCGTCTCCATGGCGATGCCGTTGGTCATGTACATCATGCCGCCAGCCTCGGCAACAGCGCTCTCGCCCGGGTCGAGCTCGACCTCGACATACTGCATTTCGGTGCCTTCGATGGTGAAGTCGATCTCGTGGGCCGTCCGCCCCGGCGGCACAGGTGGTGCAGGGGGCTGAGTACCCGAGAGGTGCGTCGCTAGCTGGGGCACATCGGCCAGCGGCGTCCAGTTGGTCATGCCGGCGGTGAAGACCAGCGTCTTGCCCTCGGCGCTGCCGTTCTGGATGTTGCTGGCGATCTCGGCTTCGGACATTGGTCCGATTTGATGCCCGTGCTTTGCCATGTACCACTGCTGTTGCGACATCATGTTCCTCCCCGGATATTCAAGTCCGTGACTGGATTATAGTCCTCGATCCCCTGTGGTATCGTGGTGCTCGGAGCGTCGTGTGGCGCTGTTCGACCAGAATGACGAAGGCGATGAGTGAGCGGTTCCAGCCGGCGCCTGGGGCGCGATCGACCGTCGGCGGCCTGTCGGGTCCGGACGACGCGGCCGGCGCTCGGGCTGCCGTTTCGGCGAGGGTCCCGCCCGATTCGGATGACTGTGAGATCTGCCAGCGATTTCTTGCCGGAGTGGCCGACTTTGGTCACCTGCGAGCCTTGAAGCTGTATCGGCTGCAGGTCGACTTGAGCCCGCCAGTGCCCAGCCTCCCGTGTCTCGACCACGAAGTGATGCTACACGAGGGGATTGCGCCCCACGCGGCGGCGTATGTCGAGGATCGGCAGACTGGCGAACTGCACGAGATCGTCCTGATTCCGTCGCGGCAACGTGTCGAGATCGACATTGCGTCGACGCTCCACGAGCACACCGACGAAGGCCAGACGCGTCTGCTCGGGCGGCTGCGCGAACAGTTTCCCGACTTCACCTACGCCGTCAACCGGCTGTCCTGGCTTCGGGGAGATCAGCGCGTGGCGCGGGCCTGCCGGGCGCAGGTCACGCTGCGGGACGTTCTGACGGGGCTCGACTTCGCTCGGATCGTCGCCGCACTCAGCCGGCTGCGCACCATCGGTGCGCTGATGGAAAAGCAGTCGCGGGTGGCATCCTGGAGCGTGCGTACAGTGACCGGGCCGTTTCTAGCGGTGGTCGGGTTTCTCGTCTACCAGGGACTCGGAACGCTGGCACCGCAGATCGGCGCCGGGACCGTCACCCTCCTCCAGGCGCTGGTGGTCGGAACAGCCGGCGCGCTGTTTCTCTACTTCGGGCTAAAGGCGGTACATCTCACCGAGATGGCCAACAGGGTCTGGAAGCGCGCCTCGGAGTACGACCTGATCGTCACCGAGCGCCGGCGGCTGATGGCGGGTCCGGACGTGGCGCGCGATCAGTCAGTGCCGCGGGCCTAAGGGTCCGCGCAAGAATAAGTGCCCCTCTTGGGGCGTCGAGGCGCCCGGCTGGCCAGGCGGGAGGAGGGAGCATACGGGCAGTATTCGACCGACGAGCAACGCCGCCAGGCGGGATGGATCGGCGGCCGAAAATGGGAAGTTATTCTTGCGCGGGCCCTAAGCGACGCGTGTCATCAATACGGCCGCATTCAGGCCACCGGCCCCACAACCGGTCTCTAGCAGCCAGAGAATCGACTCTGTCGCCAGAGCAGCATCACGAACAGCACGACGTTGATGGCGTGCGATGTGAAGCAGAGCACGCAGTTGACCCGCGTGACAAAGAGCAGCGAATACGTGAGGTAGAGCCCCAGCAGAACGGTAACGCCGCTGGCGCCGAGTAAGACGAGACGAATCACTGGCTCGTCGAGACCACCGGCGGCGGCGGCCACAGCCAAGGTCAGGTAGAAGAGTTGCCCCAGCACCGAGTTGGGGACGCCAAAGACACGCGCCTGGGGCGAGAAGACGACCGTCGCGCAGGTCTGTGCGCCCATCCGGCAGACAGCTGGGATCCAGCGAGTATCTGGTCTGACCCAGGAGTAGGCCACGCCGGTGAAATAGCTCGAGATGGCGCATCCGACGAGGCACAGCGCGGTCAGCACCCAGACCATGGATACGCAGTATAGAAGTCAACAAGCGGTCTTGTCCGCCCGGCGGGACGCCTGCTCCGAGCCGCGGGACTCATCCATCGCGGCGCCATTTCTGTGGGTCGGCTGTCTGCTCGCCTTGGCGGTCGGTAGTGTGCTCGGCACGCCGGCTCCAGCCGCGGCGCAGGTCGGCGACACCGGTTGGACCGTGTCCCTGGTGGCCGGCAGCCTGTTTGGTGGCGACCTGGAGTCGAGGGAGCGCGAGCCGACCTATGGCGGCGCAGTTGGTCTGGGTGTAGGTGGCGGGGTATCACTGGAGGCTGAGGTCGCGACGATTCCCAGGTTGCGGCAGTTCGGCGATGTCGAGCTGCTGATCGGAACCGGCAGCCTGCTGTATCACCCCGTGACCGCCGGTCGTCTGACACCGTATGGGCTGTTGGGGTTGTCGCTCGCGCGACTGTCGACCGGAGGACAGGCGGCAGCCGATGTCGAGGTCGAGCTGGCGCTCGATGTCGGCGGCGGAGTCTGGCTGCGGGTGGCCGGCCCGTTCGCGCTTCGGGCAGACGTTCGCTTCATCCATATCGACAACGCGCCGAACTTCTGGCGCGCCGCAAGCGGCCTCACGTTCTGGCCGTGATCGGGCGTCAGGGGAGCGGCAACAGCAGCCGACTGCCGGGTGTCCGCTGCACGTCGAATGTCTTCAGCGTGTAGTTGACGATCGTGTAGTGCCCGACCAGACCGGCCAGGTCCATCAGGCCCGTCTCGCCAAACAGCCGTCGTCCCGTCTCGAACGTCTCGGCGCTGACCTTCGGTTCGTGGATCAGCTCGCGCACCATCTGGACGATCGTGCGTTCTTTGTCCCCGAGGCCCGGTACGGCAGCGCCATCGACCGACTGGCCGAATCGGAGCAGCTCGATAATCTCTTCTTCGAGCCCGGCGTTCCGCCCTAGCCCTTCGTGCGCCGACCACTCGTATTGGCTGTCGAGCGCACGGGCAGCGGTCAGAATCGCCAGCTCGGTCAGACGCTGATCGCGATTGCCATCGGCGCCATAACGCAGATAAGTGCTGGCGGGGAAGAGGTGCTCGGCCATCCCTGGGCTGTACATCCACATGCCGATCGGCCCCCGCAGACCGTTGTCGTAGCGGCTGTCCGGGTTGACGATGACATCGAATGCCCGCTGGCCGTCGGCGTCGAGCGACTCGCGCGTGATCGTCGGCAGCCGCGCCCACGAGTCCTCCTGGATGTCTGGCGGGATGTCGGCGGTGGTGACCTCCCGCGGCGTGAACGGCTCGGTCGGGTTCGGCGTAGCGGGCTCGGGAGTCGCTGTGGGCCCGGGCGCCTCGACGACCACGGCGGCGTCACAGGCGGCGAGAGACAGGATGCAGACGGCGAGTAGGGGCAGTGAGAGCTTCACGTCGACCTCCTCCTTCGGTTGCCGCTGCATCTCGTCTGGCTGCGTGGCTCCTCAGTCACAAACTTCCGGTTTGTTCCTTCGTCGCGCCCTTGCCAGCCGAGCACATCGCCGCCCGAAAGCACGCTACGTTCCGAACACAACATCACACAGATGACGACGCGAGGATTATAGCGTCCAGTAGGCCAGTCGGTCGCGGCACGTGCAGAATCGTCCGAGGTGGCAGACGGCGATCTCGCATGCTGTGAACGCGAACGGGTCGACCGTGACTGGGGTGGGGCCTATCCCGACGGTGATGTGCGGGTCGAACCGCGCATAACTCGAGTCGGTGCGAAACCGGGTCACCCAGGCGACGTCGGCGCCGCGTGGCGGGGCATCATCCTGCTGGAAGGCCGCGGCCGCGCCGGGTACCTCATGCTCAGCGAGCGTGTCCATCAGCTGCTCGTGCAGCCGCTGTAGCGCTGGCGTCGGTGCCACTGCGATCACCTGAGCGGTGCGTCCGCGACGCGCGCCGGTGCCCCGAAGTTCAAGCTGCGGCAGCCCGTTCAGGAGGGTCGCGATCCGGGCGTACACCTCGGCGAGCCGGTCGGCGTCGACGAAGTGCTGACCCAGCGTGACATGCGGATGATGCGTGGCGTCGAAGTGGAAGCCCTCTCCCGACCCGACGTCACACTGGGCGTTGAGCCGTGTCGCGATGGCGCGGGCGTCGGTCGGCAGCAGAACCGCGACGTCGATCGCAATGGCCGGCATTGGTGTTTACCGATGAAACTGGCCGGCACGCGTCGCGCGGCGTCGCGCCAGCGGCGTGCGGATCGTCTCGACCGGCTGCCATCCGGTTCTGGTCAGCGCGGCCTGCCACCGGACGGTGGCCGCGTAGACCGCCGTCGGGTCGGTGTGGCGCTCGGTGCGGAGGGTGCCATCGGGATCGCGTCGCAGGAGCCGAAAGCCGGCGTCCTGCGGCTCGCACCACACGGTGATGCGTTCGTTCGCCGGTCGGCTCAGATTGAGAAAGCGCACCATGATGGCCGGTTGTATCGGATCGACAGAGTGCCGGCTGTAGACTTGACGCGGTGGATATCTCTGAGTCGGTCATTCGCCGCATGACGCGGCTGGCGGTCGAGCACGACGCGGTGAATCTGTCGCAGGGATTCACCGACGAGCCGCCGGTATTCGATCTGGTGTGGGCGGCGGTGTCGGCCATGCTGGGCGGGAACGATGAGCAGAGCGATCGTCTGTGCGCATCGACCCTCCGGGAGCTGGTGCCTGGCGCCGATCCAGACGAATTGTTGGACCGGCCGCTGAAAACGGTGCTGGCCCGCCTGCAGGGACGGCGAGACCGGTTGAACCAGTATTCGTTTCCGTTCGGGCTGACCGAGCTGCGCGAAGCGATTGCCGACTACACGGAGCGGCTCTACCTCTGGCGCCCGGATCCGGCCACCGAGGTGACCGTGACGCTGGGCGCCACCGAGGCCTTGGCCTCGGTGTTGGGCGCGGTGTGCCGGGCTGGCGACCGCGTGATCGTGCCGCAGCCCTATCACGAGATGTACCCCTCGCAGGCCGCCATCTTCGGGCTCGAGCCAGACTACGTCACGCTGGTCGAGCAGTTGGATGGTGGTGGGTGGGAACTGGACCGAGACGAGTGGGTAGCCGCGGCGGCGCGCGGCGCGCGCGCGCTGATTCTCAATACGCCCCATAACCCGACCGGGAAGGTGTTTTCAGCGGATGATCTGACGTTTGTTGCCGAGTTGGCCGCGCGGCACGATCTGCTGATCATCGTCGATGAGATCTACGAGCACATCGTCTTCGATGGGCACCGGCACCAGAGTCTGGCGGCGTTGCCCGGCATGCGGGCGCGCACGATTGTGGTGAACTCGATCTCGAAGACCGGAAACGCAACCGGCTGGCGCGTTGGGTGGGTCATTGCGCCGGCCGTCCTCTCCCCGCCGATACGCGGATTCCACGACACGATGGTCATCCAGGCCCCGACCCCCCTGCAGCGGGCGACCGTGACGCTCCTCGGTCTCGACCAGGACGTCTATGACCGGCTGCGCGCGGCGTATGTGCGTAAGCGCGACACGCTGATGGCCGCACTCCGAAAGGCCGGGTTCGGGGTCAGCCCGCCAGAGGGTGCGTACTATCTCTTCGCCCGTTATCGGGGCGTGCCGGCCATCGGCGCGCAGTCCCCGATGGCGGCCGCTCTACATTTGATCAAGGAGATTGGGGTCGCATCGGTGCCGGGTGACAATTTCTACACGACCGGAGCCGCTGGCGACCAGTATCTCCGGTTCGCGTTCTGTCGCAGTCTGCCGACGCTCGAGGAGGCCGCTAAACGCCTCGCGATGCTCTAGCCGGCCGGGGGTGTCACCGCGAGGCCTGGAGCGCGAGCCAGCTCCGCATCATGTCGGTGACGAATGGCGCCCGTTCGGTCACCGCCCAGTGACCGGCGTCCGGAATGGTCACCAGCGTCAGGTCCTGTTCCAGCCACTCCCATGAGCCATTCAGCATGTCGTCTAACAGCGCGGTATCGTCCAGCCCATGGAACTGCAGCACCGGCGGTCGCACCTTCACCACCGGGGTGGTGTCCTCGAGGTAGGGGGGCGCGGGATAGTTGGCCTTGTAATAATTGAGCATCGCCTCAAAATCGGAGCGGCGGTAGGCGTCGAGGTATCGTGCATACAGTAGCGGGTCGGCGCTGTGCCGCTGCGCAAGCTGCTCGGCGCTCATCGCCAGATGCGCGTCCTCCTGCTGGAACCGCCGCGCGTAAGCGCTGTTCAGCTTCTGTTGCTGGTTGGTGGCCAGCTCGCGCCGCAGCCCGCGCGGATGCGGGAGGTTGAAGATGATCAAGTTGTCGGTCAGTTCCGGGTAGGCCATGGCAACCTGCCAGGCCACGAAGCCTCCCCAATCGTGCCCGACGATCGTGGCCCGGTCCCGTCCTAGGTGGCTCACGACCGCCGCGACGTCGGCTGCTAGCAGCGCGATGTCGTATTGGTCAACACCACGAGGCTTGTCGCTCAGGTTGTACCCGCGCTGGTCGATTGCCACGACCTCGTAGTCGGCCGATAGCGTCTCCATCTGGTGACGCCACAGATACCAGAAATCGGGAAACCCGTGAATCAGGACCATCAGCGGGCCGGAGCCGAGAGTAGCGTAGTGGATGCGCACGCCGTCGCTGTCGGCAAACCCGTGCTCGACCCGGTCGAAGAGGTCACCGCCAGGCTGGGCGGCAACCGGTCCGACGAGCGCCACACCGACAAGAAGCAGTCCGACGACGACGGTCACCGCGTGTCTCATGCCGAAACCTCCATCCATCGCCCTCCCGAGGTCATCCGGTGGCGGCCGACGTGGCGTCGAGAATCGGTCGCAGGGTCTCGAGCAGTGCGGTCTGCTCGTCGTCGGTGCCGATGGTGATGCGCAGCGTATCGGCAAGCGCCGCCTCATCGAAGTAGCGGACCAGGATGCCGCGCGCTTCGAGCTCGCGACTCACGCCCTCGGCATCCTCGCCCGGCGGCCGCACCAGAAGAAAGTTCGCCTGGCTGGGCCAGACATGGCAGCCCATTGCCTCGAGGGCCGAGCCGAGCCGTGACCGGCTCGCTCTGATCCGTGCGGCCACATCCACTGTGTATGCCACGTCCCGGATGGCCGCGGCACCCACGCACGCGGCGGCCGCCCCGACGTTGTAGCTGTCCTTGACCTTGGCCAGGCCCTCGATGACCGCCGGTTGCGCGACGGCGAACCCGAGACGCAGGCCGGCAAGGGCGTGGCTCTTCGACAGGGTGCGCAGGATCACGACGTTCGGATGCCGTCGGACGAGTCTCAACGCATCGTCCTCGGCAAACGCGACGTAAGCTTCGTCGATGACCACCACGCCCTCGACCGCCGCGGCGAGCGCCGCCAGCTGCTCGGTCGACGCCGCGGTGCCGGATGGACTGTTCGGGTTGGCGACGAGCGTCAGCGCCCCCCGCGCCGCCGCGAGTTCCCCGACCGGCAGGTCGAAGCTGTCATCGAATGGCACCTCGACCACCGGTGCGTCCTGGATCTCAGCCAGCGTGCGATACAGCACATAGGTTGGTGTCGGGTAGACGACCGGACGGCCCGGTCCGGCGATGGCGCGCATCAGCATGGTCAGCAGGTCGTCGCTGCCGTTGCCGGGAAGCACCCAGGTCGGTTCGACCTCGAGCACCTCGGCGACCGCCTCGCGAAACTCGTCGGCGCGTGGGTGCGGATACCGGCGAAGGCGGTCTTCGTGGAGCTGCCGGAGCACATCCAGCGCGCGCGGGCTCGGGGGGTACGGGTTTTCGTTGGTGTTGAGCTTGACGACCCGGGTCCCGGGCGCCGGCTGTTGGCCGGGCACGTAAGGGCGCAAGGTGTCGATGGTCGGTCGGAAGAAGGACACGAGATGTCTGAAAGAACCGGTGCCGGTCAGCGTGTCCAGGCGAGCGTGTGCTCGATGGTGACGACTTTCGAGGCGCCCAGTGTCGTCACGTTGTCACCGGTCAGCTGTTCGCCGAACTCGCCGTATCGTTCTCGCACCGCCGCCGACTGCGGTGCCACCGGAAATTGCACCTGGACCCGCACATCGCCGGCCGGCCAGTAGATGGTGTTTAGTTGGGCCCAGTATTGACTGTCGTGGACCACCGCCGTGCCGTGGGCGATCAGATTCTGGGCGGGCCACTCGCTCGGCGACAGCTGGTCGGCTAGCGCGTGGGTAATGCGGTAGGACACCACGGCGCCGTCCGGCAGGTCGGTCGTGCCCTCGATCCGCAATTCTCGCCATCGAGACCGGTGGTCTACCGCCAGCACGACGGTTTCACCGCCCAGCGCCCCGTTTTCGGCCGCAGCGTCGTTGCCTGTGGTCGGACTGCACGCGACGACTGACAGAGCCCAGCTCGTGAGCAGCATGATGCCCGCTCGACGCATATCGGCCCATTATAGTCGCGATGGTTGCCCGCCAGGGCTTCGCTGTACGGAGGAGTGACAGGCGGTTGCGGTTGCGGTGCGGTCGTTACGCCCGCAGCTCGCTGCGCACTGGTGTGTTGCTTGCAAACCTGAAAATCGCGTAACGTAGTCTAGTATCGCGAATCGTTGTGAGAGAGTGGCGTAGTGTTTGCTTTCGATGAGCGTGGAATTGGATTCCGAACCGACGTGCAGACTGCTCGGTGTGGAGCGCGGTAGAGTCTGGGGACGCGGCGGCGGGCACGGGCAGGCATCTCGACGGTTCGAGCGCGGAGAGTGATGAAGACCACCTGTGTCTGCTGCGGCAAACGGGTTACACGAGTCGGTCAGGACTGTCGGCGGCGCGTGGTACCGGTGCAACTCCTGCAACTACGCCTGGCGGGGTCTGCGCGCATATCTCATCTCGCTCATCGCAAACATCTGGTGGCCCATCAAAGGGCCATCCTATGCGGATGCCGTACCTCGTCCGATCTCCAAGCCACCGGGGCACGACCCGAACGACGGCCCCGGCGATGGCCCCAATCGGCCGGACCACAAACTGCGGACGCGTGTGTCGGACGACGCGCGTGCCGGAAACGGTGCCGGCTGGAATACTCGCGGTGGCGGCCGCGCCGCCTAGCATTCCGCCCAACACGGTCCACGGATCCGACTGCCCATGACTGACGAACAACCAAACCGGCTCGAGCCGCTACGGCAACTTGCCGAGGCGAGCGATGATGCCCGTCTGTTGGATCAAGTGATGGCGACGGTCGAAGTGCTGGAGAAAGACACCGCACTGGTGTTGGACCAGACACACATCGCTCGCGATATGGCATCCCGCACGAAGGCGGGTGACTGGGTCGGAAACACCGAACTGGCCGAAATCATGGCGGACGCCGATCACTTCTTGCGCGTCTACAAGCAGCAGCGCAAGGAGATCGGACGGCTGAAGGCGACCCTGCAGGACAAACAAACCCGGCTCAAGACACCAGAGTAGGTCCGCTCGATTGTCATTGGCGCCGGCCGTCTCTTCTTCGGCGCTCCACCATCACGACGTCTCGGCCACAGCCAGTCTGTGGCGTAGCTTCGCAATTCGGTCGCCCACTGGCGGGTGAGTGGAGAGGTAGGCGCCGAGCCCCGGTGTGCTGGCCGCCTGGTCGAGCCGCTGGAATCGCTCGAACAGCCGCAGTGCCCCGTCGGTGTCGAAGCCGGCGGCCCGCGTCAGGAGCCCGCCGAGCGCATCTGCTTCAAACTCTTGGTCCCGCGAGTAGGCTCGCTCCAGCCACTCGAGCCCGACTCGCCGCAGCCACGGCGCGATGGCGCCGCGTCCAGGCGCAACCATCGAAGCGGCGGCGTAGGCGGTGTGTCGCAGCACGCGGTTAATGGCATGTCGGCGGATGATGTGCGCCATCTCGTGGGCGATCACAAAGGCCAACTCATCGCGATTCCGCTCGCAGAGTTCGGTCAACGACCGCGTGATGAACACGAAGCCCCCCGGTAGCGCGTAGGCGGTCGGTTGGTCCTCGGTCACAACACCCACCTCGAACCGGTGGAGCTTGTTCCGGACCACTCCCGCGAGTCGATCAGAGGTTTCGTCAAGCAATATCTGCAGCGCCGGGTCGACGTCGCACCGGCTTCGCTCCCGGACGACTGCTGCCATGTCCCGGCCGACACCGTACTCGGCCTCGATCGCCTCGGTTTCGTCCCCGGTGAGCGAGCTCCACATCCACTTGGCCTTGCGGACCTTACCGCCAGCCAGACGCCCGAGTTTGTAGAAGCCGCTGTCGGTCATAGGCGTGGTCCGAAGAGGGGCGGGGAGGAAGGCGCGCAGCGGCGGCCGGGCCTGTCATGGCCCGACCGGCGCAACGTTGAGCGCGGCGGCGCGTGTGGGGGCGCCGGGTCCATCATCAGGCATCAAGCGGTGCAGACCGGCGCGATCCCGCTGCCGCGGATCTGCTGAAACACCTTGTCGGTCGCCTCCTGGTTGTTGCAGCCGTTGACCCGATACCGTAGATACTCCTGCAGCCAGACCGCTTTGCCCTCGAGATCGATGTAGCTGTCCGGTGCTGTCTCGTTCAGTATGTCCCTGTAGAGGGTGTCGAGATCGGTCAGGAAGTCGAGCGACTCGTTCCGCGGAGGGAACTCGATGGTGCCAGATGCAACAACCCCGCACACCGGCTGGACTCCCTGCCCAATGATTTGCAAACCGACGCGGAAAGCCGCCTCCTCGACCGTGCAGCCGTTCAGCACGTATCGCAACCACTCGGGGAACCAGACCGCCGAGCCCTCCGCATTGACACTTCCCGGGTTGTTCTGTTGGCGCCCGAGCGTGTCTCGGTACTCGTTCTCGAGATCCAGGAAGAAATCCAGAACCTGGTCACGCGGCGGGAACGGGATGCCCACCACGGCGACGCCATACAACGTCTTCGCGCCGTAGATGTCGTCGAGCTGCAACGAATCGATGTCGGTAACCGTTGAAGTCATGATAGCGTCTTCTGTCTGCGGCGGGGTGGTCTGGTCCGGATGATCCAGACCCAGTACGTGCCCGAACTCGTGCAGCGCTGTGCGCTTCATGTCCGACATGCTGGTGCTCTCCGGTGTTGGGCCCAGACGTCGCGCGCCGCGGTAGCAATTGAATGCTTGGGCGTTGTTGAAGATCACGTCCGCCTCGGCAAGCGTGTCGACACCAGCTTGTTCGAAGTACCAATGTGCAGTGACCGCCAGCGTTTGTTCGCCGAACGGTGTACCGAAGATATCGTCACTCCAAAAGACGTTGTTGAACCCGTCGTTGCTGCCGGCTGGTTGTGTGGAGTTTCGGATTGCGTTGAAGCTGACACCGGTGCCGCCCAGGTTCGCGTTCCAGTCAACCAGCGCCGCAATGGCACACTCGTTCCAGTCGGCCGAATCATCGATGAGCCCGCTGGCGCTACCGAGCTGCATCTCCATCATGATTTCGCCGGCAGGCCAACGGGCTTCAGGCTCGACAAAGACGAAAGCGAACAGGGTATGCGTGACTGAGACGATCGCGATACAGCCGAACAATTAGGAAGAACAGTTTTTCTTTGAGTGCCACGGCTGTTTTTCCTGACAGCAGTGCTTTGGAGCGCCTGGGCCAAAGCTGCTCCGTGTCGAGCTACCGACTCACGTCGACGCTCAACAGTCGTTCAATTTCGGCCCGGAAGGCCGCCAGAGTCATTGCCGGGATCGCCACGGGGCTGACGGTGACCGGCGCCCCGACCTGGTTCACAGCCGAGAAGGCGCGCCGGTCGTGGAGCGTGACGTAGGCCGTTCCGTTCGGCGCGTTGTTGATCGGAAAACGGCCTTGCATGTGCCCAACGATCGGGCTCGCCGCCCGCTCTCCCGAGACGAACAGCACCGCGCGGTCACCGAGATTGAACGTCGGCACGCCAGAGACCTGCTGTCGGATGTTGCCGACCATGCCACCCAGGAACTCCAGTGGCAGCAGCAGTCGCTCGGCCCCCTTAAAGGTTTCGGTCACCCGGAAGGTCACGCGGGTCACGATGGCGCGGTTCGCCCCGGTGGTCACCCACTCCGCCCGCGAGTCGATCGCCTCGGCAACCACGACCGTGTCGGCCGCGCTCAGCATTTCCGCGAAGCTCATCGGGATGACCTGAGCAGCAGTGCTGCCGGCCAGCGCAAGCATCGCGCAGAGGCCAAGCCCTATCCGTCGTAACTGTCCAGACATGAATCGGCTCGGAGGGTCAACTTGCAATGCACCCGGAGGGACAGAGGTTACCGAGTGTCTATTGCGACACATCCACAAATTGTACCACCAGCGTCCTGCGTGGAGCAACAGGCAAGCGACTGATCGCCGTTGAGGAATCGGGTGGGGGGGTGCCAGATCATTTCGGTGAAGTTGGCCAGTTCAAGCCCGCGACCTTCCGGGAGGGCGCAAAGGTGGACACCAGGTCGCTAGTTTGCATCCAGCCGCTCGATGATCCGTTCGGTGAGGTCGTAGGCCTGGTCGGCCCAAGTGATAGGCGTTGTCAGGCGGTCAAAAACGAAGTGCACGCCCTGCTCGAGCGCCACCGCCTCGACGGCGGACCGCAGTTGCACCTCAAAGCCATTCTCCGCTTCCTGTTACCCGCGCCGGAAGGTCCCATGATCGACACGAAGTGGTCGTCGGCGATGTCCAATGTGATTTGCCGCAGCACGAAGGTCTGACTTTTTCCGTAGGCAAGAGACTCTTCAATGTTGCGCAGCGCGATCAGTGGTTCGGACATGCCCCTCCTCTTCCTATTGACAATCGACAAGAGATGGATCATATTACCTCTTGTCGATTGGTTAGGGGTAAAAAAAGGAACGGACAACGATGGTCAAGAACAAATCCGACCTTCTGCAGGGTACGCTGGACATGCTCATTCTCAAGACGCTGGCGCTGGGTCCGCGTCATGGGTGGGGAATTTCGCAGCGGATTCAGCAGGTCTCCGACGAAGTGCTGCAGGTCAATCAGGGCTCGCTCTATCCTGCGCTCCATCGTTTGGAGCAACACGGCTGGCTACGATCCTCATGGGGGAACTCGGAGAACAATCGGCAGGCCAAGTTCTACGAACTCACACGCACTGGACGACGGCAGCTCCAGCGGGAATCGTTGAACTGGGAGCGCCTCTCGAGCGCCGTCGCGCGCATCATGGAGGCGACCTAGCCATGGATGTAGCGAGACCCGACATCGCGAGAGCCAAGAGGCTTCGCCGCATAGTCTACGGTACCGGGTCAACGGTTGTGGTTCTCCTGATCACGGTCGGTGTGTCGCGTCTGGAGTCAGCAGCGCCGCGAGTCGAGCAGAACACGGTTTTCATCGACGTGGTGCAACGCGTGGCAGATGGCTTTACAGATGCCTACCGGGTGGAGGTGCCACGACAGGCGCTGGAGCCTGGCGCCTACGTTCTGACTGTAGAAGCTCGCGACGACGTGGAGTTGTCGCCGGTCAGTCGAGATGTCGCCTTTACGGTGTTCCGGTAGACCCTGGTTCGGCCGGCTCGGAGACCTGATATCGCCCCCAGGCGTCGGCAAGCGAGAAAGGCGCACAGCGCTCGGTAACGGTTCGCGTGCCACTTTCGGCGAGCAGGTCGTGGCGCGTGAGCTCGATCTCGCACCCCCCGGCACCTTTGAAGCAGTCGATCTGGACCCGCGTGTCGTCGCCGTCCTGCCAGACGGTGCAATGGACCGGGTCGTCGATTGGCTCGCACCGCTCGGATGTCGTATAGAAGGAATAGTCCGGAAACGAGCGCACGAGGGCGTTACAGTCGCCGAGCGACGGAAACTCACCGCGTTGGAAGTCGATCTCGCCCCAGGGCAGCAGGTTGATGAAGACCAGCTCTGGTTCGGGGGGCTCGGCGTCGGCGATGATCGCAGCTGGTTGTGCCTGCGGGGCGGTCTCGTCAGATGTGCTGGCTGCCGTGCAGGCAACCAGCGGTACGAGTGACGCGACGCCGAGCGCAGCGAACCAGACACGCAAGGGACAGCAGGACTCGATTTTCATCCTGGCGCAGAGTATATAGGCCTGACGGCGCGGACGTAAGCGCAGCACTGCCGCGATTGATGTGCCGGGAACCGGTGATTGCGACGCTGCGTCTGATTCTAAGATCGATGGATTCTGAGAACGGTGTGTCAGTGGGCCGTCGACGGGAGTAGAATTCCTGGACGCTCTGGTCATCGACTGCAGGGGAGGCGCCCGAATGGTGAAAAGAATAGCAGGGCTGGCGTGCGTGTTCGTGGCGGTGTTGAGTCTGGCCTGCGGGTCCGCGCCGGCGGAGACAGACTTCGTCTCGACCCCGGCGCCAGAGGTTGCCGCGGCGCCGTCCGGAGCGGCACTCGAGCTTTCGGAGCTTGTCGGCCAGATGCGTGACATGGCCTGGGCAGAAGAGGTCGACGCGGCGCAGGCCCTTATCGAAGGTCAGCGTCCGCACCACGACCAGGCGTCGCCCCAGTGGCTGCTCGCCGCGTCGTGGCTCGGTCGCGGCGCCAGCTTCGCCGAGCGCTGGGATGTGGCCGAAGAGTATGCGAATGAGGCACGAGACGGCAGCATCGCGCTGCTCGATGTGCGGGACCTGGATGCGGACAGCCAGTTAGAGCTGGCGCTGGGTGCTGGGATTGAAGTGATCGGGCAGGCGCAGGACGCTCGGGGAGATAACCAAGGTGCGGTCGAGTTCTTGCGCGGCGAGCGCGAGCGCTATCGGGGGACCTCGGTCGAGACGCGGATCCAGAAGAATGTTCTGCTGCTCGACCTGGAAGGACAGCCGTTTCCTGTGCTCGATGTCGAACATCACCTTGGCGCGCCGTTGCCATCAGCCGACGATCTGACCGGTCAGGTGGTCGTGGCGTATTTCTGGGCCCATTGGTGCCCGGACTGCAAACGGCAACTTCCAATTCTCGAGCAGTTGCATGAGGAGTACGGCGAACGCGGTCTCACCATCATCGGGCCGACCCAGCTCTACGGCTATGTGGCTCGCGGACAGGACGCGACGCCGGAGCAGGAGCTCGATTTCTTACGGGGCGCCTACCAGGAGCGCTATCCGATCCCGTCTTGGATGAGCGTGCCAGTGAGCCAGCAGAATTTCCTGGACTTCGGTGTCAGCTCGACACCGACGCTGGTCGTCATCGACCGCGAAGGCATCGTGCAGCTCTACAACCCAGGGGACCTGCCCTACGACGAGCTGGCGCCCCACATCGAGCGGCTTCTTTAGACGGGGCTTCGCCCCGGACCCCACGCGGGCGCTTGTGGGGGGCGCTGCCGCACGCGGGGCGCGCATTATCGCGCGCCTGCCGCCCTCAGACGACAGCGCGTCTGGCCGGACAAAGAGAAAGAGCCCGTCCGGGTCTCACACCCGGACGGGCTCTTGTTATGCGTGGCGCAGGGGCGGCGTTATCGGACGGTAACCGTCACCATCTTCTTCACGCTGGCGGGGCCGTCCGATGCCTGCACACGGAACAGATACTCCCCGGGCTCGGCGAACGTAGCGGTGACCGAGCCATCGTCACCGGTCGCCTCCAGCCGCGCGCCGGCCGGACCGCGCAGCTGGGTCCAGGTAACGCTGACCCCATCGGCCCGATTCCGGGTCGGCCTGTGCAGGTTTCGGGTCTGAATCTGTGGGACGTTGAACGGCAGGGTGGGGCCACCCTCCTGCGGTGCGAATGTCGGCAACACGCCCTGGCCGCCACCACGGAACTGCCTTGGCGGGGGGATACCGTCGTCAGTGACGCTTGCCTGCAGGGTGAGCGGGCTCCCGACCGACGCGGTGGCCGTGGCGCCCACTGTCAACGTGGGCGCCTGGTTCGCCGCCAGCACGTCCGGTGGAGTGCGGTTGGCGCCCGGGTTGGAATCGATCTCCCATTCAGGCAGCAACCATCCGACAGCCCGGTAGGGCTCGTCGTTCACCGTGACCTCCCACACGAGCTGTCGATCACCCCAGTCGGCCGGTACGGTCACGCTGAACATCCGCGAGTGCTCGCGGGGGTAGAAGTAGGTCGGCTGTCCTCGGTCCGGGTCTCCAGGGCTCAAGTGGTTCTTCGGGCCGACGGGGATTTCGAGCTCCTCGACGTAGTTTCGGTTGAGATACGCGAAGTGGAACTCGAAGGTGCCATCGTCGTTTGGGGTCCAGCCATTGAAGAACGGCTGGATCGTCTGACCCGAGTTGAACCTGAAGTGCTCGGGGTGCGCCTGGGCGGCGGCCTGAGCGGTCAGGCCCAGGAGCAACACGAGACTCAGCGCCGGAATGCGTTTCTGCGTGCTTGACATCGATGTTTCTCTCGTCTTGCGGCTAGTTGTCGTTGTCGGTCTTCTCCCGGGCCTCCTGCCGGGTCGCGACCTCTGCTTCGTACTCTTCGTCGGTCATGTCATACCAGCCGATCCAGGCGAACGCCATCTCGTCCATGGTGCGCTGTCCGGCGCCAATCCAGTTGCTCGCGTCGAGGTTCCCCCGGTTGGCGGCGGAATTGTCGAGCCAGGTGGAGACATGAAGGATCGTGCCGGCCGGTATGAGCGGCATCGAGTCGGCGGCGTAGTTGTAGTTCATGTGCCAGTTGTAGTCGAAGGCCGCGCAGTTCACCGTCTCGGCGCGGACAGGCTGGGTCGGGTAGATGAACTCGATGCACTGATAGGTGCCCAGCATGTGCATGTGCGGCTGGAACATCGTGATCTTCGCCGCCTTGTTGAACCGCGCATACCCGTCTGAGCGCGTGACCTCACCGGCCGGAATGTCGAGCACCCCGATGGTCTGGCCGTGAGAGCCGCCGAGCTGCTTCGAGTAGCGGATGTGCTCCGGCTCGGTGCCGGCCGGCAGGAAGTTGATGCCCAGCTCGACCACGGCGTCGATGTCCTCGCCCACCGAGTGCAGGTGATAGCTGAGTCGCGCCTCAGTGTCGGCCTCCAGCATGAGCCCGGTGCCTTCGGGGTACACCTCGGCCTGCTTGCCAGAGGCATACTCCACCAGGAAGGTGCCGCCACCCATCCGCTCACCCGACTCATCCTGCTCGACGGCGTAGGAGAGCGCGTGGTGGACAACCTGCCGGGCCTTGTCGCCGACCGGTTTGGTCTGAATGGCGGTGATGTAGCGGTTCTCGGTCAGTCCGAAATTGGTGAACAGGTCACCGAACAGGTCGGGCCCGGATGCCGGCACCGCATAGGTCGGAAAGCGGACGACCAGATCCGGTTCGCCGATCTGCCAGGTGTCGGCGGGCGCGAACTCGGGCGGCGTCGGCGTGTTGGCCGGGTTGCCCTGCGGCGCGCCGCTATCGACCCACTTGGCGATGGTCGCGATCTGGTCGTCGCTCAACGAGGGATCGTTCAGGAAGTTCTGCACGCCGATGTTCTTGTCGAGGTGCCAGGGAGGCATTGCCCGCGTCTCCACCTTGTTCTTGATCGAGCGAGCCCAGGGGCGCGCTTCCTGGTAGCTGATGAGCGACATCGGCGCGATCTCGCCCGGGCGGTGACACTTGACACATCGATCGTAGAAGATCGGCGCGATGTCATCAGCGAACGTCGGGGACTCGGGAACCTGCGCAGAGACGCTCGCCGGGAGCGTCAACAGGGCCGAGAACAGCAGCATGGCAACGAGGGACTGGGTGGTTTTCACAGCGGTCCTCCTGGAAGTCGACAACCAAAACTACGGAACTTGTCGAATCCGAACCAATGGTTTCATGCCCGGTATCCGAGATCTATCACGTAGCGGGACCGGGCAAAGGTCTACATGCACGCGCCGTGAATTGTCTCACAAAGCGCGCGGCAAGTCTCGATCTGCGACACTGTTTGATTCTCGCACCAGCTCCGACTGGTCGGTGTGGCAGGTGACGCAGTCGTGGGCTACGGAGGGTGCAGGCGTGTATCATCGGCGCAGAGCACAGCCTCACGCAAATGCCTCGAATAGTCTCGGTCGCTACGGCGCTCCCTCTTAACCGCTGCGAGCAGGCGGAGACTCGCGGGGCGATGGCCCGTGTCTGCCGGGGTGACCGGTCGATGGAGCGTCTGCTTCCGGTCTTCGACCGAACCGGTGTGGAGACGCGATATCTCGCGCGTCCGCTCGACTGGTATGCGCTAGACCGGTCCTTTGAGGTCCGGAACGGCGTGTATGCCGAATGTGGTCTCGAGCTCCTCGAATGCGCGGCACGGACGTGCCTCCAGACGTCCGGGGTGTCCGCCGACCAGATCGACCATCTGTTCTTCGTGACGACCACTGGATTGACCACGCCCAGCCTCGATGCTCGCGTGGCGGCGCGGTTGGGTATGCGCGCCGACGTGCGCCGGTTGCCCCTGTTCGGTCTTGGCTGCGCCGGTGGCGCCGGGGCGCTGATTCGAGCCGCGGACACGTTGCGTGCCTATCCCAGCCAGCGCGCGCTCGTCCTGTCGGTCGAGCTCTGTAGCCTCGTGTTTTCCACCTCGGCCCGCACGCCGACCGATCTCATCGGCGCGGCGCTGTTTGGCGATGGGGCGGCTGCGGTCCTGGTGGGTGGCGATGACACGCCCGGTCCCGGCCCCACCGTGGTCGACACCCGGACGCATCTGTTTCAGAAGGCGCCCGACCTGATGGGCTGGCGTTTTACCAGTGATGGCATGCGGCTCATCCTGTCGCGCGATGTGCCCCGTTTCGTCGCAACCGCCGTCAAGCCGGTCGTCGGGCAGTTCCTGGAAGACCAGGGCGTGCGGCTTGCTGACGTGAGCCACCACGTGCTCCATCCCGGAGGAGCAAAGGTCATGGCGACCTACCGGTCGGCGTTCGGGTTCGACGATGCTGCTCTCGACAACGCGCGCGAGGCGATACGCCGATACGGCAACCAATCGAGCGCCTCGGTGTTGTTCATGCTCAACGATCTGGTTGCCTCGGGTCGGCCCGAGCAGGGCGACCTGGGTCTGATGGTGGCGTTGGGACCCGGTTTCGCGGCGGAGATGCTGACGCTGTCATGGTAAAGGCGGACGTCACGGTCGTGGGCGGCGGCCCGGCTGGGGCGGCGCTGGCGGTGGAGCTGGGTCGGCGGGGCGTCCGGGTCGTGCTCTACGAAAAAGCGCGGCATCCCAGGCTCAAGCCGTGCGGAGAGGGGCTTCTGCCCCACGGGGTGGCGGCGCTCCGGGACATCGCCGGTGTGCCCGAGGCGCCCCGTGTGCGCGGGCTGCGGTTCGTGGCCGCCGGTGTGTCGGTCGACGCCGATTTCCCGGAGGGCAGCGGTCTCGTCGTGAGACGAGACCGTTTCGACGCCTGGTTGTTCGAGCTGGCTGCAGGCACGCCCAACGTCGACGCACGTCCCGGTACGCCGTATCGGGGATCACGATCCCGCCTGCTCGTTGGCGCCGACGGCGCACGGTCGATGTTCCACCGCCGTCTCCCTGGGACCGTGGCGCGACCGCTGCGAGTGGGGCTGTCGACCCATGTGGCGGGTCTCGAGCGGCTCGGCGACCGGGTCGAGGTGTTCTTTCACGACGACGGCGAGCTCTATCTCGCCCCGAGTGGTGGTGGCGAAGCACTCGTTGCCGGCCTGTTCGACTACTCCCGGTTCCGACCCGACGGTGTGACACACCTGTTGTCCGCCATTCCGGAGCTGCGCGACCGCGCGGCTCACATCGAGCCGACGACACCGTTGCTGGCATCGGCGCCGCTCGGCCTCCATGTGTCGCGCATCGTCGACGAGGAGGACGGACTGATCTTGGTCGGGGGCGCCGCCGGCACGCCAGACCCGATTACTGGTGATGGCATGGCGCTCGCGCTGGCGTCGACACGGTCGGCCGCAGATGCCATCGTCTCGGGCGATCTTCGTGCCTACGCGCGACGGCGGCTGGCAATGGGACGGACGGCCAACCGACTGGGCCGGCTCATGCTGCGGCTGTCTCGCACCGAGCGCCGTGCGGCCTGGGTGCTCCGCGACCTGTCGGCGCTGGTCCCGCCGCTGATAGCGGTCGCCGTCGGACGGACGTCGCTAGGTTCAGCCACCGACTGAAGATCATGTGGTTGTCGCGGCGCTCCCTGGAGCGCGAATATATGGATGACCACACGCCCCCGCAGGCGGTGGTCGACGAGGTCTACTGGTTCCTCGGGGCGATCAATCGCTGGCTTGGAGGTGCCCGGGCCACGGTCCGGACATTCGAGGCGCTCAGCCGGGACTGGACGCCTGGGGCGTGCATCAGGGTGCTTGACGTTGCGAGCGGCGGCGGCGATCTCGCGCGGGCGCTCATCCGGTGGGGTCGGGCTCAAGGATTCGATCTGCATGTGACCGCACTCGACGTCAGCTTGCCAGCCCTCGACTGTGCCCGACGTCGCGGCGAGGCAGACGACCGGCTCCACTTCGTCTGTGCCGACGTGCACCAGGCGCGCGGCCGAGACGGAGCGTTCGATTACGTCACTTGCGCGCTCTATTTTCACCACTTGACCGACGACGAAGTGGTCCAGATGCTCCGGTCGTTCGACAGGTTGGCGACCCGTGGGATCGTGGTGAACGATCTCGTGCGCCGATGACGCCACTACGCCTGGAGCTGGCTGTTTACGCGGCCGTTCAACGCTGTGCTGCGCAACGACGGCCCGCTGTCGGTAAGACGAGCTTTCCGTCCGGACGAGCTATTGCCGCTCGCGCGGCGCGCGGGCATGACGTGGCTCTCGATCAAGACCCACTTCGGACATCGGATGACCCTGTCAGGGGACCGACCGTCTCAGCGGGGAGATCAGGCCAGCAGTGAGAGCAGGCGCCCCGTGTCGTCCGGCGGCGGTGGACCGTAGCCGCGGAGCCGGTGGTCTGTGTCACTCTTCTCGGCGTCTGACCGTTCCTCAGCGAGTTCCTGCTGAGCTTCATTGGCCATCCGGCTGGCCTGGGCGGCGACCATGCGGTCTTGGCTCGATGGCTCCGCGGGCGCGGAGGCCGCGGCCCCAATGGCCTCGGCCTTGCGCAGCGTTGCTTCGGGATCGGCCTCTGGGGACGTGTCGACCTTGACTTCCCCCGCGACGGCGTACTGCTTGCCATCCGGACCTGTGGTGTAGGTGAACGTCGGTGCGCCGGTGGCGTAGGCGCCGGCTCTGCTGAGATGGGCCTGTTCGTGAGCCCTCACCTCGCGGTCGACCTGCTTCAGCTCGTCGACCTGCTGCCGCTGTTCCGCCGTGAGATCGTCACCCGGGGCCTGACTGCCGCGGGTCTTGTGCGCGCCGCTGGACCGGCGGGATTCGTGCCCGTGCGCGGCGTGCGCGTCCCTAGGATGGAGGGCTATTCCATGCGGCGAGGGTCCGGCCAGATACACAATCTGCATAGTCGGGTGTGCTATTCATGGCAATCGGCACCCGGCCGCAGACCTTGAGGTGACAGGCAGGAAGACGGACGGTCAGGGCGTCGCGGTGTCGACCCGAGCCAGAATCCAGGTCGTGATCATCTCCAGCGCAACCGGCGACATCGTTTCCTCTATTGTTCCGTATTCAGTGGGTGCGCCGGTTCTGGCGGTCTGAAACAGGTGGTTGAGTCCGGGCAGCTCGACGACCTCGAAGTCGTCGGTGTTACCGGAGGTGAGCGCGCGACGGATCGCGTCGAGGTTCTCCCGCGGTGGCACCTGTGTGTCCCTCTCGCCGTTGACTGCCAGCACCGGCCGGTCGAGCGTGCGGAGCGCGGGTAGCGGGTCATAGTTGAGAAAGTAGCGGAGCCCCGCGCCGGTCAGTTGCGCCAGTTGCGCCTGAATCTGCGGTTCGAGCTCGTCGGCTGTACGGCCACCTGGCCGGGTGAGTGCGTCGACGAGAATTTCGCGCATCCTGACGCGGGCGGCCTCCGGATCGTTCACCGATTCGAGCACGGTGATCAGGGCGACCTGTATTTCGCGATTGGCGGCGGCCGCCTCGGCGCTGCCGCCCATCGCCCTGATGACCACGTCGTTCTGCAGTGGCAGCAGTTCCTTGCCGGTCATGCCGGGTCCGGCCAGCAGCACGACGAACCGCACCCTTGATGAACGGTTGGCCACCAACGGCGCCACGAGGCCGCCCTCGCTGTGCCCGATGAGGCCGATCGGACCGATGTCGGCGCGCTCGTCGAGGAAGCGGACCGCGGACTGAGTGTCGTCGGCGAACTCGACCAGGGTCGCGGCGGCGAAGGAGCCAGTAGACGCTCCCACGCCCCGGTCGTCCAGACGCAGCACCGCCACGCCGCGCCGTGACAAGTGGTCGGCGAGGACCAGAAAGGGGCGGTGTCCCATCAATGACTCGTCCCGGTCCTGGGGACCCGACCCACTAATCAGGACGACCGCCGGGAACGGGCCTTCGCCCTGGGGCGCGGTGAGGGTGCCCGCGAGGGTGACGTCGGGTTCCGAGCCGGCGATGCGCACCTCTTCCACTCGATACGGAAAGGGTGCCTGTGGCTCCTGCGGCCGGTTCGGCATGGCGGCCGCGCCGCTGGCGCGTTCCAGCGTCAAGGCCAGTTCGCCACCGTTCTGGCTCCAGGTACCGGTGATCGTGTCCCCGTCCAGCTCACCGGCATAGCCGCCGTTGACGGCGGCGACTTCGAGCCCGATCCGAGGAGGCTCGAACACCACCCGGCTGACGGGGATTCCGCTGGAACCCTGTGCGGGACTGTCCAGCGTCGCCGTCAGCCCGTCGTCGGTCTGTGTGATGTGAAAGATCAGCGGCAGCGTGGCCCCGGGTATCTCGAGCGTCCCCTGCCAGTCGCCGACGATCGCGTCTTGCGCGGCGGCAGCTCCTGCAGCGATTCCCGAGAGCAGCAGCGCCAGCGCGAGCGGCACCTTGCGGATACGAGCGGCCAGTCTGGTCATGTTCTCTCCCGGAAAGTAGCGCGCGTGCTGGGTCTACGTGCCCCGAACAGGGATATTCACTCGCCGCCTGGTGCGGGTTCGAGCGTGACGGAGAACAGGGGCCGCGTCAGGGTCGGTCGCTGACGGTGACGGTGACGTCGATCGGCGTGTAGAGATAGCCGTCGTCGGCCATGGCGCGGAGCACATACGTGCCGGGCTCGCTGAAAGTTGCGATGGTGACCACCTTGCCGTCTGGGGGCAGCGGTGGCGGTGCCCAGCCCGGCATGTGGTCGTCGATGCCTTCCATGTACCAGGGGTCGAACGCGACCTTGCCGGGGCCGCGCCACTGGAGCCAGGCGACCCGCAGCCCCATCGCGTTCCGGCGGCCGAAGCGGCCCGCCCCGAACAGCGGACGGCCGGTCGCGTCGACGTCGATCCGGGCGTCATTTGGCCCGCCGACGGCGCGCGTGGCAGGAATGCCGTCATCGCCGATCTGGACGGTCAGACTCAGGGGCGCCTCCACGGTCGCGGTTCGCGCACTGTCGCCATCCAGCTCGATCGTCGGCGGCAGGTTGCCGTCGGCGAACCCGCTGCCGGCCCGGTTCTCCATGATTGTCTGGTCGTTGACTTCCCAGACCGGCAGCAAGGATCCGCGCGCGGTTTCGGTCCTTCCTGCCGACGTCAGCGTCCAGGTGACCTGTCGGTCACCCCAGTCAGCCGGCACCTGAACACTGAACAGGAACCGGTGCCGCCGGGGATAGAAATAGGTGGGTTGGACCTGCCCCAGACCGCTGGGCTCGAGGCGGTTGTCTGTTCCCAGAGGAATGCTGAGCTCTTCGCGGTAGTTGCGGTTCAGATACCCGAAATAGAGGGTGAACGACCCGTCCGGGTTCCGCTCCCAGCCTTCGAAGGCGGGCACGACGCGTTGTCCGCTCAGATACTGCAGGTTCTGCGCCACGGCGGCGCCCCGAGCAGCCAGCATCCGAGGCACGCGCCGACGACCAGCGTGAGACGGCTTCGGATGCTCATTGGTTCGTGCCGTGCTTCGCCCGCCGCTCCTCGAGGCGACGATCAAATTCCTCCTCGGAGATGTAGAAGATATTCATCCAGGTGTGTGACATCTCGTCGTTCGACCGGTTCCCGAATCCGATCCAGTTATTCGGGTCGGGGTTGTACCGATTCGCCTCGCTGTTGTCGTACCAGCTGATGAGGTGCAGATTCGTGCCGGCCGGCAGCAGCGGCTGCACATCTTCCTCGTAGGTGTAGTTGAGCATCCAGGCGAAGTTGTGCTGGGCGCAGCTCAGTGTTTCGACCATACCGCTTGGATAGATCGCCTCGACGCACTGGCGCTTGCCGCGGTTGTGCAGATGCGGCTGGAAGGAGACGACTTGGGCCGGCTCGCGCAGGAAGTAGTAGCCGTCCACCCGCGCGTTGTCTTCGCCGGCCGGAATGTCGATGGTGTCGTAGCTGTCTCCGGCATGGGCGGCAAAAACCACGTGCTCGGGCGTGTAGCCCTTCGGGTAGAACTTGGGACCGACCAGGACGTCGGCCGGCGTTTCCTCGCCGATCGCGTGCATGTGCCGGTTGTAGCGAACCCGCGAACCGGCCTTGATCAGACGGCCCGTCCCCTCGGGAAAGACGTCGGCGTTCTTGCCTACGGCATATTCATTGAGGAACCCGCGCTCGTCGTCGGGGGAGACCATATAGGTGACCGCGTGATGGACCACCTTGTCGGCCCCCGGCAGCGAGGGTCTCGACTCGACCGCCTTGATGTAGCGGTCCTCCGTTAGGGCCAGCGGCTCGGTCTCGATGTTGAGCCACCAGTCGGGCGCCTCGGCGGGCACGACGATCGGCTCCGGGAGGGCGACGACCAGGTCCGGTTCGCCCATCTGCCAGTCGTCGAATTCGGCGAACTCGCGCGGTGGGGGCATGTCGGCCGGATTGCCGCGACGGGTGCCGCCGTCGACCCAGGCCACGATGGTGGCGATCTCCTGCTCGGAGAGCGACGGATCGTCCAAAAACTTCTGGATTCCGATGTTGCGCTCGATATACCAGGGCGGCATATCCCGCTGGGCCACCTTCTGCCTGATGGACCGAGCCCACGGTCGCGATTTCTCGTAGGTCAGCAGCGACATCGGCGCGATTGACCCGACGCGATGGCAGCTCTGACACGAGCGCTGGAAGATCGGGGCGACGTCCCGCGTGAAGGTCACCTCGGCGTCGCCAACGTCGGTTTGCGCACCGGCGGAGGTCGCGAGCGCGAGCAGGACGCCGGTCGAAAGGGATGCGAGTGTGCGTGTGGTCATGCCATGGTCTCCAGACGGCGCCCGGCGGGTCGCGCAGGGCGCTCATCCTGTGTGAGCGCGACTACTGGCCGCCGGCCTCCTGCCGTTCGATGTTGCGATACACCTCCAGAATGTGCCGGAGGTCGTGATTGCCTTCGTGACAGGCGTACTCGAACATCGGGCCCTCGGTGGCCATCATCGGAATCTCGGCGCTCCAGGGCTGGTCCCAGGTGTTCGGGTCTTCGACGGTGAACGTGTAGTGAATCCGGTCGGCCGACACGCGCCTGAAGCGTTCCACGACCCTGAGATGCCGACTCGATCCCTGCCAGGCGGTCTCATCGTTGAAGTGGCTGCTCTCGACCACCAGCGTGTCGCCCTCCCACCGGCCACGCGAGTCGCCGGGATACATCCGGATCTTCTCGGAGATGGCCGGTCGCCCGTCGAGCGGGATGATCCGTGGCGGGTTGTTGTTCTGCTCGGTGAAAATCACCACGTGGTCGGGAGTCTGGAAGAACTGGTGTACGTCGTTGTAGGCGGGCGGCTGCAGTGGAGGCCCGTTGTAGCCATACGCGATGCAGCGCTCGCTGAGCGGACGCAGCTCGTGCGCGTCGAAGGCTCCGCGGTCGCCACGCTTCGCGCGCCGTGCCGCCGCGCGGGCCCGGGCGGCGTCGTTGCGGGGCGGGATACGCCCGTCAGGCGGATCGGTGACGAGTGAGGTCCGGCGTGTGGACAGTCCCTTCGGCACCCGGGTGGCGAGCCAGATGGCGTTGTCGTAGTGGACGTAGGTTTCGTCGCGGTGGGTCTGGTCGAGGACGCGGGCCCGCTCTTCCGGGTCGGCGATGGTGATGACGCTGCGGGCCAGCGGGTCGGCGCCGTCGACTGTCAGCTGCGCCTGGAGCTGGGTCCACTCCTCTTCGGTGTAGAACGCCTGATCGGCCAGGTGGTCGGGACGCTCGAGCGGTGTGAAGGTCTGCGTGGTCCAGAAGCCCTGCAGGTCCGGCTGGCCGTCCGGCGTGCGAGGTAGGGTCCACGTTCCCGTGTCTGCCTCGCTCTGGACCTGACCCTGCGCGGCGACCGGCAGCGTCGCCAGGCACCCGATCACGCTCACGGTCACCCAAGCTGCAAGACTGCGATGGCTCATCTGGTCCTCCCAGGGCACGAATGGCTGCCGATGTCCGGATGCGCCAATGATCGCCTAGGCTCGGCCGTTTCGCAACTCCGGAGCGCACAATCCGTGGGCGGCACACTCGGGCTTTGCGGTAATGTTGGGTGCATCGCCGCACGCCGCACGGCGCCGCTGGTGACGCGGGAGGGGCCAAGATGCCCCGAACCGACCCTGAGGAGGGCATATGGAGGCCGACCGCAGAGACCTCGTGAAGGCACTGATTGCCATGGGAGTTCCCCAGCTAACAGTGCGCGAAGCGTCTGCTTCCCAGCCGGCCGAACGCCTCGAGCGCAATGAACGAATAGAAGCATTCGCCTTCGATGCCTACGGCACGCTGTTCGACGTCTTCTCGGTGACGGCGCTGTGTGAGGAACTGTTCCCCGGCAATGGCAACGCGCTGGCCCAGCTGTGGCGTTCGAAGCAGCTCCAATACAGTCTGTTGCGCAGCTTGATGGGCCGACACAAGGACTTCTGGCTGGTCACCGAAGATGCCCTGGTCTACGCCGCAAAGAGCCTTGATGTGGATCTCACACCGGCGAGGCGCAACCGGCTGATGGAGGCCTATCTCACGCTGGACACGTTTCCGGATGTGAGACCGGGTCTGGAGGCGCTCAAGAAGCTTGGGTTGAGGCTGGCGATTCTGTCGAACGGCGAACCGCGGATGCTGGAGGCGGCGGCCAGGAGTGCCGGCATCGACACCCTGCTCGACACGATCATCAGTGTCGAGGAGATCAAGATCTTCAAGGTCAGCCCACGGGTGTACCAGCTGGGGCTGGATCGCCTTCAGGTCAATCGATCCACGATGGGCTTCGTCTCGTCCAACTCATGGGACATCAACGGGGCCTCCTCGGCCGGCTTGACCACGTTCTGGATCCAGCGCACCGCCGGAGAGCCGCCCGAGGAGCTCGGTTTCGGGGCCGATCGGGTGGTGGGGGCGATTGGCGACCTTGCCCCACTCGTGCGCGGATAGCCCCCTAGTCCTGATCGAGCCCGAAGGTGTAGACCGTGTTGCCGACCGTCATCGTCACGTACTGCTGACCGTTCACGGCATAAGTCATCGGCTGGGCGTTCACCGGGCCGCCAAGTGCGATGTTCCACAGCGGTTCCCCGCTCCGGGCATCAAGCGCGAAGAAGTACCCGTCGGGGTCGGCGCTGAAGACCAGGTCGCCGCCGGTCGCCAGCACGCCGGCGCGGCTGCGCGGGGTGATCGGGAACTCCCATGCGATGTCGCCGGTGGTGGGGTCGATGGCGCGGATGGAGCTCTGGTAGTTGTCGATCGGCAGCGGCGTCTCGGTGCCGCCGCCGGTGAAGGTGTTGCCTTCGTCGTAGTCCTGTTCGCGACTGAAGAACAGCGCTTCGCCGTCGAACGAGTTGACATAGAGCAGCCCTGTGCGTGGGCTGAACGCGGGTGACCACCAGTTGGTGCCGCCGCCGGCGATCGGGGCGACCAGCGTGCCTTCGGTGCTCGGGGAGGTGCCGGGGCGTCGGATGGGCCGACCGTTCGGATCGAGGCCCTCGGCCCAGGTCTGCTTGGCGAACGCCTTGCCGAGCAGGAACTCGCCGGTCTCGCGGTCCAGCGTGTAATAGAACCCGTTTCGGTTGGCCCACAGCATCGCCTTGCGGGCCTCGCCGTCGAGCTCGATGTCTGCCAGCACCGGGACCTGGATGGCGTCCCAGTCGTGCTCGTCGTGCGGCGTGAACTGGAAGTACCACGACATCTCGCCAGTGTCGCCGTCGAGCGCCAGCACCGAGTCGGCGTACAGGTTGTCGCCGGCCCGGGCGGCGCCGTTCCAGTCGGGTCCGGGGTTGCCGGTGCCCCAGTAGACCAGGTTCAGCTCCGGGTCGTAGGAGCCGGTGATCCAGGTCGGTGCGCCTCCGGTTCGCCACGAGTCGCCCGCCCAGCTCCGGTTGTCGGGATGGTCCGGGCCCGGAATGGTGTCGGTGCGCCATTGGAGCTCGCCGGTGTCGGCGTCGTAGGCGTCGAGGAATCCCCGGATGCCGTACTCGCCGCCGGCGATCCCGGTCACGACGTGGTCCTTCACGATGAGCGGCGCCGCCGTCTTGCTGTATCCGCTGCGGTGGTCGGCTACCTCACGGTTCCACAGCAGACTGCCCGACCGGCCATCGATGGCGACCAGATGGGCGTCGAGCGTGCTCATGAAGAGCGTCTCGCCCAGAATCGCCACTCCCCGATTGTTCCGGCCGCAGCAGACCCGCAGGTCGTCCGGCAGCGGGTGGTCGTATCGCCAGAAGGGGCGTCCGGTGACCGCGTCGACCGCCACGAGGTTACTCGGCGACTCGGTGATGAACATGATGCCGTCGACCACCAGCGGCGTGGTCTCTGCCCGATCGAGCTGTCGAATGTTGTGGGCCCATTTCAGCTCGAGCTCGGCCACGTTGCCGGTGTCGATCTGGTCGAGCCGGCTGAACCGCTGGCTGTCGAGCGTGCCGTTGTACATCAGCCAGTTGTGCGGCTCGTCGGCGGCGTTCAGGAGCCGTTCCCAGGTGACGGGCGAGAAGATCGCCTCGCCTTCGCCGGATGTCGACTGGGCGACGACAGGGTCGGCCACCGCAATGAGCGTCAGGCAGAGGACGAGTCGTGTGTAGGTCATCGGTCTCTCCGAAGCGAAAAGAGATAGGCCACGAGGTCGTCGCGTTCGGTCGCGGTCAATGAGCCCTCGGCGCTTGGCATGGTGGAGGTCTTGACCCGTTCGTATGACCAGTCGCCGTATTTCGAGAACGAGCGGAGATTCTCGTCCGCATCCATGATCCGAAACGTGAACGTATCCTCGTCCATCCGCAGGCCTTCGACCTGCTGCCCGTTGGGCCCCGAGACTTTCATCGTCCACCAGCGCGGGTTTACCTCGGCGTCCGGGTTCGTCAGGTCGGACTGCAGCTCGTCAGGGTTTCGCCGGTTGCCCACGTATGAGAGGTCGGGGCCGAGGCGTTGCCCCTGGCCGTTCACCATGTGGCACCGGGCGCAGTCGCCTTTGCCGTTGAAGATCTGCTGTCCGCCGGCGGGTGATCCGGCCAGGTCGACCACCGCGTTCGCCGCCTCGCGCGAGCGCAGATAGGTGACCAGTTGCCAGAGGGTCTGTTCCTGGGCGTCCGCGCCGACACCGATCATCGACGTGCCGGGTACCCCGTCACGGATGACCCGGTAGAGACCGGCGTCGCTGCTGGCGTGGCGGAATGATCCGGTCGTCAGGTCAGGGCCCGTCGCCTCGTTCCCTCCGGCAGCGTTCAGTCCGTGACACGTCGAGCATTGCTCCTGGAACAGCCGTCGACCCATCCGCGTGTCGATGCGGCTGGTGTACGGATTCTCGTCGGTTCCCTGCGCCGCCGGTTGGACATTCCATGCCGCGCCGACCATGACAGCCAGCAGCGCAACCGGCGTCCATCGAGTGACAGTTCGCCATCTCATGCCGCTTCTCCTTCCGTGCCGGCGCAATATCTAGTCCGGCAGCGCCAAAGCGACCAGCTCGCTCGCCATGTCGTCCCAGCCGACCGTGGCGATGATGAACTGACGGCCGTCGACCATGTAAGTCATCGGGGCGCCGCTCGTGCCGCCCGGCATCTCCATCTCCCAGACCACCTCGCCGGTTGCCTTGTTGTAGGCCCGGAACATCTTGCCGCCCGGTCCGCCGTACCACTGGGGGAGCGCGGAGACGCCGGTGTTGCCGCCTTCGCCCAGGAAGACGAGCGACTTGGTGATGAGCACCGAAGCTCGGCCGGGCTGGCCCAGCCACGGCAGGTCGAGATCCCGGATGGCGGGATGGTCGCGGGGCCCCTCGCCGTTGGGCACCTGCCAGGCGATGTCGCCTCGAGTGAGATCGATCGCGGTCAGACGCCCGTACGGTGGCTTGAATATCGGGAGTCCCTGCGGACCCTGCAGTGGGTTGTATTTCTCGCGCACCAGTCGGACATCGGCACGCGGGTGTTCCGATGGCACCAGGGACACGACGTTCTGGCTATAGGCGGACGGCACATACAGGATGCCGGTCTCCGGGTCGACCCCGGCGCCGCTCCAGCTCGCCCCGCCAGCGGTGCCAGGGCTGAAAATGGTGCCCTTCTTGGCGCCGGGCTCCGGGTCGACCAGGATGGGCGCCGTGAACATCGGTCCCCACTCATACTGGTCGAGCATCTCGACCGCTTCGGCGCGCAGCTCCGGCGTGAAGTCGATCAGGTCGTCGACGCTGACACCCTGTAGCTCGAACGCGGGCGGCTTGGTGGGAAACGGTTGCGTCGGGGAGAGGCGCTCGCCCGGTATGTTGGACGCCGGCACCGGCCGCTCTTCGATCGGCCAGACTGGCTCGCCCGTGACCCGGTCGAACACGTAGGTGAAGGCCTGCTTGCTGGGTTGGGCGACCGCTTTGATATCCCGCCCGTCGACGGTAATGTCCATCAGTACCGCCGACGAGGCGAAGTCGTAATCCCACACGCCGTGGTGAATCGCCTGGAAGTGCCACAGGCGCTCCCCGGTCTCGACGTCGACAGCAACGAGGCTCTCGGCAAAGAGGTTGTCACCTGGCCGGTGCCCGCCGTAGTAGTCGTTGGTCGGTGTCGACAGCGGCAAGTAGGCAATGCCGAGTTCCTCGTCGCCGGTGGGATGTGCCCACATGTTGGTGTTACCGCTGTATTCCCACGACGCGCGGTCGTCGACCGGGTCGGCGCCCCAGGTTTCGACCCCGAACTCGTTCTCGCGGGGGATCGTGTGAAACGTCCAGAGCTGTTCGCCGGTCCGCACGTCGAACCCGCGCACGTCGCCGCGGGGCGACTCTTTGCTGGCGGGCAGCTGGCTCGTGGTGATGTCCTGGACGAAGGAGCCGATGATGATGACGTCGCGCACGATGATGGGGGCGGCGTTCCAGTAGAATGCCGGGAAGGGGCGTAACAGCCCGAGCCGGAGATCGACTTCGCCCGCCTCGCCGAATCCGGCGTCGCGTTCGCCGGTCCGCGCGTCGAGCGACACGAGCTTCGGTCCGAGCGTCGCCACGACACGCCGCTCGTCGCCTTCTATCCAGTACGCGACGCCGCGCGTCTGGCGCACGCGCTCGTCGTCGCTGGGGCCGGTGTTCCAGACCACCTCGCCGGTGGTCGGCTCGAGCGCCGCGATGGTGCCCAGTCCCGTGCTGAAATAGAGCAGGCCGCCCGCCATCAAGGGTGTAGTCTGCGAACCGACAGGCCCCCGGGTGGTCACGCCGTTGCGGATCGCGTCTGGAATGATCGGCTGACGCCAGACGATCTCGAGATCGCCGACGGTGTCCTCGTTGATCTGGTCGAGCGGTAGATACTTGGTGCCGGCCTGGTCGGCCGCATAGGCCGGCCATTCCACCGTCTGGGCGGCAGCGGAAACCCCCGCGACCGTCACGGCCAGACCACCGATCGCCATCCCGACGAGCACGCCCCGAACCGGTTGCCGCATGTCGACCTCCCTGGTTTCAGGGGAGTCTATCGCACTCGGTGAGCCGCAGGGGAGCTGTCCGCTACTTGGTCGCTTCGTTGGCTATGATGATCGAGTCGCGCAGTTGCCCGGCCAGGTCCGCAAGGGCACCTGGCGAGTGTGGAATCAGAATCGTGTTCGTCTTCGAAGCGTGTCCCAGGTCCTTGATCGTGTCGAAGTACTGGGTCATCAGGATGAGGTTCATGACATCGGTAGCGGACGTGCCCTCGATAGTGCGCTGGAACTCGCCCACCGACTCCCGCAGCCCTTCGACGATCGCGCGCCGCTGATCGGCGATGCCCTTGCCCGAGAGGGCCTTCGCCTCGGCCTCGGCCTCAGCGGCCTTCACCTGGATGATCTTCTCGGCCTCACCTTTCTCGCTGGCCGCCACGCGCATGCGCTGGGCGGCGTTGATCTCGTTCATCGCCTGCTTGACCTTGGCGTCGGGATCGATGTCGGTCACCAGCGTCTTCACGATCCCGTAGCCGAAGTCATCCATCATCTCCGAGAGCTCGCCTTTCACGGCACTGGCGATCTCGTCCTTCTTCTCGAACACGTCATCCAGCTTGATCTTCGGCACACGGGCGCGGACGACGTCGAAGACGAACGCCTTGATCTGGTTGATGGGATCATCCAGCTTGTAGAACGCGTCGTAGACCTTCTCTGGCAAGACGAAGAACTGCACGGAGACGACGACGCGGACGAACACGTTGTCGTGTGTCTTGGTTTCGACCTCCACGTCGAGTTGTTGGACACGCAGATTGATCGTGCCGGCCACCTTCTTGACGAACGGCAGCTTGAAGTGGGGGCCGGGTTCTGCGATCCGGTCGTATTTGCCAAGACTCTGCACGATGGCAGCCGTCTGCTGCTGCACGATGAAGAAGAAGGGGCCAACGGTGGACTTGACGCGCCCCCTACCACTAGTCGAGCTTGCCATGTCATTGCCTCCTTGGTGAGAGTACGCTGCGCCGCCAGTGTCTATTTGTTGCGTATCCTGTGACGTCGGGCCAAACTCGACGTGCCGGCATGGCCGAGCCAGCTATAATCCGGTCGGTTCGTGCGACACGACTGCCGCCGACTGTAGGGAGGGACGAATGAACCGTCAAGCCATCGTGTCTGGAGTTGCGCTGACCGCCATGGTCGCCGTCGTCTCGCTGGCCCCCGTGCCGGCGTCTGCCCAGGGCCGGACCGCGGCGGCGGAGACGTCGACCGCGCCTCGGACAGCGTGGGGACAACCGGATCTGCAGGGTGTGTGGGACTTCCGCACCATCACGCCGATGCAGCGTCCGGACAACCTCGCCGGACGGGAGTTTCTCACGGCTGAAGAGGCGGCCAATCTCGAACAGGAGGTCGCCGACCGAAACGCCCGGCTGGCTGCGCGGCCTGCCCAGCGGACGACGCCGTCCGATAGCGTCGACAGGGGGGTAGACGGGGCACCTGGCTCCTACAACAATTTCTGGATGGACCGGGGAACCCAGGTCATCGGGACCAGACGCACCTCGCTCATCGTCGACCCACCGGACGGGCGCATCCCGCCGCTGACCGAGCAAGCGCAGCGCAGAGCCGAGGCACGGCGGGCGTACCAGCGGGAGCACCCGGCCGACTCGTGGGAGGACCGCAGCGTTTACGAGCGGTGCATCCTGGGCTTCAACGCCGGTCCGCCGATCGAGCCGCGTGCCTACAACAACCACATGCAGGTCTTTCAGACGCCAGACCATGTCGTGATCTTCAACGAGATGGTCCACGATTCCCGGATCATCTCGCTGGCGCCGCGCGACCACCTTCCCGACAGCGTCCGGCAGTGGATGGGGGATTCGATGGGCCGGTGGGAGGGTGACACGCTGGTCATCGAGACGGCGAATCTCTACAAGGAGAACTCATTCACGGGACGTCAGGGCGCGACCCAGGACATGCGGCTGGTCGAACGCTTCACGCGCGCCGACGCCAACACGCTCGTCTACGAGTTCACGGTCGAGGATCCGGCAACCTGGACAAGACCGTGGTCCGTCGAGGTGCCGATGGCGCGGTCCGCTGAACAGGTGTGGGAATTCGCCTGTCACGAGGGCAACTACGGCATGGATGGCATCCTCGCGGGCCACCGCGCCGAAGAGCGCGCGACGGCGGGCGTTTCCCGGTAGCAAGGGCCTTTAGGCCCGTCAAGCGCGTCGCAGTCGGTTCCCGGTAGCAAGGGGCTTCAGCCCCGTGGGGCTTCGGTCGGCGAGTTGTGCCCTGAAGGGTCTTGCTACGGCTGGTCTGTCGCGGCGCGTTCTTCGGCGCGCGCGCCGCTGAGCATGTTGAACATGCCGTAGTTGCCCTCGTGGCAGGCGTACTCGTAGAGGGGCGCGTCGCTGCGGTTCAACGGAAACTGCCCGGTGAACGGCATCGTCCAGGTTGCCGGGTCCTCGACGGTGAACTCGTACATCACCGTATCGGCATCCACGCGCGTGAAGCGCTCGACCAGGTGCAGGGTCTCGGCCGATCCCCAGGAGACAAAGGACGTGCTGAAGCTGCCCGTACGGTCAGTGAAGTCCGTCGTCTCGACAACCAGGGTGTTCCCGTTCCAATGACCACGGGAGCTGCCGAGCCACTGAGGAATGCTGGGGGGGAGCGGCGCGCGACCGTCCAGCGGGATGACGCGCACGTCGTGGACCATCTCATGGAGCAGCACCACGTAGCCTGGCGCCTGGAAGAGCTGCACGTTGTTGTTGTACCCGGCCGGTAGCATCGGCGGACCGGTGCTGAATCCCAGCAGGCAGCGCTCGGAGACACCGCGCGCGTCGGGACCGTCTTCGCTGGCGCCGCCCACCCGCAGCCTGACCGGATGCCCGCCTGCTGCACGGTGCGCCGCGGCCTGTTGCTCCGCTACCGGTGTCAGCGATGGCAGTCTGCCGTCTTGCGGGTCGATGAGCAGCGATGGTTGCCGGAGCGCTGTGGCTCTGGCGCGGTCGGTCCAGACTGCCTGGCTGTAGGCACCGACGTCTCCTGGCGGCGGAGGTTCATCACGTGCCAGTGCCTCGGCATTACTCCGTTGCGCGACTTCGGCGGCCTCCTCGGCTGTCAGCAGGTCCCGACCCGCGAACTCGTCGGGCCGCTCGAGCGGGGTAAAGGTCCAGTAGTCCCAGACACCTTGGAGATCGGGGTCGCCCCACGGGGTTCGCGCCACGGGTCCTTCGGCCGTCTGGCCTTGTCCTGCGGCGGGGACCGGCACGAGCGCCAACACCGTGAAGACCACGACGATCGCCGCAGGTATCCATCGCCGTCCGGAAGGTCGCTTGGTCATACGAGTCCATTGCCTCCGCTGTCGCTTGGCCCGGGCATGTCCCGGGCGGCGTCTCCGCACCGCGTAACATAACAGAGTTGTCGCTCATTGGGTCGGTTGCCCCCGGTCCCAGGTCGACGAAAGTGCGTTGAACGGTTGCCACACCGGACTGCCTGGGCGATCATGCTGGCGACCGGGCATGCTAACCGAGGAGGAGGTCGCACGATGCGCCACTCAGGGATGGTGATGGTCGTTGTCGCCGCTCATGCATGGGGGGCGTCTGTCGCCCTCGCACAGCAACCCACCAGCCCCTGGCAGACCTACGACACCTCGAACGGTGAGTGGCGGAGCTACGCTGGCGACATCGCCGGCACCAAGTACTCCCCGCTCGAGCAGATCGACCGTGACAATTTCGGCGATCTCGAGCTGGCCTGGGAGTGGATGTCGGTAGACAACTTCGTCAGCAAGACGATGCCCGACGGGAGCGAGTGGTGGGCGCCGCTCGAGACCATCGTCGAGACGCTCGAGGAAGAGACCCCCAACCTCTATCGGGTCGGTCACCCGCCGAATCCCTCCGGCTTCCAGGCGACACCGCTGATGATCGGCGGCGTTCTCTACTTCAACACCCCGCTGTCGCAGGGTGTCGCGGTTGACGCCACGACGGGCGAGACCCTCTGGGTGTTCAACCCGAAGAGCTACGAGGAGGGAACGACGACGATGACCGGCACGTGGCGCCAGCGCGGCGTCGCCTACTGGACCGACGGCGCGGAGGACGAGCGTATTTTCTGGGGCACGGGCAACGGCTACCTCGTCTGCGTCAATGCCACGAGCGGGCAGCCGTGCCCAGACTTCGGGCCGGACGGCAGCGGCATGGTCGACGCCATGGTCGGCGTCCCCCGGGCGAACCGGGACGAGCGCGACTACCTCAACGCGATGCTCTACGGCATCCACTCGCCGCCGATCGTGGTCCGCGACCGGGTCATCCACGGCTCCCACGTGGCCGATCGGCGGATCACCAAAGAGGCGGTGCCGGGGTGGGTGCGTGCGTGGAACGTTCGGACCGGCGAGCACGAGTGGGACTTCCACACGGTGCCCAACACCGCCGACGAGTTTGGGGTCGATACCTGGCTGAACGAGTCGTGGCGCTACTCGGGGAACTCCAACGTCTGGTCGATGCTGGCCGGCGACAATGAGCTTGGCTACGTCTATCTGCCTACCGGGACGGCGACGAACGATTACTACGGTGCGGACCGATTGGGAGACAACCTCTTCGCCGAGTCGATTGTCGCCGTCGATATCGAGACCGGGCAACGGGTCTGGCACTTCCAGGCGGTGCATCACGGGCTCTGGGACTACGACTTTCCGACCCACCCGAATCTGGTGGACCTGACAGTCGAGGGCCGCGAGATCAAGGCGCTGGCCCAGGTGAGCAAGCAGGGCTTCGTCTACGTGTTCGACCGAGTGACGGGAGAGCCGATCTGGCCTATTGTGGAACGGCCGGTGCCGCAGGAGACGAATCTGCCGGGCGAAGTGCCCTCGCCCACTCAACCGTTTCCCACCAAACCGGCCCCATTCGACTACCAGGGCGTCGAGATCGACGCCCTGGTCGATTTCACGCCGGAACTACGCGCGATGGCGATCGAGGCGGTCAGCAACTTCACGATCGGGCCGCTGTTCACACCGCTGCGGCGCCCGATCGCGGGGGGGACGCAAGGGACGGTGATGCGCCCTCCACCCGGTGGCGCGGCCGGGTGGGGCGGCGCCGCCGTCGATCCGGACACGGGGATGTTGTACGTACCGTCGCGCAATCGCCTCGGCTTCATCCAGCTCTACGAGCCCGACCCGGCTCTTGGCTCGACGGTGCGCTACACCCATGGCGCGCCCGAGGGGCAGCGCATGGCCAATCAGCGGGCAGGCGTTCGGACGGGCCCCCAGATGCCGCAGGGACTGCCGCTGTTCAAGCCGCCCTATTCGCGCATTACGGCGATCGACCTGAACACCGGCGACCACGCTTGGATGATCCCGACCGGTTCGGGAGACCGATACCGACGCCACCCGCGGCTGCGTGACCTGGACCTGCCGCCGCTCGGGGGAGACAACGCCAACAACGGCCCGCTCTTGACCAACACGCTCCTGATTTACTGCCTGACCGCCGGCGGGACGAACAATGGACCGAGGCTGGTCGCGTACGACAAGACCTCGGGAGCGGAGTTGGCGTCGGTTGATCTCCCCTCTGGCGCCATCGGTACGCCGCTGACCTACCTGGTGGAGGGCAGGCAGTACATTGCCCTTACAGTGGGAGGTGGACCGCGGTTGGTAGCCTTTGCGCTGCCAAACTGAAGTCGGGCCGAGGTTGCACTGCCGGCGACGCAGATGAGATGAGAGGGCCAGCCTCCAAACGGGGTATCTTGCGGTCCCCAAATCAACCACGGGCTCAAGGCCCAAAGGAGGCTGGCATGGCGAACGGTATCACGAGCGAAACCGCAGTGACGATCGGTGTGGACCTGGG
>MPMF02190295.1_pt1 | contig 82872 bp, 57 predicted proteins | sample 1617271 | NCBI WGS metagenome assembly MPMF02 (sample SAMN05944812, study PRJNA350692) | marine metagenome | biome: marine; feature: ODZ; material: water; isolation source: 120 m water sample prefiltered with 30 um filter, filtered on to 0.2 um... | place: Pacific Ocean | collected 2012-04-09... | reverse complement strand
GGGGACCGGGGATATCCGGATCAGCTGGAAAAGTCGTCAGGACCGGCAATATGACATCCTGAGTAATGCTGACCTGAGCACGCCCCGGCTCCAGTGGGCCGAAGTGGCGGGTGCCCAGGACATCCAGGGTGACGGCTCGGGGATCACCACCGCGGTGGTGGCGATGCCTTTCCCGGAGACCGGATACCTGGTCGTGCGTGAAGAAGGCCTTCCGCCCCTCTTTGAAGACGACCTGGAGAGCGACACGGGGTGGACTGCCATTGTCAATGATGCCAACGGCAACACCAACTGGGAGCGCGGTAGCCCCAATGGCAGCACCGGTCCCCTGAGCGGGGCCGATGGTTCCGCCAACGCGTGGTGCACCAACCTTGCTGACTACGGGCCGGACTCCGATATTTCCCTCCGCTCACCGGCCATCGACCTGACCGGGGTGGTGGGCGCGGAGTTGAGCTTCGAGGCCTTCCGGGACGGCGATGGTTTCGGGGACATGGCATCCGTTCGTTTCCTTCGTGCGGTCGACCAGGTGCAGTTGGGCGCGGAAATCCCGATAGAAATGACCACGTTCGATGCCAACTGGACGGCTCAGACCATTCCGGTGGTAGCGGAGGCCATCGGGGAGAGCATCATGATCGAGTTTAATTTTGTCAGTGACAGCAGTCCGGATGCCTTCAGCGGGCTTTCCATCGACAACATTGTGGTGAGCGTGCCCTGAGGCCGCGAGCCCTCTCGCCGAGGAGACGGAGGAGAATTTTTCCAGACGACTGTCGGTTTTCGCCTCAAAACACCGTATTTTGACGGGGTTTCCACAAAAAACCGCCTTATTGAAATTTTTACTGGATCGGATTGACGATCTGCTGATAAAAACCAAATCAGCTTAACCACTCATGAATAAAATAACGCGTCTCTCATTATACTTATGGCCTCTCATTGGTATCGCCACGGTGAATGCAGCGGTCGTGACCCCGGTTGGTGTCACAGGCTTCCACCGCGGAGATTCTGACGCTCCCGGCTCCGGCTCGATCGCAACCGTCATTGACGGCTCCGGCATGACCATTGGTGACGCCGACGATCCATCGACCTGGATGGTTAGCAACACCGCTTGGGCGAATGACTGGCAGGGCTTCACTGCCGACAACTCGAACAACAGAACTTGGGTCGTGTTCGACCTCGGTGGCCCGACAGCCAATCTGGAATCGATGTATCTCTGGAATGTTCAGGAGAACAACGCACTCAACCGCGGCACCGCCACCTTCGACATCTACCACTCTATCTCTCCCACGGTTGCCCCACCAGCCACCACCAGCACTGTTACCGCTTACGACTTCGCTAGCGGCGGATGGACGGCTGCGGGATCTGGTTTGACCTTGGCTCAGGGGACGCAGATCGGTGATCTCGGCGAAGTCTTCGACGTGTCGGCTGCATCAGGAGCCCAGTACATCGGCCTGCATCTTACCTCAAATCACGGGGGGATCCGGACAGGGCTTGCGGAGGCAGCCTTCACCACGGGGGCTGTAATCCCTGAGCCGGGTTCGATGAGCCTCCTGCTCGTTGGCGCAATGGTCGCGATCAGACGCCGTCGCCGCTAATCGAGATTGCTACAGGATGCGATCAGTGATCGCACAACCTAGTTCAAATCTTTCTGAGAGAGCCCGCCACTGTGTGCGGGCTCTCTTTGCTTTATGAATCGGACAACAACATGGGTCGTCCCGTTACTGGCGCTCGCCCTGGGCGGGTGTGGGCCAGGTGACAAGGGCTCGGTGGCTGCCGAGGAGAAACCTGTCAGCCCACGTTTCGTCGATCGGGTTGAACTGGTCTCGGTGAACCTCGATGAGCGGCTGCCCACAGGCGGCACTGAGGGGGAGACACTTTTTGAGGATGTCGATGCGGCGGGCGCAGGGATGGATTTCATCCACCGCTGGGAATTGACCAAGCGCACGGTCGGGATCGTAGATCGGATTGAGGCGGGTGGAGGAGTCACGATTGGCGACATTGATAGCGACGGGTTGCCAGATGTTTTCCTCACCCGACCGGTTGGGGGAGCCAGACTGTTCCGCAATCTCGGCGGGTTCCGATTCGAGGACATCACCACGGCCGCCGGCCTCGCATCCGACGCCGCCGAACTCCCCACCGGGTCGAGCTTTGCAGACATCGACAATGACGGGGATCTGGACCTGGCAGTGTGCTACTTCGGGCGGGCAACGCGGCTCTACATCAACGATGGAAAAGGCGCTTTCACCGATCGCGCTGGCGCACTGGGGATGGACTATACCGGTTCTGGGATCATGATCGCTTTCTCCGATTACGATCGGGATGGTGACCTCGATGCCTTCCTCGCCACCCACCGCTACGCGGTCGATCTCCCGGATCCGCAACTGGATCAGGGAGCCTACGTCTCGCGCCTGATGCGGCGGGAAGCTGACGGTAGTGTCTCGTTCCCGCCGCAGGTCGATGGACTCTGGGGGGCGATCAATCGACCGGGAAAGGGACCGTGGATCATCCGCACCGGCCAACGCGGCCGGCTGTTCCGTAATGAGGGCGGGAAGTTTTCTGAGGTCGGTGAGGAGGCGGGGCTCGATGACCGCGGTATGACGCTCTCCGCGACCTGGTGGGATCACAACGGCGACGGTTGGCCGGACCTCTACATGGCGAATGACTTCATGGGCGCGGACCGGCTCTACGAGAATCAGCGGGACGGGACCTTCCGTGACGTCGCCTCACAGGTGCTGCCGCACGTGCCGTGGTATTCGATGGGGAGCGATGTCGGTGACATCAACAACGACGGTCTCGAGGATTTTATCGCCACCGACATGGCGGGGAGCACCCATTACAAGTCGAAGCTGGCGATGGGTGACATGGACAAATTCGCGTGGTTCCTTGAGAGCGGCACGCCGCGCCAGTACATGCGCAACGCGGTTTACCTGAACACCGGTGCGGGACGCAAACTGGAGGTCGCACAGCAACTCGGTCTCGATGCCTCAGACTGGACCTGGTCGCCGAAACTGGGCGACTTGGACTGCGATGGCTGGCTCGATATTTTTATCACCAACGGCATGAGCGCCGACTGGTTCAACAGCGACTTGCGCCGGCAGATCCAACTTGGGGGTGGGAATACGCCCATCGCCAAGCTCCCGGTAAAGCGCGATATCAACATGGCGCTGCGCAACCGCGGTGGGTTGAAGTTCGAGGATGTCGGTAAACGCTGGGGGTTGGCCGAGGCCAATGCAAGCTTCGGTGCGGCGCTGGCGGACCTCGACCTCGATGGTGACCTCGACATCATCGTGAACCGTTTCAAAGAACCCGTCGCCCTGTACCGCAACCGCGCCGTGGGTGAGCGTATCAAGGTGAAACTATTCGGGCGCATCAGTAACTCGCACGGTGTCGGCGCGACGGTCAAAGTGCGGGCTGGCGATATCACGCGGACGCGCACGCTGACGCTCGCCAGTGGGGTTTTATCCACCAACGAACCTGCGCTGTACTTCGGGCTGGGTGACACGCGTCGCATCGACGAGATCGAGGTGCTCTGGCCGAGCGGCCATACGCAGCGCTTCGACCATCTCGATTCCGGGAAGACTTACGAGATTACCGAGCCGAGTGGTAGTCCACTGGCAATCCCGGTGGAGGATCCGGTGGAACCGCTCTACACGCGGAATACGATGTTCCCGGAACTGCGCCACCTGGAGGCGGCATTTGATGACTTCGCAGAGCAACCGTTGCTGCCGAACCGGATGTCGCGGCTGGGCGCGGGGATCGCGGTGGGCGATGTTGATGGGGACGGCGACGAGGACGCCTATGTCGGCAATGCGCTCGGCTCGGCTGGCTCGCTGTGGTTGCGGGACGGGGATACCTGGTCAGAGGGGGCAACTTTCCCAGGATCCGATTCCCACGAGGACATGGGCTCGTTGTTCTTCGACGCTGATGGCGATGGCGACTCCGATCTCTACGTCGTCAGTGGCGGTGTCGAACTCAGCAAAGGGCGCGCTGGCTACCGGGACCGGCTCTATCTCAATGATGGCACGGGGAAATTTGAGATCGCTGCGGGCAACGTGTTACCGGAACTGGCCGATAGCGGCTCCTGCGTGGTTGCCGGCGACTATGACCTGGACGGCGACCTCGACCTGTTCGTCGGGGGTCGTGTGGTGCCGGGCGAGTACCCGAGCCCCCCGACAAGCCGCCTGTTGCGCAACGACTCCGGCGTCGCGGGTGTTCGGTTTTCCGATGTGACCACTGAGGTCGCTGCGGCAGCTCATCGCGCCGGGATGGTGACCGCCGCGTTGTGGTCGGATGTGGATGCGGACGGCGACCCGGATTTGCTCGTGACTTATGAATGGGGACCGGTGCGACTTTTCCTCAACGCCGGCGGCCAGTTCAAGGATGCGACCACCGAGAGCGGTGTCGGTGATCTCCTCGGCTGGTGGAACGGCATCGCCGGTGGCGACGTCGACGCGGACGGGGATATTGACTACGCAGTCTCAAACTTTGGCCTCAACACGAAGTACCATCCGACACCCAAGAAACCTGCCGTACTCTACTATGGCGATTTCTCAGGCGACGGGCTGAACCGCATCGTCGAGGCGAAAAAGACCTCCGATGGAACGTTGCCAGTGCGCGGGTTCAGCTGTTCGAGTGCCGCCATCTCCGGTATCTCGAAAAAGATGGGCTACAAGACGCCGTTCCATAATTTCGCCACCAAGATGCTCGAAGAGATCTACCCGGAAGAAAAACTGGCGGACGCCCAACGCTTCGAAGCGAACGAGCTGCGCAGCGGCGTGCTGCTCAATGATGGCAGCGGTAAGTTCGAGTTCCGCCCCTTGCCCGATCTGGCGCAGGTGGCCCCGGGCTTCGGGCTCGGCTTCTGCGACGCCGATGGTGACTCATTTCTCGACCTCTACCTGGTACAGAATTTTTTCGCGCCGCAGCCGGAGACCGGACGCATGCACGGCGGCGTCAGCCTGATGATGAGCGGGCGTGGCACTGGTGAATTTGATCCCGTCTGGCCAGAACAAAGCGGATTGGTCGTGTCAGGCGACGGCAAAGGGTTCGCGCAGCTCGCCGACGGCGGATTTCTCATTTCCCAGAACGACGGCGCCACGCTGAAGTTCGATCCACGTGATCAGGGCTGCGTGTTGCGATTGGTCGGCAAGCCCGGCAACCCCAGCGCCGTGGGCGCGCGTGTTAGCTGCTCGTTCCGCGGCGATCATGTCGGGGCTTTCGAGGTCTACGCTGGCAGCGGCTACCTCAGTGCTTCGAGCGCGTCCATCCCTGTGCCGCTCGAGCTCCCCGGAACCATCGATGTTTCAGTGCGCTGGCCGGACGGCTCAGAGAGCCAACACCAGATAACGGCACCCACTGGCGGCGGGATTCGCCAGCCCGGGCAATCAGATCCCATTAGACGGAATAAATAGGCTTCGCGTCCTTCCCTCTACCGCGCGCCCGGCGATAGCCGGGCGCGCTTTTCTTTTTCCCCGGCGGCCTCAACAGCTCCCCTCCCGCCTCCGGATTGGAAGAATTTCGTGTTCAATCGGGCCCATCCGTGGTTTTCCTCCCTCGCACATGGGCAAGGACAAGACAGCCATCACCCCGACCCGCGCGGAGGATTTTCCCGAGTGGTACCAGCAGGTCGTCCGTGCCGCCGACATGGCGGAGAATTCCGAAACGCGAGGGTGCATGGTGATCAAGCCGTGGGGCTTTGCCCTGTGGGAAAACATCCAGTCGCAGCTGGACACCCGCTTCAAGGAGACGGGCCACCAGAATGCCTACTTTCCCCTCCTCATTCCGCTCTCCTACCTCGAGAAGGAGGCTGAGCATGCCGAGGGATTTGCCACCGAGTGCGCGGTGGTCACCCATCACCGACTGGAGGCCGAAAAGGACGATGAAAGCGGAAAGACCCGGTTGGTGCCCACTGGCAAACTCACCGAGCCCTATGTCATTCGCCCCACCTCCGAGACCATCATCGGAGCGGCTTTTTCACGGTGGGTCGAGAGCTACCGGGACCTTCCGTTGCTCATCAACCAGTGGGCCAACGTCATGCGCTGGGAGATGCGCACGCGCCTCTTTCTCCGCACGGCCGAGTTTCTCTGGCAGGAAGGGCACACCGCCCACGAGACGCAGGAGGAGGCGGAAGAGGAAACCAGGCTCATCCACGATCTTTACGAGGAGTTCCTCCGCGATCACCTCGCGATCCCGGTGGTGCCCGGTGAGAAGACCGAGGCCGAGCGCTTCCCCGGTGCGGTCAACACCTACACGGTGGAGGCCATGGTCCAGGACAAGAAGGCCATCCAGGCGGGAACGTCGCATTACCTTGGCCAGAACTTCTCCCGGGCCCAGGAGATCACCTTCACCGGCCGCAATGGTGGGATTGAACATGTCCATACCACCTCGTGGGGGGTGAGCACGCGCCTGATCGGGACGCTCATCATGGCTCACGCCGATGATGACGGATTGGTTCTTCCCCCCCGCGTCGCCCCCCAGCAGGTAGTCATTGTTCCCGTCACGCCCAAGGAAGAGACGAGGGACGCCGTCATCGCGTCCTGTGAGGCCCTGGCGGAAACGCTGCGGCAGGAACAGAGCTATGCCGGGAGCCCCATCCGGGTGCATATCGACAAGCGCGACCTCGGGGGTGGAGTCAAGAAGTGGGAGTGGGTGAAAAAGGGAGTGCCCATCCGGATCGAGATATGTCCCCGGGATCTGGAGGGGCGGAAGGTCTGTCTCCAGCGCCGCGACCAGGCCCCCAACGAGAAGGATTTTGTCGACCAGGAGGAATTCATCCGCAACGCCCCGCAGATTCTCTCCGAAATCCAGCAGCAAATGCTCGACCGTCTTACCGTTTTCCGCGACGAGAACATCACCGGGTGCAGCAGTGTGGAGGATTTTAACGCGCACTGGGAGGGCGACGACCCGGGCTGGTTGCTCACTCCGTGGGCCGGATCCACCGAACAGGAGGAAACACTTTCCAAGGAACACAAGATCACCATTCGTTGCCTTCCCAACGACCAGCAGGATGGCGCGGAGGCTCCCTGTTTCCTGACCGGCGAGGCGACCAGGACCCGTGCCCTGTGGGGGCGGGCCTACTAGGAGCAGTTGCCCGTCTGATGGGATCTCTGATGAGCCTCGGGCTGCGATTTCACCCCGAAGCATTCGGGCGGTCTATTTGCGACGCTTAGCCTTGAGAAAGGGAGCGAGAATGTGCTTCCAGAGGGCCCAGAGGATCCCCCAGATCGGGACGAGAAGAATCAGTGCCATGATTTCATTGCCGGCGGTGATGGCCAACCTCAGCCAGAGGGCAAGCACGGTCAGCATCACGAAGGCGCTGACCAGGAACGCGAAGATCGCGACCATGTATTCGGCCTTCTCAAGGGCACTCGTTTTGCACAGGCGGTTTATTGCCCTTCTTCTCGGGGGTCTCTGCCCGGGTTCCCCCGACCTGCGTGGGGCTGTAGGCTTCGATTGCAAGGAGTCTTATTTCAGTTCCTTGAGTTTGCCACGGACCATGCGGGCCTGTTCTCCCTCGAGGATCTGCCAGCAGGCGAGGCCGTTGCCGACGAGGTCCCATTCATCAAACTGCCAGGTGACCTTCTTGTCCCTGGTGATCTCAAAGATCTGCGGGTTCTTGTCCCCGGCATGGCAGTTCCCGATCACATAATTCCCGTTGGAGAGTTCCTGCAGGCAGGTCATCCAGCCCAGGCCGATTTCGGTGTCCGGAACCTTGCCCTTGATTTCCCAGACAATCTCCTTTGCCGGATTGACCTCCAGGATACTCTTGCCATTGCCGGAGGCGATCAGGGTATTTCCGTTTTTAAGGCGGATGGCTCCATAGACCCGGGAGCCCACCTTGTATTCCCACACCACCTTGCCGGACTGGTTGTATTCGGTCACCACGCCGGGGCTTTCGGCGCAGGAAAGGTAGTGACCGTTATCGAGGACGCGGACGAGGCGGGTGCTCCTGCGGCCGCCCTCACCCATGGGAACCTCCCTGATCTTTTTCCCATCCTTGTCGACGTGAAGGAAACGTCCCACTCCGCTCTCCGCGATCATGGTGGAGCCATCGGGGAATCGCTTGAAGGCATGGACATCAACCCGCTTGCCCTGGTTGCCATTCTCCCGGGCGGACTCGTATTCCCAGACAACCTTTTTCCCGAGGGTGATCTCCCTGGTCCTGGTCCAGGTGTCGTGGAAGAGGACGTTGCCGCTGTCGAGGAGGTGAATATCATGGTGACCGGTGTGCCCGCGCTTCGGTCCGGCGGTGTCGTGCTTCCAGAGGACCGTTCCGTCCATCTCGCAGATGGCGACAAGGTTCTTGCCGTAGGAGACCCCCAGGAGGACGAGGCGTTCGTCTTTGGCGTGGGCAGCGGAAAGGAGGACGAACGGAAGCAGGAGGGCGGCAAGGCGAGCAGGGTTTCTCATGCCCCGAACCCTAGAGAAGGGGATTTCGCAGGGCAAACTCTCGTTTGCTGTTCCGATCAGGGGATGATCACGCTCTCGCAGTAGGCCAGGACGTCCCGGAAGGGATGGTTCTCGAGCAGGGAGAAGGTGTCGTGAGCGGTGAGACGGGCACGCCTGCCGGTGGTGGGCAGGACGACCCAGGTGCGGGAGGTGGCCGGACTGGTGAGGCCACACAGGAAACGAGTGAGTTGGCGCGGGGTCCGGAGGGGGCCGTGGCGTTCTTCCAGCAGGGTCTGGATCGCGGCAACATGCCCGGAGGTGAGATCGGGGGAGGGAGTTCCCGGAACGGTAGCGCCGGGGGGATGGAGGAGGCACGAACTGCAGTGGCCACAGGGTTCCGGCAGGTTTTCGCCGAAGTGGCCCAGCAGGTGCTGGTTGAGGCAGGTCTCTTCTTCGGCGTAGGAGAGAACCTGCTGCAGGCGGTGGAGATCCTGTTCCTCGCGACGGAGGAAGAGTTGCTGGAGGCGCCCGGTGAGGGCGGCCAGGTCGCCCGGTTGCCTGAGACGGCGGTAGGCGTGACGAATGCCGCCTGGTTTGAGGGCGATATCGGCGTGGGATTCCAGGGAGGAAAGCTCCTGGATGATGCGGTCCCGGTGGCAGTGGAGTTGCTCCGCGGCAGCGGCAGGATCGATCGTGATCCAGGTGCGGCCGTGTTTTCCGGTGGCGAAGAGGTTGCGCAGGAACCGGCGGTTCTGTTCGTCGTGACCGAGGACGGCCTGTTCCAGGTCGCGCAGAAACTTGACCCGGTAGGTGGTGTAAAACGGTGCGGTGGCAACGATGTATCCTTCCAGTTCGAGGTAGGTGAAGAGGGTGTTGATGACGAGGGGGCGGATGTCGTGCGTGCCAGCCAGTTCGTAGTGTGAAGTGTCGAAGGTGTCCCCGCGATCGAGGACCTGGTCGAGGACGCGGCGCACCGCCTCGCGTGAGGGAGTGTCACCATAAATGAAGTTTTCCAGCACGCGCAGGTCGTCCCGACAGGCCAGGAGTTCGCAGGCAGCGGGTTTTCCATCACGCCCGGCCCGTCCGATTTCCTGGGTGTAGTTTTCCAGGGACTTGGGCAGGTTGTAGTGGATGATGCGCCGGATATCGGACTTATCGATGCCCATTCCGAAGGCGATGGTGGCGGTGATGATGGGCGCCTCCCCCGACATGAAGGCTTCCTGGCAGGCGGAGCGGGTGGAGTCGCGGAGGCCAGCGTGGTAGGGACGGGCGGGGAACCCCTCGCGCTTGAGGAAGGCGGCGAGACTCTCGGCGGTTTCCTGCCGGGTGCCGTAAATGATGGTGGGGGCGTCGGGTTCCCGGGCGAGGCATTTGAGGAGAGCCTGCCGCTTGTGATCTTCCCGGCAGGGGGTGACCCGCAGTTCCAGGTTGGGCCGGTGAAAGGAGAGTTGGATGTGATTCTCCTCCGGGATGCCGAAGTTCCTGCGGATGTCGGCCGCTACGGGCGGGGTGGCGGTGGCAGTGAGGGCGAGAATGCGGGAGATCTTCAGCTCGCGTGCGAAGGAGGCCAGCTTGAGGTAGTCGGGCCGGAAGTTGTGTCCCCACTCCGAGATGCAGTGCGCTTCGTCAATGGCGAGAAGCGAGATGTTCGTCCGTGCCAGCCGGCGGCGGAAATTTTCGTTGGCGAGGCGTTCAGGGGCAACGTAGAGGAGCTTGAGAGTGCCGTTGAGCATCTTGTCGTAAACCACCTGCGCTTCCTCGGCGGAAAGGGTGGAGTCGAGCCTGGCGGCAGCGATGTCCCGGGTCAGCAGGGAGTCGACCTGGTCCTTCATGAGTGCAATGAGGGGTGAGACCACCAGAGTGAGGCCCTCCAGGAGAACCGCGGGCAACTGGTAGCAGAGCGATTTGCCTCCCCCGGTGGGGAAGATGGCGAGAGCCGGGCGGTCCGCGAGGAGAGACTCGATCACCTTGCGTTGACCTGCGCGGAATCCGGAGAAGCCGAAGTGCTCCTCCAGTGCACAGCTCAGGTCTATCCCTTGGTCACTGTTCAGGATGCAGAATTCAGGATTGGAAAACACCCGGAGACAAGCCGGAAACCGGCCCTATCCCCGCCAAGGTCCCCTGATCGCGAAGGTCTGGTCCAAGGCTTGGATATTCACGAACAGGATGCTGCCGTCGGGGGAGAAGGTCGAGCCGCAGAATTCCTACTTGTTCTTCGCGTCGGGATTGCGGGTCAGGATGAAGACTGACTCACGGGGACGCTTGATAGGAATGGGGGGTGCCTCTTGCGATTCAAGAGTCCCGAAGCACAAAATTCTCACCTGTGGAGCGGGGTTGCTTTCCTCAAACGGAGTAGATTTCGGCAAAATTCCCCGGAATTGCCTTCTCAGGGGCTCATGAGCCTCATTTTTCCGCTTGAGGGTTTGACACTCCTTGGCGAGCTTCATTTAAATCGGTGCGTCCACGGGGGGAACTCCGCCGTGGGTGACCTGCGACGATCCGACCTTAATTTCGCTATGAGTGAAGAAGACCAGCAAACTCCCCAGCCGCCGAAGAAGGAGGCTGAAGAGGCCCCCGCCGCTCCGGCTCCCACCATTCCTCTGAAACCCGCTTCCAGTGCGCCCACGGCTCCGGCCCCGGCTCCCACCATTCCCCTGAAGGCTGCTTCCGGTGCTCCCGCGCCTGCTGCTCCTGCACCCACCGTGCAGCTGAAGGCTCCAGGAGCGAGCAGTGCGCCCAAGACCACGCCGCTCAAGACGCAGCCGCTCGCCGCCGGTGGCGCTGCCGGGGAAACGCAGGAACTGCCCAAGGCCACCGTGCAGCTTGGCGCAGCCACCCAGGCACTTGGTGCACCCACCGCTCTCTCTGTGGGACAGGCCGCCGCGCTCCAGACCGCGGGTGCTGGCGAGGACGAGGAGTCCGATACCCTCTCGAATATTCTTTCCATCGTCGCCTTCGTCTTTGCCTTGGCTGTGCTCGGCCTGCAGCTTTCTACCACCAGCAAGTGGGTGAGTCAGGCTGATCCGGTCAACCACCCTTCCGGGTGGAACGCTCTCATTGAATAATCACTGTCATGGCTTTTCCCATCATCACCACGGTTCTCGCCGCCCTCGTGCTCGCCTTTGCGATCATGACCGGAACTCTTCCCGCGTAGGGAGGATGCAAGACGGGATGTAACCATCCGGACTCGCTCCCAGGGGCGACCGCGGTATGTCCTTTTCCCCGTTTATCCTGCCATGGCTCTTCAATTCACAAGCGATAACTTCGAGGCAGAGGTTCTGCAGTCGGAGCACCCCGTGCTCGTCGATTTCTGGGCGGAATGGTGCGGTCCCTGCAAGATGATTGGACCGCTGGTTGACTCGGTGGCCAGCGACACGGAGGGAACGGCCAAGGTGGGCAAGGTTGATGTGGACACCCAGCAGGAACTGGCCAGCACCTATAACATTCAGTCTCTTCCCACCATCGTCTTCTTCAAGGGGGGCGAGGTCGTGGATTCCCTCGTCGGCACCAAGGGGGTGACCGCTGAGGCGTTGAAAGAGAAACTTGCCGCTCTCGCCTAGGCTTGGCACCGGGCGTCAGGGCCTGATGTTTCCGGCAGGGAACCCCTTTGGGCGGATCTTTTTGCTGACAGCAGGGACGGTGTCTCAGCGGAGACATTCCGCAAAAACCTCCAGGGTCTCATCGATGTCGGCCTCGGTGTGAGCGAGGGAGAGAAAACCGGTTTCGTAGGGACTGGGGGCGAGGTAGATCCCGCGCTCGAGACAGGACCAGAAGAACTTCCTGAAGGCCTCGAAGTCTCCCTCCTGCACCGAGTCGACGTTGATGATTTCAGTGTCTCCGAAATAGAGACACCACATGGACCCGGCCCGGTTGAACCGGTAGGGCAGCCCCCTCTCGGCGATGATGCCCCGCACACCGTTCTCGAAGTGCTGGCCGATTTCCTCGAGGCGCCGGTAGCCATCTTGTTTCTCGAGCTCCCTGAGCTGGGCCAGTCCGACGGCCATGGCGACCGGATTTCCCGAGAGGGTGCCCGCCTGGTAGACCGGTCCGTCAGGCGCAAGGTGTTCCATGATGTCGGCCCGCCCCCCAAAGGCCCCCACCGGCAGACCGCCGCCGATCACCTTGCCCATGGCGCAGAGGTCGGGGGTGATGCCGGTCAGTTCCTGCACGCCGCCCCTGGCCAGGCGAAAGCCGGTCATCACTTCATCGAAGATCAGGAGAGCCCCGTGTCTGCTGGTCAGTTCGCGCAGGAGGGCCAGGTAGCCGGGCTGGGGGAAGACGAAACCGGCGTTGGCGGGATACGGTTCAAGAATGACGGCCGCAATCTCATCGCCGAACTGTGCGAAGACTTCCTCCACCCTCCCGGGCAGGTTGAAGGGCAGGGTGATGGTCTCCGCTGCGAAGGACCTGGGAATGCCGGCGGAGTCCGGCTCGCCGTGAGTGAGGGCTCCGGACCCGGCCGCCACCAGGAGGGAGTCGACGTGCCCGTGATAGTGACCCTCGAACTTGATGATTTTGTCCCGGCCGGTGAATCCCCGTGCAAGTCGCACGGCGGACATGGTGGCCTCCGTTCCCGAGTTGACCATCCGGACCTTCTCCACCGAGGGAACCCATCCGCAGATCATTCGGGCCATTTCGACCTCGAAGGGGTTGGGAATGCCGAAGGAGAGGCCGTCCTTGGCCACTTCGTGCACGGTGTTGGTCAGGACGGTGGGCGCGTGTCCGAGGATGGCCGGCCCCCAGGTCCCGAGGTAGTCGATGAGGCTCCGGCCATCGACATCCTCGATGCGGCATCCCTTGGCCCGCCGGACAAAAAAAGGCTCTCCGTCCACGTTGCGGAAGGCCCGGACCGGGGAATTGACCCCGCCGGGAATCACGGCCCTGGCGGCCTGGAAGAGCTTGCTTGATATCGGTCCCTGCATCTCGTGGGACGGAACTATACGGGTACCCCACGATTTGCAGATCAAAAGTGCATGGATGATGAATAGTTCGCCTCTGTGAATAACTCGTCAGACTGACATTGTTTCCTGAAAAAATCCTCGTGATCTTCCGATTGGCTCCTATATAATCTCTCTCAATATGAAAATTCAGCTTGCCGCTCTTGTCACGATTTCAGTGAGTTGGTCCCAAGTCTACGCCGCATTGGTCGTAAATGAAGATCTCGGAACTCTTGGAGTTGGCGTAGTCAGTCTGGTGGGAGACACCGCTGCTGGTGCAGACAACGCCCAGGGTTATACGGCCGCCGGCACGGTGGCTGCAGGCTGGGGCAGCAGCGAGTGGGTCTACCAGTTTGCCATCGACGAGGAACTGGTGGCCACGTTGACCTCCGAGGCAGTTGTTGGTGATCCTGACACCTTCCTTCTCAATAGCCTGGAGACCGTCGCGGGGGATGCCACGGGAGCCATGGTCTCGGCCTATCTCGACGGTGCGGTGCCCGATACGGCTAATCTTGGTCTTCTCTCTGCCGGGACCTACTTCCTGAGCGTGGATTCCTGGGGTGCGGGGACGAGCGCGACCTTCGACTTCACTCTGGATCTCAGTGTGTTCAGTGTGAACGCGCCGAGGGCGGTCGATCTTGGGATTCTCGGGGACGATACCACTTTCGTTTCCCTTGATACCTTCGGTTCGGGTATTGGGGACACGGAGCTGGGACTCTATGATGCCAGCGGCAACCTTCTTGTAACCAACGATGACGCAGGGGACGGCTTCCAGAGTCAACTGCACATTGATAGCATGCCCGAAGGGACCTACTACGCTGCCGTCGGCGCTTACAACACCAATTTCGCTTCTACAGGTTTTGACGTTTTGGGTGGTGGTGAAGGCGGAGGGATCATCCTCAACCACAACGGCAGCTCGACCGCTGCTGTCATTGACGAGTTGGATGGAGCTAGTGGAGTGGCGTGGTTTTCCTTCGCGATCGTGCCCGAGCCTTCCAGCATGAGCCTCCTTGCGCTGGCTGGATTGACCCTCCTGCGGCGCCGGCGGAGCTAGTGGTTTTTCTCCCTGCGCACTCTTACAGGCGCCGCGGCGAATCCCGCCCTTGGGCGGATTCTCCCTTGGGAAAGGATTCGGGAGAAACACGTTGAATTTACAGCGCTGTAGCCTCGTCTCACCGAAAAGGGCTTTTCTTTGGAAGCCCTGAGCCTACCTTGTTATCAGCATGAAATTGATTTCAGCCCCCGCTGCCCTGGTCCTTCTTCTTCTGCTGCTGGCGAGTGCGGCGGCCACTGCCGACCTGCGGGAAAAGTCCTCGCTCCTCAATGATGACCCGGAGGTAGTCTACACCGAGGAGTTCACCGACAAGAAGATCGAGCTCCTGGTCGTCAAGGCCGCCCCCGTTTATTCCACCAAGAAGGGCGGGCGGAAACTCGGGGTGCTCAAGGTCGATACCAAGGTGACGTTCGTCGGGATGACCGAAAGAGTCTACAAGATCCGCGGAACGGCTGTCCATGGGGGCGTCTCGGGATGGGTTTCACCCAAGGCCCTCGGATCCAGGGACAAGGACTTCGTGGAGAATTTCAAGAAGGTCTATGAGCGCCAGAAGGTGGTGCGTGACCTGATCGCCAAGCACGAGATCGCGATCGGGATGTCCATGGAGGAGGTGAGTGCTGCCCTGGGCAGGCCGACCAAGACCAAGGTGCGGCAAACCGTAAAGGGCAAGACCGGCGTCTGGGAGTTCATCCAGTATGAGGAGCAGGATCACTATCAGTCCCTGCGGGATCCCTTGACCGGCCGGATTTTCCGCCAGTATTCGCACACCACCCGGGAGGAGATCGGCAAGGTCGTGATCGAGTTCGAGAACGAGGTGGTGACGGCCATCGAGGAGAGCGAGAACAACGGGGGTGGTAAGGTGAAAATCGTCATGCCGCCCCTGATTTTCGCCTGGTAGGGACGCCTTGCGTTGATACCCGGACCGGCGGGTCCGGTCTCCCGGAAGCGGGCAGGGAAGGGGCCCGGGGTCAGGCGATCCGGAGGGGACGGAGGGACGCTCGTCCGGTTGACCGCCTTGCGATCAGGCGATGGGAACCAACCGGTTGCCTGGAAAGTGGCGCCCGAGCGGAACACTGCGAGGAGATCCTTTCAAGGGGGAGCCCGGAAAGACTGATGCGCGCAGGCCTGAAGTCACCGGGCATTGAGCGCCGGCGATGAAGCAGGACGACGCAACCGGCGCACGCGCCAAGAAAGGGATAGGATGGCTCGGGAACAGGCATGGAAGTAAGGACCAGGTCGGCAGAGTGCGGTTCCACCGACTCGCCCTCGTTATCGTTCCAGTTGAGGGTGATGATGATCGTTCCGTCCGGAAGTTGATGCATCTGGGGGATGTGCTGGGTTTCCTCGGTGGCGATCCCGTCCATGTCCGGACGCGCCAGACAGGTGATGGAGGGAGAATTCTCCGGCAGGGGAGTGACATCTCCCAGGGACTCCCGGGCCGAGGCGGAAAAGACGATCGTGGCCACGAGGAGCCCCAGCAGGGGTGGTAGCGGTAGGGGCAGCTTGGTAAGGGCGGACAACATGAGCAGGCGTTGAGCGATAATCAATATTACCAAAATATCAATATCACGGAAATGATTTTACAAAAATAAATATCATTTCGTTCGCAGAGCACTCTAAATAAGAGGCTTAGCGGACAATGCCTCTCTGGGAGGACTGTAAAAAGTCCAGTATTTGAAGGACTTTCTCATTTTCTGCCACTTCCAAGGACTTCAAGATCTCAATTTGAGAGGTCAGATTAGCTTCTTTTTTTAAGAAAAGAGTCTTGTAGGCGGTCTTGAGGGCCCGGATGTCTTCTTCGGTGAAGCCGCGGCGCTGAAGACCGACCAGGTTCAGTCCCCGCAGGTGAGCGGGATGCCCGTCGGCAATGGTGTAGGGGGGGACGTCCTTCACGATCTTGGCACAACCACCGATCATGGAGTGGGCCCCGACCCGGCAGAACTGGTGAACACCAGCCAGGCCCGACAGGATGACATGGTCCCCCACGGTGACATGGCCCGCCAGGGTTGCGGCGTTGGAGAGGATGCAGTGGTTTCCGACCACTGAATCGTGGGCCACATGGGCGTAGGCGAGGAAGTTGTTGTCGGAGCCGATGCGGGTGGGAATTTCCGGGGTGGTTCCCCGGTGCACCGTGACGAACTCGCGGAAAGTGTTGCGGTCGCCGATGTGGGCGTGGGTTGGCTCACCTGCATACTTGAGGTCCTGGCTCCGGGCCCCGATGGAGGAGAAGGGATGGAATTCGTTGTCTTCACCGATGGTGATCGGGCCCTCCACCACGATGTGGGCGTGGAGGCGGCTGCGGGCGCCGATCCGGACCTCGTCACCGATCACGCAGTAGGGGCCAATTTCCACCCCGGCCCCGAGTTCGGCCTTGGGAGAGACGACGGCAGTGGGATGAATCACGATGAGGGGGCGGAGGCTGGGGAAAGGCTACGTGAATGCGGGCGGGGGGAAAGGCTGGGATGACCAAATTTTTCCCCAGGACTGGCAGGCAGGACAGGCAGCTAATGCAAATTACTTGCATTAACGTCCTGCTGGCGTTAATTCGGAGCCATGGCCCCCCGGCGCCTGGTTCCCGCTCTTCTCGCTGCCTTCACCTCCGTGGTGGGGGCGGAGATCAAGGTGGCGGTCCTGCATCCTCTTCTTGGAGATCTCGTCCAGCAGGTGGGTGGAGAGCAGGTGCAGGTGGTTGACTTGATGGGGCCGGGCGGTGACCCGCACAAGTTCGAACCCGGGGCCAGGGAGTTGCGGGAGGCCAGGGGTGCCCAGCTCTACTTTGTCTGCGGCAAGGGACTGGAACCCTATCTCCCGAAGCTGAGGGATGCGGTGGGCGCGGACCGGGTGGTGGAGGTCGGGGAGACTCTTCCCACTCTCAAGGCGGAGGTTCTCTGCGATCACGATGGCCACACGCACCTGCATGAGGAGGTGGATCCCCACTGGTGGCATTCCATCGACTGCTGGCGGCGGGCGGCCACCAGGGTGCGCAGGGAGCTGGCGGGTATCGATGCGCTGCATGCGGATCTCTACCGGAAGAGAGCCACGGTGGTGCGGAAGGAACTTTCCCGGCTGCATCTCTGGGCGGTCGGGGAGCTGAACAGGGTGCCGGCGGAACACCGCACCCTGGCCACTGCCCATGCCGCCTTTGCTTATTTCTGCAACGAGCACAAGTGGAAGATGCTTGCGGTCCAGGGTTTGAATCGGGAACGGGTGGATTCCCCTAAATTTGTGGTGGAAGTGGCCTCCGCCATCAGGAAGGAGAAGGTCCAGGCCGTCTTCCCGGAGCAACGCTCAAACCCCAAGATGCTGAAGACGGTGGCGGAGGGAGCAGGTATTGTGCTGGGCGGCCCCCTCATGGCCGACGGTGGCGATTCCATTGAGAAAATGTTCCGCCACAATGTGGAAACCATTGTGGCCGCTCTCGGGAAGAAGTGATTCCGGGCGAACCCGCTCAGCCCTGGCCGTCCGGTCCACGGCTCGCGGAGAGGTCTTCGGAATGACAGACCTCATTCGCGGCTTTGGGATTGAGCGCTCATGCGGATCGGCCCAGAGTGCGGTGTGTTGAAGGGCCTGGGTATGCCGCTGGCGAGTGGGGCGGAGGTGTCCCCGCTCTTCGGGTTGCTCACTTTCGTCCTGGTGGGCGTGGTCCTCGTCTCCCTGGTGCTCCTGCGCTTCCGGCAGTCCCTTCTGGTTGGTTATTTTGTGTGTGGAGTTCTTCTCGCCAACAGCGGGGTGTTGGACTGGATCGGGGCGGATTCAAGCGATCTCGATCGTCTGGCGGAGCTGGGAATCATCCTGCTTCTCTTCACCCTGGGGCTGGAGTTTTCCTTCAAGGAGATGAAACACCTGCGGCGGGTTGCTCTGGTGGGTGGGAGCTGGCAGGTGGGGCTGGTGGGGTTGGGGGCAGGAGGAGCCTGCCTGGCCTTTGGGTTTGAGGTGCCGGTGGCGATAGCGCTTGCGGTAGCGGTGGCTCTCTCCAGCACAGCGGTCAGTATCAAGGCCTTCCAGGACCTGGGGATGGCGGACAGTCCGGCGGCGCGCGTGGCCCTGGGGGTGGCCATTTTCCAGGATCTCCTGGTGATTTTCTTCATGATCGTGCTGCCCCCGCTCCTGGGGCAGGGAGGGAACGGCATGGCGGCTGGACTGGTCCTCGCGGTCCTGAAGGGAGCCTTTTTTCTGACCGCCTGCTGGTTCCTGAGCCGTCACGGCATCCCGCAGATCCTGCATGCGGTGGCCCGCACGCGCAGCCGCGAGCTCTTCACTGTAACGGTGGTAGGGCTCTGTGCGGCGGTCGCCTTCGGGGCGGTGCAGTTGAACCTGAGTGCCGCCCTGGGGGCCTTTGCGGCCGGGTTGGTGGTGAGCGAGTCGATTTACAGTCACCGGGTCCTGGCTGACATCCTGCCCTTCAGGGATCTCTTCCTCACCATCTTCTTTGTCTCGATCGGTCTGCTCATTGACCTTGGTGAGGTGGCGGCCAACTGGGCCCTCATTTCAAGCGCCACCCTTGTCATTCTGGCCGTGAAGTTCGGCGCGGCCTTCCTAGCGGCACGGCGACTGGGAGTGGCATTGCGGCCCTGCCTCCTGACCGCCGGGGCCCTGGCCAGTACCGGGGAGTTCTCCCTCGTTCTGTTTGAACGTATTGCAGATTTCGGCGTCTTCGATGCGTGGCCCGAGGTAGAGCAGGTTCTCCTGGTTTCAACTGCGATCGGGATGGGACTGGTTCCCGCCCTGATACGGCTGGCGGACCGGTTCGCCCCGGCCCTCGAACGCTACGGCTGGCCGGGGCAGACGAAGAACTGTCCGGTGGAACTTACGCCGGAAGGGGAACGGGAGGCCCTGCGCGATCATGTCATCGTGTGCGGCTTCGGACCGGTGGGGCGAAACCTTCATCACGCTCTGGAAAAGTGCGGTATTCCCACCCTCGTCCTCGAACTCAACGCGGACACGGTGCACGAACTCACCGGGCAGGGAATGATGGTTCTTTTTGCTGATGCCCGTCAGCCGGAAGCCCTCGAGATGGCCGGGATCAGGCGTGCGCGCAGTATCGCCTTCACCTTTCCCGATGCGGAGGCCGCGATTGCCGGTATGCGGCTTGCGCGCCAACAAAATCCCGAGGTGCTCGTCTACGCGCGGGCAAAGTTCACTGCGGAGGTTGACCGTCTGCGGGAGGAAGGCGCCAATCATGTCTTCCATGACGAGCGGGAGAGCGGCCAGGCCCTTATCAAGTCGGTGGTCTCTCCCTACGTGGAGGAAGAGGTTTTCGAGGATCTCACCTGGTAGTTTTCGCGTAGTCAGGGCGTGGGGGCGGAGAGCAGGGGAGGATATGGGACAATTGCGTGTCCCGGGACTTGACCCTGCGCGGCGGGCAAGCGAACCAAGCGCGTGCCTGATTGGGATTACCCGGACCTTCCCGTCTCGCGGCGACGGGAGGAGATCCTCGACGCAATGCGCTCGAGCCGGGTGGTCGTGGTGGTGGGGGAGACGGGGAGTGGGAAGACCACCCAGCTTCCCAAGATGGCCCTGGAGCTGGCGCAGGAGCGGCTGGCGGGTGGCCCCGGGCTGCGCGCCGGGCGTATCGGTTGCACCCAGCCCCGGCGCCTCGCCGCCACCAGTGTGGCGCGGCGGGTTGCGGAAGAGATGCAGGTCGTGGAGGGCAGCCTGGTGGGTTACCAGGTGCGCTTCGCCGAGAAGGTGAGTGAAGCGACCGCGATCAAGTTCATGACCGATGGGATCCTGCTGGCGGAGACACAGGGGGACCGTGCGCTTCGTCAGTATGACACCCTCATCATCGATGAGGCGCACGAGCGGTCCCTCAATATCGACTTTCTGCTGGGTTATCTGCGCCGACTGCTGGAGAAGCGAAAGGATCTGCACCTGGTGATCAGTTCGGCCACCCTGGATGCAGGGAAGTTCTCGGAGTTCTACGGGAACGCGCCGGTGGTGCAGGTGGAGGGGCGGACCTATCCGGTGGAGGATCACTTTCTCCCCGGCAGCGAGGACGAGGAACTGCGCCATCACGTGCTACGGGCGGTAGAGTGGATCACGGAGATGGATGGGCGGGGCGACATCCTGGTCTTTCTTCCGGGGGAACGGGAGATTCGTGAGTGTGCGAAATTGCTGGAGGGACATGGGTTGTCCGCGACCGAGATTCTGCCGGTCTTTGCACGATTGAGCCTGGCTCAGCAACAGCGTGTCTTCCAGTCGAGCAGCCAGCGGCGGGTGGTGCTGGCAACCAACGTGGCGGAAACCTCGCTCACCATCCCGGGGATCGTCTATGTGGTGGACAGCGGGCTGGCACGCATCAGCCGCTTCAATCCGGGGCGGCAGGTGCAGCGTCTGCAGATCGAGCAGATCTCGCAGGCCAGTGCCCGGCAACGACGGGGCCGTTGCGGTCGGGTGCGGGAGGGCGTGTGCGTGCGGCTCTACGACGAGTTTGATCTGGAGCAGGCCCCTGAGTTCACCGATCCGGAGATCCGGCGGTCCTCGCTGGCGGGGGTGGTGCTGCGGATGAAGGCCCTGCGGCTGGGCGACGTACGGGAGTTTCCCTTTCTGGATCCACCCTCCCCGCGCGCGTTGACGGAGGGCTTCCGCACCCTTGAGGAAGTGGGGGCGCTCGATTCCCGGCAGGGCGAACTCACCGAGGTCGGGCGGAGCCTGGCGCGGCTGCCGCTCGATCCGCGCCTGGGTCGCATGCTGCTGGAAGCACACCACCGGAAGGTGCTGGGGGAGGTTCTCATCATCGTGGCAGGACTCAGTGTGATGGATGTGCGGGAGAGGCCTCCGGAAAAGGAGAGCCAGGCGGATGAGGCGCATTCCTCCTTCGAGGAACCGGACTCGGACTTCATGAGTCTTCTCAATATCTGGCACTCCCTGCGCGAGTTTCGCAGGGACAACCAACGCTGGCAGCGCAACCAGCTCCGGCGTTTCTGCGAGAAGAAGTTCCTCAACGTGCGTCGCGTCCTGGAATGGGATCAGGTGGCCAGGGAGTTGGGCCGACTCATGCGCGAACAATATGGCAAACGTCCACGGGCCCTTCCCGGGGAGCGGGGTGAGTGGGGAGATGTGAATGAGATTCACAAGGCCATCCTGACCGGCATGCCCCGGCAGATTGGCGTGTGGGAGAAGGAGAAGCGTTGCTACCGGGGCACCGCCAACCGGAACTTCGCGGTTTTCCCGGGTTCGGTCCTCTTCGGGAAGAAGCGGCCGGAATGGGTGCTGGGCTTCGACCTGGTGGAAACCTCACGCCTGTGGGCCCGCAAGGTGGCTGCCATTTCCCCGCTTTGGGTGGAGGAGGTGGCGCCGCAATTGTGCAGGAGCCACTTTCACTCGCCCTCGTGGGATGAACAGCAGGGAGCAGTTTACGGAATCGAAACCGTCCGGTGCGGGGGGTTGACTCTCATTCCTGAACGGCGAGTGCACTATGGCCGGGTCGATCCGAAGGCTGCGCATGAGGTTTTCGTCCGGGAAGCCATCCTGGAAGAGGGTCTCCACGCGCGCTGCGACTACCAGGATCAGCTCCGGGCCGTGAAGCGCGAAGTGGAACGATCCGAACACAAGTTACGCCGGGTGGGAGGGCTCTGGTCTGACGAAGGGGCTTTCGATTTTTTCTTCGAGCGCATCCCGGGCGCCATCTCCACCGCGAAGGCTTTCCATCGCTGGCGTCTGGCCGATCGTAATGAAGAGCGCCTGATGATTCGCCTCACCGATGTGATCTGGGAGGAGATTGCAGAGGAGTTGGCCCTTTTTCCGGATCATCTGCAGCATGGCGACAAGAGTTACCGGGTGGCCTATCGCAGCGATCCCGAGGCGCCCGATGACGGGGTCACCATTGAGATCGGGATCGATGATCTTGCCCTCTTCCCGTCCCATCTCATCAGCTGGGGGGTAGCCGGAATTCTGGAGGAGCGGGTGGAGCTGCTCATCCGTTCCCTGCCCAAGTGGCAGCGGCAGGCATGCTTTCCCATCGCGGAGGCGCTGGTCGACTTTCTCGATCTTTGGGAGGGGTGGGAACCCCGCTGCGAACTGACGGCCGCTCTGGCGGAGTTTCTCTCCGAGCGCTCCGGGCACAGCATCGAGGAAAGTCATTTCAATCCGGAGCGGTTGCCTCCGCAGTTGCGTCCCAAGTTGCGCGTTGATGGTGAAGAGGGCGAGGAACTGGCGCTGGGGGAGGATGTGCGGGCCATCAGGGACCGTCTGGCCGGGGTGTTGCGGGAGAGAAGGGAAGAGGCCGCCAACCTGGAGTGGGAGATGACAGGTGGGGAGGTGTGGAGTTTCGGTGAAGTTCCGGTGCAGGTTGCCCCCGCCCCGGGTGGAGACGGGGGACTGGATCCGATCTTTCCCGGACTGGTGGATGAGGGGGAAACCGTTGGGATGCGGGCCTTCCTGGAAGAGGAGGAAGCGCAGGAGAGCCATCGGGCGGGCTGTGTGCGGTTGTTTCTCCTCGAACAATACGAGCAGGTCGGTTTCGTGCGACGGCAGTTTCCGATGGGGCCCACCTCCCGGCTCTACGCTTCAGTCCTGAGCGCAGGGGAAGATCCGGTGGATGATCTGGTGCGTTGTGCGGCGGAGGGAGCGATGGGGGGGCAGGTCCGTTCGGGTGAGGAATTCGCGGCGGCGTCGGTCGAGGGAAAAGGACGACTTTTTGAGTGTGCCCAGGCTGTGTGTGAAGGAATGGAGGAAGCGGTCGAGAGTTACCGCCGGGTCTCGGACTGGATGGAGCGGAATCGTCAGGATCGACACCTCGGAGAAGTGGTAGAGGATCTCGATGAGGAGATTTCCTGGTTGTGGCAGTCAGGCTTTGCATGGAAGGCCGGCTTCTCCCGCATGAAGCGCTATCAGCGTTACTTCCTGGGGATTGAAGAGCGTCTTTCCCGCCTGGAGAGTCAGCCGCTTGTGCGTGACGAGGAAAAGCGGGAACGTCTCATGCCCCTTTGGCAACGATGGATCGCTCGATGGATGGAGCACCCGGAGGCGGTGCGCTTCTGGAAGATTGGATGGATGCTTGAGGAGCTGCGCCTGGCACAGTTTGCCCCGGGTCAACCACGCGAAATGCGGGTGAGTGAGAAACGCATTGCCAAGGCGCTCGAGGAGGCCGGGTGACGGTGGAGTGAGGTGCGACGACGGGTGAGGCCTGCCTTTCCCCTGCTGCCTGCCGGTGGTGGTCTGCAAGGCTGCCGTCAGAGCCTGGAATCTCGCAAATAACTGAATGCGATATTGTTGAGCAGCAAGTTGTTTTATGGCGAAGTCCTCCTCACGGGCAGATTGAGCGGTCGGACTCCTTGCTCTGGCTCTCGTGGGAGGTTATCTTGGCGGCCATGACGAAATGCTGCGTGCGGATCCGGGGAGTGCTGATGGCGCTGTCTTTTCCGTTCGTCTGTGGGGATCTCCCGGCGAGTTCCCCTTCCAGCGAGGATCAACTGGCGGCTCAGGCAGAATTCGTGGAGGCACTTGCGAGGCATTTTGAGTCACTGGAGCCCCTGGAAGGAATCGAGACGCGCTTTGCGGAGCTGCGGGCCGGCCTTGACCTGATCCGCACAAGCACCGGCAGAGGAAAACTTGAGCCTGAGAAACTGGCGGCTTTCGAACGCGAGATACGGTTGCATTCGGAGCAGGCGGAGGACTATCGGGAGGAGTACGTTCGCTGGGTGCGGCTTGCTGCAAGAGGCGAACGACATCCCGAATTGCGCACGCGTTATGGCTTGTCCTATCGCGAGGTGGTGATCAGGCGTGTGACCGGGGTGGGCCTGGAGATCCGTCACTCTTCCGGGACGGCACGTCTGCGTCATGGCGATCTGACCGGGGAGTGGCAGGAACGCTTCCTCTGGGATGAGAAGGAAGCCCGGCGTTCTCTCGCCGAAGAGGTGCGGACGGATCGGGAAATGGAACTCCTGCAACGCTATGCAGTAGAGCGGGGAGTGGATCCGGTGGTGGCACGCGAGGAAGCAACCGCCCGGCTTGTCCTGGCGGAGCTGGAGTCATCCGCCCCCATCGTCCCTGCGAAGCTGGAGCCCTCGGAACCCCTGGAACTGGCGGAACTGGAGCCGGCGGAACTGGAGCCGGCCACCAATGTTGGCGCCACCCGCTCGAAGGGATCGAAGAAGAGCCGCTGAAGTTGCGCAACTAGGCGAGCAGGTCCTTGATGACCTTGGATTTCTGCACCCCGGTGAGGCGTAGATCGAGTCCCTGGTATTTCACGGTGAACCTTTCGTGATTGTAGCCGAGGAGGTGGAGGATGGTGGCGTGGAAGTCGCGGATGTGGAGGGGGTCCTTCACGATATTGTAGCTGAAGTCGTCGGTTTCTCCGTAGATGGCGCCGCCCTTGGTGCCGCCACCCGCCATCCACATCGTGAAGCACCGAGGGTGGTGATCCCGGCCGTAGTTCGTCTTGCTGAGGCCGCCCTGGCTGTAGATGGTGCGGCCGAATTCTCCGCCCCAGATGATGAGGGTGTCCTCGAACATGCCCCGCTGCTTGAGGTCGTTGATGAGGGCGTAGCAGGGACGGTCAATATCCTTGCACTGGGCCGGCATGCGGCCATTCACATTGCCGTGGTGATCCCAGTTGTTGTGATAGACCTGGATGAAGCGGACATTGCGTTCAGCGAGGCGCCGGGTCATGAGCGCGACGTTAGCAAAGGTGCCGGGTTTCCTGGCTTCCTCCCCGTAGAGCTTGAAGGTGTGCTCGGGCTCCTTGCTGAGATCGGTGAGATCGGGCATGCTGGCCTGCATGCGGGCCGCCATTTCGTACTGCCGGATGCGGGTGAAGGTTTCGGGATCGCCGAGTTCCTGGTAGGTCAACTCGTTCAGCTCGTTGATGCCCTTGATCGTGCGCTGGCGGACCGCGTCGGGTACGCCGTCAGGGTTGTTGATGTAGAGGATGGGATCACCCTTGCTCCGGAAGGAGACCCCGGCGTGTTCACCGGAGAGATTGCCGCTGGACCAGAGTCGGGAAGAGATGGCCTGCTCCTGTTCACGATTGCTCGGAGTGGCCACCATGACCACGAAAGCGGGAAGGTCCTCATTCATGGATCCGAGGCCGTAGGAGGCCCACGCTCCCAGGCAGGGTCGTCCGGTGACCTGGTTGCCGGTCTGCATGGCGGCGATGGCTGGTTCGTGGTTGATGGCCTCGGTGTGGAGGGTGCGCATCCAGCAGATATCGTCGGCACATTGGTTCAGGTTGGGGAGTAGTTCATCGTTCATCCACATCCCGCACTGTCCCTTCTGCTCAAACTTGTACTTGGAAGGCGCGATCGGGAATCGCTTCTGGCCGCTTGTCATGGTGGTCAGGCGTTGCCCCATGCGCACGGTGTCGGGAAGATCCTTGTCATACCACTTCTGCATGACCGGCTTGTAGTCGAAGAGATCCATCTGTGCCGGGCCGCCGACCATGTGGAGATAGATCACCCGCTTGGCCTTGGGGGTGAAGTGGGTCTTGACGGCGCCAGCCGCATCAGCCTCTCCGCTCAGCGAGCGTCCCAGCAAGGTGGCGAGGGCGGCTCCGCCGAGCACGTTCTTGCCTTGCGAGAGGAAATGGCGGCGGGTTTGCGATTGAAGGTATTCCTGGAAAAGATTCATGAGCGGATGGGGTTGGCGGTCGTGGTGCGATACCCGCGCCACTGGCAGGACAGGTTACTTGTTCAGCACTTCATCGAGATTCAGCACCTGGTTGCACAGCATTGTCCAGGCTGCGAGTTTGCGTGGATCGAGGGTGGGATCGGCTTTGCTTTCACCCACCTTGATGAGCGCCTTGGCGTCGGTGAGGTTTTCGTTGTAGTGGGTCAGGTGATCGGAGAGGCAGGCCTGCAGGATGAGAACTTCACGGGGCTTGAGCGGGCGGCAAAGGGCCCGCCGGGCGATGTAGTCCAGGGTGGCGGAGTCTTCCTCCCCGGCTGATGCCTGCAGGGCGCGCTGGGCGAGGGAGCGGGCGGCTTCCACGAACTGGGGATCGTTCATGGTGACCAGGGCCTGCAGGGGAGTGTTGGTGCGCTCGCGGCGTACCGTGCAGACTTCGCGACTGGGTGCGTTGAAGGCTTCCATGTTGGGAGGGTGGGCCATGCGTTTCCAGAAGCTGTAGATTGTGCGGCGGTAGAGTTTTTCTCCGGTGTCCTGCTTGTAATCACGGGTATTGCCACCGGGCAGGCCGACCAGGTTCCAGATATTGACGGGTTGGTAGGGCTTGACTCCGGGGCCACCCGTGCTGGTGGAAAGAAGTCCGCTGACCGCGAGGGCGTAGTCGCGCACCATCTCAGCATCCATGCGGAATCGTGGACCCCGGCTCAGGAAGCGGTTGTCTTCATCCTTCTCACGCTTCTCGGGAGTGGTGACGGCCGTCTGCCGGTAAGCGCGGCTGGTGACCAGAAGCCGGATGAACTTCTTCACGTTCCAGCCGGATTCCCGGAACTCCACCGCCAGCCAGTCGAGCAACTCGGGATGAGTAGGAGGCATTCCCATGATGCCGAAGTCTTCGGAGCTGGGCACTATTCCCTTCCCGAAGATCTCCTGCCAGAACCGGTTGATAGTTACACGGGCGGTGAGCGGGTTCTCGGGGGCGACCACCCACCGGGCCAGTCCGAGACGGGTGCGTGGCAGATTGTCGGGCATGGGGGGTAGAGCGGAAGGGGTGTTGGCTTCCAGCTGGTCACCCTTCTTGTCGTATTGTCCGCGCATGAGGAAGTGGGTCATGGCCTTGCCCGATTTCTCCTTCTGGACATGCGTGATGGCCGCGCGGCCATTGAGCCCCTCGCGCCGGGACTTCAGCCGGGAGATCGTCTCGGTGAGGGTTGAGAACTGCTTGTCGCGGGTGTAGAGAAAATTCTCGAAGAGGACCTTGGTCTGTTCGGCACTGCGGTCCTGGGCGGCGGTTGCCAGGATGGCACGGAGAGGTCCGGAGTCGGCGAGAGCCTTGATCTCCCCCGAGGACAGGGTGCGTCCGTAGATGCGCATGTCCTGCAGGAATCCATCCTCGAAAAACTCTCCGCTACTTCGTTGGCCGATTTGCAGCGGGGTCTCGGACGTGATGTCCGCATCAGGCTTGAGGGAGCCCGTCTCCACGCTCTTGGTCTGCTCGATCCCATTGTGGTAGAGGCGGAGTCCCTCCACCTTGCCGCTTCCGTCGTAGGTGACAAAGACATGGCTCCACTGGCCGAATTTGAGAACTGCTTTTTGAGTGAGGACCTTGAGGGCGTTGTCGGGATAGCTGTCTATGATGTGTGCACCGAACTGTCCGCCCTGTTGCCAGAGATCCCAGCCGCGGTGTTTCCTGGCCGTGTCCATGCGTGCGAAGACCGCACCATTGATGCCACGTGTTGAACGGATCCAGGCACCGTAGCTGAAGGCCTGGTTGACCTTGAAGTTGGCGAGGTCGCCGAGGTCAAAGGTGCGCCCGCGCTTGATCCGGGGGGCGGGGCCGATCTTGCCCTTGGGGTCCCAGGTGAGTAATCCCTTGGATTTGAAGGTCCTGTCCTCTCCCTTGACTTTGCTGTTCACCTTGTCGCCCAGTCCTTCATTGAGCGGGACATGGACGAGAAGTCCCTCCCGGGGCTGGGCTTCGGCCAGTTGATCCGGGTTGGCGGTGACAGCCCACTTTTCAAAGGCGGGTTTTGCTTCCGTGCGGCGGGATTCAAGCCCGGCCTGGGCCTCTGCAATCTCCTTGTCGAGCGCTTCCCTCTTTTCCCGGTCCTCGTTGAAGGGAACCTTGATGACGGGGCCCCGGCCGTCCGAGGCGTTGCCGTCCATTGCGCCCTGGGTGGTATTCCGGAAGAAGGCCGCCATGGAGTAGTAATCCTTCATGGTGAAGTGGTCGAACTTGTGATCATGGCACTGGCCGCAGTTGGTGGTCAGACCGAGGTAGACCCAGCCAAAGGTCTGGACGCGATCGGCCGCATAGATGGCCAGGTTCTCCTCCGCAATCGTCCCCCCTTCGTTGGTGGTGATGTTGCAGCGCTGGAAGCCGGTGGCGATGAGCTGATCGAGGGAGGGTTCGGGAAGAAGGTCCCCGGCGAGCTGCCAAACGGTGAACTTGTCGTAAGCCAGATTCTCGTTGAAGGCTTTCACCACCCAGTCGCGATAGGGATACATCTCCCGGTAGTTGTCAAAGTGCAGCCCATGCGTGTCACCATAGCGTGCTGCATCGAGCCAGTAGCGCGCGCGGTGCTCTCCGTATCGTGGCGAGTCGAGGAGGGCGTCAATCAGCTTGAGGTAGTTTTTCTCGCTCGGGTCCGCGATGTAATCTGCCGTGACAGCGGGATCAGGGGGAAGGCCTGTCAGATCGAGGGCGAGGCGCCGGACGAGCACGTGCGGATCGGCATCCGGGGCCGGGCTGAGGCCCTGATCCTCAAGTTTGGCGAGGAGAAAGCGGTCGATCGTGTTCCGGGACCAGTCGGCTGTTTTCGGGGTGGGGACTTCGGGCCGCACCGGAGTGCGGAGGGACCAGTGTGACTGCCATGAAGCACCCTGGCTGATCCAGGTCTTGATCAGGGCGATCTGTTCCGGGTTCAGCTTCTTGCGGCTCTTGGGAGGCGGCATGATTTCCTCCGAGTCCTCGGTGATGAGGAACTGATAGAGTTCGCTCTCCTCCGGTTTACCCTTGATCACCACCGGGGGTGCATCCTCCCGCTCCGCAAAAAATCCCGCCTCGGTATCGAGGCGCATGTCGGCCTTGCGGGTGCCGGGATCCGGGCCATGGCAGGCAAAGCAGTTGTCGGCCAGAATGGGGCGGATGTCGCGATTGAACTCGATCTTCGGTTGACCGCTCACCAACGGGGTGAATGGGGTCAGGCAGAGGAGGATGAAGATGGGTTTGGCACTCATGAACTCTTGCAGGTAGTTTCGACTGAGAATCCCTGATAGCGAAGCGGAATTTGCACAGGTCACACTAAAGTGTGCTGTTTTAATGGTTTGCCGGGGTTAGGGGTGGCACTTTGCGGGGAAAGGGGAGCTCCTTGAAGTGACGAACAGGGGGCACCTTATCGGTCCCTTGGGTTGTGATCCGGACAGAGAGACGTTATCTGGAGGTTCGGATGATGCCGGGCAGATCAATTCTGATTGGGTTTGCAGCTTTGCTGGTGACCACCCTTCCGCTCCGGGCGGAGGGTGCAATCGACTTCGGAAAGGACATTCAGCCCATCCTGGAGGCGAACTGTAACAAGTGCCACGGCCCGGAAAAACAGAAGGGTAAGCTGCGGCTCGACAGTCCGGCGGCCATGCGCAGGGGAGGAGACTCGGGAGAGCCTCTCTTTCTTCCCGGCAGGCGCGCCGAGAGCTACCTCTACAAGCTCGTGAGCCGGCAGGATCCGGATGAGGCCATGCCTTCCCGGGAGAGGGATGCCCTGTCAAAGGCTGAAGTCGAGAAGATCGGCCGGTGGATTGAACAGGGAGCGAAGCTGCCGGGAACCGGGGAAGTTCCCGCCCTGACGACCAGTCACTGGTCCTTCCAGCCGGTGGGCCGGTCACACCAGCATGATAACATTGATGCTTATCTGAAGGACGCGCTCTCCGCGAAGCAGTTGGCTTTCTCTCCCCCGGTTGATCGCCGTATTCTTGTGCGGCGGTTGTACCTGGTAATGCTCGGATTGCCTCCCAGCGTGGAAGAAGTGGAGGCGTTTGTCCGGGATGATTCCCCCGAGGCCTGGTCGGTTCTGGTGGAGAAGGTGCTGGCCAGTCAGCACTACGGAGAGCGCATGGCGCGTCACTGGCTCGATATTGTCCGTTTTGCGGAGACCAACGGTTTTGAGACCAACAGGGAACGGGGAACCGCTTACCGGTTTCGCGACTACGTGATCCGGTCCTTCAATGAGGATAAGCCCTACGACCAATTCGTGAAGGAGCACCTCGCCGGGGATCGCATGGGGGCGACCATCGGGACGGGATTCCTCGTGGCCGGGCCCCACGACATCGTAAAGAGCCCGGACAAGAACCTGACTCTGATGCAGCGGCAGGACGAGCTGGCAGACATGGTCAACACCACCGGGACCGCCTTTCTCGGAATGACACTGGGCTGTGCAAGGTGCCACAATCACAAGTTTGATCCTGTGGATCAGAAGGATTATTTTTCCATCCAGGCCGTCTTTTCAGGAGTGGGATTTGGAGAACGTTCCCTGCCCAGGGCGGTGGAGGAGAGGTCGAAGGAAAAGTTTGCGACCCTGGAGAAAGAGAGGAGCATGCTGGAGAAGGAGTTGAATCTGTTGCGGGTGCGGGGGGAGGAACTCTCCCAGGCCAGGGGCGGCAGCAGGAAGCGTCCGCCGGTTACCGCCAAGGACAACTCTGAAAGTTTTGAAGCCATCCCGGCGAAATTCGTGCGCTTCACCATCCTCCGGACCAACGGCGGTCAGCCCTGCATCGATGAGCTTTCAGTCTTCTCAAGGGAGGGAAGCAACGTTGCGCTGGGGGGAAAGCCAACCTCTTCCGGTGATCTTCCAGGCCACGAGATTCACAAACTGGAGCATATCAACGACGGTCAATTCGGGAACAGCCGGAGCTGGATTTCTGACGAGCAGGGGAAGGGCTGGGTCGGGATTGAGTTCACCGGGACACACGAGGTGAACCGGATCGAGTGGGCCCGTGACCGGGATAACAGATTCAGGGACCGGGTTCCCACCGATTACAGGATCGAGCTGTCTCTCGATGGAAAAGGATGGAAAAAAGTAGCCGATTCCAGTGATCGTGAACCATACGGAGGAGGAGCAGCGGACCCCTATGCCTTCCTCACCCACCTGCCAGAAGAGCTGGCGGAACGGGGACGGTTCCTGAAGGCGGAACTGGAGCGACTCGGACGGGAGACCAGAGAACTTTCCAGTGAGGCAAAGGCCTGGGTTGGAAACTTCTCGCAACCGGGGCCGACCTATCGGCTGTATCGTGGGGATCCGATGGCCCCGCGGGAGGAGGTGGGCCCGGATGCCCTGCCGGTAATTTCGAGTCTGGGACTGGCTCGCAATGCTCCCGAAGGTGCGCGGCGGGAGGCGCTGGCGGGCTGGATTGCCAGTCCGGAAAACCCGCTAACCGCGCGGGTGGCAGTCAACCGGCTCTGGCAGTTTGTCTTCGGAACGGGACTGGTTGATACGCCGAGCGACTTCGGGGCGAACGGAACGAGACCGACGCATCCCGGGTTGCTGGATTGGTTGGCGGCCGAATTTGTGGCCAGGGACTGGTCGGTGAAGGAAATGATGCGACTGCTTCTGAACTCGCAGGCCTTTCAGCAGGCAAGCACGCCAGACGGGAAAGCGGAACGAATTGATGCAGACAGCCGATATCTCTGGCGGTTTCCGCCCCGTCGCCTGGAAGCAGAGGCGATCCGTGACAGCATCCTGCTGGCGGCCGGGACACTTGACCGGCGCATGGGAGGACCGGGGTTTTACCTTTTCGAGGTCGATCGCGAAAATGTGGTGCATTACCATGCCAAGGAGGAATGTGGGCCAGCCGAGTGGCGCCGCATGATCTACATGTTCAAGATCCGGCAGGAGCAGGACAACGTCTTCGGGGCCTTCGATTGTCCGGATGGTAACCAGGCCATCCCGAAGCGAAGCCGTTCCACTACCCCCCTGCAGGCGCTGAACCTTTTCAACAGCAATTTCACCATGCAGCAGGCGGGCAGGATGACGGAGCGGATCGGAAAGGGAGAGAACGCAGTAAGGAAGGCCTACCGAATTCTTTATGGTCGTCCTGCCCGTGAGGAAGAAGTGAAGGATGCGTTGGAATTTGTCAGGGAGCACGGGATGGTTTCTTTCTGCCGGGCAATGTTGAATACCAATGAGTTCCTGTTTGTCTTTTGAAGCTGTCATGGGCGTCGGCACCCTTCCTAGGTCATGATCAATACCCGTAATCTGTTAGACCGTCGCAACTTCTTTTCGCATACCGCGAACGGACTTGGAGGTGTTGCCCTTGCCTCCCTGTTGAGCCGCGACGGATTGCTGGCCGCTGAACGCGAGAGCGCTCCCGGGAAGATACCCATTCGACCGACCATCAATGCCGCCAATCCACACGCGGCCCGCAAGCCACATTTCGAACCCAGGGCCAAACAGGTGCTCATGATCTTCTGTTCGGGCGCGATCAGTCAGATCGATACCTTCGACTACAAGCCGGAGCTCGTCAGGCGGCACGGGCAGCCGTTGCCGGGTGGGGAGAAGCTGGTCACCTTTCAGGGGCAACAGGGCAACCTCACCAGAAGTCCGTGGGAGTTCAAGCCGCGTGGCCAGAGCGGGAAGATGGTGTCGGAGCTGGTGCCGCAGCTCGGTTCCCTGGCGGACGAGATGTGCTTCATCCATTCCATGGTGGGGAAGACCAATACGCATGGACCGGGAGAGAACTTCATGTGCACCGGCTTCACCCTGGATGGGTTCCCGAGTGCGGGGGCGTGGACGACCTATGCCCTGGGAAGTGAGACCGAGGATCTGCCGGCCTATGTTGCCATTCCGGATGTGCGCGGTACGCCGCAGTCGAGCGTCAATTGCTGGGGTTCAGGCTTCCTCCCGGCCGCCTTCCAGGGCACGGCCTTCAATGCCGCCAAGCCCCTGAGCAACCTGGCTACGCCGAAAGGGATCACAAAATCCACCGATGAGGCTACGCGCGCCTTCCTTGAGCGGCAGAACGGGCGTCATCTCAGGAACTACGAGGGAGACTCGGAGCTGGCAGCCAGGATCGCGAGTTACGAACTTGCCGCGCGTATGCAGTTGAGCATTCCCGAGGTGACCGACCTGAGCAGGGAGCCGGCCCATGTTCTCAAGGCCTACGCGGTGGATGATGCCGGGAGCAGGATCGAGAACCTCCGGGCGTCCTATGGACGCAACTGCATCCTGGCCCGACGCCTGATCGAGAAAGGGGTGCGGTTTGTGCAGCTTTTCAACGGAGCTTACCAGACCGGAGGAGAAGGGGTGAGCAACTGGGACGGGCACAAGTCCATCGAGAAGCAGTATGGTGTTCACGGTCCGGTTCTTGATCAACCCACCGCCGCGCTCCTGAAGGACCTCAAGGCACGCGGACTGTTAGAGAACACCCTGGTGGTTTTCTGTTCCGAATTCGGCCGCATGCCGACCTTCCAGAAGGGGGCCAGCGGACGCGATCACAACCCCAGCGGATTCACCACCTGGTTGGCGGGAGCGGGGGTGAAAGCCCCCTTCAGCTACGGTTCGACAGATGACTTCAGTTACAAGGCGGTGAAGGACATGGTGACAGTCCACGACTTCTATGCCACGATTCTCCATATTCTCGGTCTCGATCACGAGCGGCTCAGTTATTATCATAACGGGATTGAGAGACGCCTTACAAACGTGCATGGCCGTGTGTTGAAGGAGGCTCTCTCCTGAAGTCGGAGGGTGCCGCGACAGCAGGATGGAGGAGGTGCCGGCCTGATTCAGAATCCCGTCCGGCTATTTGTCTTTGGCAAGGCGCCGAGGGGCGAGGCCTCTCATGCACCCCGCCTGGACAACCACCTGAGGTGGCCTTCGATCCTACTTTTCCACCGCGGTAATGCTGCCGGTGAAGATGAGGTCAAGGATGGTTCCCTCCTCGTCGACTTCAAAGCGGTCCTTCATGACGGCGGAGGGAATGTCCAGGATCCACCTGTTCTCCCGGTGGGTAAGGGAGCCCGCCAGGACCACCGGTTCGCTCCGGGCAACGGTGAGGTCTTTTTCGGTCTGGCCCACCTTCTTCCTCAGGACGAGACCGCTGCCCTGCACCTGGCAGGTGCCGCCGACCCGGAAGCGGCATTTGGAATGAGAGAAACGTCCGTCCTGCTGGAGGGGCATCGCACGGGGCATGGTGTGGTCCCTGATGGTGAGGATGCCGGCGGGGATCAGGATCCTGATCGCTCCGATGAGAGGGGTCCAATCGAATTCGAGACGGCCATCACCCGCGGTGGCCAGGTCGATTTTTTCGATGGTGAAGGTGCGTGTGCCGAGGCCGGAGGTGTTGAGTGTTCCGGTGACGGTTCCCTTGAGCGGGCAGCTGCAGGTCGAGCGCCGGGACGCAAGGGCCATGGGGTCGAGGGTAAGGCTGATGAGTGCGGTGGAGGCGCTGGAATCGACGCGGAAGTGAAGGCGTTCGGTTCTGGGGCCGGGGGCATGAGGGGTGGGATGGTTCGACCGGACGGGAAGTGGCGGAGAGGCCAGATCCCGGGGGGGGACGGCTGGTTGCGCTACGAAGAGATGGCAACCCGGCAGGGCAAGGAATAACGGGATGGCGGCAATTGCCCGGGACAGGGAAATGCTCTGCAAGAGATGTCGGGTCTCAGGCATCGACCACCGCGAACTTCAGTTCGGCACTGGAAACTACCTCGCCGTTGACAAGACACTGACAGGCGGCCACCCCAACGCTGCGTTTCATCTTCACGATTTCCGCCTCGATGAAGAGAGTGTCGCCGGGTAACACGGGCCGGCGGAACTTGACGTGGTCGGCGGACATGAAGTAGCCGATCTTGCCCTCGTTGTCCGGAAGACGCAGGACGAGGACGGAAGCCGCCTGGGCCATGGCTTCGAGTTGCAGCACCCCGGGCATGATCGGGTGGTCGGGAAAATGCCCCTCGAAAAAGGGTTCGTTGTAGGTGACGTTCTTGACTGCGGTGCACTTGAGCTCGCTGGAGAAGTCGATCACGCGGTCGATGAGAAGGAAGGGAGCCCGGTGGGGGAGGATCCGGAAGATGTCATTGATGTCCAGGACCGCTTCATTCTCCGGCAGCTTGAAGGGAGGAACCATGGAGCGCATGCGCTGGTACTCCTTCCTGAGCATGTCGGCCATCCGGGTGTTGGGACCGTGGCCGGGCGCAACCGCGATGACATGACCGGTGATTCGCTTGCCGGCGAGGGCGAGGTCGCCGATGAGGTCGAGAGCCTTGTGGCGGGCGAATTCATTGTCGAAGCGCATGGGTTCCTTGGAGAGAATTTCCTCGTCGCGGATGACCACTGCGTTCTCAAGGGATCCCCCCTTGATGAGGCCCTGGTCGAGGAGGGGCTTGATGTCCTCGTAGAAGGTGAAGGTACGGGCAGGAGCAATCTCGCTCTCGTAGAGTTCGGGAGTGACCTCGCTGGAGAAATACTGGGTGAACTTGCCAAGGTGGCTCAGATTGGTGACCGAGACGCGAAACCCGCGGTAGGGGACAATCGTGATGTGCGATCCATTTTTGTCGTCGAAGTGGATCGGCTCGCGGATCTCCCAGGTCTTGCGCCGGGACTCCTGCTCCTCCAACCCGGCCTTCCTGACAAGGTCCACGAAGGGCCGGGCTGAACCGTCGCCGATGGGCGGTTCGTTGGCATCCATCTCGATGAGGGCATTGTCCACGCCCATCCCGGTGAGGGCGGAGAGAACGTGCTCCACGGTATGGACCCGCACGGAACCCGAGGCCAGGGTGGTGGCTCTCTCCACCTGCTCCACCCGGCCCACGTCGGCATCGATGAATGGCTTGTCCGGCAGGTCGACACGGCGGAACTTGAATCCATGGCCTCCCGGGGCGGGCTTGATGGTGAGGGTGACCTTCTGGCCGGTGTGCAGAGAGGTGCCTTCCAGTGTGGCCGGTCCCGCAAGGGTGAATTCCCTGTCCGTGTTGATGGAGGCCACAATTGAAGTCTCGGGCATGGCGGGAGAGTAGGAGCCGCGGCGCGGCTGGCAAGGTGTTATTGGGCATTGGGTTCCGGGGAGATTGGGGTATGGAGACGCGGACAGGAACGTGTCGGAGATGAGTTTGAAGAAGGAAACGATCGCGGTGTGTACCGACATCCACATCGTGGAGTTGGCGGAACACTGGCTGGTGGTTGAGAAACCCGCGCCTCTCATCGTGCATCCCACCAACGAGAAGCCGGAACCCACTTTGCTGGGAGAAGTCAATGCCTGGCTGGCCGAACAGGGAGAAGAGGGAGGAACGCTGAGCATTCTGAACCGGCTCGATCGCGAGACGAGCGGCCTGGTCCTGATGTCGCGTACGCGGGCGGCAGCCCGGCAATTCGGGAAGGCGATGGAGCGTCGCGAAATCGGCAAGGAGTATCTCGCGGTGGTGGAGGGATGGCCCGAGTGGGAGAACATGAAGGTGGAGCAGCCGATTCTGCGGCAGGGCGAAGTGTGTGAGTCACGGATCTGGATCAAGCAGATGGTTCATCCGGAGGGTCGGCCCTCGATCACGCACTTTGAAGTAGTGCGCCGCTTCGAGAACAGGGCCGGTCGCCTTGCAGTAGTGCAGGCGGTGCCGGAGACCGGACGGACCCACCAGATCCGCGTCCATCTCGCGCATCTCGGACACCCCCTGTCAGGGGACAAGATTTACGGGCCATCCGAGGAGTGCTACCTTGAGTTCATCGAGACGGGATGGAGTCCGGCCCTGGAGGAAATCCTGCACCTGCCCCGGCAGGCCCTGCATGCGAGCAAACTGGAGGTGCCCTGGGAAGAGGGGAGGATGCGGTGGGAGTCGCCCCTTCCTGCGGAACTGCGGGATTTTTGTGACATCGATGATTGCTAGCTCGGGAAGAACGGGGAGAGTCGGGCATGGCCTGCCTGGATGAGATTGTCGCTTTTCTCGATGAGGAATTACGGCTCGGCGAGGTGCCCGACTACCCGGGAGCGGTGAATGGATTGCAGATGCAGGGAGGGCGGGAGGTGCAGCGGGTGGCGGCGGCCGTTGATGCCTCTCTCCCGGTGGTGAAGAAGGCGGTTGAAGCGGGGATGGATCTCCTGGTGGTGCACCACGGCATGTTCTGGAACGGAGTCCGACCGGTCACCGGTGTCACCTATGAAAAGTTCAAAACCGCAATGGAGGCTGGCCTGGCAATCTACAGCGCGCACATTCCGCTCGATGTTCATCCCGTCCTGGGCAATAACGCGCGCCTCTCTGCCGCCCTTGAGTTGCAGGATACTGAACCGTTCTTCGAATGGAGGGGGACGCTGCTGGGCATCCGTGGAATCTTCCCGGGATCGCTCGACCAGTTGACGGCACGCGTTACCGAGGTGCTGGGCAGTCCGCCCCATGTCTGTGCCGCTGGTTCGCGTGCAGCCGGAACCGTGGGAGTGATCTCCGGAGGTGGTGGTGCGGAGGTGGCAGCCATCCGGGAGGCCGGGATTGACACCTTCCTTACGGGGGAGGGGCCGCACTGGAGTTATACCGAGGCTGAGGAGCTGGGACTCAATGTCCTCTACGGAGGGCACTACCTGACGGAAACCTCCGGCGTGCGTGCGCTGGTGGATTTACTGGTGGAAAAATACAGCCTCGACGGACGGTTCATCGAGCATCCGACGGGAATGTAGAAGAAATCGCAGCCGGGAGCACTCAGCGAAGGGCGCCGATGAAGGGAAGCGCGACATTGTTAGATCACGGGTTCTTCGAACGAAGTCCAACCGTGTGCGCGCGCGAGTTAATCGGCTGTCGCCTGGAGTGGCAGGGTTGTGCCGGAGTAATTGTGGAAACAGAGGCATACGAGGCCGCGGGTGATGCGGCATGCCATGCCCATGTCCGTCCCAGCGCCCGGCGATTCATCGATGAGCACGAGGCGGGGACCGCCTATGTTTATCTGAATTACGGAGTGCACTGGCTCTTCAACCTGCTCGTGAAGGGAGGTGAGCGCGATGGCTTCGTGCTCTTTCGTGCCCTGGAACCGGTGAGTGGTTTGCCGCGGATGAAACGCCGTCGCCATCGCGAGGCGGAAGTCGATCTCTGCTCGGGTCCAGGCAAGCTCACGAAGGCTCTGGGCATTGACGGGGCCCTGCATGGGGTCCCCGTTCTGCAGTCCCGCCGCTTTTCACTGTGCCGTGAGACGGCGCTCCACCAGACGGAGCCCATCGCCTGCCGACGGGTGGGCATTTCGAGGGCGGTGAACCGCAAATGGCGATTTGTGCGGGCTGAGTCGTCCTGCCTCAGTGTGCGCCCGGGAGCGGAGTAGAATCGTTGATTTGATAGTCAGGATTACCGGCCAGGCGGTTGCTACAACCACCTGCGAGTAATTTTGCTGTCACCGTAAAAAGGCCGAAACCGTCCCGGAAAACGGGTCATTCTGGTGCGGGTGAAGGGAATCGAACCCTCGCCTCAAGCTTGGGAAGCTCGCATTCTACCACTGAACTACACCCGCGTCAGGACCACAGATGCACGGTGTAGCGGCATCTGGGAACAACTAAAAGCGGAAAAATGCTGGAATCCTATGTTTTTCGCTATTCTTGACCATTTTCGATCACCTTTTAATTGTATGAGAAAAACCTTGGCGCTCCAAACCCTGAGAGATAACTTTTTTCCCATGACAGCGGGTATAGCTTAATGGTAAAGCCCCAGCCTTCCAAGCTGGCCATAAGGGTTCGATTCCCTTTACCCGCTCCATTCGACAGGAGCACCAAAAGAAAAAGTATTACGAAAAGAAGCATAACGATGAAATCAACTTTCTACTGCGCGATCGTTGCGTGTGCGGTGGCCCTCTCGCCGGCCATCATGGCCGAAGAGGCTGACTGCACCAAGTTGTCGGACACGGTCAAGAAACTGGTCGGCGCCAAGCCTGACCACGTTCTTGAGATTGTTGAACGGCAAACTGCCGCCAACCCCGCCTGTTCCTGTGAGGTCGTCAAGGCCGCCATCGTGGCCACCGAGGCTGACCGTAAGCTCGTGGGTCAGATCGTCGCCACGGCGATCGAAGCAGCCCCTGACAAAATGCGCATCATCACTACCTGTGCCATTGCGGTGGCCCCTGATGCCCTGCAGGAGATCAATGCGATCCTCGCCAAGCTCGATCCAAAAGCCCTGGCCAAGAAGGGGAATGATCCCGTCGGTGGTGCCAAGAATGCCGGTGATGCTATCGTTAGCAACGTGAAGAATCCGCTGGATGGACCCTACCTTATCCCTGGCCTGCCGCCCATCCATCCGCCCCTTGTGCCAGCCATCAGTACTCCCAGCGATCTGAGTACCGCTATCGATCGCGATTAATCTCCCAGGAAGACGAATAAATTTCAACTTGCCGGATTCCCCACTCTGAATCAAAGCGGCAACGCTGATCCCCTACGCAACGCTACTCTACCTTATTCAATCATGAACAAAACGTTTATTGCTTCCGCCTTTGGCTTGGCCGCGAGCGGCCTTCTTTCCGCCCAGGGTTTGTACAACATCATGCCCTTTGATGATGAGCCGTCTGATTCGCTTCCCTTGAACTGGACTGCTGGTGCAAGCCTCGGCTGGGATTCCAATCCCGCGCCTCAGTTCACTGAGTGTGATGGTGTTGATTCCGATGATGTGGTCTACATGTCGGCCTTCGTGCAGGCGAATTTTGTCAGCAAAACGCCCCAGACCACCATTGACCTCTGGGGTCGGGCGGGTGCGACCTACTATCTTGACGAGATTCCCCAGATTACTGGCACGGAGGACTTCTTCCCGCAGCTCCGGGGGGGGGTCAACTTCGTGCATCGGGTGAATGAGACCCTGCGCCTGCGCAGTCGCAACCATGTGACACTCGAGCAGGAACCGGATTACGATTTCGGGATCGCTACCGATCGTCGCCAGGGCAGTTACCTCCGCTACAGCTCCGATAACAGCGTGGGCTACCGGTGGACTGAGCGTCTCGGAACAAACACGGGCTACCGCCTCAGTGGTGTGACTTTCGATGAGGTGGACCGCAACGATTACGTGCGTCACCTCTTCTACAACCAGTTCCGTTATCGGACCAGTCCCAGCACGGTGTGGACTGCGGCCTACCGTAACCAGGATCAGAGCAACGATTCTAGCAGGGATTCCAACTCCCACTATTTTCTTGTTGGTGCGGAGCATGAGGTAAGCCCGACCACCGTGGTGGTGCTGCGAGCCGGTGCCCAGATCCAGAAGATCGACGGCGGTGCAAGCAATTCGTCTCCCTACGTGGAGGCTACCGTGCGTGCGGCCCTCACCGAATCCGTTCAGGTCCGCGCCTTTGCTCGTTACGGACTGGAGGATCGCTCCAGGTGGGTCAGCACCCAGGACTGCGGCTCCATCATCCCACAAGCCGGTCGCTATGAAGAACGCCAGACCTTCCGTCTCGGCTTGCAGGGGTCTTACGTGGTGTCCCCCAAACTGACCTTCTTTGGCGGCGTAAACGTCATGACGTTCGCCTATGATGGCTTGGAGGACTCTGGGGGATGGGGAGTGGCTCCCGGTAGTCTGGATGAGAAGATCGTAAACTTTAATGCAGGTGCCAGCTACGAGGTTGCCGACAATATTTTCGTGACTGGTTCCTACAACTATACCAAATCCTCTTCAGACGCTGATATCCGTGATTACGACCGGAATCGGGTCCAAATTGGCCTTCAGTCGTCTTTCTAAGGATTTCCTGTCGAAAAATCCGAACAGATCGGCCCCCGCAATGTCTGCTTCCATTGCGGGGGTTTTCTGCCTCTTGGCTCTCCGTCTTGCCCGTTCGCCTTATTAGGTAAATCCCCCTCATCCCCTAAAATATCAGGTTATGCAAAACGATCCCGATCGCCAAACTGCCGCCAGCGAAGCTTCGCTGCACGCCGTCGATTACTGGCAGGTTCTCAAGAATCGCTATGGAGTCATCCTGCTGACCTTCCTCCTCATCTTCATGACGGCAGCGGTGATCACCTACGTCCTGCCAAAGAAGTATGAGAGTACGGCCTTGCTGCAGGTCAACCACTCCTTTGTCGAACTGGATCCGCTCAATGGCGCTGCTGGTCATCCCATGACCGGGGCCTCTCCCTCGCATGCCTATATCCAGAACCAGTTCAAGATCATTGAATCTGAGAAGACCATGCTGCGTGTGGTGGAGAGACTCGACCTCACCACGCGCTGGAGGGGTTACGACCGCGACATGGCACTCGTCAAGCTGAAGCAGATTCTCAAAACCGAACAGATTCGTAATACCGATCACATTGAGATCCGGATCCGGCACCAGAAGAGTGAGGATGCCCGTGACATCGCCAAAGAGATCGCGGAGTCCTACCAGCTCGGGCGCAACGCGGATGAGCGCAATCGTGCCGGCGAGGCCCTTGATGCCCTGGAAGCGGAAGTGCGTTCCCAGGAGGATCTGGTGGAGGATAAGCGTCGGCATTTCCATTCTATCGTGAAGGCGGTGGGGATCCCGTATATCGAGGGGATCTACTCCAGCGGGCGAATGGGGCAGAGCGAGGAGTATATTCTCAAGAGTGCCGAGATGCAGCAGTTCGGCGCTGAGGAGAGAAAGGCCGAGCTGGAAAATCAGATCCAGCAGTTACTTACCCTGAGGGATGATGAACTCATTGATTTTGCCGAGGGGCTCAAGCTGCCGGGGAGCCAGGTGCCCGTCCTGCGCGCCAGAATACAGGAAAGCAAACTCAATATGGCGGCCATGGAGGCTTCCGGGCTGGGACGTAAGCATCCATCGATGGAGATGTCACTGATTGCCCAGAATAAGATGCAGGAGGATCTCGGGGGTGCCGTGGTCGTTCTCAGGGAGTTGCTCAAGACCCAGTTGAGCCTCGTCAATGGGCAACTGGCCAAGATAAAGGAAAGGGTGGAAGAGCGTCGCTTTGATGCCGTCGACAAGGCCCTGCAGTCGCAGGACTATGTCGAGGCCAAGCAGGACTACGAAACGGCGAAGGCCATGCTTTCCCAGATGAAGCTCACCAACTCGGCCCGCCGCATTGCGCTCAAGATTCCCAAGAACCCGATCACCATCCTGGAGGACCCCAAGATGTCCAAGAATCCGGTCTATCCCAAGGTCACCCTCTTCCTCTCCCTCGGTGCCGCAGTCGGATTGATTTTCGGCATCTCGATCGCCTTCTTCCTCGAATATCTTGATACCTCGGTCAAGAGCCTGGAGGACGTAGAGCGTTACCTGCAGGTTCCCGTGCTGGCGGTCATTCCGAAAGATGTGGGAACCCTGCACAAGCAGAGCGGGATGAGCCCGGATGCAGAGGCCTACCGGATTCTTCGAACGAATATCGAGTTCAACCGAAATAATCCTGAGGACAACGCCATCACCATCGTTTCCGGGGGTGCCGGGGAAGGAAAGTCCACGACCCTGGTCAACCTGGCCTACGTCTGTGCCCAGGGTGGATACACCACCCTCATGATTGACTCGGATCTTCGGCGTCCGACTCTCCACACCTTCTTCGACATCAACAACTCGGTGGGTCTGACCAATTATCTGACCACCGATCTCATGCTTGAGGATGTCATTCTGCAAACTCCGGTCGATAACCTCTACTTCCTGCCCTCCGGCATCCTCCCCGCGGACGCCGCCGGAATCCTGAACTCCCGTCGCATGTCGGAACTGGTACAGGATGTGAAACAGCGCTTCGACCTGGTTCTGGTGGATTCCCCGCCCATCCTTGGGGTGAGTGACGCCTCCGTGCTCGCTTCCGAAGTGGATCTCACCATTGTTGTGGTGCAGCACCGTAAGTTGCCTCGCAACATGCTCATGCGTGTGAAAGCCGCGGTGGAGAACGTGGGAGGTCAGGTGATTGGCGTGGTGCTCAACAATGTCGATGTCCGTAGCGACAGCCAGTACCAGTATTATACCAGCTACTACACCTACTATGCTCCCTCCTCAGATGTTGATCCGATTTCCAGCCCGCCGAGAAAGATGACAGTCTCCACAGGAGCTTCCCCAACGGCAACGCCTTCAACGCCGGAGGAGGACGACGATGGACTCAGTTATTAATTGTGCGGCAGACAGCAACACTCCCATCCCAAACCTCCAACTTCTGGTAATCTCATGAAAATCCTCCTCTCCTTTACTCTCTTCCTGATGGTCATCATTCCCGCCTCCCTGCAGGCGCAGATTGAAGCCGGGGGAGCTATCTCGATTACAATCCAGGGTGTTCCGACCGGTGAGCAGGCTCGTATCAACGGCGGCTATCCTGTTTCCGAAAAGGGATACATTACCATGTGGAAGGTCGGCTCTATCAAGGTTGCCGGGATGGACTCCGAGGCCCTGGCCCGGAGAATCGAGACCGCCTACCGTGAGGCCGAGATCTACACCAGCCCTGTAATCCAGATCGTCGCGGATTCAAGTGATAATCTCACCGTGCACGTCATCACCATCGGTGGCAAGGTGCGGGCCCCGGGTCCAAAGCCTTACCGGCGTGGAATGACCCTCTACCAGGCGGTCATGTCGGCAGGTGGGCCCACCGAGTTTGGAGCGATCAACCGCATCAGCCTCTATCGTGGCGGCAAGCGCTACATCTACGATCTGAACAAGGGAGAGCACAAGTTGCTCAAGATCTATCCCCGCGACACCATCGACATTCCGCAGAAGACCGTCTTTGGGAATTAGCGACCTTCCTCCGGAGTCGGAGACCTTGAACATATGCATGGCCGGGGTGATTCCCGGCCATTTTGCGTTTCGAGCGGTTGCGTTTTGACCCATTGGGAGGTAGGAGTTCTTCATGTGGAACGGGTTTGGCGTTCTTTCCCTTTATCTGGCCGCGTTGCTCTGCCAGATCGCTGGAGTGCGGGCGCAGGAAGGTGAAGAAGCCGAACGGGTCGGGGGAAAGGAACTTCCGGAGGTGCCTGCCGAACTGATTGCGGCTCTCGGACACGAGAAGTTCAAGGAAAGACACGCCGCCCAGAAATCTCTCATGGCCTGGGGAAGGAAGGACCTGGGCGGGAGCATTGAATCTCTTTACGGGCTCTATCGGAAAGCGGAAAATCCAGAGGTGCGCTTGCGCAGCCGGGAGGTGCTGAAGTCGCTTGTCATCATTCAACAGCCCCTCCCGGGGGAGGGTTATCTCGGCATCCAGATGGATACCGCCCGCTGGAAGAACGGTGAGGGTGTGATGCAGCCAGCCGTCCTGATTACGGATGTCAGAGAGGGAACGGCCGCCGCCGTGGCCAGGTTGAAAGCGGATGACCTGATCATCGGAGTAGATCAGGTGGTCTTCGATGATCTGGCACCAACCCGCAGGTTCGCCGACTACATCAGATCGAAGAAGCCGGGAGACGAGATTACTCTCAAGGTGCGCCGCGGAATGGAACGACTTGAATTGACCGCTTCTCTCCGGCGGCGCCCGCCTGCTCTTGACGAAATCAAGCAGTGGGGACTCCTTCCGGTTCTGCCTCACGAATCAAAGATGGATGAGGACTATTTCCAGGAATGGCTCCGGGAACGGTCAGCGAAGGAGAGAAAGAAGAACAAGTGTTAGTATGTACGGGATTCGGGCTTCATGGGATTGGGGAAAGAATTCGACAAATCTCCCCAAATCGTCGAGGCTGACCGGGATCTTTTTGCCCCCTCATAACCGGTGTTCTTAACCATGGTTCGTAATTCATCCCCTCTCGCGGCTGTTCTGGGCGTGGTGATGGGCTGTGCCTGCCTGCCCCTCCATGCCAAGACGGATTTCAACGTCGTTGGACGCGAAATGGCAGGGATGTTGCAGAACAGCCACTACGCCCGCATTCAGTTCAATGCTGATCTCAGTGCCAAGATTCTCTCGGACTATCTTACCGATCTGGATCCGGCGCGGCTCTACTTTACGCAACAGGATATCGATGCCTTCGAGAAGAAGTATGGGCGACGCCTTCATGAACTACTCATCAAGGGCCGTTGCATGGAGCCGGCCAACGAGATCTACAAGGTTTTCTCCCAGCGCGTAAAGGAGCGGGTGGATTACGCTAAGAAGCTGCTGAAGACCGAGAAGTTCAGTTTTGAATCCGACCAGGTCGTGATGCGCACGCGCAAGGGTGCCGACTGGCCGACCAGCCAGCAGGCTGCAGAGGAGATCTGGAAACGACAGATCGAAGAAGCCCTGCTTTCCGAGATCCTCCGTCGTGCGGCCGTCAAACGTCTCGCCGAGGAACAGGGAAAGAATGACCCGCTTGCCAACGAGAAGAGCCCCGAGGAGAAGATCATCCAACGCTATGACCGCTTTCATCGCAGTATCGGAGAAGCGGATGAGGAAGACATCGCAAATTACTTCCTTAGCGCCGTGGCGGCAGCACATGACCCGCACACGGACTACATGAGCACCCGCGAGATGGAGCGCTTTCGTTCCGGGATGTCCAATTCACTGGTAGGCATCGGCGCATTGCTACAGGCCGAGGATGATGGAGCCACCAAGATCATGGGGATCGTGGTGGGTGGACCGGCCGACAAGCAGGGCGAGCTCAAGCTCAATGACCGCATCGTGGGAGTTGATTCACTCAACAAGGGAGATGTGACCGACATCATGTACATGAAAATCGATCACGTGGTGGAAATGATCCGGGGAAAGGTTGATACCGAAGTCCGCCTCAAGGTGGAGCCCTCCGGCGGCGCCCCCGGGGAGGTGAAGTTCATCACCATCAAACGCGGACGGGTTGATCTGAAGGACGAGCTGGCCAGCGCGGAGGTCATCGAAATGCTGCATGAGACCGGTAAACGTCGTATCGGCTGGCTCCAGCTCCCGTCCTTCTATTTGGACTTTGAAGATGGCGATCCCAGTGTCTCTGCAGATATCCAGAAGCTCCTGACAAGACTCAACAAGGCTCAGGTGGACGGGTTGGTCCTTGATCTTCGGCGCAATGGTGGAGGGTCCCTGGAGGAAGTGCGCCGGATCACTGGCTTTTTCGTGGGACGTGGGCCAGTCGTGCAGATCAAGGACACCATCGGGCGCATCGAGTCGAAGGAGGCGCTCTTCCGCCGACCGCTTTACGATGGACCGCTGGTAGTGGTCACCGACAAATCAAGTGCCTCGGCGAGTGAGATTCTTGCGGGTGCCCTGCAGGATTATAATCGGGCCGTTATCGTGGGTGACAGCTCCACCTTCGGGAAGGGCACGGTCCAGCAACCCATGGAGATCGGACGTTACTTCCGGTTCTTTGAAGACAACAGCAGAGCGGGATATCTGAAAGTCACCATTCAGAAGTTTTACCGGGTTTCGGGCAGTTCCACCCAAAAGCTTGGAGTGCAACCCGATATCGTGCTTCCTTCCCTTACCGATGCCCTGGAAATAGGCGAAGCCTACCTCAAGCACCCACTCGATCACGATTTGATCCGCAAGGCTCCCGACTTGCGTCCTCTTGACCAGAAGGGGCTCTTTCTGCCCGTTCTCAGGAAGCGCAACGAAGGTCGAGTGAAGGCGATAAAGGACTTCCAGTATATTGTCGAGGATGTGGACCGGACCAAGAACCGTATCAAGCAAAATGCCGTTTCGCTCAATCGCGGCAAGCGGGAGACGGAGTTGGCTGAATCGGAAAAGCGTCGTAAGACGCGCAACGTGGAGCGCCGCAAGCGATTTGCGGAGATGGAGGCCAGGGATAAGAAACAGTTCAAGTTCTTCCGCCTCACTCTTGATGATTTGAAGGCGGAGAAACTTCCGGAGGTGGATCGCGAGAAGGACGCAGAGGCCTTTATGCGCCGTGCCAAGGACAAGGAGGATGCGCTCGACGACACCCCTCTCTGGCCCAGTGGCCTTGATCCGGTCAAGCGGGAGACTCTCGAGATCATCGGGGATCTTGTGGATCAACGGGATAAGGCGCGCACTGCGGGAATTCTTCCGGCAGAGGAGTAAGACCTGTGGGACTTCCTTGATATGGCGGAAATCGGCGCCAACCTGTGTGCCGTCCGGCAGCGTGTGGACCGGGCTGCCGGACGATCCGGTCGTGATCCTTCAGCGGTGGAGCTCCTGGTGGTGACCAAGACCTGGCCGCCTGAGGTGATCGCAGAAGTGCTGGAGGCTGGGCACGAACTCCTTGGAGAGAACAAACTCCAGGAAGCGTGGGCCAAGATCCCGGAGCTGCCTGCATCCGCCCGGTGGCACTTCATCGGTCATCTGCAACGAAACAAGGCACGCAAGGCGCTTGACCTGTTCGAGGCCATTCACAGTGTTGATTCCCTGCGCCTGGCGCACTATCTCGATCGCGTTGCAGGGGAACTGGGAAAGCGGCCACGGATCTACCTCCAGGTCAACGCTGTTGGAGAGGAAAGCAAGAGTGGTTTTGCGGTTGAGGAGTTGCGGGAGGCGTTGCCGGGGCTGCTCTCCCTGGAGAATGTTGAGTTGGCTGGCTTGATGAGTATCCCCCCGGCAGCGGAAGATCCTGAGATCGCCAGATCTTCATTCCGGGAGTTGCGGAAGCTTCGTGATGATCTGGAGGCGGAATTCGAAGCATCCTTGCCGGGCCTCAGTATGGGTATGAGCCACGACTTCGAGGTTGCGATCGAGGAGGGAGCAACCATCGTGCGGGTGGGGTCCTCCATCTTCGGATCCCGCGGGGTGGCGGTGTCCACCCACAAGCGCTGATCATGCTGTCGATCGAAAATATCGTGGTGGCAGGAAATGAACTGGCCATTGCATGGGCAGACGGCAAGGAGAGCTATCTGGACCTTGAGACCCTGCGCCGGGCCTGTCCCTGTGCAAGCTGTCAGGGCGAGCCCGATGCCACCGGTCGCGTGGTCAAGCCGCAGGTGAGTTACAACGAGCGAAGTTTTTTGCTGGGTGGTTACCAACTTGTCGGGGGATACGCCCTGCAGTTCCACTTTGCGGACGAACACGGGACAGGGATTTATTCCTTCTCGTACCTGCGCGAGCTGGGAGCATCATCCCCCGGGAAAGGGGAATCCTGATCACCCTGGAACGGGTCTGCCGGATTACCCTGTGTAACTACGGCTTCCTCCGCAGCCGGGACACGTGGCCCTAGATAATACCCTCTCTGAGCGCCTTGGCCACGGCACCAGTGTTGGTATTGACGTGGAGCTTGTCATAGACGCGTCGCAGGTGGGTGGAGACGGTGTTCACGCTGATGCTCAGCGCATCGGCAATTTCCTTCTTGAGCATTCCCTCGGCGAGAAGACGCAGGATTTCCTGCTCGCGTGCAGTCAGGCCATAATCGCCTTCCGTTCCCGGCATGAGATCCGAATTGGCGAAGGCATCCAGCACTTTCTTAGCCACCTCGGGCGTCATGGGTGCACCGCCACGCATGACCTGGCGGATGGAATCGCCAATCTTGTCTGTGCCGGAGGCCTTGAGAACGTAGCCCGAGGCGCCGGCACAAACCGCCCGGAAGATCTTGGCGGCATCATCGAAGACGGTGAGGATGATGACCCGGGTGTCGGGGGCAACTTCCTTGAACTTGCCGAGGGCGGCGATGCCGTCGATTCCAGGGAGTTGCACGTCGAGCAGAATGACATCGGGAGCAGGGTTGTCATGGAGGGCCGCAAAAGAGCTCTCGGCGGAGTCGAAACTGCCATCGCAGATCATTTCCTCCAGACCGTTGATGACGCGCTGGACATTACGGCGAAATACCTCGTTGTCTTCAACCAGCCAAACCCGGATTTGAGCGGTGCTTGATTCTGTCATTGATTCTCTTTTAATTTTTTTAAGTCAAAGGAGTGGAGAATTTTACAGTAGTCCCTTGGGTTGGGGTGCTCTTTATTTCGTAGTGTCCATTCACCCGCTCCGCGCGGCGACGAAAGTTTTCCAGTCCATGACCTGAACTGTCTACTATATAATCAGGATCGAATCCGTTGCCGTCGTCAGTTACCACGAAAGTCACCTGATGAGGTGACACTTCAAAAAGGATTTGAACGTGGGTCGCATGAGCATGCTTACGCACGTTGTTGAGGGCCTCCTTGAACGCGAAGAAAAAGTGTCGGCGGACCTGTAGCGCGATCGGGTGAGCCTTGAAGGACGGAGGACTGGCCTGGATGGACGTTTCAAGGTGTCCCACGATCAGACCCACGGATTCGCGCATCTTCATGAAGAGGTCGGAGGTGGTGGGATTACCCACGTGGGTGAGCCATACGATGTCACGCATGGCGTCTGAAGTGTGCTTGGCGGTTTCCTTGATTTCGCGAAAGTCATCACGTGCCTCGGTGGCGATCCCCTTGATGTTACTTCCGGCCTCGCTGATGAGCACGATGCCCGCCAGGTTACTTCCGATGTCGTCATGCAGGTCCCGGGCGATCTGTTCGCGCAACTGTTCGGCATCGCGCGTGCGCACCGCTCGCTGCCGGAAGGAACCCCAGATCCAGCCAAAGATGGCTATTCCGCCGATGACCCCCGTTCCGGCAGTCATACTGGCCAGGGCAAACGCAATGTTCTCTTCCTGCTGGCGGAGGAGTTGATCCTGCGTATGCTCAAGTTTCCCCTTCTCGATGACGAGATCAATGTAGTCGGGAATTTCGATCAGTTTGTGACTACTGGAGTAGCCGTCTACCAGGAACTTGGGAGCCCAGCGGGTGGCATCGGCCCTGGGGGTCTGATCACTCACATGGACGTCCTTCCAGAGGGCCACGTTCTTTCCGCCAGAGTAGGCCTGCACCTCTGCAAGGGCAAAGCTGTGGCGTTTTCCCCGCGCAAAGAGCAGGCTGGAGATCACTCGAATATAACGGGCAGGCTTGCCATTGCAGCTACGTATGAAGGCGGAATTCCACGGATAGCCCAGGGAATACCGGGATGGAGTTCCCGCTTGCCACACCGTGGTTTCGAATTTCGGATCATTTGAGAGTTCCACAATGAAGCGTTCTGGGAAGCCGCGTCCCCCGATCACTTCGGGATCGTCGGACGAGGTGGGGATGATGCGGATCTCTTCAATCGGAAGAGGTTTTCCCAGGTCTATGACGATCCACTTGGGATCGGTCCCTGAAGCCGAGGGCGCGCTCAGGAATCCGTTGGAGGGGCTTGGGTCGGTGTTGTGGGGATTACTCAGACGGCTGATACCGTCATTGACCCTTTGTAGAGACCAGTTGGGGTAAAGTTCCTGAGAGCTTGTGGCGGACCGCTGCATGGTGGAGCCTATATTGTAGTTGCCGGAGAGAACCATGATTTCCTCCATGGCCCAGATGAACCCTTCCTTGGATGGCACATGCCTGGTGGAAGTCACCCTGACATAGCGTCCACTCAGTTTTTCGGCCGGCAACTTTACGGGATAGCGTCCCGGGTTCGGGTAGTCGCGATCAGTGTGATCGACAAGGAGTTGGAACCCGGAACTGGCGGAATCGGAGACTTCAACCTTGAAGCGCAGGGGGAACCCATAGCCTTCGCCCGCCGAGCCAAGGGTAGGCAGATGGACGGGGACGAGGATCACCGAATCGATCGGGTGGGACTTGCCCAGGTCTATCTGGAGATGATGAGGTTCTTCCTGGTGGGCAATTGTCTCGCTGTGAAATCCGAACCGTGATCCCCGTGGTCCGTTGTAGGGTTCGGGAAGAGAGAGTAGTTTGCGTTCGATGCGGTCCAGGTGTTTGTCGATCTGGCGTATTCCCGGACTCACCAGGCGAGCGACGCGGTCTTCCAGGGACTGGATCCCCGTTTCAGTGGCGAATACGCCTGGGAGAGCAGTCGGTAGCGCAAGCAGAACGATCAGGATGGAGCGCAGCATCGGAAAGAGGTTAATCGGATTTGGGACAGAATCACGAGAGGAACGAATCGGAGGTGTGATCATTGAGGAGAAATCGATCTCACATGATATAAGTATCTGGTTATCTGCTGCTTGGGCAACGATCGGCCCGGGACGATTGTGAATAAAGGTGAAAGATTTGATCTTTAGGGTTTGGTTTTGAAACGCACGGGCTAATACGAACGTAGTAATTCTCCACAAGAGAATGCGAAACCCATTCCTCCAAACCCTGATTGGCCTCCTCATTGTGGGATTGGGTGAGTTGGCCGCCAAACCGCCTGTCCCAGACTTGACGCAAGGTGACCGCCCCGACGGCACCCACGACTGGAACCTGGGACCTACGGGGGCGCGCGGATGGATCTGGGGATGGAAACTGGAGACCACCGACAGCCGGCAGATCCTGATCACCTCGGTGGCTCCCAAGTCGCCGGCGGATGGGGTCCTGCGGGAGGGAGATGTGGTTGTAGGGGTGGAAGGGAACCTGTTCACGAGTGATGCGCGCAAGAGTTTCGGCGCGGCAGTCACCACGGCGGAGACGGTCCAGAAGGGAGGCAAACTGAACCTTGTGCGATGGCGCGACGGGAAGGCGGAGGCGGTGACGATCCAATTGCGCATTCTGGGAAACTATCATGATCGTTCTCCCTGGGACTGCCAGAAGTCCGCCAAGATCGTGGAGGCCGGGTGCGCCTATATCGTGGATAATCTGAAGGGAGGAGTGGACGGCAAGATCAACGTTCTGGCCTTGTTGGCCTCAGGCAAGGAGGAGTACCTGCCTGTCGCAAAGGACTACGTGAGACAATTGGCTCCGTCCGATCTCCGGCTCGAGATGTCTCCAGCCAGTGCAATGGCATCATGGCACTGGGGTTATACCAACCTTCTCCTGACGGAATACCATCTTGTTACCGGTGATCGCGAAGTTCTGCCCGCCATCCGGCAGTACACGTTACGACTGGCGCAGGGTCAAAGCAGCGCGGGCACCTGGGGCCATGCCATGGCCTGGCCCCAGTTTAACGAGGGAAAGGAACATGGTCGCCTGGGTGGATATGGAGCACTCAACCAGGCAGGACTGGTTTGTCAGCTTTCGCTCATCCTTGGCAGAAAGTGCGGAGTGGAGGAGCCTGTTGTCGATCAAGCGATCGAACGTGGGAGCGCCTTCTTCGGATTCTTTATCGGGAAAGGCTCGATTCCCTATGGCGATCATCATCCCGAGGCACGCTTTCACGATGACAATGGCAAGAACGGGATTGCGGCCCTCCTCTTCGATGTTCAGGGCCACGAAGCGGGAGCGAAGTTTTTTTCAAGGATGACGGTGGCTTCCTACGGTGAACGCGCGCGCGGTCACACGGGCAACTACTTCAGTTACCTCTGGGGAGGGCTGGGCGCAATGCGAGCCGGTCCCGAGGCGGTGGGAGCTTATCTTAAGGAGCAGCGTTGGTTCCTGGATCTGAACCGCAGTCACGATGGCCATTTTCCCTATCAGGGCGGGGCGGGCAGTTCCGGTGCGGAGCACAAGTATTCGGGCTGGGATTGCACCGGGGCCTTCCTTCTCTCCTATCTTCTTCCCGAGGGGCGTCTCTTCATGACCGGGAGGGGTGTAAGGGCACGGAATGTCCTGAACCGTGATCAACTCCGCGAAACGATCATGGATGGCAGGGGATTCAGTTCCTGGGACAAGGGCCTTGGTCCCTACCGTGGACTCTCGGACGGGCAGTTGCTGCGCTCCCTCGGGAGCTGGTCGCCGGTGGTGCGTCAGCGGGCTGCGAAGATCCTGTCTGAACAGGAGGCCCCCCCTGTGGAGGAACTGATCAACCGGCTCGATGCAGTGGATTACGAATCGCGTTGCGGGGCCTGTCGGGCGCTCGCCGCCCTTGGCGAACGCGGGGCGCCGGCGGTCACCCCCCTGCGAGACCTGCTCTGGAGTGAGGATCTCTGGTTGCGGGTTCAGGTTGCGCGGACCCTGGCTGCGGTTGGAGCGCCGGTATCCGAGGTTGTTCCCGACTTCGTGAAGTTGATCGCCAGGGACGATCGATCTGATCCACGTGAGATGACCCAGCGCTATCTGGCCTTCTGCCTTTTCTGCCGGGGTGGCGTTCTCGGGATGGAGGGGCTCCTGGCACGCTCGATGGATGGCGTGGATCTCGGGGAACTACGACCTGCGATCGAGAAGCTATTGGAAAATCCGGATGCGCGGGCCCGGGCGGCGGTGGGATCCCTTTACCGTCAGCTCAGCTACGAGGAGATAAAGCCTTTTCTCCCGGCAGTCCACAAGGCCATCGTGGAACGCGCGCCAAGCGGGGTGATGTTCTCTAATGGTATTCGACTGGAAGGTCTGGAGCTCCTGGCTCGTCATCGTATCCGGGAAGGGATGTCACTGTGCCTGGATATCCTTGACCTTGATTCCTGGGGCAAGCGTCACCGTGCGATGCGTTGTCTCAAGATCCTCCGCAACTACGGTGGCGCCGCCAAGCCACTCCTGCCGCGGTTGCGCGAGGTGGAGAGTCAGCTTAGGGAGCATCGGGAACAGAAGGCCCTTGCCACGCACATTGAGGAGATTAGTTCCCTGATCGATTTCATCGAAAACGCGCCGACAGGTGAACCGTTGCGTCCGTTGCGCTAGTCAAACGAGATGACGTTCTTGATCCCGGTGGCTTGGTCAAGGAGAAGTTCACGACAGGAATCGATGGGGTAACGCCTGGTGATGACTGCCTCGATTGCCTCCGGCCAGTGTTTCCTGAAGTAAGCGAGATCCCTGAGTTCGGGAGGCACATAGGTGAGATAGCGTTCCCGCTCCACGAAGGACTCGGTCATGAAGCCGTGGCATTCCTTGATGCCGCGCTCGATGTAGGCACCGGTCGAGCAGAAATCCTGCAGGTCTTCCCGGCAGGGCAGGCAGTTCTCATCGGTGCAGGGACGGCGCACGGAGGGGACCACGAAATCCCCGACCTTGAGGTGTTTTATACTCCAGAGCCCACCTCGACGACTTCACCCATCGCTTCGTGCCCGAGCACAAGGTAGTCGGAGCCGACCGGAGGATCCCCGTAGACGAAGGTGCAGATTTCGCGATCCGTACCGCAGATGCCCATATCGATGGTGCGGATTCTGACCTCGTCATCGTGTTGAAGTCCGTGAGCCGGGTACTCGAGGATTCCGACTTCTCTCTGCCTGGGGGTGACGCCTACTGCTTTCATATTACCTTCTCTCGGGTGAGATGGCCGACGCATGGGGTGCCGGAAGGTGAAGGGGGGAGGAGTCTCGGGATGGATCTTTGCCAGCCAACCCTAAATCGGAAGGACCGGAGGAATGAACAGACAGTTTTGATTCATCACAAAGGGTTTAAGAACAGTGTTTTATGGAGAGAGTAACCGGGGGGATGGGTTGGCTGGGAATATCAGAGCCAGAGCGGGATCCTTGCACCATTGGCGGTGGACTGGCATTTTGTTCTGGCGCCTTCTTTCCGATGGGAACCCTTGACCAAAAGACTGTGATGACCGCGATGGCGTTGGTGGTTGTGTTCGTCTGGTCCGCCGGTCCTGTTTTGGCGGAGGAGGGACCGAGGGGCCGTTCCATCGACTTTGAGGAGGGGAGGAAGTTCTGGTCGTTTCAGCCCGTGAAGAGGGTGGAATCGCCGCCTGCAACGGATGGTTGGGGGCAAAACCGTATTGACCGCTTCGTTCATGCCCGGATGAGGGAGCGGGGGTTGCAGCCTTCCCCGGTTGCGGGTCGACGTATTCTCATTCGCAGGGTAAGCTATGACCTGATTGGCCTGCCGCCCTCGCCGGATGAGGTGGGATCCTTTCTCGCCGATCAATCTCCGGAGGCCTATTCCAGGCTGGTGAATCGCCTTCTGGCCTCCCCGCACTACGGAGAGCGTTGGGGAAGGGCGTGGCTCGATCTGGCACGTTACACCGATGTTCGGGAGCGGTGGATCGTCACTCGTGGCAGTCCTTACCGCTATCGCGACTGGGTCGTGCGGGCTTTGAACGAGGATATGGCCTACGATCAGTTTGCGAAGCGACAACTGGCCACTGACCTCATGGACGAGACGGGAGTGGCGGATACTCCGGCCCTTGGGTTCCTGGGGATCAGTCCGGTCTACCACAAGGAACTTCTGCTTGCCGCGGAGGTCGTCCGCATGATTGTGGCGGAAGAGTGGGAGGAACGTGTCGATGCGGTGGGACGGACCTTTCTGGGCCTGACGATTTCCTGTGCCCGTTGTCACGACCATAAGTCCGATCCGATCGACAGTCGCGACTATTACGCCCTGGCCGGTGTGTTTGCGAGTGTGCGGCGCTCGGACCGGTCGAGTATTCCTGATGAGCGGGTGAAGGTTGCCGATAAGGCGCGCAAGGAGGTCGAGAAGTTAGATAAGGAGGCCAAGGGCCTGAGGGATGCGAAGTCTCCCCCACCCGATCGCGATGAACAGCTCCACAGAATCGAGGAGAGGGTCCGCCATCTGAAGGAATCGACCCCCGACTACGATCACCTCGTCCCGGTTGTCATCGAGTCGAGTATTCACGTGGTGGCCAAGGAGGACTTCGGAACCAAATTGGACTACAAACCGGGGGTGCCCCGGGACCTCCGACTGCAAATTCGTGGGAATCCGGACACCCTGGGGCCGGTGGTGAAGCGGCGGTTTCTGCGCGTACTTTCCCGAGGTGAGCCCAGGACTTTCACAGGGGGAAGTGGTCGGCTTGAGTTGGCGAACTGTATTTTTGACGAGGGAGCTTCCCTGAGTGCCCGCGTGATGGTGAACCGTGTCTGGCTGCAACACTTCGGGCGGGGATTGGTGACTACGCCCAGCGATTTCGGAGCCCAGGGAGAGCGACCGTCCCATCCCGGACTTCTTGATGACCTCGCCGCGCGCTTCATCGAGGAGGGATGGTCTCTGAAATGGCTCCATCGCGAGATTGTGACCTCGGCCACCTACCGGCAGAGTGCCGATCATCGACCGGAGATGGCCCTCCGGGACCCGGACAACAAGTGGCTCTGGCGCATGAATCGACGGCGTCTGGAAGTGGAAGCCTGGCGTGATGCCATGCTGGAGGTGACGGGTCAGCTTGTTCTGGAGGTGGGTGGGGCGCCTCTGGATCTGTCTCGTGCGGACAATTATCGGCGTACGATCTACGGCAGGATCGACCGTCGTGACCTCGAACCGGTGTTACAGATGTACGACTTTCCTGATCCCGGTGCGCACAGCCCGATGCGCGAGAAAACCATTACGCCTCTGCAGCAGTTGTTCGTGCTGAATGGAGAGTTCGTCCGACGGCAGGCGGAGTCGTTGACGGCACGGCTTTATCGCGAGGCGCCGGAGAGTGAGGAGGCCCGTATCGAACTCGCCTACAAGTTGCTCTACGGTCGCCTGGTCACGAAGGATGAGATCGCTATGGCCCGGTCGTTTCTTGCTCTGGAGGGTGCCTCGGACCGTGAGAATTGGCAGCGTTATGCTCAGGCTTTGTTGGCAAGTAACGAGTTCCTCTTCGTCGATTAAGTCATGAATGAGTTTATCCAGAATCTTTCACGACGTCGCTGGCTGCAGAAAACCGGAGGTGGTCTGGGAGCGGTTGGATTGGCCAACCTGCTGGGGTCTGCGTCGAGTGCACAGCCGCACAATGGAGCGCGCGCCAAACGGGTTATACATCTCTTCATGAACGGGGGGCCCTACCAGGGCGACCTCTTTGACCCCAAGCCGGTTCTCACCAGGCATGCGGGTGACCGTCCCAGGGAGGTCGAATTACGCACCGAGCGCAAGACGGCGGGGATCCTGCCTTCGCCCTTCAAGTTTACTCCGCAGGGACAGAGTGGTGTGCCGGTGAGCGAACTGCTGCCGCGGGTGGGCGAAGTCATCGATGACATCTGTGTGCTGCGCTCCCTTCACTCGGACAATCCCAATCATGGGCCGGCTCTCCTCATGATGAACAACGGCACCATCAGGCCGACCGTGCCGAGCATGGGATCCTGGACGCTCTACGGACTGGGGACGGAAAATGCCAATCTGCCCGGTTACGTCGTGCTATGTCCAGGAAGACCGGTGCGCTTCTCGGTCCTGTGGAACAGTGCTTTCCTGCCCGTGCAGCATCAGGGAACCTACGTTAATCACTCAAAGCTCGATCCGCACGAGATGATTCCCAACCTGAACAATGCGCACCTGGGACCCGAAGCGCAGTTGCGGCAACTGGCATTGATGAGGAAACTCAATCAAAGGCATCTGGCAGGGCGGGGGCCCGATGCCGCACTGGAAGCCCGGCTGGCTTCCATGGAAACGGCCTTCCGCATGCAGTTTGAGGCCAGCGAGGCCTTTGATCTGGGTCGTGAACCCGAATCCGTGCGGGAAGAGTATGGCGAGGGGCACTTTGCCAATGGTTGCCTCCTGGCCCGGCGGCTGGCAGAGCGGGGGGTGCGCTTCACGCAGGTTTATTACGGCGATGGTCAACCCTGGGACACTCACCGTAATCATAATGAACTGGTGAAGAAGCACTGCCGGAACATCGACCGGCCCATTGCAGCCCTCCTCTCCGACCTGAAGCGGCGAGGACTGCTGGAAGATACTCTCGTGATCTGGGGCGGAGAGTTTGGACGCACGCCGGTTTCGGAGAACGGAAATGGCCGTGATCACAATCACTACGGATTCAGCATGTTTCTGGCGGGAGGCGGGGTGCGCGGCGGCATGACCCATGGCGAGACGGACGAGTTTGGATTTCGCGCGGTGGAGGATAAAGTGCACGTGCACGACCTTCATGCCACGATCCTGCACCTTCTGGGTCTTGACCACGAACGACTCACCTACCGTTATGCGGGGCGGGACTTTCGACTCACCGATGTATACGGGCGGGTGGTGCGGAAGATCCTGGCCTAGGTTTGCCCGTGCGAATGAAGCTCCTGGAAACTATTCCCGCGGTTGCAGGGCCAGAAGGGCAAAGCTGGTGGCTGCGTTGGAGATGTAGTGTTTGTTGTCCTTGCGGGGTGAGCGGGTGTACCAGCGACCACTCTCGCGTTGCTGGGACTTCAACCATTGACGGGCCTTGCCGAGGCGCGGGTCGTCATCGACGATTCCGGACTGCGCAAGGACGTGTATGGCGAAGGCGGTGGCATAGGCATCGGTCTCGGTAGACTGCTTCCTGCCGTCCGAACGCTTCCAGTGGCGATCTCCCAATTCGGGCAGAACCCAGGCTCCGTTCTCCTTCTGGGCGGCAAAGAGTTCCTTCTGCCACTGTTGCACCGTCTTGTTGTCGGCGAGGTCGTCGCGATAACCCGCAACCCACAGGAGCATGCCTTTCTGGTGGAGGGAAACGGGCGGGTGCTCGCGGAGGAATTTCTTCAGGCGGCGGTCTCCCTCCATCGCGGCCGGCGATTTCTGGTATTCGTCTCCGGTTGCCACCCCCATGGCGAGGGCAACGAGGGACACGCCGAAGTGGTCATCTGATTCGTAGGGTCCCCAATTGCACTTGGCCCACCGTTCCCACACTCCGGACTCTGCCTGTTGTGACCAGATGTAGTCGAGGGCCTGCCTGGTGGTCTTAGTCAGCTTGCCGTCAGTTTTCATGTCGCTGATGGCAAGAAAGGCGGTGGTTGCGACCATTGCTTCGGCACCAGGGGCCCGGCGTCCGGGCTTCGAGCCATCCGGGTCGACGTGCGGAGCGAGGAACCCCCGGGCGAACTTCCGTGCCTCAAGGTAGGCCGGGGCCCTGGCGCCGGTGGCGGCACGCCCCACCAGGTAAAACCCGTTGGTGTGGCAGGTGATGCAACTGTGGGACTCCTGCCAGTTCATTGCGGCGTGGTCGGCAGCGCGCGTGGCGGACTCGTAGGAGAATTCGCTGCGAAGAGACTCCGTGGCAGTGTTGGCCTCCGGAGGAATGTGGTTCTCCAGAGTCACCGCGGGCTCGGCGGCCCAGAGAGCAAGAGACAGCGGGATGAGCAGGAACAGGGAACGGATCATCTCGACGGAAGGCTTGTTGTCCTCAAGGACGAAAGGCGTGAATTCCACCAAGGCTGTCGGAAACAAACAGAATCCGGTTGGAGATGGCGAGTCCGTGGACCAGTCCCTCTCCAGGTATGACAGTCTTCCAGAGAAGGGATCCGTCCTTTCGTGAGTAAGCGTGGACTTCGGAGGAGTGTCCGAGCAATACGGCATTGGCGCATACGATCAACTCGTTGGGTGCGGGGGCTTTCACGTTCCACTGGGAGACCTCCTTGTTTGTGGCGTCCAGGGCGAGGGCCTTGAGCACACCGCGAGTGTGGTGATAGGCCACTCCCTCCGCGATCACCGCTCGCGTGGTGTCATTGAAGGTGGCAATGCGGGCCCCTTCCGCATTGGTCAGAAAGAGCTGGTTGTCCTTGGCTTTCTGTGACTTGGGACCGGAGATCAGTTCGTTGTTTTCAGTGACCAGGCAGAAGACACCGCCGCCGTGTCCGATCGACCCGGTCGATCGACCGGTCGCGATGTCATAGAGGAGGGGGGCGGAACGTCCCTGTGGGGCAACGAGGGTGTTCACGGTGGCGAGGAGCGCGCCCTGGAACGTCACGTCGGCGATTTCCTGGGCAAAGCGTCTTTCGCCTGTTGCCGGATCCAGGGAGATGAGCCAACTGGATTCCCAGGGGGTGAGGGAAGCGGTATAAAAGAGGGCATTGTTGACGACGAGGGGAGCGGTGCGAACGGGCCAGAGCGAAATCATGCTGGCGTTGCTGGGGATTCGACGGTCTTCCGGGGCTCCCTGGTCCTTCCAGAGGAGTTTCCCTTCCTTGGCCTCAAGGGCGTAGAGAAAGCCGTCATCGGAACCGGCGAAGGCCCGGCCGTCGTGGATGGTGGGGGGAAGGCGCACCGGTGCCTCGGCAAAGTAGACCCAGCTCTCCCTGCCGGTGGCGATGTCGAGGGCGTGGATGGCGTTGTCATGGGAAGATCCGTAGTAGACCAGTCCGCCCGCCACCGTGACAAAGTAGCAGGGGTCGAAGTTACGCAGGGACTGCAGGCCGGTGTTGGCGGAGAAGGCATCCCACTTGGCTGGTCCGCTCCAGGCCTGTCGCGGGGTGCCGCCCCGGTGTTGCCAGGCCGGCTTGAGCGGAAAGGCCAGGGCTTCCTCGGTTGCGCCACTACGCCGTGAGTCGTGACGGTAGGTGGGCCAGTCCTCGGCGGGGAGCGTGGTGGGGAGGAGCAAAGCGCCAATCCACAGGCTCCAGAGAGAATTCAACCTCCGATGATTCTGGAGGGAGATCCTGCCTGGAGGCTTGGGAGTCGGGTGTGTCATGGGAGGATTATTTGGAGCTTGGAGATGGGCTCGGGGAGTTGGCCGGTCGGCGGGGACTCAGCCCGATGGAGGTTTCCATCCAACCTCCGCAGGAACATCCTGCGCCACCCTCGGGGATAAGAAGCATGCCCTGGGCAGGGATGGTGTTGAGCCAGCAACTCGGTCTGAGACGCATGAAGCGCGATACCGACCCGGTGTCCTTGTTCCAGAGGCCCAGCGGGGAGTTTCCCTCGCCGAGAATGCGGAACATGAGGGCGTTCTTGGTGGCGACCACAGTCGAGCATCCACGGCGTGGACCATAGCTCTTGCCGAGAGGCTGCCCCGTCTTGAGATCGTGGATCTGCGGCGAGAAGTAGAGACGATCCTCGGTGACGACCGGGTGAGTGATGTGAGTTCCGTGGTGGTCGGCACTCCAGGGACTTTCCGTTGTCCACGTCACGTCTCCGTCTTTTTGGTAGCTGGTGCAGCGGAAAGCTCCCTTTTTCTGGTAGGCACCGCTCTCGTTGACCGTCCCCTCCGATAATACCGCAAGGTAACCGTGAGCGGTGGCGATGCCATAGGCGGCCTGGATGAATCCCACCTTTTCGGTGAGGTGGACTGGTTCTGGTCCGGGTTTTTCCCAGAGGACCTTGCCGGTCCTGGCATCAAGGCACACCGTGGTCAGATCGAGCCAGAGCTTGCGGTCGGAGACTCGTGAATTGGATTCGGCCGGTAGTTTCAGGGAACGGTTTTCAAGGAAGTAGATCCTTCCGTCATGGAGAGCGAGGGTGGGATTCAGGATCAAACCGCGGCCGTAGGCCCAGATGCCCTTGGCGGTGGATTTGTGGTAGCCGAAGAGGCGGTTGCTGCACACCTGTGTAACGGCCACACCGACCTTGTCGTACCAGGCCTCACCACCCCAGAATTTGCGATAAGCTGAGTTTGCCCGGACGGCAGATCCCACGATGAGATCATCCTCCTGTGCCACGAAGCCCCAGTCATGGGATTTACGTTCCTTGGCAGGTAGCAGCAGGGCGTGACGCAGTTCTCCGGTCTTTGCATCGAGCATCCAGAGTCGGTCGCGGATGGCCAGATAGACATGCTCGTCGTCGACACACCAGTTGGAGCAGTCGTGGGCCACATTCAAGCGGCGCAGGGATGGGATTTCGTAGGACCAGAGCACGGCCCCGTTGAAGGCGTTGAGAGCCACAAGGCGGTTCATGCCCTGATGGAAGAGCCGGCCCTTGGCGGCAAGGGGAGCGGGCATGCGCGGTTGGCGATCGATGCCGAAGTCTCCGCCTGGACGTCCAATCCACTGGACAGCCATGCCGGAAGTAGCGCTCACATCTCCGAGGGCCTCCCCGGTGTAGGCTGCGTTGCCGGCGGTGCCATACTGATGGGTCCAGTCCTTCGCTCCATCGAGTTTCTTGCGGCGGAAGATTGCAAGCGCACCCGCTTTTTCCCACCGTCCTTCCGCCTTTTGAAAGGCGGAACTGTTGCGTGGAGAGGCCAGAAGAAGCGCTCCGCCATCGGGACGCAGGAGGCGCAGGCATTCCTCGTCGGATACAGGGGGCGAATCCTTCTCGGAGAGAATCAGGTCGGCGAATCCGTCGGTCCAGGAGGTGCGTTCGGGATTGCCCAGGGACACGACGGATACGCGGTGCCCCAGGATGCCCGCAGCGTGAAGGGTTTGGCGGACAGCGGCGAGGACGGTGGGATCGGAGTCGGCCGCGATAATGTGGAAGCGTGATTTGGCAGCCAGGGCGGTGGCGAGCATTCCATCCCTGAGTCCGAGGATCAGGAGGTATCCATTTTGCTCGGCGGCCACTTCGAGGGCCTTGTCGCAGACCGTGCGGATGTCGGGGGAGAGATCAGCCGGAGCGACCACCGGAGCGGGGGAGAGGTTGAAGCGAGTATCGAAATCGAACATCTCGCTGAGGCGGGGCTTGCCGTCTTCCAGGAGCGCGATGCGATAGCGGTAGGTGGTCGCCGACCCCAGTCCGGTCAGGGTTGCCTCGAAGCTTCCGTCCCGGGCCTTCAGTTCCCGCTTCTCCTTGAGGGTTTTTTCCTTCCCCTCACCGTAGTAGAGAATGGCCCGCTGTGCGGCAGCCTGCCAGGAGATGGTGGCAGAATCCGGAGCTGGAAAGGCAACCCGGGGTTGTACCGAGAAGGTGGCGGGTTGCTGGTCATTGACTTCAATGTTGTCGATGACCCACCACCAGTCGTTGGTGCCCACTTTTCTCCACGAGATTTTCATCTCCTTCGCTCCGGCCGGGTTGTGCAGCGGTACCCGAACCGTTTCGCTGTAGGCCTTCGCCTTGCCCTCGGCGTCCAAACGAAGCATCTCGATTGCCTCGGCCCCGTCGTAGGATACCGTGATGGTGCCCACCTGGGCGTCAGTCCGCCATCCCGAGTCAAACTTGAGGGTGAGGCTGTCGGCAGTGGCACCTGAAATATCAATCTGTGGCGTGCTCAAGGTTGCGTCAAACGGGCGCCCCCCCGCGGCATCGTCAAACTCGTCACTGTCTGCCACTGCGATCACATTCGTTCCGAGCGCAAACTGATCCCGGTCCTGGCCGGGGGCAGCCGCCGCCCAGGCGGCAGGAGTGGCAAAGGTCCACCCCGACCATTCGATCACCCCGCCTTCCCCGTGACCGGTGTTCTTGGTCATTGCCCACCCGGTCAGGGATTTGCCTGTCTGGGCGGTGGGCAGGTCGATCCAGTCCGTTCCATCTCCGTTGGGTTCGGAGGGAAACGGGAGCAGGCCCGGCTTGGTGGCAAGCGAGTCGAAGTCTTCGCTGAAATAAACTGCGGTCTGTGGAAACGCCGCTTCGGTTTTCTTGGCCGCCTGACCCTTGCCGGATCCCAAAGCGGCAAGGAGGACGAAGGTTGTGACAGGAAGAAAGTTGCTCTGCATGAAACCGGAAATCGTTGCAACGTAACGTGGGCTCATATCGGGGGAAAGAATAACCTTCTGGAGATTCCGCCATGGTCCGGCGGGATTCTCTCAATTGAGGTCCGGGGTTCCTGCTGCCGGGCCGTGACCGACGGATAGTTTCCTCGATCCCTTCGCGTTATTTCGCCGGTGTGATTTTCCAGATTTCGCCGTTCTTTCCGGAAGGGCCCTTGCCGGTGTTGGTGAGGACATAGATCTCACCATCGTGGTCATATCCGAAACCCACGATCATGCGTGAAATCGGGCCCGCGGGCGTCTTGGCGCCGGGGAGGATCTGCATGGCCCAGGTTGTCTTGTTTTCGGGAATGCCGGCGTAGAGACCGTACTTCTTGCCGGCCCAGCTCTGGGCCCAGTCAGCGAAGAGATAAACCCCGTCGAGTCCGGGGATGGCCTGGCCCCGGTAGACGTGGCCACCGGTCACGCTGATACCGTAGCCGGGGGCCTTCCCGAAACCGTCGTGATGCGGATAGGCGATAACCGGAGCGACAAGATCCCCGGGTGCGGGAGTGATTTTCAGGGTCGCAGGTTCGTTGGGATTCTGCTGGTTGAAGGTGGCGTATCCCTCATAGCGGGGCCACCCGAAGTTGCCGGCGGAGAGCAGATTGATCTCCTCGAACCGGTTCTGACCCACGTCAGCCACGATGATATTCCCGTTCCTGGGATCCACCGTGATGCCCCAGGGGTTGCGGATGCCCCAGGCGTAGATTTCTTCCAGTCCGTCGTCCTTGCCCTTGAAGGGATTGCCTTCGGGAATGGCGTAGGGGTCACCCGAGTCGACGTCAAAGCGCAGGATCTTGCCAAGGTGCCGGCGGAGGGATTGTCCGTTACCACCCTTTTCGTGTCCACCGTCCGGCTTGCCCTTGGGGTCCAGGTCATTGGCATTGCCGCCGTCTCCGAGACCGAGGTAGAGGTAGCCGTCCTTTCCGAAGACGAGGCTCCCGCCATCGTGATTCCACTGCGGTTGATCGACGGTGAAGAGAATACGCTCGCTGGTGGTGTCCGCCGTGCCGTCAGACTTCACCTTGAACTCGGAGAGGTGGGCGGTGTGGTCAAATCCCTTCCTGCCTTTCCCTGCGAGCGGCGCGCTGTAGTAGACGTAGACCTTCTTGTTGGAGGCGAACTTCGGGTGAAGGGCCACTCCCAGGGAACCACGTTCATCGAAGCCCTTCTTCAGGTTCACGATGGACTTGCGCAGATCGAGGAACGCCTTGCCGGGTTTGCCACCCTTCTCGTCGAGGAAGTGAATGACGCCCGCCTGGTCCACCACCAGATAGGCCTGGTCCCCTTTTCCGTATGGAATCATGGAGAGAGGCGAGACAAATTCGGAAGCGAACTTCACATAGCTGACGGCTGGAAGCTCCCTGGCGTCCGCGAGGACACTCAGGCCAAGGAAGAGGGAGAGGGCCGGGAGGGTGAGGCGAGGTGTCATGATGGCAGGTAGTGTGAGTGATTATGGTGATTTGGCAACCAGCCAGTGAGCAGGCTGGGCGATAGATGAAACCTCCCTTGATGTCACGTTCCGGGGCGTGGTAGAGGAGATGGACCAGTCTCCGGAGGATATCCCACCATGCCACCGGGACTGTCCTTTTGCTTGCCTTCACCGGGTGGGGCTGAAGGATTGCATGGGTGAGACCCTGGCGCCCTTTATTAGTCCTCCTCATTCCGGCCCTTGCCGCCTCTGCTCTGATCAGGGCCCAGGGTGTCGAAGAGCGTCGCCCGCCGAATATCGTCTTCATCCTGGCCGATGATCTCGGTTACGGGGACCTCGGGTGCTTTGGCCAGAAGACCCTGAAGACACCGCGACTGGATGAAATGGCGGCCCAGGGCATGCGCTTTACGCAGTTTTACGCGGGATGCACCGTCTGCGCGCCCTCCCGAAGCGTTCTCATGACGGGTCGACACATGGGCCATACGGTTGTGCGGGGGAATTCGACCAAGCCGATCGTCCTCCGGTCGAAGCACCCCACCGTGGCCTCGCTCCTGCAGAAGGCGGATTACAGGACGGCCTGCATCGGGAAGTGGGGGCTGGGGACACCGGACAAGTTGAGCAATCCCAACGACGTGGGGTTCGATCACTTTTTCGGCTACGTGGACATGTGGCACGCTCACAACTTCTATCCCGAGTTCCTCATTCGAAACGGCCAGGTGCAGAAACTGCGAAACGAAGTGATCCCGCGGTGGAAGGCCTTCCAGAATCCAGGCAGGCCGCAGGCGGGTCGCGGGGTGGCGGTCAAGCGCGTGGACTATGCCCCGGATCTCTTCATTGCCGAGGTGGAGAAATTCATTCGCGACAAACGCAGCCAGCCGTTTTTTCTCTTCTTTTCGCTGAACGTGCCGCATGCCAACAACGAAGCGGGCCAGAAGGGAATGGAAGTGCCGGACCTGGGAGAGTTCGCGGATAAGGATTGGCCCGAGCCCGAAAAGGGTTTCGCCGCCATGATCCGGAACATTGATCGGGACACCGGGCGCGTAGTCGATCTGCTGAAGGAGCTCAAGATAGAGAAGGACACCCTGGTGATCTTCACCTCAGATAACGGACCGCACCAGGAAGGTGGACACAAGGCCGACTTTTTTGATTCGAACGGCCCCTTGCGTGGGACGAAGCGGGATCTCACCGAAGGGGGAATCCGTGTGCCCACCATCGCCTGGTGGCCAGGCACCATCGCGCCGGGAACGGAGGATGATGCCCACTGGTATTTCGGGGACCTGATGGCCACCGCAGCAGAACTTGCAGGAGTGGAACCACCGGGGGACATCGACAGCGACAGCTTTGCGGGATCCCTGCGTGGCCAACCGCGTGAGAAGCGTTGGGATCGGAAGTCCCGGATGTACTGGGAGTTCTACGAGCGCGGGTCGGCCCAGGCCGTACGCTTCGGGAAGTGGAAGGCTATTCGCAGGCCGATGTTCACCGGAAGGATTGAGCTCTACGACATGTCGAATGATCCGGGTGAGAAGCATGACTTCAGTGAGCGACGCCCTGATCTCGCCAGGCATGCCGCCAATCTGCTTGATGCCGCCCACGAACCCGATTCGAACTGGAAGGGGAGGTAGGCACTCTCCCCGGACCCGGGGGGGTGGAAAGGCAGACCTTTCCCCGTCAATATTCCCGTGTGGGAAGCGTTCGGGGAATGACTCTCCTGTTCTTGACGTTGTTCTCGGGGTCGAAAAACGTCAGGTTCTTGTCGTGACCTCCTTGTGTTTGCTGCTGCCCGGGCTCCTTGGGGTGCTGGCAGGAACTGTGCAATGGGCAACCGGGGAGGGCGGGACAGTTCCGGGGAGGTGCTCGCGTTGCAGGGGACAACGCTTGTTCCGTCCGATGTCGGCTCGTCTCTTTCTGGTTTTCGCCACAAGTGTGCTGGGGTGGGGTCTGGGGGGGTGTGACAGGAAGGAGGAGCTTGGCCGGGATCCTCTGCAGGAGTCGGGAGGGATTGATCCCAGGCCCCTGCCATTGAACCTTGATGATGAGTTGGTGGCCCTCCAGGTCCGGGGGGAAAGCCCGGGAGGCAGGGAACCGGGAGTGCTGCGGGTGGTGGCGGGGACCCCCGTTCAGAGCTCGCGGCGCCCGGAACCCGGGGGAATCGAGGCCGAGCTGGAGAAGCTGGAACCGGGGAGGGAATGGGAATCCGAGAACCGAAGCGCGGCGGTGGTCCGGAGGTTGCACGCCTTATTTTCTTCAGGTGAGGCAGGAATGCTGGCGGAGAGTTTCGTCTGTTCGGATCTGCGTCCCGCCAGACTCAAGGTGGTGGAGAATCACGGGGGTATTCAGTTCCTGCGCCCGGAGGAGTCCCTTGTCGATGCGGAGAGCCATCACGGGTGGGAGGGCTTCGCGGCAACCCGCGCTGACTGGTTGGGGAAGGTCCCCCCGGACGTGGTTCCCGACATGTCGATCAAGGTGCTGGCGGGGCAGGAACTTGATTCAGGGTTTTCCGCGGAGGTGATGGTGGAGTTGAGAAGCGGGGAAGTGGATGGAGTCTCCCGTCGCCAGGTCACTACCTCGTGGCACACCCGCTGGACCCGGGAGGATCCTCCGCGGCTGGCATCTCTCCAGGTGCGGCACTATGAGGAATCCCTTGTTGGAAATCCGGGACAGGGATTCGTCGATGTTGGGCCGGCCGTGCTGGGCGGGACGCCCCATTACCGTGAGCAGGTTCTGCGGGGAACCGGGGACTGGGCCACCAGGCTGACGCGCCTGGGAGATTTTTCGCTGACAGGGCATCACGGACTGGCGGTGGGAGATGTCAATGGGGATGGACTTGAGGACCTCTACGTCTGTGACGCGGGAAGTCTGCCGAACCGGCTGTATGTCCAGCAGCCCGATGGCACGGTGGAGGATACCTCGGCCGAGGCGGGAGTGAACTGGCTGGAAGATTCACGAAGCGCACTGCTGGTCGATCTCGACAATGACGGGGACGAGGACCTGGTGGTGGCGACCATCGCAATGGTCGTCTTCCTGGAGAATGACGGCACTGGAATTTTCAGCCTGCGGGGTGGCCATCCGGGCGCGCGTTATCCCTTCTCCCTGAGTGCGGCCGATTTCGACAGCGACGGACTGCTGGATATTTATGTCTGTGTCTACAGTGCGGGGGACAACGCGGAACGGCGGGGGTTCGAGGTGAGAGCTCCTCTCCCCTTTAATGATGCTGAGAACGGCGGGCGCAACGTCCTGTTGAAAAATCTCGGGATGTTCGGGTTTGCGGATGCCACGGAAGCAGTGGGCCTGGGTGTCGACAACACCCGGTGGAGTTTTGGCGCGGCCTGGGAGGACTACGACCGGGATGGCGACCCGGATCTCTATGTGGCCAACGATTTTGGTCGGAATTGCTTCTATCGGAATGAGGGGGGCCGCTTCCGGCAAATTGCGGGTGCGTTGCAGGTGGAGGACATGGCGTCCGGAATGTCGGTGGCGTGGGGCGACTATAACCGGGACGGAGCCCCGGACCTTTACGTGGGAAACATGTTTTCGGCGGCGGGGAACCGGGTGAGCCGGCAGGAGTTCTTCAAGGAGGGTGCCGATGCTGCGCTGGTGGGAGATCTGCGGAGGATGGCCCGGGGAAATTCGCTCTTTGCGGGAGGTCAGGGCGAGAAGGGAACTGAATTCCAGGATGTGAGTGAAGTGACCCGCAGTCATCTGGGCCAGTGGGCCTGGAGTTCGGGTTTCGGGGATCTCAACAACGATGGATGGGAGGACCTGGTGATTTCAAACGGGTTCCTCACCGGTCGGGAGCCTGATGATCTGTGAAGTTTCTTCTGGCGGCAGGTCGTGTCGCCGAAGCAGCAGGCCGACCCTCGAATCTATGGCAATGCCTGGACCGCCCTCCTGCAGATGGTGCGGGACGGGCGCTCGTGGAGCGGACGCGAACGCAACCGGTGCCTTCTTAACGACCGGGTGGGGGGATTTGCCGATGTGTCTTCGGTAATCGGACTGGATCAGGATGGCGACGGACGGGCGCTTGCGGTGGTGGACTGGGACCAGGACGGTGATCTGGACCTCTGGTATCGTGACCGGACCGCACCCCGCCTGCGGTTGATGTTGAATTCACACAACTCGACACGTCCGGGGGATTCTGTGGCCCTGCTTCTTGAGGGCAGCGAGTGCAATCGTAATGCCATCGGCGCGGTGGTCGAACTGATGGCCGGGGAAGCGGCGGGGACTGTGCGATCCGTCAGGTCCGTCCGGGCGGGGGACCTGTTCCTGTCGCAGTCGAGTCGCTGGCTGCATTTCGGACTGGGAGAGACCGGAAAGGCGAGCAGGGCACGGGTGATCTGGCCGGGAGGCAAGGTGGAGGAATTTGGAGGATTGGGGGCAGGGGGAGCTTTTCGCCTGAAGCAGGGTAGTGGTGGAGCGGTGCCGGTAGAGAGAACCTCCCGGTCAATTGCAGCCACTCCCGCGACTCCCTCTCCGGCAGGTCGGGATGACACCGCCCGCATCAATCCTCCGGCCAGGATTCTGCTCCCGCCGCTGGCCTTCAGGAGTGCGGATGGAGAGCCGGGACTTCTCATGGGTCAGGGGGCTCCCCAGTTGGTTGTGCTCTGGTCGGCGGATTGTCCGGTTTCGAGGCGTGAACTGGAGCGCATGGCCCGGGCGGCCGGAACCTATCGGGTGATGGGGTTGCCGCTGGTTGCTGCCCTCAATGTGGACGGGGAGGAGTTACGTGAGAAGGCAACAGGTGTGATGGCGGAAGTGCGCTGGCCTTTCGAGTGGGGAAGTATCGAGAATTCCTCGCTGGATTCCCTGCACGAATTTCAGCGAGCCCTCTTTGATGTGAGCATTCCCATGACCGTTCCGCTGGCTTTCCTCTGCGGGGGAGGAGGAGAAGTGATGGGGATCTACCGAGGATCGCTCGAGGCGGCTGTCATCGGGGCGGACCTGAAGGCGCTTCGTAGGGCGGATGGAGAGAGGTGGCACACCTGGGCCCCTCCGCTGGCAGGGCGATGGTTTACCAAGCCGGTGGATCCGGTCTACGCGTTGGAATTCATGGCACGGCAGTTCGAGGAGCGCCTTCCGGAAGAGGCACTCTATTTCCTGGAAGCCGCTCATGAGCAGGCGAGTGGCAGCCGGCGGGTGGCTCTTGAATCCGGAATCGCCCGCCGACACCACGAGAGAGGAAAAAAATACAAGGCACAACGGCAGCCGGAACGGGCGGCGGCACATTTCGAGCGCGCCCTCGCCCTCGAACCGCAGGCGGAGTTCTATCTTGATTACGGGACCATGCTGGCGAGTTACGGGAACCTGGGAGCGGCGGTGGGCATGCTGGAGGAGGCACTGAAACTGGAACCGAACCTTGAACCTGCTCGCAAGGCCTTGGAAATGGTCCGCAGAATACAGCTTGAGGACCGGTAACACAGTGTCGGGTCCGGGTGGGCGGAAATGAATGCCTGGGGAGTTGCCCTGCTGGTAACGGACGGATAGGGTGGGGAGGATGACTGACGAAGAGCCATTGACCACGAATCCTGTGGTTTCGAACCCCGATGCCTACTGGTGTTATCGGTGCAAGGCACATAACCCCTTCGATCACCTCACTTGGAGAACCTACAGGGCCAACAGTGATGATACGTATGAGAAGATGAGTTGTGTGCGTTGTCAGTCTTCGATGTTCAATCCAGCCAGGACCAAACCGGTGATGGTTGGTCTTCTGGGGTTCACCTTGGTGGCGCTGATCGTCGGCCTTGTCCTTGGTGGTGAATTCTTGGCACCTTCCCTGCTTTTTGCCGCCTTTTCCGGATTGATCGGATTCATGATGCTCTACTACATGAATCTCTGGTGGTCCTGGTCCCGGCTCCAGGGCGGAAAATCCACTGAACAGCTTGAGAAGGAGGGCGGGGAGCATATTGCCTTGATCGAGAAGGGACGAAAATGAAAAGGCCCCAGAGAGACCCGGTGAGGGTGAGGTTCGCTTCCATGGTGGCTGCGCTGTTGGGTTTGTTCCCCGGGGCGTGGGCTGATGTGGTGACCACCACCAAGGGGGAGACCAATCAGGGGACGGTAACCTTCCGGGAGGGTGATGCCCTGGAGGTGGCGAGCGGGTCCGGTGAAAAGGTGCGGATTGCGTTGGCGGATCTTGCTTCCCTGGACCTTACGCCCGGGGACCAGCAGTGGCGCATCGGTGGAACCGGAGTGCTTACCACCAATGGCAGTTTCCTGGCGCGGGCGGCGGTGAAGATGGACGGGAAGGTAGTGACCTTCGCACAGCAGGATGAAACCCTGCTGCTGACCAGGCAGAATACCACGGCCCTTTTCTTTCAGCCCCTGCGATCGCGGGACGCCGAGGTGCTGCGTTTCGACCGGCAGGGCGTTTTCCTGCGTGACGGCGATTTCATGGAAGGTCGCGTGGTCGGATTGGCAGAGGGGCGGGTGACTGTCGAGTCCCTCCTCCTGGGGCGGAAGTCCTTTTCGGTGGAGACGGAAGCGATGGCAGTGGTCCTGCGGGCGCCCGTGACCGGGGCGTTGGAGGGTTGGTCGCTCTTTCTGGCCGATGGGTCGCGACTGCGGTGCAGGGAGATCCTTCTGACAGAGGGTGGCGTGATCCTGCCGCACTCGCCCTATCGCGATTTTCGCATAGGAAGGGACGAACTCTCGGGAATCCGGAAGGAGAGTGCGCAGCCCCTGATGGAATTATTCCGCACCCGCTGGCTCTCCCTTGAGCCGGAGCGTCCACTGGCTGCGGCAGCCCTGGGCGAGAAGGCCACCACCGCAGAGTTTGCCGGGGCTCTTGCCGGAATGAGTGAGGAACGGACCCGACGGGAAGCGGTCAAGAACGAGGCGAAGGCGGAATGGATCCGGGCCCAGCAGATTGCCACCCGCTTGAAGGCCGGTGCCGCTCGTGGGGTGGCCAACGTGGCCCGCATGGAGGGGCAGGTGAAGGAGAAGGCCCGGCGGGTGGAGCAGGATGAAAGGATGGTCCAGCGGGCCGCCGAGGACATTGAGAGAAAAATGGAGGCGGTAAAGCAGGCGGAGCAGAAGATTGAGGAAACAAGGAAGAGGCGTGATGCCATTCCACGCGAGGATGCGACCCAGCGGCGAAACTGGGAACAGCAGGTCCGCAATGCGGAACGGCTGAAGCAGAATGCGGAGCGCATTGTCAACCAGGCGCGTGCCATCCGCCGGCGCCATGAGACCCGCGTCAAGGCCACCCTGCGGCTGGTGCACACGGCGGAAGAACGGGTCGCCCAGGCGAAGGCCCAGAAGGAGAAGGACGATGCGGCCTCCGAGGAAGCCGTGGCGGCCCTTGGGACAGCCAAGGCTTCCTATGATCTCGCCACCGCCGACCTGCGCGAGGTGGGAGAGGAACTTCGACGGCTTGAGTTCCTCATCCAGCAGCGGAAGGATGCGGAGAAGAAGTGAAGTGGACTGAGGCCTGGCCGGGAGAGCGGTCCTTAGGTTCTTGCCCGCGTCCCCCCAGCCGCTAGGTTCGCACCATGAAGAAGCTGGCAATCTTCTTTCTGGCGGGGTTTCTCTCGATTGGTCCCGGCTGGGCGGAAGCAGAGTGGGAGAAACGTCTCGCGGTTGCAGCAGGCAACGCGGTGGAAATCTCGACTTTCGTGAAAACGGCCCGTGAAAAGCATGGCGAGTTTGGTGAGAAAGCGGCGGTTTTCCTCGTGGAAGGCATGTCGGCGGCGGACCTGAAGGCGCTCAAGAGCGAATTCCTGCTGGATAATCTGGGGCTGGCGCTCAAGGCGCGGGAAGCGTTCCCGTGGGTGAAGGGATTGCCGGAGGAGGTCTTTTTCAACGATGTGGTTCCCTACGCTTCTCTCGATGAGACCCGTGAGGCGTGGCGGGCGGACTTCTACCGGAAGTGTGCGGAGCTGGTGAAGGACTGCAGGACAACCACGGAAGCAGCCCAGGCCATCAACAAGGACTTCTTCAAGCTCATCAAGGTGCATTACAATACGGGCCGGAAGGCGCCCAACCAGAGTCCCTCGGAGTCGATTGAACTAGGCAAGGCCACCTGCACCGGACTCTCGATCATCATGGTGGACGCCTGTCGTTCGGTGGGCGTGCCCGCCCGGGTGGCCGGAACAGCCCTGTGGAGCAACAAGCGTGGCAATCACACCTGGGTTGAGGTCTACGATTCCGGGACCTGGCACTTCACCGGGGCGGACGAGTACAGCAATGCCGGGTTGAATCGTGCCTGGTTCGTGGGGGATGCTTCCAAGGCCATCGCGGAGGACTGGCGGCATGCGATCTGGGCTACTTCGTGGAAGAAGACTGGTGCGCACTTCCCGATGGTGTGGGATCTCCAGAACCAGGAGGTGGCCGCTGTCAACGTGACCGGGCGGTATGCAAAGGACCAGGGGGAGAAGGCGAAGGAGGCCACCGTTTACCTCCGGTTGCGGGAGAAGCAGGGCGGGGAACGTCTGGTGGGTACGGTGGAACTGCTCAACAGCAGGGGCAAGGTCCTGGAGACGGTGACTACGAGGGCCGGGACCACTGACCTCAACGACATGCCCGCAGTCAAGGTCAGGACCGGGACCGAGTATCGTCTGCGCGTGAAGCACGGCGAGGAAGTTCGCTGGGAGAGCTTCAAGGCGGTGAAGGAAGGGGAGGGAACGATCGACCTGGTCTGGCCCGAACTGGGAAAGGACAGCGTGCATCTCAAGGCGGTCAGGCAGTGGCTGGCTCTCCTGCCGGAGGAGCGTCATCTCTCGGTCCCGGAAGGCGCCCTTTCCAGGAAGGATGCGGAAGAGGCGAGGACGCTGATCTGGCAGGCTCTGCGCAAGGAACTCGCGGAAGAGCGTAAGGCGGAGATGGAGGGCAAGGTGGTGAAGGCCGCCGGAAAGGAGATGAAGATCCTGGAGCGCACCTTCGGGAAGGCAGCTGAGGGGAAGCGTTCCCTCTGGATCTCGATGCATGGTGGGGGAGGAGCCCCGGCCCGGGTCAACGACCAGCAGTGGCAGAACCAGATCCGGCTCTACGAACCAGAGGAGGGAGTCGTGGTGGCCCCGCGGGCGCCCACCAATACCTGGAACCTCTGGCACCAGGGGCATATTGACGACCTGTTCGACCGCCTGATCGAGAATTTCGTGATAACCCGCGGCGTCGATGCCAACCGCGTCTACCTCATGGGCTACTCGGCGGGTGGTGATGGTGTCTACCAGCTTGCGCCGCGGATGGCGGACCGCTTGGCCTCGGCCGCCATGATGGCGGGGCATCCCAACAATGCCAACCCGCTCGGTCTGCGCAATCTGCCCTTCATGATCTTCATGGGTGGCAAGGATGGGGCCTACGGGCGGAACAGGGTGGCCGCCGAATGGGGAAAGAAACTCGGTGACCTGCGCAAGGAGGATCCCGGGGGCTACGAGCACAAGGTTACGATCTATCCCCAGCATGGGCATTGGATGAATCGTGATGATCGCGAGGCCCTGCCGTGGATGATCGCCAGGACGCGCAATCCGTGGCCGAAGAAAATCGTGTGGCATCAGAGCGGGCGCACGCACGAGCGGTTTTACTGGCTCGGTGCAGCCAGGGGCACGGCGAAGGGTGGGCAGACGGTGACAGCGGAGGTGAAGGGGCAGGAGATCACCCTCAGTGCGGGTGGCCGGAAGGAGCTCAAGTTGCGCCTGAGTGACCAGTTGCTGGATCTGGATCAGCCGGTGGTGGTGAAGGCGGATGGTCGGGAGGTCTTCCGGGGCAAGGTGGAGCGCGGTGTGCAGGCCATCTGGAATTCGCTGCAGGAACGACCGGATGTGGCGTCGGTGGCGACGGCGGAGTTACAGCTGAAGTTTTAAGGACAGATCGGTGAGCACGGAAAAAGAGAGGGTGCCGCGGAGATATCTCTGCCGACGGGTGGATCGTCCCATTGCCATTGATGGTTCGCTATCCGATCCGGGCTGGTCGGATCGGGCGTGGACGGAAGACTTCGTTGATATCACGGGGGCTCCGGAGTTGCGCCCGCGATTCCGCACCCGGTTGAAAATGGCCTGGGATGACGACTTCCTATACGTTGGGGCGGAGCTGGAGGAGCCACATGTGTGGGGAACGATTACGGAGAAGAACGCGGTCATGTTCGAGGACAACGACTTCGAGGTCTTCATCGATCCGGACGGCGACGGACTGGATTATTACGAATTCGAGATCAATGCCCTGGGAAGTATCTGGGAACTGAGCCTGCCCCGACCCTACGGAGAGGGAGGAGTTCCGATCCTGGGGTGCAATCTACCTGGTCTGCGGAGTGCGGTGCAGGTCCGGGGCACGCTCAATGATCCAGGTGACGTGGACGAGGGCTGGTCGGTGGAAGTGGCCTTTCCCTGGGCTGGACTGGCGCAGTTCAACAAAAAAGGCACCACCCCGCCGCAAGTGGGAGACATCTGGAAGGTGAACTTCTCGCGCGTGCAGTGGCGCCACGAGGTGGTGGAGGGTCGCTACGTGCGCATTCCGCCGCATGGTACGCCGCTCGCCGAGAGCCTCAATCCGGAAGAGCAGGAGCACCCGGAGGATAACTGGGTGTGGAGTCCCCAGGGCGCGGTCAACATGCACCTGCCGACGCGGTGGGGTGAGGTGGTGTTCGGTGAGTAGTGCAGGGTGTCGATTTTGAGGTTGTGGGTGCGGTAGCCCGGGGGATCCCTGAAGGGGCGGGTTGCCGCGTCGCACCTCTGTCACGAAGTCTTGATAAGTGCCTGCTTCCCTTGCAGGTTGAGACATCATGATGGTGCGGGAGATCGCGGAACGCATTCTCTTCGGGACGACCCTGGAGGAGAAGCTCGCCCCACCACTCCCGGGGGTGAGCGATGAAGATCGCGGAGGTCCGATCACTACTCCGGAAGCGCCGGGTCGGCCGGAGGAACTGAGGTTGCGGCGTGATGGCGTCCGGGCCGAGTTTCCCGGAACGGTGGGGCTTGAGGACGAGGAGCAGAGGGGAAGGTTGCTGCATTTCTTTGCCAATCACGAATTGCTGGCGACCGAACTGATGGCCCTGGTCCTGCTGAAGTTTCCCGAGGCACCGGCTGAGTTCCGGGCCGGGGTGCTGCAGACCATGAAAGAGGAACAGATGCACACCAAGCTCTACATGAAGCGGATGGCTGATTGCGGAGTGGAGTTCGGGGATCTTCCGGTCAACGGATTCGTCTGGGATACGGTCTCCACCATGCCAACTCCGCTCGACTACGTCACCCGGCTTTCACTGACTTTTGAACAGGCCAATCTCGATTATGCACGGGGCTATGCCGAAGTGTTTGGCGAGGCGGGAGATGCGGAGACCGCAGCGATCCTGGAGCGGATCTATCGCGACGAGATCGAACACGTGAGTTACGGGTTGAAGTGGTTCCGCAGGTGGAAGAGGGAAGGTTCCGACTGGCGGAGGTTTGTGACCGGCCTGCACCTGCCCCTCTCGGCGGTACGGGCCAAGGGTGCATTCTCGTTCAATGAGGAGGGCCGACGGGAGGCTGGACTGGACGAGGAATTCATCCGGGAGCTGCGGGTTTATGCGCAATCGAAAGGGCGAACGCCGAATGTCTTCTGGTTCAACCCCGGGGCGGAGGAGAGCCTGGTTTCGTTAGGGGCTGCGTCCACCCGGGCCGCCCGGCAGGTGGAGTGCGACCTGGCCCTGCTGCCAGCCTACCTGGCCCGTCACGAAGATGTCGTGATCGTGCCTGAGATGCCATCGACCGCTTTTCTCACCCACTTGCTGGATGCCGGGATTGAGCTGCCGGAGATTGTCTCTGCCGATCGTGTTCCCGAGATCGGGGAGCGCAAGTTGCACGAATTGCGTCCCTGGGCGCGGACTCCGGATGCCCAGCCCATGATCGACAAACTGGGGATGGATTGTCCCCAGACGCCACGGGAGTTGTTTTCCAAGGCGCTGCATGCAGGGTTTCTGCGGAGCCTGCTGGAAAGTGCTTCCAACCCGATGCTCTGCCCCCCCGGGGTTGTCGGGGAAACGGTCTGCTCGGCGGGTGCAGTAGAGACCTGGATGGAGTCCTCATCATTTCCTGAGTGTGTGGTGAAGGCTCCCTTCAGCACGGCGGGACGGGACCGGGTGATCTGCAGGGTCGCGGAGGGAGTCCCGGCCGGATTGCAGGCGCGCATCGGGAACCTGATCGACAGGCAGGGGGAGCTGGTCATTGAGCCCTGGCTGCAGCGTCTCGTCGATTTTTCGGTGCACTACGATATGGGCGATGGGGAATTGAGGAGGAGAGGACTGGTGGTGGTGGAGAACACGGATCGGGGGCAGTTTCGCCGTGCGACGGTGGCCGATCGCTTCACCGATTTTCTGGAGAAGAAAGTGTGTCGCCTCCTTTTCAAAGGGGCCTCCCGGCGCGGACATCTCATCGATTTTCTGGAGGGTGTCCTGGAACCGGCCCTGGCGGCCCTGTTGGAGAAGCATCACTATACGGGGCCAGTGGGTCTGGATGCCTTCCTCTACCAGGACCGCGATGGGGCGGTGCGGTGGAAACCGGTGGTGGAGATTAATCCGCGTTACACCATGGGCCGGGTGGCCCTGGAACTGGCCCGCTTTACCCCTTCTCAGGCGCGGACCTCTCTCACCATTGCCCCGGTGGGCCAGGGACCTCCGGGGGCGCTGTGCCTGACTCCACGCCTTGCGGAGACCCGGTGGGCTGCCTTCCTGAGTGGCAAATGAGTCCGGGTGAGGGAGCGGGTTGAGAGCATGGGGGAGTCCTGCTCTACGGATTGAGTTTTCCGTTATTCGTCCAGGTAGATTCCTCTCCCAATCCCGGGATCGTCATTCTAGCGTGCCTGGATGAGACGATTGTTGATGGCCGGGATCTGCATGTGCGCCACGGTTTTGGCGCAGGAAAATCCGGCCTGGCCACTGCTCAAGCCTGTGACCGAGAAAAAGGCTCTGCCGGGGACGAAGCTTCTGGAAATCGGGGGTGACCTGTCCATTGCGATGGTGGAGGGGGTTGACCGTTTCCTCGACGCAGAGATCGCGAAAGTCATGCAGGAGAGGGGGCAGGGAACGCGGCAGGATCTGGCACGGATTCTGGGAATGCCACGGGATGGGAAGCCCACGGAGAACGGTTTTGAGCACACCGGCCAGCGGTGGGGGCCAATTGGAAAAGGACGCAACTACACGGTCCGGAATGTGCGATGGAAAACCATCGGCGGAACCGAGGCGTCAGGTCTGCTGTTTGAACCGGATGGAGTGCAACCGCTTGTTGATATTATCGCTCTTCCAGATGCCGACCAGGATCCGGAAGAACTCGGAGGCATCGAGCCCTGGGACAAGAGCCAGCGCACTCACCCCTATGCGGCCGAGATGGCCCTGGCCGGTTGCCGGGTCCTGGTTCCCGTCCTGATCAAGCGGAGCGAGCACCATGCCATGCCGATGCGGGAGTGGTTGCACCGGGTGGCGTGGGAACTGGGCCGGACCCTGGCGGGATACGAGGTGCACAAGATCCTGGCCGCAGTCGATTGCTTCCGAAAGGGCAATGCGGGCCTGTCGGGCCGGAGCACGAGCGGAAAGGTCGCGGTGGTCGGCTGGGGGGAGGGCGGAAGGCTTGCCCTGTATGCCGCAGCCCTCGACGAGCGTCTCGATGGCGCATTGGTGAGCGGGTATTTCGGACCCCGCGGCCGCGTCTGGGATGAGCCCGCCGATCGAACGGTATTCGGATTGCTGCGGGGGCACCCGGATGCCGGGATTGCCCGCCTGATCCTGCCGAGGGCACTGGTGATCGAAACGGGCCACTTTCCCGACTACGGCTTCCGGTTGGATGCCGGGGGTGCTCCACAACGTCTCCGCACCGGGGCGGGTAAGCGGGGCAAGCCGGGGAAATTGCTGAGCCACTCACTGGAAGCGGTGCGGTCAGAAGTTGCGCGCATCGGGGGTGAGGGAGTGATAATTCAAGCCGCCCAGCGTGCCGGCGAGCGAAAGAGCTGGCTGGGGCTCCTGGAGAAGATGGGAGTGAAGATTCCCCCCGGCAATCTTTCAACTTCCGGGCCTGGCTGGGTGCCAGTCAAGCCGCTGCAGACTCCGGAGCTGATCGGCAGGCGCCACATGCAACAGGTCCAGGCCATCGAACGGCACAACCAACGGGCTCTGATCGATTCGGAGGGTGTGCGTAACGGGTTGTTCAGGGAAGTGAAGCTGGACAGCGTGCAGAATTACGAAGGGAGCATCGCCGCTCTCCGGGAGCAATTCAGCAAGGAGGTGATCGGTGAGTTTGAGAGTCTGCAGAAGCTGGCCGCGGCTAATCCGCAGACGAGGAGCTTTCAGGAGGGGCCGAAGACGATCAGTTACGAGGTGATGCTCGACGTGCAGGGAGAGGTAAAGGCTTACGGAATCCTGACCTTGCCCAGGGGGATGAAGCTTGATGGTTCGGAAAAGCGACCGGTGGTGGTGTGCCAGCACGGGTTGGAGGGGCGCCCGCAGTCGACGGTGGGCGAGCAGGACCACCATTACTACAAGGCCTTTGCGACCCGGTTGGCGGAGCGCGGATTCGTAACCTTTGCCCCGCAGAACCTCTATCTGGGCCAGGACCTGTTCCGTATCCTGCAGTTCAAGGCCAATGCCGTGGGCTGCACCCTGTTTTCGGTGATGGTTCCCCAGCATCGTCAGATCACTGACTGGCTGGCGGACCTGCCCTTCGTTGACGCCGACCGGATTGGTTTCTACGGCCTGAGCTATGGAGGCAAGTCCGCCATGCGGATTCCGCCCCTGGTAGATCGCTATTGTCTCTCGATCTGCTCGGCCGACTTCAACGAGTGGGTCTGGAAGAATGCGGCTACTGATCCTCTCGCCCTGCGCCACAGCTACGCCAACAAGGGGGAATACGAAATCTTCGAGTTCGATCTGGGGGGCACCTTCAACTATTTCGAGATGGCGGCGCTCATCTGTCCGCGACCCTTCATGGTGGAGCGGGGGCACTTTGACGGGGTGGCACCGGACAAGACGGTGGCCTATGAGTTCGCCAAGGTACGCTTTCTCTATGCCGCACGACTGGGCCTTGGAGACCGGACCGAGATCGAGTGGTTCGTAGGGCCGCATACCATCAATGGCGGGAAGACCTACGAGTTTCTGCACCGGCATTTGGAGTGGCCGGGACCCGCGAAGTGATTGATGATGGCGGAGTGATGAGTATTGATGTTCGAGGAAGTCTGCGGTTTGTGGCATTGGCGACCGTTCTGGCCGGGCCGGTCCAGGCTCTTGATGTGGGCTTCGGGGAGGTGGACATCACCCCGAAGCTGGGGGGCAGGGAGAAGGTCTGGCTCGCGGGTTACGGGACGGGTCGGCAGGCGGCGGGAGTGCATGATCCCCTGATGGCGAGATGCGTGGTGCTGGAAGAGGGCAGGACGAGAATCGCGCTGGTGTCGGTGGACCTGGTGGGTCTCCAGTTCCCGGCGGTCCAGGAAATCCGCAGACAACTCCCGGAATTCACCTATGTGCTCGTTTCCTCAACCCACAATCACGAAGGACCCGATGTGGTTGGAATGTGGGGGCGTAATCAGTTTTCCTACGGAGTGAATGACGCCTACGTGGCGGAGGTGGTGGGCAGGTGCAGGGAGCTGGTAAAGAGCACGGCACAGGCGATGGTGAAGGATGTGCGGGTGTCTTATGGGACGGCGGAGGACAGGAACCTGTTGAAGGATACCCGCCAGCCCACCGTGTTTGACGCGGTCCTGCGGGTGCTGGTTTTCTCAAGGAAGAATGGGGAGAAGGTGGGCCTGCTCGTGCAGTGGAATTCACACCCGGAGGTGATGGGTTCGAAGAACAAGCTGATCACCGCGGATTTTCCGTGGGCCACAGTGCGTGAGTTGAAGAAGAAGTACGAGTGTCCGGTGGCTTACTTTACCGGAACAGTTGGTGGGTTGATGGCACCTCCGCCCGGGCCGACGACCTTTGAGTATACCGAGAAGCATGGCCTCGAAGTGGCGGGGTTGGCGGCGCGGGCGATTGCGGCCGCGGAACCACTCAAGCTGACGCCCATGAAGGTGCAGGCGCAGATGATTTATATCCCGGTGACCAACCGGCTCTATCGCCTGGGACTGTCGATGAGGGTGCTGCGGCGGGCGGGATTTGTCTCCACGGGAGATCCCTACCGGAAAGGGCAGGCCATGAGTGAGAAGTCCCCGGGTCAACTCCTGACCATCGAGACCGAGGTGGCCCGCCTGCAACTCGGGGAGCTCTCGCTGGCAGCGATCCCGGGAGAACTGTACCCTGAGCTCGTTTACGGGGAATTCCAGGAGCCGGCCGATCCAGCGGCGGACTTTCCTGAGGCCGCTCTCGAGCCAACCATCGCAGAGACGCTGGGTGAAGAAAAGTGGATGCTCTTCGGGTTGGCCAATGACGAGGTGGGCTACCTTATTCCGAAGCGGCAGTGGGATGCCAGAAAGCCGTTTGCTTATGGCAGGAAGAAGTCGCAGTACGGAGAGGCAAACTCCTGTGGACCAGAGGCAGCTGCTATCGTGATGAAGGGTTTTGCGAGATGTGTCGCGGGACAGCAGGGGAGCTTGCAGGCTGCAGAGGCCAGCAGGAAGGATCCGGGTGGAGAAGCGGACCCGGGAGCTGGAAAGGCGAAAACAGGGGGTGGGAAACGGGATTGAAGGGGGCTTGGCGAGGACGATCTCCGGAGGTGAGATTTTCTAACCACCTATGGCCGTCTCATCTTGCCTAAATCGCTGATTTTTATAGTGGCTGCGAGGTGCTGAGGCTGTATCCTCCCGATCATGTTAGAGATCGACATCGGAGGGAAAAAGGTTCAGCTGGATTTCCCTGAGATCAAGGCGCGCTTTGTGGTGACGGGAATTGTGGTCGTGTTCATCGCAGTTGGATTACTGACCTCCTTTTATACGGTGCAGGCGGATGAGGAAGGTGTGGTCCTGCGCTTCGGGAGTCATGTAAAAACAGAATCTCCAGGGCTTCATTTCAAACTGCCGTTCTTCATCGACAGGGTGGAGAAGGTGGAAGTCAAGCGGCAGATGAAACAGGAATTCGGATTTGGAACGAGGGGGAACACCAATCCCTACCAGTATTCCGGGGATACGGAACAGGAGCAGGAGAAGGAGATGGTGACCGGTGATCTGAATGCCGCGCGCGTTGAATGGGTGGTGCAGTATCGCATCGATAAGCCACAGGAATACCTCTTCAACGTGCGTAATGCGGATGATACCCTGCGACATGCATCCGAGTCCGTGATGCGTGAAGTGGTGGGGGACCGGACGGTGGATGAGGTTATCACGGTTGGACGCCAGGAGATTGAAAGTGAAAGCTCCCGGAAACTGCAGAGTCTGGTCAACGATTACGAAATGGGGATCAGTATCGACCAGGTCCAGCTCATGAAGGTCAAACCCCCGCTGGAGGTGGAAGAATCCTTCAATGAGGTCAACCGGGCGGAACAGGAACGTGCCACCGCCGTCAATATTGCCAACGGGGAGTATAATAAGAAGATCCCGAAGGCGAGGGGAGAGGCGGAAAGGGCGATCAGTGTGGCCGAGGGTTATGCCACCAAGCGGGTCAATGAGGCAGAGGGGGACGCGACCCGGTTTGAAGCCCTGTTGAAGGCCTACCAGGAGGCCCCGGAAGTGACGCGACGACGCATGTATCTGGAGACGATGCAGGAGGTGATGCCGCTGCTGGAGCGGAAGATCATCATGGATGAGGCAGGGCAGCAGATCTTTCCTCTGCTGCAGTTGAACCAGGGAGGAGTCCAACGATGAACAAGAAGGTGTTTTCAGGGTGTCTTACCGCGATCCTCATCGTGGGGGGGATTGTGGTGCTCAGCAGTGCGGCTTACACGGTGAACATGCGCGAGCAGGTGATCATCACCCAGTTCGGGGACCCGAAAGGGGAACCTGTCACGGAAGCGGGTCTCCATTTCAAGGTGCCTTTCATCCAGAAGATCAACGTCATCGAAAAAAGGATTCTTGAATGGGATGGCCCGCGCGACCAGATGCCTACCAAGGAGAAGACCCTGATCATGGTCGACACCTTCGGGCGCTGGCAGATCGCGGATCCTCTCCGGTATTTTGAACGCCTCAGGGATGAGCGCAGCGCCCAGTCCCGTCTGAACGATATCCTCGGTTCGGAAACACGGAATACCATTGCCAAGCATGAGTTGATTGAAGTGATTCGAACGACCAAGGATCGCGTTCCGACCCAGGTTGAGGAGTTGGCGAATTCCGATCTGGGCGGTGAGGTAGGGGTTCTGTCCGAGATCTCCCGTGGACGCACAGAGCTGGAAAAGGATATCTTTGAAAAGAGCAAGGTGAAGTTGAAGGAATTTGGGATTGAGTTGCTGGATGTCCGTTTCAAGCGGGTGAACTACAATCAAAGCGTGGAGAGACAGATCTATCAGCGGATGATGTCAGAGCGGAAACAGATCGCGGAGCGGTTCCGCTCGGAGGGTGCCGGGGAGGCCGCCAAGATCACCGGGCAGATGGAGAAGGACCTTAATGTGATTGAATCGGAGGCCTACCGGAAGGTCCAGGAGATCAAGGGGGAAGCGGACGCCAGGGCGACCGGGATTTACGCCGCCGCCTACAACCAGAGTCAAGAGGCCGCAGAGTTTTATGAGTTCTCCCGGACGATGGAACTTTACCCGTTGATCATCGGGGGAAAAAGCACGGTGATCCTGTCTACCGATAGTGATCTGTTCAAGTACTTGAAGCAGGTGCAGCCTGATCCGCTGCCGCAGGGCGATCCCATAGGAGAGGG
>MPMF02075527.1_pt1 | contig 83548 bp, 76 predicted proteins | sample 1617271 | NCBI WGS metagenome assembly MPMF02 (sample SAMN05944812, study PRJNA350692) | marine metagenome | biome: marine; feature: ODZ; material: water; isolation source: 120 m water sample prefiltered with 30 um filter, filtered on to 0.2 um... | place: Pacific Ocean | collected 2012-04-09... | reverse complement strand
GATTAAAGCAATTTAGAGGAATAGCTACTCGATATGACAAGCTCAAAAGAAATTATCAAAGTTCTGTTGCTTTAGCCTGTATATTTTTATGGCTACCTTTATAGGGTTAATTATGAACAGTAAATGTCAACAGACCCTAAAACGCTCGTCGACAAAATCTTTAGGTCCAACCGCAAATGCTTTCTCTTTCAGCTCTGGTAATACTTTTAAGATCTCAGTGGCAAATTCTTCAATGTAATAGAAACCTTGATTGTCACGTAGCCATAGTGTTTTTGGAAAATTATTTTCCATTTCTAAGAGCACATTTTGCTGATGGGATTCAAAAGCCATACCATAACGATGATACAAATACATCAATGGCTCTAGGCTAACTTCCAGGAATCGATTGAACCAATCCAACGCAATTTCAGAAAAATCAGTGTCTGAATGCATTTTTTCAATTTTTGCAAATAATGCATTAAAGCGATTTAACGATTTACTTGGATGATCTTGGCAAAGTGATGCAATACACGTCACTTGCTGCTGCGGATGAAAAGGTTGATCACGGAAAATACAAATACTTTCATTCACGACCTCATCATCTATTTTTAAAGCCATCCAAGCTGGGTCATTGACTGCTTTTAAACTTGGGCATTGTTTTAAAATATTCTGACCGTATTCACTGTGCCATAGGCGATGAGTTAACTCTCCACGATGACACTCTTTCGCCAAATTAACGCGGATTGAATTGGTAATCATGACCGAAAGTGAAGGTTTGACCATCCATGGTGCACTAAAGCTTGCTAAAGTACGAATCGATGTTGTCGGGAAAAATTGCCATCCTCGTAAACCAAGATCGATCAATTGACCCGTTTGCTTGAGTCGTTCAAACCAAGATTTGCTTTGTAAATAACGTGCTTGCCAAGGATGTAAAGGCAATAATTTATATTCAGTATGCGTTTTTAATAGATTGAGATCATTTTCAGACAGATACCATTGTAAATTCGTTTTAAGCTCTTCGGAAATTTCCTCGTTTGTGGCTGACCCTTCTGCAATATAATCCTGATGTACAAACCAATAATGAAGTTGGGTTTGTCCTTTATGTTCTGGCGAAAACTTCAACCAATCCTCATGTACAAACCCCGTTCGACTTTTAGGCGCGGGATGCATGCTATGCCCTAAAATCAAAGCTTGTTCGGTTTCAATAAAGCTTTGCCCTGCTTTCACAAGATCGTCAAAATCATGTTCACGCTGCATTAAAAACTGCTGTAGTGCATCTCGGCTTTGAATCCACTTTTCAACCAGAGAAGCAGCATCTAAAGGAATTGATGATTCAAAGACAAGTTCTTCCAACAGCAAGCCCACGGTTGCAACCGGGCTAAATGTTTTAATCTGTCCTTGAATCGTTATTTGTGGGAGAGCATGTAACCGATGTCGCCCAACTCGACTGACATAACTTAATGGGAAATAGCATTGGGCTTGGATAGAGTGAATCGGAACTGATAACAGCGTCAAACCTTGGCTAAACGCTTGTTGTTGGGGACTCTGCTGACTTTTATTTAGCAAGTGACCTTTGCCAGTTTCTTGCGTGTATGCGTTGACGAAGTGTTGTATCGCCAACCGATTGGCAAGTGATTGCATCAGACTGTATCCTCTTATCGAGAGAGTAGAATTTATTTTTCGTAATGTTTGAGCTCTAAACACACCTCAACCACAATTAATCATGATTAAGATTATGCTAATGATAATTATTATCATTTAATAATTCAATTTAATAAATTACCCTAAAAATACAGACTTAAATATATGAATTAACTGAATTAAATATTAAATTAAGATTAAAAAGGATACAAAAAGATAATAATTATTCTCATTAAATAAAATGATGGTTTTAAGATTCTCAATAGTTTTTATAGATAAATTAATATTTTAGTAATAACAGCTATTTAGCACGTTTTATTCACTTAAATGTCTAATACATCACTAAATGAAGCACCAAGTAATTCGGCTAGATCATGTGGATTCAAACCTATATCTAAGCCCCTTTTCCCACCGCTGACATAGATTTTTTCAAGAGATTGCGCCGTTAAATCAATTACTGTTTTTAAACGCTTTTTCTGCCCTAATGGACTGATCCCACCGACTAAGTATCCTGTTAATCGCTCAGCGTCTTTAGGATTCGCCATTTGAAGTTTCTTACACCCTACTGCCACTGCAACTTTTTTTAGATTTAATTGATGATTTACTGGAAGTACTGCAACGTAGTAATTTTTTTCGTCTGTTACCATTAAAGTTTTGAATACTTCTTCTACTTTTAAATTTAATTTTTCAGCAGCTTCCAAGCCAAAACTTTTGGCATTTGCATCATGTTCATATTCATGAATTGAGAATGGTATTTTATTTTTTTCCAGTAGTTTACATGCAGGTGTCATTTTCTTTCGGACTATTCTTAATTCATTTAATAAGTGGTATTAGTGTAGCATTATTTATAAGAAATCTTAAACTTGCTTAGGCTATTTTAGATGTAAATCTATTCTTGATATCTCTATCTTGAACCTCATATATTTTCTAATAGTGAAACGAATAGGCTCTATCAGTTAATGAGTTACAAGCATAATAATTTAATGGCAATGCGAGAAAGCTATTGGAATGATGAATCATCTTCTACCGTTTGCGCTGAAAAGCAGTTTCTGAGGAATACTTTGATTGAGGAAGGTATCTTTGAGAATGCGACTTTAGATGACACGAAGTATTTTTTCTTCACATTACCCAGTATTATTATCGTCAAAGCTCATGCCTTAGGCTTTCATCACAGTCATGTGAAACGTATGTTGATCAAACATATTCACAGCAACCGCGCTGCATTAATGCGTAAATCAGTACTGAAAATTCAGTTTAAAATATAGGACATCTGTATAGTTAAGCTAGATTTAGGATGAAAAATCTGCTTAGGCTATTTTAGATTATTGATCTATTTCACAAATTTAGACTGATAATTCAAGAGATTGAACTATTTTAATACGTTCAAAAGCTGTAATATCCTCTACACTTTATCTCTCGGCTTTCAACCATCCGATTTCAGCATAGGATTTTTCTTTCATGTCAGATCAGAACGATAAGCTTAAGAACCTAAAAACCTCGTCTGTGGATCGTCGCTTATCTATCGCTAAAGCCTCTTTACTTGCTGGAACACGCTGGGCAACTGCAAGTGCTACTTCCCTTTTCTCTAGTGAAGAAGAAAAAGAGAAGAAACGTAAAAAAGCTATGGCTGAACAAGCACATTATTTAGTTTCTGAAATTGGGAAATTAAAAGGTTCAATCGTAAAGATTGGACAAATGATGGCTTTATATGGTGAGCATTTCTTACCTGAAGAAATCACTCAAGCACTCAATACGTTAAATAATCAAACTGTTGCCCTTGCTTGGCCTGCGATTAAAAGTCATTTACAGGAACAACTCGGTTCTAAATTAGATGATTTAACGATCGATCATGAGCCGATTGGTACTGCTTCCCTCGCGCAAGTACACCGAGCAACGCGTAAATCAGATGGATTAGAGCTTGTTTTAAAAATTCAATATCCGGGTGTCGCAGAAGCGATTGACTCAGATATGAATCTATTCAAGAACATGCTGAAGCTTACCCGTATGGTGCCGCAAACTCGTGAATTTGATCAGTGGTTTGATGAAGTCCGTGAAATGATGCATCGTGAAGTCAACTACGATATTGAAGCAGCGACAACACGCCGTTTTGCTGAACGTTTGAATGATGATCCGCGCTATATCGTGCCTCAAATTGTTGATGAATTCTGTGCTGAAAAAGTTCTATGTATGACTTTTGAGCGTGGTGTGCCGATTAATAGCCCTGTCATGCTTTCATTGCCTCAAGAACGCCGTAATCAACTGGGTGAAGCTTCGCTTGAAATTGCGGTTCGAGAGTTATTTGAATGGGGTGAAATGCAAACTGACCCGAATTTCGGAAACTATCTTGTTCGTCTTGGCAATGGTGATGATCTAAAAGATCAAATCGTTCTCCTCGATTTTGGTGCAATTCGCCAATTCGACGACAATTTACTTACGGTTGCTCGAAATCTGATTCATGCAGGATATGACCACGATAAAACGGCGATGGTTAAAGCAATGACGGGTTATGAATTTTTTGACGGAATGCCAGAAAGTATTAAGCCTGGGATGGCTGATGTTTTTCTAATCGCGACAGAAGCATTTAGTTGCCCGAGCAATAATCCTGATATGCCAGCTGGCGTAATGGATGAACAAGATCGTTATGATTGGAAAAAAAGCCAATTACATAGCAGAGTCATGCAACAAGCTGCGCAGTCTATGGCTTCGCGCTATTTCTCAGTTCCACCTAAAGAATTTATGTTTATTAGCCGTAAATTTATTGGTGCTTATACCTTCATGACGGTCATTGAAGCAAAGACCAATGTTCGCAAAATGATTCGTCAATTTGCATAATTTTCGCTAGAAAGTCATTTTGACCAATCTGATTTGTCAGTTTGGTCAATTTTTTTGAGTTCAATTTTTTCATATTTTTTTTAAATCTTTTAAAAATAAATACTTATAAAACAACCTATCCATAAATCACCCTTTATCATTCTCAAAACAGCACGTCAAAGAAGACATAGTTTTTTTACTGAGAGCATGTCAGCATAATTTTACAACCATCCTCTAGGATAAAGTCATGTCGAATATGATGAATAAAGCTCAAGGCTTCGGGCTATCTTTAATTACCAAAATCGCAGGAAGCGAAGTTCTTGATCAACTCAAATTAAGAAAATTTGTTGAAAAATCATTATATCAGGGTTCAAAAACAGGTTTTAAGGTACTCACTAAAACTCAGAAAGCATTTAAGCCACAACCGATTGATAAGCAACGCCTCCCGAATCAAGTCAATAAAAATCTATTTGACCTTGGCTTAACTGAAGAACAGCAAATGACCTGTGATGCAATGTCACAGTTCGCTGGAGAAGTATTATATACCCTCGCACATGATGCAGATCATAATGCGCAATTTCCTGAAGAACTTTGGCAGCATTTAGTTGATCTTGGACTCAATTATTACGCTTTACCAGAAGCTTTAGGTGGTGTTGCAGCAGAACAAAATATTGTCAGCAATATCTTGATTGCTGAAAGCCTAGCAAAAGGTGATTTCAGCTTATCAGCTGGTTTGCTCAGCACATTTAGCGTCATTAATGCGATTACGCGTTGGGGTTCAACCCAAGTTCAATCTATGTATCTGCCTTGTTTTGCTGAAGATACAGATATCACTGCAACATTTGCATTTCAAGAAGCAACACCAGCGTTCAATCCATTCCAGCTTAAAACCACTGCAACCGAACAAAATGGTCAGTTTTTCATTAATGGTGAAAAGACCCTTGTGATATTGGGTGATACAGCCGATGTTTTCTTAGTCAGTGCTGAGTTAAACGGTAAACCTGATATTTTTGTTGTGCAATGCAATGAAACCATTTCAATCAAAGCAAATCCAGCAATGGGTTTGAAAGCAACAGAAACAGCAACACTTCAATTCAATCAAACCCCTGCTTTACGTTTGGGTGATACAGATTTTGATTACACCGCATTTGTCGATCTTGGCAATTTAATGTGGTGTGCAATGGCCGTTGGTACATGTGAAGCGATCAAAGCTTACTGTATCAAATATGCAAATGAGCGAACTGCTTTTGGTGAGCCTATTTCTCATCGTCAAAGTGTGGCTTTCATGATCGCTGACATGGCAATTGAAATTGATGCGATGCGTATGTTGGTTCTCAATGCCGCAAGTTTGGCAGAAGCTGGAAAACCATTCCATCGTGAAGCGTATTTGGCTCGTCTACTTTGTGCTGAAAAATCTATGAAAATGGGTACAGATGGTGTGCAAATCCTAGGTGGTCATGGTTTTACCAAAGAGCATCCTGTAGAGCGCTGGTATCGTGATCTACGTGCAACCGCTATCTTACATTCTGGCTTACATGCTTAATTGACTATCAGAGGATCACAACATGAACTTACAAAGTCCTAAAAAATTCAAAATGATGGTCGATCAAGCACATGAAGTTGCGCTGAATGTGTTACGTCCTATTTCCCGTAAATACGATAAAGCTGAACATGCCTATCCTAAAGAATTAGACATGCTTGCCTCTTTAATTGATGGTATGAATGAGGGCGGCGAAGGTATTAATGCGGGCGCAGCCGTCGGGAAACGCGGTGAAACCGAGACTGGAAATAAGAATGGCAATAATATGTCAACAGCGCTTGGTATTATTGAAATGTGCTATGGCGATACAGGTCTATTGCTTAGCATGCCACGTCAAGGTCTAGGCAATTCGGCAATTGCAGCCGTTGCCAACGATGAACAACTCGAGCGTTTCAAAGGAACTTGGGCAGCGATGGCAATTACAGAGCCGGGATGTGGTTCTGATTCAGCTGCTATTCGCACAACAGCAACGCAAGATGGTGATGATTATATCCTTAATGGTGAAAAAATCTTCGTTACCTCTGGTGAACGTGCTGATTCAGTCGTCGTTTGGGCAACACTCGATAAAAAGCTTGGTCGTGCTGCAATTAAGTCATTCGTTGTACCTAAAGGTACGGCTGGTATGAAAGTTGAGCGTCTTGAACATAAACTCGGGATCAAAGCTTCTGATACTGCTGTGATTAGTTTTATTGATTGCCGAGTACCTGCCGCTAATTTATTAGGTAATCCTGAGATTGACGTGGCTAAAGGTTTCGCTGGTGTCATGGAAACTTTTGACAACACCCGTCCACTGGTTGCTGCTATGGCGATTGGTTGTGCAAAAGCATCTTTGGAACGTATCAAAGAAATCTTTAAAGACCAACTTGATGCGGACTATAAAACCCCTTATTTACAAACCTCCAATCTAGCTGCACAAATCTATCGCATGGAGGCAGAATGGGAAGCTGCTCGCCTCTTAATGATCAAAGCAACATGGATGGCAGACAATAAAAAGCCAAACTCTAAAGAAGCTTCTATTGCAAAAGCAAAAGCTGGACGTGTTGGCAATGACATCACTTTAAAATGCGTCGAGCTTGCTGCTAGTGTTGGTTATGGCGAAGATGAATTGTTAGAAAAATGGGCACGTGATTCAAAAATTCTCGATATTTTTGAAGGCACACAGCAAATTCAACAATTAATTATTGCTCGTCGCGAGTTGGGTAAATCATCTAGTGAATTGAAGTAATTTAAATAAAAAGGACGTCTAAAGTGGCGTCCTTTTTTAATAGTATCGTTAATTTAACACTATCGCATCGTGACAAACTCTTCGGCTGAAGTTGGATGAATAGCGACAGTATTATCAAAATCGCGTTTTGTCGCACCCATTTTCAATGCGACTGCAAAGCCTTGAAGGATTTCATCCATACCAAATCCTATCCCATGAATACCCACAATTTTTTCTTCATCACCAACACATACCAATTTCATTTTAGTCGGCTGCCGATGTTGAGTAATCGCACTGTACATCGCTGTGAATGAGGAATTATAGATTTTCACCGCTTGCTGGCCATATTTTTCAAATGCTTCTTGTTCAGTTATTCCAACTGTGCCAATAGGCGGATGGCTAAACACAACTGTTGGGATATTCTCATAATCCAAATATTCATTTGGCTTAGCATTAAATAATCTTTCAGATAAGCGTCGACCAGCTGCTACAGCGACAGGCGTCAATTCCATCTTTCCAGTAATGTCACCGACTGCATAAATTCCCTCCTGTGAGGTATTTTGAAATTGATCGACAGCGATATAACCTCGTTCATCTAATTGGACATTTGCTTTATCCAAATTTAAGTTTGCTGTATTAGGTTCTCTGCCTGTTGCCCAAATGAGACAATCAACAATATGTTCTTCACCATTTTCTAAATGCAAAGTCACTTTACCATCGGCATTTTTTGTCACTTTTTTGGGGGTTGATTGAGTATGTAACGTAATGCCATCGGTTTGCATAACGTCGACCAAAGTTTCACTCAGAAATGGATCAAATCGTCGTACAGGTAAATCCTTTCGAATAAATAAGCCAACCTGTGACCCCAAAGTATTCAGCACACCAGCAAGCTCAACAGCAATATAGCCAGAGCCAATGACTGCGACTGTTTGAGGTAAAGCGGATAACTCAAAGAAACCATTTGAATCAATACCATACTCAACACCATCTATATCAGGTAATGAGGGTTGCGTACCCGTTGCAATTAAAATATGGTCGGCAGTTAGGCGCTCACCATTTACTTCAATTGTATTTTTATCAATAAAAATTGCTGGCCCTTGAACTACATCGACTTTATTATTACTTAGGCTATTTTGATAAGATTGATGAATTCGATCAATATAAGCTTGGCGATTTTTGACTAGTGTCTGCCAGTTAAAAGATTCGACTTGAGTGTTGAATCCATAATCAGGCGCATATTTTTGAATGCTCTCTGCTATATGCACGGCATACCACATCACTTTTTTAGGTACACATCCTACATTTACACATGTACCTCCGATTTCTCCCTTTTCGATTAAGGCACATTTTTTTCCATACATGGCTGCACGATTTACAGATGCTATGCCGCCACTACCGCCACCTATCGCAATATAATCATAATGTTTTGTCATCATCACCTCATGAATTATCTAAATCTGCAAAATTCTTGTTAGATCAAAACTATAGATATACAACAACAAGATATAGAAACCGATGATTTTTAATTTATTTAATACAAGAAAAAAGCACTGCTCATTTCTAAGCAGTGCTTTCATTTGATCATGTCTTTAAATTACTCAACAGCGACGACTTCTGCTTGAGTTTGTTCTAAAGATTTATCAACCACACCAAACTTTTTAAAGATTTTTGCACGACGTTTAGGATAAATATTCGCTTTATTTAGATCACCTTTATAATGATCAAATACACGCTTATCCATCATTTTTGACCATAAAGGTGGAATCAATGCAGGCAATAACATACTTGCATAGCCACTTGGTAATTCAGGAGCTTCATCAAAGTGACGTAATGCCTGGAATGGACGTGTCGGATAAGCATGATGATCAGAGTGACGTTGTAGCTGATATAAGAACAAGTTAGTCACAATATTATTATTGTTCCAGCTATGTTCAGGCATGGTACGTTGGTATTTACCATTTTCATCTTTTTGACGCTTCAAACCATAGTGTTCAATATAGTTAATAATTTCAAATAAACTAATTCCATAGAATGCTTGTGTTGCTAAATATGGAATTACACCTTTACCAAAGATACCAACCATAGAAGCATGAAATGCAGCACTCATACCCCAACCTTGCAACAACTCATTGTCTGTAGACCAGAATTCTTTACCTTTACGTTTTAAACGTGTGGTTTCAATTTCTACAGCTGATTTGAATGAACCAATTACTGTACGAGGCCAAAACTCATAGAATGTTTCACCCATTTGTGAAGATGCTGGATCTTCTGGTGTTGCAGCACGTTTATGGTGACCATAAGGATGTTCTACACGGAAATGGTTATAGCCCGTTGGTACAAGTGCTAAATGCGATAAAATATGGTCAATACGATCATGCTTATGACTCAGCTCATGCGCAGTATTAATTGCAATACCGTTGATCGCACCCATCGAAATACCAAGTAAAATCTTATCTAAAAACGATGTTTCTTTACGACTTGTTAAATAACATGCATAAAAATTTGCGGCATATTGCAATGGAATAAAGCTTTTTACTAAACGAGAGTAATAAGGATCTTTTTCAAGTAATTTAATGTCTTCATCCGTTGGATTATTTGCATCTTTACCAATGATCGTATCGATTGTTGGAATAACAATATGCAAAACAATTGGACCACCTAACGCAAAGATTTTTTTCAAAGGACGTGGTGCAAATTGATAGCCTGCTAAAATACCGATACCGATTACAGGCAAAGCTGGGCTAATTGCCCATAAATAACGTTTACGATCCAATTCAGTTTTTGATTTTGGAATGCTTACTGGCGTAAGTTCTTGCTCAACATTTACTGGCGCATTCATCATCTTTTCCATGTCTTTGTATATATATGTATATTTTCAGGAATTATGAGATGCATTACAGTTGCAAGCGTCCAAAAAACCTATGTGAAAGTCTTTGGCATCATCCTCCCTGTTTTTGTCCTTAAAACACATATTGAGTTATTACATTAGCTCTCTATAATTTAAATGAACACATCGATAAAAAATCATATGGATGCTTTAAGTAAAATATTTGCCGATATTCATTTAAACCACAGTGAATATATCTACTTGAAAACACAAGGAGAATGGAGTTTTATCTGCCAAGATCAAACCGCTTTAATTGTTCATATTGTTTTAGTGGGGTCGGTATTTATACAGGTTGATGGACAAAATAGTCTGACAGCCAATGCGGGTGAAATCGTAGTTATCCCTTCTGGTAAAGCACATACAGGTGCTGACAATGCCATTACCAAACTCGTTAATGCTGTAGACATATCTAAATTTTTTGATGGCCACAAAGAAGATGCCATCGAGTTTGGTACTGAATCATCCGAGAAAAATTTAATATTAACAGTGCGCTGTCAAATTGATACACTCATGGCACGCCCTTTTATTCAAGCGCTTCCGACTTTAATACACCTACAACATGGAGACACAAGTACTCCTGAATGGTTACAAATTGGTCTGCACTTTCTTGCCCTTGAAACACAAAATATTCAAGCAGGCCGAGATATTATTATTGACCATCTCGTAAATATTTTATTAATTAAGTGTATTCGAGATCATATTCAACAAATTTCTGATCAATCAGGATGGCTAAGTGCATTCAATCATCCTGAATTAAGCAACAGTCTTGCAGCTATCCATAATCATCCTGAAGATGCTTGGACAGTAGAAACTTTGGCTGAACAATGCTGTATGTCTCGTTCTAAGTTTGCAAGCTTATTCCATGAAGTCATTGGTGAATCACCACTAGCATATTTACAACAACATCGAATGCGTTTAGCGAGCCAATATCTACGCAAAAGTAATTATTCTATTCAGCAAATTGCAAATAAGGTTGGATACTCTTCTGAAACTGCTTTTAGCCAAGCATTTAAACGCACTTTTGAAATTTCACCTAAACAATATCGGCAGCAATATATTCAAAATGAAACATAAATAAAAAAAGACACTGATGTGTCTTTTTTTATTTTAGAAAATCTTAGCGTACGATGCCGCGTGTAGATTTTTCTAGAGAATCAATAAACAGCTGCGCTTCAGGCGTACTTTCTAAAATTTCATTACGAATTTTCTCGATTGCCTGCTCGGTTGTAAGGCCAGATTTATAGATCAACTTATAAGCTTCTCTAAGACCTTGAATGGTATTTCGAGACCACCCTTTGCGACGCATACCTTCAATATTCATACCAAAAGCACGCGCTGGATTACCTGATGCCATCACATAGGCTGGAACATCTTTAAGGATTAAAGCCGCGCCACCAATCATACTGTAAGAGTCAATACGGCAGAATTGGTGAATACCAGCATTACCGCCAACAATCACATGATCACCAACATTTACATGTCCAGCTACACCAACATTGTTTGCAAAAATATTGTGGTCACCAATGTTACAATCATGTGCAATATGGGTATTCACCATTAATAAATTATGGCTACCAATCTTTGTAATACCATGATCCTGAACTGTACCTCTATGCAAAGTACAATGTTCACGAATAGAATTATTATCCCCTATTTCTAACCACGTCTCTTCACCTTGATATTTTAAATCTTGGCAAATTTCCCCAATACTCGAAAATTGGAAAATATCATTATTTTTTCCAATTTTCGTAAAGCCACCAACTACAACATGCGAACGTAATTTTGTTCCTGCATCAATACTTACATTTGGCCCAATAATACAATACGGTCCAATTTGTACATCAGATGCGATTTCTGCAGATGCGTCAATAATTGCTGTAGGATGAACTAAATTTTGACTACTCATGTCTGCTCAATTTTCTGATGGGAAATAATAATCTCAGCTGCTGCTGCAATTTTGCCGTCAACACTAGCAGTACAATTGTACTTGTAAATGCCACGTTTTTGCATAACAAGCTCAGATTTTAAGATAAGCTGGTCACCAGCAACAACCTGTTTCTTAAATCTTATTTTTTCTGCGCCAGCAAACAAGAACAATGAACCAGCTTTTGGCTTCTGATTTGTTAATACAAAACCTAAAATACCAGAAACCTGAGCCAAAGCTTCAATAATCAATACACCAGGCATAATCGGATAAGTTGGAAAATGCCCTTGTAGAAACTCTTCATTAATAGATACGTTTTTATAACCGACAATGCTATTTTCAGTTACTTCTGTCACTCTATCAACTAACAAGAAAGGATAGCGATGAGGTAAATATTCACGGATAGTTTGGATATCCATTGGTAATTCAGGCATCGTGAATGCTGGAAATGTTGACTCAGTCATAATAAATTATTTACGTAACTTAAGGGTTGATTCAAGGGACTCTAATTGAGCTTGCATATGATCAAGCCTTTTCGTGAGTTGGGTCAATGGCACATCTGCTAATTGTCTCAAGCGTACAACCGTCCTTTTCCAATGACTATTTTCAAAGAGTCCAATTCCTGAAGAATAAGTTCCAGCCTCAGAAATATTTTTTGTGACCATTGACATTCCAGTAAGCGTGACATTATCCGCGATATTTAAATGCCCTGCAACTGCACTACCGCCTCCGATAATACAGTTTTTGCCAATACGAACACTTCCAGCGATAGCACAGTTAGCGGCAATCGCAGTATTTTGACCAATTTGAACGTTATGCGCGATTTGCACAAGGTTATCAATAATGACACCATCTTCAAGAATAGTATCGTCCAATGCACCACGATCAATACAACAATTTGAACCAATTCTGACATCATTACCGATTAAAACTGAGCCAAGTTGTGCTATTCGATGCCATTTACCCTGATAAGGAGCAAATCCAAAACCTTCTGAACCAATTGAAGTATTTGTATGTATACGAACACGATCCTTTAGCTTGGCTTCACCTGTAATCGACACATTTGCATCAATAAAACCATCTTTGCCCACTTCGACGTTGTCATCAAGAAAGACGTTTGCTTGAATAATCGTATTATTACCAACAACACAATTTTCACCAATAACAACATGGTGTCCAATATATGCATCGTCAGCAATAATCGCAGAAGGATGTATTTTTGCAGTGCTTTCAATACCGCGTTGAGATATTTTCTTATCAAATACGTGGGTTAATGTAGCAAATGCCAGATAAGGATTATTTACAACAATAAAGTTTTTCTTACTGCCTAATAATTGTTTTAATGATTCAGTAACGATGTAAGCACCAGCTTGACTTGCTTCAGCTTGCGCTAAGTATTTGTCACCATTTACAAAGCAAATATGATGATTGTGAGCTTTTTCTAGACTTGCTAAATTAAAAATTTGAAAATCTTTTTCACCGAAATACTCACCTTTTACAAGGTGAGCGATTTCTTCTAAACGATAACTACGTCTATTCATTGATTATTTCATTGCATTAACCTTTTGAATCATTTTATCAGTTAAATCATACTGAGCGTCAGATGCAATCGTAGAATTTTTATTCAAAATAAAATCTAAATTATTTTCTTTACGTAATTGTTCTGCTGCTTGCTTTACACGATTCTCAAAAGTTGTGTTCATCGCTTGTAAACTAGACTGTACTTTCGTCTGTAAACCTTGTTGAGTAGAATTAAATTCATTAACTTTAGCTTGATATTGCGCAGAGAGCTTTTGCAAATCAGCTTGATTAGCTGATTGGGCTTTTTGTTGCAAACCTTCAATTTCTTTACCCAACTGCTCTAACTTTGTTGAGGTTGGTTTTACAGTTTGACCTAAACTTGCATTTTGTTGTTTGAGATATGTACTACTTTCTACAACTTTAGCGAGATCGACAACAGCAATACCACCTGCATTCACAGCTGCTGAAACCGTTAGACCTAAGCCAATCATAAGCATTGTTAATGTTTTCATTGTTTCATCCTTTTATATATTTTGAAAACCTAGAGTCGTACTTAGAAAGTACGACCAATTTCGAATTGAATAGACTTAGTATCATCGCCTTTCTTATCGTTAAGCGGATATGCATAACTGAGTGATAATGGTCCGATCATCGTAATCCATGTAAAACCAACACCAACGCTATAACGCATATTACCCAAATCAAACTTGTAGTTATCGTCACAGTATTGCTTAATATCTATATCACTGCCATTCATTTTCATAGTACCGCCCGCTACGTCACATTTAGTATCAAAAACTTGAGCACCTTCTGCGAATAGAACAGGTCGAACTTGGCGAGTCCAATCCCCTTTAAATGGTAAAGGTAGTGCTAGTTCAGTACCAAACTGAACCAGCGCATTACCACCTACTTCTTCTGGCGATGGATCATTTTGATCTGTTTTTTGGAAAATAACGCTCGGATATTTCGGACCTAATGAACTGTTATCATAGCCACGCACAGAACCATAACCACCTGCATAGAAGTTTTTGTAGAATGGTAGATCATTACCGAAACCTAACTTACCATAACCACGTAATACAAATCCTTTAGGCAATGACTTAAAGGCCTGCGCATCATAAGTCAATTTTTGGTAATCAACATCACTACCAGGTAAACCAACTTCTAAACCAACTCGATGAGACATACCCGAAGTTGGGAAAATTGGACGATTCAAAGTATTGTAAGACCAACCAAGATTCAATGTATAAGTTAAGAAATCACCTTCAAATGCATTATCGTATGTTTTCTCTAGTACTTTACAGTTCAACTCATCATCGAGTTGAGAATTACCATTGGCATCTAAAGGACAGTAAGAACTACTTCCTGTTGCTTTTCCACCATTTGCTAATAGATAGTCGCGAATATAAGTCGAAACACTCGGACCTGTTCTTACTTTAGTTTTATCAATACCAACAGAAGCACTTAAACTTTGATTTTCATCAATTGGATAACCAAAGCTTAAACTACCACCTAAACTATCTGTCACATAATTATTAACATTATAGTCTTCATTGAGTTTGGTCTTACGATAGTAAACATTATATCCACGACTCACACCATCAATTGTGAAATACGGATCTGTTACGCTCAAGTTATAATAATCTTGTGTTTCTGAACGAGATAAATCAACTGCTACTCGATTACCAGTACCCATAAAGTTTGTTTGACTCAAACCTGCTTGGAATGTGATACCACCATTTTGAGAGTAGCCTACAGCAAGGGTTGTTGTACCAGAGTGCTGCTCTTCAACATCAACATTTAAATCAACTTGGTCTGGTGAGTTCGGTACACGAACGGGTTTTACATCAACAGTTTTAAAGAAACCTGTACGCTCTAAACGAACTTTAGAAAGATCAATTTTCTCGTTACTCGCTAACGCACCTTCCATCTGACGCATTTCACGTCGTAAAACTTCATCAGCAGTTTTATTATTACCTGTAAAGTTAATACGACGAACTGTGACTTGCTGGCCGGGGTTAATATAGTAATTAAGATCAACAATTCCTGTTTGATTATTAATCTGAGGAACTACATTTACCTCAGCATAATAATAGCCGGCATTCCCATATTTACGTAGTAAAAGTTGCTTAACAGCATTCACTTTTTCTTGCGAATACGTTTCACCATCTTTGTAAAGTTTAAGTGCTTGTAACTCTTCTGGCTTATAAAGTGCGTCACCTAAAAACTTCGTTTCACCAAACTTGAACTGACTACCCTCATCAACAGAAACTTCAATAAAGATATGTTTTTTATCTTCGCTAATATTTAGTTGTGAATTGATGATATTAAAATTAATGTAGCCTTTGTTTAAATATAGTGCACGCAATGCCTCTAAACTTGCAGCCATTTTTTCGCGAGCATATCGGTCATTACGCGTAACAATCGATGCCCAACCACTTTCTTTCACAGCAAAAGCTTGTTTAATATCAGCATCGCTAAATACAGTATTACCGATGATATTGATATCAAACACTTTCGCAGGCGTACCTTCGTTGAAGTTTAGTTTTAACTCCACGCGGTTATTTGGGCGAGCTACTGTTTCTACTGTTACATCAGCATCGTAACGACCTTGCTGTGTATACTGTTGCTCAAGTTCAGTCTCAATAATCTGTAATGCAGATTTTTTGAAAACCTCGCCTTCAGCAATACCCATTTTCTTTAAGCCTTGTTCCAAAGCTTCCTTTGGAATAAGTTTATTGCCTTTGAATTCAAGCTTCGAAATGATTGGGCGTTCAACTACTTTAAAGACTAAGACATCATTTTCTTTAAAAGCTTTGATGTCATCAAATAGGCCTGAAGCATATAAAGTGCGAATTGCTTCAGCGATCATCGGATCGCTTACTCTATCGCCACTATTTATTGGTAACATTGAATAGATGCTTGCAGGTGTTAAACGTACAAGACCATCAATTCGTATATCTCGTGCAAGAAACTCGTCTGCTGCGTATACTTGTTGTACCGCTGCCATCGCACTAACAAGTGCTAAAGGCATTAATAAATGTGTGTGACGCATGCCCATATATTTTCCAGTAAGTTAAATTCCATTTGCGCTTATAAACGCATGAAGTCATTGAATAAAGCTAAAAGCATCATGCTACCGAGCAGTACCATACCAACTTTTAAACCAAACATCTGTATTTGTTCAGAAACAGGTTTACCACGAATTGCTTCAATAAAGTAATAAACTAAGTGACCACCATCCAACATTGGAATTGGCAATAAATTTAAGATACCTAGACTTACACTCATCAGCGCCATAAAAGAGATAAAGGTTTGCCATCCCATTTCAGCACTTTGTCCAGCAACTTTAGCAATCGTTATTGGACCAGATAGATTATCTAAACCAATCAAGCCTCTTACCATTTTTACGATCGAGTTTACAATCATACCTGAGAGCTGCACTGTTTTATCAGTCGCAACACCTAAAGCTTCAAGAGGTGAATATTGAATCGTTTGTTTATATTCTTGCGGAATAGTAACTTTACCAACATCACTTTTTACACCGAGAACACCCGTTGTATTACCCATATTGTCTCGTAGACCTTGCGGCATAACTTGTAAATGCACAATCTTGTCATTGCGCATCACATCAATATTCAACAATTTTTCAGGTGAACCTTGTACAACTTCAACTACATCAAACCAGTCTTTCATCGTAACACCATTGATTGCTACGATTTTATCACCCTCTTTCATTCCTTGACGAATTGCAGCACCATCCGCACTTAACTCTTTTACAACTGCGGGGATAACAGGACGATAAGGTAAAAAGCCCAATGCATCTAAAGGTGATTCACTCTGATCTTTAAGAAAATCTTTAATCGGTAAATTAACTTGTTTTTTAGTACCAGCACGATCAATTAAAACAGAAACTTGCCCAGTTTCACCTACACGATTTACAAGCGCGTAATTAAGTTTTTCCCACGTTGGGGTCGTGTGACTATCAACCTCTAGTATCTTATCTCCAACTTTCAAATCAACTTGAGCAGCAGGTGTATTTGGTAGAACTTTACCAATACGTGTGTTCAACTGATCTTGGGCTGGTAGAAACAAAATCCAAAAGAGAAAAATAGCGAAAATTAAATTAATTAGTGGCCCAGCAGCGACAATAGCAATACGTTTCCACGGAGATTGCCTATTGAAAGCGTATGGTAAATCTTGTTCAGCGACATTGCCTTCACGCTCATCTAGCATCTTGACATAGCCACCAAGTGGTAGAGCTGAAAGCTGATACTGGATACCAGATTTTTTAGATTGCCATTTTAGTAAAGTAGGACCAAATCCGATCGAATAGACTAAAACTTTGACACCTAATTTACGAGCTACCCAGTAATGACCAAACTCATGAATGGCGATGAGAGGACCCAACAATAAAATCGCAGCAACGATCATGAACAATACATTCATACGATTTAACCTCTCACTTCCATAACATACTGCTCTGCTACCTGTCTTGCGATCATATCAGTATGTAAAATGATGTCTATATTTTCTGCTTTGGTATTTTGTACAACTTGCAAAGTATTTTCGACAACTTGTGGAATTTCTGTAAATCGAATTTTATTATCCAAAAACGCAGCCACTGCTATTTCATTAGATGCATTTAAAATTGTTGGTGCTAAACCACCTGCTCGCATTGCTTGACGAGCTAAATTAAGCGCAGGAAATTTAATTTCATCTGGCTTTTGAAAATTTAATTGCGCTGTTTCAAACAAGTCCAAAGCAGGAACATGTGTTGTTAAACGTTTCGGCCAAGCCAATGCGTGCGCAATCGGCGTACACATATCAGGGTTACCCATTTGAGCCAAAGTTGATCCATCCACATATTGCACCATTGAATGAATAATACTTTGTGGATGGACAACAACTGTAACAAAATGTTCTGATATTGAAAATAAATGACAAGCTTCGATTAATTCTAAGCCTTTGTTCATTAAAGTTGCAGAATCAACCGAGATTTTTTGCCCCATAGACCAGTTTGGATGCTTACATGCTTGTTGAGGTGTTACATCTTTTAATTGTTCAATTGAGTGATTAAGAAATGGGCCACCAGATGCAGTCAATAATATCTGAGAAACGCCGAGTTGCGGCTGTCCTGTTCTTTTTGCGTCTAGATAGTCATGCGGTAATGATTGAAAAATTGCATTGTGTTCAGAATCTACAGGTAGCAATAACGCCTTATGCTGTTTTGCCGCCTGCATCATAATGTCACCAGACATCACTAAAGCTTCTTTGTTTGCAAGCAATACTCGCTTACCTGCTTTTACTGCTGCGAGCGTTGGCAACAAACCAGCCGCACCAACAATTGCAGCCATAACAACATCAACATCAGGATGTTCTGCAATTGCTATTAATCCAGCTTCATCAGTCAAGATTTCAATCTGTTTGAGATTTTCATTATGTAGCTTTTGTTTTAGTTCAAAAGCTTTTTCACTCGGTACGACGACAATTTTAGGATGATATTTTTTGCAGATTTCTAAAAGTTCATCTAAACGACTATAAGCAGACACTGCAAAAACAGTGTACTGGTCTGGGTGTTGTTCCAATACTTTTAATGTACTTTGACCAATTGAACCTGTAACACCCAATATACAAACAGCTTGAGTCATTTAAAGATCTACACCAATAAGTTTTAATATGTACATACCCGCAGCAAAGATAGGTGCAGCGGCTAGTAATGAGTCGATTCGATCTAATACACCACCATGCCCAGGAAGCACTCGACCTGAATCTTTGATACCAGCTCGACGCTTAATCATTGATTCAAATAAGTCACCTAACACTGAAGCAAAAACAGTGATGATTGAAAGAACTAAAAATAAGATAAGCTGTACTACAGTTAAATTCAAATATGAATATTGAACAATCATCATAATGATTACAGTTGTTGCAATACCACCATACAAGCCTTCAACCGATTTATTTGGGCTAACTGTCGGCGCAAGTTTCTTCTTACCAAATTTACGGCCAACAAAATAAGCGCCACTATCAGCCCCCCATACCAATAGGAATAAATACATCAACCACCATGGGGAGCTATGCCAGACTGCATATAAGGCTGTAACTGCCGCAGAGATTAAAATAAATCCAATGATATATAAGGAAACATTGTACCAATTATCAGATTCAGGGAAATTTTTAACCCAATAAATGCTTCCAAGCCAAGTGAGAATTGATGCAGCCCATAAAAGCAAAGCCACATCATCAAAAAATAATGCTAGCGTCGAAACTGCTGCGACACATCCACCATAAACCCAAGCTTTTGGCTTTGAAACAACTGATGCTGTTCTAGGCATAAGCTTAAACCACTCATACCCAGCAACCCCAGCTGCTAAAATCATAAGCACAAACATTGGATAATGTGATTGCGTTGCAAACATGCAACTTAAAACAACAGCAACTAAAACCAATGCGGTAACAATCCGCTCTAACATTTATTAATTCTCTATTTTCGCTTGTTGAATCTGTTCAGAAGTTTTACCGAAACGTCTTTCACGTCCTGAAAAAACGTTAAATGCATAATCCAACTCTTGCACTGTAAATTCTGGCCACAAAGTATCGGTAAAATACAATTCTGCATATGCAGCTTGCCAGAGCAAAAAGTTAGATAAACGATAATCACCGCCTGTACGAATTAATAAATCGACGGCAGGAAGATCGTTTAGACTGACATACTTATCAAATAAATCAACATTTATCTGATTGGTTTCAAGCCTGCCAGCGAGAGCCTCTTCTGCAATGCTCTTCGCAGCTTGAGCCATATCCCACATACCGCCATAACTTACGGCAATCGTGAGTGTCATCGAATCAAATGCTGCTGTCTTTTGCTCTGCATATTCCATTAACGCTCTCAATTTCGTCGATAAACGAGAACGATCGCCAATGAAACGCAACGCAATATCAAACTTTTCCATCCGAGGTAGTTGCTCATGAATTGTCTCTTCCAACAATTGCATTAACAAATCCACTTCATATTGTGGTCGGTTCCAGTTTTCACTTGAAAAAGCAAAAACGGTTAAAGCACGAACACCGACTTTTTTACAATGTTCAACGATAGGATCTAGGACATTTTTGCCCTCGCGATGCCCATCGCCTTTTTGCATTTGCTTTTTTTTAGCAAAGCGATTATTGCCATCCATGATGATGGCAATATGCTGAGGAGGATTTTGCTCTTCTGATAATGTCATATCATTAGACTTTCATTAATTCCGCTTCTTTCGCTGCAAGACGCTTATCAACTTCTGCAACATATTTATCAGTGATTTTTTGGATATCATCACCAGCACGACGCTCATCATCTTCAGAAATTTCTTTTTCTTTCATTAATGATTTGATATCACCTAAAACATCACGACGAATATTACGGATCGCAACTTTTGCATTTTCAGCTTCAGAACGCGCTACTTTCTGCATGTCACGACGTGTTTCTTCTGTTAATGCTGGAAGCGGAACACGAATTGAATCAGCAGTAATTGGGTTCAAGCCCAAATCACTTTCACGAATCGCTTTATCAATTGCTGAAACCATTGTACGTTCGAAAGGTTGAACAATAAGCGTACGAGAATCTTCTACACCAACGTTTGCAACTTGGTTTAGCGGAACATCAGAACCATAGTAAGGAACCATCACACCATTTAAAATTGATGGGTGCGCGCGTCCAGTACGAACTTTCGCAAAACCTTGCTCTAAAGAGTCAAGTGTTTTCTGCATACGCTGTTCGCTATCTTTTTTGAGATCGTTAATCATATGATCTTCCTTACTTATTCATTAGGTATTACAAAATATTTAACGTAGTATAAAGAGCTTTCAGGCTCACGTACATTAGTTCGTAACGTGAGTTCCTTCTTTTTCACCCATTACAACAGAAAGTAATGCGCCTGATTTATTCATATCGAATACTTGTAATGGCACATTATGGTCACGACACAAGCAAATTGCTGTGAGATCCATAACACCAAGCTTTTCATCAAGCACTTGATCGAATGTTAAGTTATCGTACTTAACAGCATCATCATATTTGCTTGGGTCTTTATTATAAACACCATCAACTTTAGTTGCTTTCAAGATTAAGTTTGCTTCAATCTCGATACCACGTAAGCAAGCCGCAGTATCTGTTGTAAAGAATGGATTACCTGTACCTGCAACAAATACACAAACTTCACCTTGGCTTAAATGGCGAATTGCATCACGACTTGAGTATGACTCAACAACTGTACCAATTGACAATGCAGACATTAAACGAGTTTTAATGTTACGACGTACCAATGCATCACGCATCGCCAGACCATTCATTACAGTTGCCAACATCCCCATTTGGTCACCCGTTACACGACCAACCAAACCATCTTTTTGTAATTGGCTACCACGATATAAGTTACCACCACCTACAACAATACCAACTTGCACACCTAAACCAACTAAATGAGCAATTGAAAGTGACATTTGATCTAATACTTGGGCATCAATACCCATATCTTTATTACCAGCTAAAGCTTCACCAGAAAGCTTTAGCAAAATTCTTGCATAACGTGGATTTTTAGAAGCTGACATACCTTTACTCCAAACCGACCAATCTCAAAATTTTCTTAATCTAATAAAAATGAATAATTCAACATCAAGCAGATTTAATCTGAATTAATTTCGCAAATAAATCGTATTCATCCGCGTCAGTAATTTCGACCTCAAGCAGATCACCCGCTTTAATCACACTCTTATCAATATCTTCAACAAAAACATTACCATCAATTTCAGGTGCGTCAGCATAAGAACGAGCTACTGCTACTGGGAACTCTTCTTCTAAGCTATCAACAAGCACAGTCATTTTCTGACCAATACGTTTTTGTAGTTTCGCTGCGGAAATAGCCTGCTGAACTTCCATGAAACGTTCATAACGCTCTTGTTTGATTTCTTGAGGCACATGATCAGGAAGATCATTCGCTGTCGCACCCTCTACAGGTGAATAAGTAAAGCATCCAACTCGATCCAGTTGAGCTTCTTTCAACCATCCTAATAAGATTTGGAAGTCTTCTTCAGTTTCACCAGGAAAACCAACGACAAAAGTAGAGCGAATCACCAATTCAGGGCATTTTTCACGCCACAATTTGAGGCGCTCTAATGTATTCTCACTATGCGCTGGTCGCTTCATCAATTTTAAGATGCGTGGGCTGGCATGCTGAAAAGGAATATCTAAATACGGTAAGATTTTACCTTGCGCCATTAAATCAATCGCGGCATCAACATGTGGGTATGGATAGACATAATGTAAACGAACCCAAATTCCAAGTTGACCAAGTGCTTCACACATGTCATAGAATTTAGTTTTTACAGGTTGTCCGTTCCAGAAATCCAACTTGTATTTCGTGTCTACTCCATAAGCTGATGTATCTTGAGAAATCACTAGAATTTCTTTTACACCAGCACGTTTGAGTGCCGCCGCCTCATCCAACACTTTACCCACTGGGCGAGAAACAAGATCTCCGCGCATACTTGGGATAATGCAGAATGTACAACGATGATTACAGCCTTCTGATATCTTTAAATATGCATAATGCTTCGGTGTCAAACGAACACCTTGCTCAGGAACTAAATCAATAAATGGGTTGTACTTTGATGGTGCTGGTACATATTCATGTACAGCTTCCATTACATCTTGATAGGCTGCCGCACCTGTTACTTTTAGAACATTTGGGTGCATTTGACGAATCTTGTCTTCATCTTTACCTAAACAGCCCGTGACGATCACACGGCCATTTTCGCTCATGGCTTCACCAATCGCGTCTAAAGACTCTTGTACTGCAGATTCAATAAAACCACAGGTGTTAACAACAACCAAATCTGCACCATCATAATCTGATGCAACTTGATAACCTTCAGTCTTTAACTGAGTTAAAATTCGTTCAGAATCTACCAATGCCTTAGGACAACCTAAAGATACAAAACCGACTTTGGGGGTCTTCATGAATCTGCGCTCCACTAGAATCGGCGTATTGTATGTCTTTTCTCGGCTTACGCATAGCAGCAAAGACATCTCTTTGTGTAATGCACCAAAATACAACCAATATTTTAAATAAAATTCAACAATGCACCATTTTGAATCATAATAAAATATAGAAATAACCCAATGTATGTGAAAAATACCGTATAAATTAGACATTCTACGAATAAGTTATTGAAATTTAGCCAATACAAAGTTGGCTTATATTTTGCATTAAGTACAATCTAGAAGTTAATGGCTATTCATTTATATTGATATTAATTGCGCCATTTTAAAACAGGACGATTCACAAATGGATCAACACAACACTATCGACTATCGACTACTTGTAGATAATCTGACGACTGCCATTTTATTGGTCGATAGTAATCTTAATATTTTTTATTTAAATTCTGCTTGTGAAGCATTATTTGATATCAGTTTGCTTCGCGCATCGGGCCAACCTGTACTCAATTTACTGCATGCACATGATGATACATTTAATACACACGAAGCATTAATCAATACATTACAAAGTGGACAACATTATACGCGACGAGAAGCTGTAATTAACGTGAACTTCAAACCAATTCATGTTGACTATACCGCCTCGCAATTAAATGCAGGAAAAAGCTACCACCCCTTACTTCTCATTGAACTCAATCCGATTGATCGTATGTTGAAAATTTCCAAAGAGGAAAATTTGGTTCAACAACATCATGTAGCTCGCCAATTGGTTAGAGGAGTTGCACATGAAATCAAGAATCCTTTAGCTGGTATTCGTGGCGCAACTCAACTTTTAGCACGTAGCTTAGGTGATGAAAGTTATCGAGAATTTACTGACATCATTATTAATGAAGTTGACCGCTTGACTAACTTGGCTGACACGATGCTCGGTTCGCGGCAATTACCTAGCTATGAACATGTTAATGTGCATGAACCACTAGAACGCGTTCGCTCACTCATTGCTAATCAAACCAAAAAGAAAATTAAGATTACTCGAGATTATGACCTTTCATTACCAGACGTTATGGCTGATCGCGATCAACTTATACAAGTCATGCTCAATATCAGCGTCAATGCGGTTCAAGCAATGACTGAGAATAAAGATTACTTTACCGACTCAGAGCCAGAATTAACATTAAGAACACGTATTCAACGTTTAGTCACTATTAATGGTGCTCTGCATCGCTCAACAGTACGTATTGATATAGAAGACAATGGTCCTGGTGTGCCGGAAAGTATTTTAGAGTCAGTATTTTATCCGCTCGTCACTGGACGAGCTAAAGGAACAGGTCTAGGCCTAAGTATTGCTCAAAACATCATGCATCAACACAACGGAATGATCGAGTGTCAATCCGTTCCTGGAAAAACCGTATTTAGCTTATATTTACCTTGGGAGTCAGACCGTGTCACGAAATAAAATTTGGGTAATCGATGACGATCGTGCCATGCGCTGGGTACTCGAAAAAACTTTCAAAGAAGAAGGTTTTGACGTTACCAATTTTGAAGAAGCACAAACGGCACTTGAACGTTTACATGATGATGCACCAGATGTCATCTTAACTGACATCCGTATGCCTGGGATTGATGGTTTAACTTTCTTATCCAAAGTTAAAAATACACATCCAGACTTACCTGTCATTATTATGACAGCGCATTCAGACCTTGAATCCGCTGTATCAAGTTATCAAACAGGTGCTTTTGAATATTTACCAAAACCTTTTGATATTGATGAAGCATTAGCACTGGTTAATCGTGCAATCTTGCATATCAATAAGTTACAACAACAAGAAGCAACTAAAGCAGCATCACCATTGCAATCAACCGAGATCATTGGTGAATCTCCTGCTATGCAGGAAGTTTTCCGTGCGATTGGACGTTTATCACAATCTCATATTACTGTGTTAATTAATGGTGAATCTGGTACTGGTAAAGAATTAGTTGCACATGCTCTACACAAACACTCACCTCGTCGTGCCAAACCATTTATTGCACTCAATATGGCGGCAATTCCTAAAGACCTGATTGAGACAGAATTGTTTGGGCATGAAAAAGGTGCTTTTACTGGAGCAAATACACAACACCAAGGGCGTTTTGAACAAGCCAATGGCGGTACCTTATTTCTAGATGAAATTGGTGACATGCCATTCGAAACTCAAACTCGTTTACTACGTGTGCTTGCAGACGGTGAGTTTTATCGTGTTGGCGGGCACATTCCAGTCAAAGTTGATGTTCGTATTGTTGCTGCAACACACCAAGATTTAGAAAAGCTAGTCAATGAAGGACGCTTCCGTGAAGACTTATATCATCGTCTGAACGTGATTCGCATTCACATTCCTAAACTTGCGCATCGTAGTGAAGATATCCCAATGCTTGCGCAACACTTCTTGGCACGTGCGGGTAAAGAGTTAGGCGTTAGCCCTAAAATCTTACGTACCGAAACGACAGACTACATGCAGCAACTTCCTTGGCCGGGCAATGTTCGCCAATTAGAAAATACCTGCCGCTGGTTAACTGTCATGATCACAGGTCGTGAGGTTTATCCAGAAGACTTACCTGCTGAACTGAAACAAGTTTCATTACAAAAAACTAATAATGATGCCTCAGCAGCAGCAACCCCAAACAGTGCTGCAATTGTAGATCGAATTGCAGTACATCATTGGGATGAGTTACTTGGTCAATGGGCTGTTCAAAAATTAAAAAATGGCGAAATGAAAATTTTAGATATTGCCACTCCGATGTTTGAACGTACTTTAATCAATGCAGCTTTACAACAGACTCGTGGTCGTAAACGCCATGCCGCTGAGCTTTTAGGTTGGGGGCGCAACACCTTGACACGCAAACTAAAAGAGCTCGGCATGGACTCAACAGAGGATGATGAAGACGAAGAAGTTCGCTCTGCATAATTACAGCCATTAAATATAAAAAGCGAGTAAATCATTTACTCGCTTTTTTCTTATGGAGATGTTTTGAAACATACAAAAACGTGATAGCCATACAAAAGATATGGTTTTTGCTATACTAACATCACTCCCAATATCTCAAGCGTAAATAATGACTGAACTTTGTTATCCAAGCTGTACCAAACCTCAAACTCGTCGTGGTGAAGAACGTCGTCTTGCACTTTTGCTTTGTGCTACCGATTTGTTTTTAGAACGAGGTTATGACGCTGTGTCTTTGGATGATATTGTTAATCATGCTGGCGGCTCTAAAGCATCGATTTACAAATATTTTGGTAATAAAGAAGGTCTTTTCACTGCGATTTGTGAATATCGTCGTGAACTTTTTTTCGCTGGTGTATGTTTTCCCTTTGATCCAGAAAGAATCAATTTAAGAAACTATTTAACTCAAACACTACAACGTTTCTACCAACACATCATACTACCTGACAATATCGCTTTTATGCGCATGTTCACCGAACAATCACAGAAGGACATGCAACTCGCTCAGTATTTCTATGACAAATGTGCCTTAAATATCCAAGACACTATTGCTTTTGCTCTCGAATATGCCCATGCAAAGAATGAAATCTATTGCTTGCAACCTAAATTCTCCGCAATGATGTATTTTGGTATTTTACGAGATGTAGAATGGCGCAACTTGATGGGGTTAGATGTCCCAGAAAATGATGCTGAAATATTTGATTATATTAATTATTCTGTCGATTTGTTTTTAAAAGCCCACCAAAAGGTCTAATTCTTTTGCATTTTTTTGGGTGTATAGTATAGTAGTCAATTCATTTTTTGTTCACCACCCATTAAATAACAATTAATTATTGTTTTTATTCAATAATTATTGTGGGAGTAATTATGGCGCTTCGGCATTTCCTAACTTTACGTGACTTATCCTCTTTAGAACTGCAACGCATTTTAGATCGTGCTCACGAGCTCAAACGCATGCAGCATAGCAATACGGTATTTCAGCCTTTTGTTGGCAAAGTTTTGGGAATGATTTTCGAAAAATCGAGTACACGTACTCGAATTTCATTTGAAGCTGGTATCTGCCAATTTGGTGGTAGCGCTATTTTCTTATCTCCTCGCGATACCCAGCTTGGTCGTGGCGAACCGATCGAAGATTCAGCACGTGTTATTTCAAGCATGCTTGATATTGTGATGATCCGAACTTTTGGTCATGACATCGTAGAGCGTTTTGCTTCTTATTCTAAAGTACCTGTGATTAATGGTCTGACCGATGACCATCATCCATGCCAACTTTTAGCTGACCTACAAACTTATCAAGAGCATCGCGGTAGTATTGAAGGCAAAATAGTTGCTTGGATTGGTGATGGCAATAATATGTGTAATTCATATATTGAAGCTGCACATATGATGGGCTTTAAACTGAAAATTGCTGCGCCTGAAGGTTATGAACCAAAACCTGAGTTTTTAGCTGAATTTGCTGATTGTGTTGAAGTGTTCAACAAAGCTGAAGATGCCGCTGTAAATGCCGATTTAATCGTTACTGATGTATGGGCAAGTATGGGGCAAGAAGAAGAGCAAAAATTACGTGAAAAAGCTTTTGCTGATTTCCAAGTGAACGAAAAGCTCATGGACTTAGCTCACCCTGACTGTTTATTCATGCACTGCTTACCTGCACACCGCGGTGAAGAAATTTCAGAAAATATGCTAGATCACAAAAATGCAGTGGTTTGGGATGAAGCTGAAAACCGCCTTCATGCACAAAAAGCACTGGTGGAATTTTTGCTAAATGAAAATCTAAAAAAAGACTGATTTGTGCATTAAAAAACAGCATCTTCTGATGCTGTTTTTATTTATAAAATCTAAATTGAACACTTAAATAAAAAGACTTATAGTAGCAACAGCTTTTACAATAAATTTCTCATAATATGAGAACTGCAACCCACTATGGTACAGCGGACGTTATGACTTCACTTGAACAAGCACTTTCTCAAATACCTAACTTTTCTCTAGTTCACGAGCATCTATTTACCTCAGCTCAACCCACCGCTGAGCAGCTTCAACAGATTAAGGAATATGGTTGCAGCACAATTATTAACCTTGCAACCAGCAAGTCTGAAAACCATTTATCCAAACAGGATCAAATTTGTTTAGATTTGGGTCTAAATTACATTCACATTCCGATTGACTGGGATGTGCCATGTTCTGAGCAATGTTTATTGGTCTTAGACCTAATTGACCATCTTGTACAAAATGAAATCGTTTGGTTGCATTGTGCCAAAAATATGCGTGTAAGCAGCCTAATGTATTTATATCGCCAATTTTATATGAATTTAGATATGCCAGCCGCACAAGAGCTATTGCATCAGATTTGGGAACCAAATGAAACTTGGACGGGTTTAATTCATAGCATTACTTTACAACTGCAAGGTCGTAAAGCAACACAAGAATTACAACAATCATTGATCAACAGTAATCATTTCGCTTGATGTGAAACCAATACAGTCGCGGTTGCCAATATCCCTTCTTGGCGACCTGTAAAACCCAACTTCTCTGTTGTTGTGGCCTTAATGCTAATTTGAGTGATATCAACATCAAGTACATCAGCAATACTTTGGCGCATTTCTAAATTATGTTTAGCCAATTTGGGACGTTCACACGCAACTGTGATATCTGCATTATTTAAATGATAACCACGATCCAAAATCAACTGATAAACATGTTTGAGTAAAACACGGCTATCAGCACCTTTAAATTCAGGGTCTGTATCAGGAAAATGTTGCCCAATATCTCCCAACGCTAAAGTCCCCAACAATGCGTCACATAGCGCATGTAATACGACATCACCATCTGAATGTGCCTTTAGACCATGCGTATGTGGGATTTTTACACCAGCTAAGGTAACAAAATTACCTTCTTCAAACGCATGCACATCAATCCCTTGACCAATACGAATATGAGCAACCATATGATTTTCCTTTTACAATATACTGAACTAATCTTGTATTCAGGCTTTCTATTTCGCTATAGTACATTGAGCAAATTAGACTGAAAGTATAAGTGATTATGCTGTTTAACACTGTAAGAAATCAATTAAAGAAATCTGGTTACATCCTGACATTGAGTTGTTTTTGCTCAACATTTGCGTTTGCAGCTTCGATCGAATGTTCAAATCACAATATTGAACTAGGTAAAATATGCTCTAAAAAATATGAAGAGCAGCGCACACAGTTAAATACCAAGTTCCTAACCGCTTATTTAGTGACAGATGCTCCTTTACAGCTATTGCATGACACACAAACACTTTGGCTAAACCAAATAAGGCAGTGCAAAACCAAATCATGTTTTCAACAGCAATTTGATGCACGTATTGATGATTTGAATTTTTTCACATCAATGAACCAAACATTGACACAGCATTATTTAAAATATGAACATGGCAAAATTGCAAAACAACCTGTGCATTTAAAAGTTCATCAATTAGATAAAGACAAATTAAAAATTGAAGGTTTGGCTTATCGCAACCCGAATAATCGAATCGAAACTCAGACAATTTCACTTTTGTAATACAGCACACCAAGTGAAAAAAATGAAATTATCGACAATGAAAAAAAATGCCAGTATCAATTTGACTATCAAAAAGCATTGTTGGTTGTGAAAACAAAACAAAAAGGTTGTGAACGTTTCACAGGTATTTACCGTCCATACGATTAACCTTTTATAGAAAAATAAAGCCGATGTTTTCACATCGGCTTTTTATATTTAACTTGGGAATTTTTGCGCAATCTCTTGGCTAATGATTACTGCAGTTGCAGCAGATAATGTCCAACCAAGATGACCATGACCTGTATTATAGAAAACTCTCGATTGTTTACCTTGCTTAACAACTGGCAGCATATTCGGCATCATTGGGCGTAAACCTGCCCAAGGAACTGAATGCTCTGTTGAAATATCAAAATTTTGATTTACCCAATTAATCAAAGGCTGAATTCGGTCTGCGCGTATATCACGGTTATAACCATTGAATTCTGCCGTTCCTGCAACACGGAAACGATCAGCGCCAAGACGAGACGTTACGATCTTTGCACTTTCATCCAATAAACTCACCCAAGGCGCATTTTGCACACTACGTTCATCTTTCAACTGGACTGTAATTGAGTAGCCTTTTACAGGGTAAACATTGACACTATCACCAAGTAAGTCAGCAAGCTGATAACTGCCTACGCCACCACAAACTAAAATAACATCTGCCTCAATTTGAGTCAGTTGATTAGTATCTGGATCAACATTTTCCGAACTGTTTTTACAATCAACAACTACTTTATCTTGTAGAAACTTCACATCAACAACATCTAAACCAAAACGATATTTGACACCATATTGTTCCGTTTTTTCAGCAAGTCCAACAGAATATTTATGAATATCGCCCGTAGCATCACCTGCCGTATAGTAACCACCGTAATAATTACCCGTTAGATTAGGCTCAATCGCTTTCATTTCTTCAGGCGTAATCGCATTTCGCTCTAGTTTCCCTTCAACTAAAACATCATTTACTCTTTTAGCGATTTCAAAATCTTCTTTGGTATGGTACATGTGCAAAATGCCACGTTTTTCCAAATCAAAGGAAATATTTTCTTTCTCAGCAATTTCAAAAAGACGTTGTCTAGCTAACAGAGCTAAACGAACTGTTTCGATTGTATTAACTTTATAATCTTTAATATGAGTCAAGAACTCAACCAACCAACGGTATTTGTGCACACTAAACGATGGGTTGAGCAATAATGGTGCATCTTTCTTACTCATCCACTTAATACCTTTCAGTACCGTAGATTTCTGGTTCCAAACTTCAGCATTACATGCTGATAATTGACCACCATTTGCAAAAGAAGTTTCCATTGCAGGGAACAAATGGCGATCAATAACGGTCACCTCATATCCCAATTTAATTAATTCATAAGCAGACGTTACACCTGTAATCCCCGCACCAACTATCACAACATGAGGCATAGCAAACTCCTAGAAATGCATAACATTTCTTAATGCATAGCCCCATCTGTCATGGTACCTGAGAGTTTCGGCAAATGATTACCAATTAATCATCGAGCCATCCCCTTCGGTGAGTGTTACACGTAGAAGACCTTAGTTTATGAATAAATTCCTACGTATAGCGCACTACTCTCCAGATTGTATTTCTATTATTACAGTCCTTCTGCCTGAGAGTTTCCGGGGTCGTTGCTCCTTCGGCGAGTTCTTTGCAGAACCTCTCTCCCGCAATAATATTTATATCCATATAAGCAATATATATGCCGTCTCAACATTCCAACACTAAAATCTTGTAATTGTTTGTAGGTCAAGACTTGCTCTATCTTATCAGTGAAACAATAAAAAAGCAGGTTAAATAACCTGCTTTTTCAAATTAAAATTTACATTGTAAAATTTGATCTGATAGTTGACCTTTCCAAATATCACGTAATGTCGGTAAATAGAATTTTTCACCAATCATAACTAGTTCTGCATCAATAAGCGCATGAATCTCATGCATCAAGATATAATCCAAAGCAATCAATGATAATTGCTGATGTTTTTGAGAAATTTGCTTACGTTTGATTTGTGCTTTTTTAACCAAGTCATTCGCAAAGTTCTTATCTTTATAAGCTGTAATTGCGCTCAAACGAAGCTCGATAATCCCCCAACCTTCTAATAGTTTTTTAAATGTTTCAAAGTCTTTTGACGTTGCTTCCCACGTCACATTCTCCAAGTTATTGTCCTCTGGTAAAACAGGTAACAATAAATCCGCAGTACTTGGGAAAATTTTCTTTAAATTCAACAGAAACTTAACAGGATTTTCTTTTGGAAGATCAGCAAACTGGATGTTAGTTTTAGTATCTGTTAAATAGATATTCAGCATAATGAAGCAACAATCAGATAAATCAAAAGCATATTGTACGCAGTTCACTTTATAAAAACTACTCATAAAAAAAATCCCTCTTTAAAAGAAGGATTCTTTGTTCGATGCTGAGGCTTACTTACTATTTGGAGAGACCATATTTTCAGGTTTGACTACCTCATCAAATTGCTCTGCTGTCACCAGTCCAAGTTCAACCGCAACTTGTTTTAATGTCTTATTTTCCTTATAAGCTGTTTTAGCAACTTTGGCCGAGTTTTCATAACCAATTACTGGATTCAGTGCTGTCACCAACATCAATGAGTTATGTAAAAAGTGATCAATTTTCTCTTTATTAGGCTCAATACCTACCGCACAGTGATTATTAAAGCTATTGCACGCGTCACCAAGCAACTGAATGGATTGTAATAAGTTATATGCAATGACAGGCATGAAAACATTAAGTTCAAAATTACCTGATGCACCTGCAACGTTAATCGTTGTGTCATTACCTAAGACTTGAGCAACAACCATTGTCATTGCTTCGCTCTGAGTAGGATTGACCTTACCAGGCATAATACTCGATCCAGGTTCATTCTCAGGAATACGAATTTCTCCAAAGCCACAACGAGGGCCACTCGCCAACCAACGAATATCGTTGGCAATTTTATTTAAACTCGCAGCCAATGTTTTCAACGCGCCTGAAGCAAAGACAGCTGCATCACGCCCCGCTAGTGCCTCAAATTTATTAGGCGCAGTGACAAATGGTAAACCCGTAAGCATTGCAAGTTGCTCTGCTGCTTTCACTGCATAATCAGGATGCGCATTTAACCCCGTACCCACAGCTGTACCACCCAAAGGCAACTCATATAAACCAGCCAATGCTTGATTTAAACGCTTCAATCCATGCTCTAGCTGAGATACGTAGCCGCTAAACTCTTGACCTAGGGTCAAAGGCGTCGCATCTTGTAAATGTGTGCGACCAATTTTAACAATGTCGTCAAACTCTTCAGATTTCCGCTGTAAAGTTTCTTTCAGTTTCTCAACAGCAGGAATGAGTAACTCATTGATTTGCAAACTAGCAGCAACATGGATTGCCGTTGGGAAGGAATCATTGGTTGATTGCGCCCGATTGACGTGATCATTAGGATGTACTGGTTTTTGAGCACCTAATGCTTGACCTAGTTTTTGATTCGCAATATTTGCAATCACTTCATTGCAATTCATATTGCTCTGCGTACCGGAACCTGTTTGCCACACGACCAATGGAAATTGTGAATCCCATTGCCCAGCGATCACTTCTTCAGCGGCACCCACAATATATTGACTCAAATCATCTGGAAGTTGTTTCAGCTCCGCATTAGTTATCGCAGCAGCTTTTTTTACCAAACCCATTGCGCGAATCATTGCGCGCGGTAAACGCTCTTGCCCTATTTTGAAGTTTTGTAAGCTGCGCTGAGTTTGAGCGCCCCACAAAGCTTCATTAGGGACTTCAACTTCACCCATTGTGTCATGTTCAATACGCATTTGCATAAACAACCTCTGCTCTATTTGGTTGAAAATATGTTGGGCTGAAGCAAATAGATGCTTTGGCTAATCAATATCCATTAAAAATTTATTGGAATATTTAACGGATAGTTATTATCCTAATTAAACCACGCATTAATGTAAATAAGAATCATTATCTTAATTACCTTTTAATGTATTCAAATAAAAACGCCACTCATCTTCAATCATCTGACTTAAAGGCCTTTTTGGTGACCAATTTAAAATGCGTTCGGCTTTTTCAATTTTTGCACCTAGTTGAGCCAGTTCCTGATGTTGATAAACTGCAGGTTGCACGCGTACTTCAGTTTGAGTTACTTTTGAAACTTCATCCAAAAGTACCTGTATTGAAGTCATTTGATCATGTGCAATATTGAAGTTTTCCAAACAACCTTGCTGTGTCGTAAACCAATTCAATGTTGCTAATACAGCATCACAAACATCGAGGACGTGTAAAAAACTCCGCTCAACGGTACTATCATCCGTCTCTGCTTGATTTTGTAATTCAATACAATCACGTTGCATGGCTGCAACTTGTAAAGCCAAAGGCACAATATTTTTAGGAAGTTGAGTAACATATTCACCCAATACGCCATGCTCAAATGCGCCGACGATATTGGACAAGCGAAGATTTACAATCTTCCACTCATGATCAACTCTATAGGTATCCGCGATAATATTTTCTACCATTTGTTGCGTACGAACATATGGATTTGGATAGTTATAATTAAATTCAGTTTCTTCAGTCAGTTCAGCATCAGATTTTCCATAAACGGCTAAACTAGACAGATTAATGAGTTGTCTAACTCCCATTCGCTGCATTGCACGAAGTAAACTCATAATACTGCTGACATTGTCATTGTAGTACTCAAGAGGTTTTAAGTTAGACTCTTCTAGTGATTTAAAACTCGCTGTGTGAATCACGGTATCAATTGAATATTGTTCAAAAACTTTATTTAAGGCAGGCGTATTTCTTACATCAAGCTTCGCAAATGGAATATACATTCCAGAAATATATTCTAGACGCTCCAAGGTCTGCAAAGTCGAATTGGCTAAGTTATCAACAATGACGATCTCTTGACCACGGGCCAATAGACTCAAAGCAATATGCGAACCGATAAAGCCTAAACCACCTGTCACCAAAATCATTGTATACTTACCTTCTTTTTAATATATCCATCATCGTTTTGTCTTCGCGACCATAGTGAATGTTCAATGAGTACACTACTGTTAATTACCTCAGCACCTACTTCGATTATGGCTTGGCATGCATTTGGTTTAGCACAAGCACTGCAAAATAAGCATGAGGAATTTCGTGTCTTCTTTTACCAAGACGGTGTTCATGTTGCGAATGATTTACAGTGGTATCCTGATGATCAACGCAACTTAAAACAAGAATGGCAAAAGCTTGGCATTCGACTCCCTGTCTGTGTCAGTGCTGCCCTTGCACGGGGTATCACTGATGCCAGCAATGCACAACGTCATTCACTTCAACACCACAACCTAGCTCAAAGTTTTGAGTTGGTTGGACTTGGAGAGCTTGCTGATGCTGTGCAAAGCTGTTCTCGTTTAATTCAATTTTAATTCAAGTTTTTTAATAGAGTGTTGCTTTAAAAAGGTAAATTGTGTGAAATCTGTACTCGTCATCCTAACGCAGCCCAATTTAACTAGTTTGCAGATCAATGAAAGTTTGTCTGCAACTATGGTTTTAGCAACCTTTGGTATTTCTGTCAAAGTATTATTGAAAGATGCTGCACTAAGTTTATTGGACAATAAATTAGAGTTCGATCAATTGAAATTCGCGTTTAAAATCGCTGCCAATATGGTCGAAAGTTTTGAGTTTTACGACCTGACGCCAATATTGGTTGAAACTAAAAATCAAGCGCTACCAATCGTAAAAAATACTGATCAGGAAATTGAATTTATCAACATTCAACCTGAATTTATTCAATCATTTGACCATGTTTTATATTGGTAAGGTCATTTATGCAAAAGCACACTCTTTTTCTTGTTCAAGCACCCCATGCTAATTTAGATAAAATTTGGAATGAGTTGCCTCTGATGGCTCAAGCCAATGATTCTATTGTTGTAATGGGTGAAGCATTACTTCACATTCCTGAGAATATCTTGGCTACTTTTTCTCATATCTACTGTTTAAGTAACGAACAAAACCTACTCAATGACTCAGTAAAAGATCGAATGAGCATCATCGAATATTCGCAATTTGCAGATTTAGTTTTACAATTCGAGCGTTCTATTTCTTTGAAATAGAGAAATATGAAGTTAATTTAAAATTTACTTAGGCTATTTTATGCGATTAGAATTGGATCAAGATGGTCATTTGGTGGATTACACCATTTGGAATCAAGAAGTTGCACAAGAACTCGCTAAATCTTTGGATTTGAAATTAACAGAATGGCACTTTGAGGTGCTTAATGCTGTTCGTCAATTTTATCAGCAGTATGGTCATTCGCCAGCAACTCGTCCGTTGATCAAGTTTTTAATGAAAACTGTGAGTCCTGAAATCAACAATGCCGTGCTGCAACAAAGATTCAATACAGGTTTAGTCGCTCGTCATTTAAGTCGACTTGCTGGTGTGCCTAAACCTGCAAATTGCTTATAAATATCATATTCAAGCAAATTTCTTTGCACAAGCAACACAAATAATGACTGCAACAGTTATCACAAACATTGCAACACTCACTTGCTCATGTAAAAGGACAGCTGCGATTGCAAGCCCAAAAATCGGTTGAAGCAGCTGCAATTGACCAACCGTTGCAATGCCGCCTTGTGCCAAGCCTTTGTACCAAAAAAAGAAACCAATCAGCATACTAAAAATCGATACATAAGCTAAACCCAATTTTGCCTGTAGCGGAATTAACTCGAAATTGGTGGGTAAATACAAATATGAGAGTAATAACATGATCGGAAGTGTTATTAACAAAGCCCAACAAATCACTTGCCAACCACCTAAATGCTTTGACAACTTCCCTCCTTCTGCATAACCAAAACCGCAAAGTAAAATCGCCACTAACATGAAAAAATCACCATAGTTAAATGACCAACTTTGCGTTTGAAACAACATAAAAGCAAAAACAAGAGAAGCACCGAAAATAGCAAATAACCAAAAGATTAAACTTGGTCTTTCGCCACTACGTATGACACCAAAGATAGCCGTAGCCAATGGCAACAAACCAATAAAAACGATGGTGTGCGCCGCACTCACATACTGTAAAGCAAGTGCGGTAAAGAGTGGAAATCCGACAACAACACCTATCGAAACATATAAGAGAGAAAGCCAGTCTTGCCTTTCGGGTAATTTTTGTCGAGACAGTATGAGGAGAAATAATGCTAAAACACCAGCTATAGCCGCCCTCGCAGCAGTTAAAAAAGTCGGGCTCATATCCATCACGGCAACTCGAGTAGCTGGCAAAGACCCAGCAAATATCACTACGCCAACAAGCCCATTCAACCAACCGTCACGCATCGCTTTCATATATATTCTCCAGACCTATATGGAGAATTTAAACTGTGATAAGGTAATTGCACCATACACAATACAGTACAATATTAAATAACTGTATTGGTATATAAACCAATACAGTTGAGATCATTGATGAAAAATACAAAAATAGATTTTGTGGTATCGCATATCAACGAACAAATTAAGACGCGGTCATTAACCACAGGTTCACGGCTTCCTTCCGTGCGTGCTTTAGCCAAAACTCTGAATCTATCTATCTCAACAATCGTCGAAGCATATGAAAGACTCGCTGCCAAAGGTATGATTGAATCCAAAACAGGTTCTGGTTTTTTTGTCTCGGCACCTTTAGCTCCTTTATCTATCTCAGAAATCCATCCTAAAATAATCGACAGAACGATTGATCCACTTTGGATTTCTAGACAATCTTTAGAAGCGCAACACAATGTTTTAAAGCCGGGCTGTGGTTGGCTACCAGACGACTGGATGCCACACGAAAATATACGCAAAGCCATCAGAACGGTTTCTAAGACTGATGCCAAAATCCTGACAGATTACTCAACACCGCTTGGTTTAAAGTCACTTCGAGAATTAATTTCCCGCAGAATCTTGAACAAAGGTATTGAAGCATTGCCTGACCAAATCTTACTGACGGATTCAGGTACACAAGCAATTGATTTAATTTGTCGTTATTTTCTTAAACCAAATGATTTGGTTTTAGTCGATGACCCTTGTTATTTCAATTTCCATGCTTTACTCAAAGTTCATCAAATTCAGATCATTGGCATCCCATATACTCAAACTGGGCCTGATTTAGACGCATTTGCAGAAGCAATCCAGAAGCACAATCCTCGGCTCTACATCACCAACTCAGGTATACACAACCCAACTGGTGCTGTATTAACACCAACAACTGCATATCAAGTTTTAAAATTGGTTGAGAACTCCAATCTCATTGTAATTGAAGATGATATTTTTGCTGATCTTGAATTAAATCCAGCCCCTCGTCTTGCCGCCTTGGATGGCTTTTCTCGTGTAATACAAATCGGTAGTTTTTCAAAAACATTATCTGGTTCTGTACGCACTGGCTATATCGCGAGCAAGTCAGAATGGATTAATGATTTGACCGATATCAAAATTGCGACAAGTTTTGGAGGTAATCATTTATCAGCAGAGATTTTGTATATTGCACTTACAGATGGAAGTTATCGTAAATATTTAGAGGAATTAAAAATACGGCTTGCAAAAGCGATGGATTTTACCATTAAAAATTTAGAAAAATTAGGGATTCAGCCTTGGATTAAACCACAAGCAGGCATCTTCTTATGGTGTAAATTAGATAAGCATTTAGACAGTTCTCGTATCGCACAAAAATGTCTTGAACAAGGTGTTATTTTAGCACCCGGAAATGCATTTAGTCAGAGTCAGCAATATCAAAATTTTATACGCTTCAATGTTGCACAATGCCAAAATTCAAAAGTTTTTGAAGTCCTATCTCATGCTATAAAACATGAAATAGAACAATATCGATTATGAATTAAGCTGTTTTTTGCTTTTGCTCAACGAAGGCAAAATATCCAGGACCAGCGGCTACGCGCACATCTTGGACATGAATCTGATCATTACATTCGGAGCAAACCACTTTAGGATTAATTTTTTTACCACAGCTTTTATGAGTAAATTCAAGCGGCTTCCCCATTCCTAGATCCATCCATTTATCCGCCCACTGCACCATCGCAAGGATAATTGGATATAAATCCAAACCTTTTTCAGTAAGTTGGTATTCAAAACGTTCTTGGCGCTGTACATAAGGAACTTTGACTAAAATTTCATGTTCGACTAAACGCTTCAAACGCTCAGAGAGAACATGCCGCGTCAATCCTAAGCTACGTTGAAAATCATCAAAACGGCGTACACCCATAAAAGCATTCCGCAGAATTAACATTGTCCAACGATCACCCAAAACTGAAAGTGTTCTCGCGACAGAACACGGCTGATCACCAATTTCTTCCCATTTCATTATTATCACCTGATTATTTTTAAAGTTTTAAAAAGACATCTTCCATGTCTTGAACCGTAATGTTTAGAATCTAAACAATATAAAATATACACTAAACCACCTTTGCTATCAGATGCAATATTGGTACTTGGCTAAAATTACCAAAAATGTATCGATTCGATAACTTGATGGAAATCAATCAGCTGATAATAAACAATCCAGATAATTCGCGACCTGCCTCTAGCATTTCATTTGCTGGAATTCGCACTAAACAGTTTGCCTGCATCAAATTACTGAGCATATGAGATTGCTGCTTCGTTAAACTTTTCAACTTTAACTGGCCGTGTTCAAAATAAGCATGCATTCTTAAAAATCGTTCACGCGCATCCGACTTAAGATCATGGGTTAAAACCCCATTAAACCATTGGATGTCTTGTCGTTGATTTTGCAACGCATCAAGTAAAACTTTGCCATAAACCTGCATTGAAACGTAAACCGCAGCAGGATTCCCCGGTAAACCTAATAAATAGCAGTGGTGTAGATTGTGCTTATATTCAGCAAAAAATAGTGGTTTCCCTGGCTTCTGCTTAACTTTCCAAAAAATTTGCTCGAACCCTGTTTCAAACGCACATGGCCGAACAAAGTCGTAATCACCGACAGAGACACCACCTGTGGTAATAATCACATCGAATTGCTGTTTTAAACGTTCAAAACACTGAGTCACCAATGAGGCTTCATCAGCAATATGTAAGATTTCAACCTCTAGTCCATAGTCTTTAAACCATGCTTTTAAAAGTGGACCATTGGCATCAAAGACTTTACCTGCTTTGAGATCATCTGGTGTTTCAGCGACTTCATCACCCGTGATCACCACAGCCACTTTAGGGATTTTAAATACATTGAGTTGTTGAACACCTGCCATGCTTAAAGCAGCTAATCCACCAATATTGATTTTCTGGTCAACTTCAGCAAGTGTTTGTCCAAGCTGAACTTCTTCACCAGTAAAACGAATATCTGCTTGTGGCTTAATGTGTTCAACTAGACGAATTTTTTGATCTGTTTCAATCGCAACAATTTCTTGACGGGCAACATGCGTCGTCCCATCAGGTACTTTACCACCAGTAAAAATACGAATTGCCTGTCCATCTAAAAGCCGATGTTCAGCATCACTCCCTGCTTTAATTTCGCCAATCACATGAAATACACTGTCTTGAAGCTGCTCAGCAGTCGTATGTAATGCATAACCATCTACAGCACTTTGTGAAAAACTTGGCAAATCAACAGGTGAGAAAACATCTTGAGCTAAGTAGCGATTGAGACATTCTCCTAAAGGTAATGTCTCTGTCATTAATGTTTGAGGTGTTGATCGCATCAACGTAAGTGCTTCATCAATACTTATGAGACCTTTCTCAGCACCACATCCCGACATTATTCATATCCTCCTGGATGCGGTAGATCACGACAAACATCAAAGATATGTACCAAAGCAGGTAAAATGGCAGCCATTGATTCACTTGCACCACCACGACTTCCTGGTAAGGTCACAATTAATGAACGATCAATAAATCCTGCAACTCCACGCGACATGGCAGCATAAGGGGTACGTTTTTGTCCAAATGCACGCGCTGCTTCCATCAAACCATCCAATTTACGTTCGAGTAATGGCTCTAATGTGTCCACAGTAATATCGCGCTTACCGATTCCTGTGCCACCAACAGTCATAACGCAAGCATAAGACTTTGTTAACTGTAAAACTAAATCTTTTAATTGGTCAGATTCATCAGGCAAAATCTGATAATGAATCGGATCAAAACCCGCTTCAGTCAAGGTTTCAACCACCGATTTTCCAGCTGTATCTGGTTTACGCCCCGCTGCGACCGTATCAGATAACACAATGACTGCCGCAGAAACAGGCTGACGTAGCGTTCGTTTAAAATGTGATTTTCCACCTTTTTTCTTGAGTAGTTTACATTGATCTAAACATAACTCATCAGGTTCACAATGTGGTTTTAGCATATCGTAAATGGTCAAACCAGCAAGACTCGCAGCGGTCAACGCTTCCATCTCAACGCCAGTCGGCCCAATCGTTTCAACAGTGGCTAAAATCAGCACATGATCATCTTGCAACGTATAATCAATATCCGCACGATAAATCGGTAATGGATGACAAAGCGGAATCAGCTCATCTGTTCTCTTCGCCGCCAAAATACCTGCAATACGTGCTGTTTTAAGTGCATCACCTTTTTCGGTATTTCCATCGCGAAGTAACTGAATACAATGTGGTGGTGCATATAAAATGGCTTGTGCTTCTGCAACACGATAACTTTCGGGTTTCATCCCTACATTTTTCATTTTTACTTCCTAAGACTTAATCGTGTGTATGTGCACAATGTTCATGGTGATGATGTGCATGTTTTGCACCTTTTTCTTCTTTAGCTAACGAAGAACTTGTTTGCTCAGTTGCATCTTTCCGAATACAGCAACCTTCAACATATTGGCTCGTTCCATCCATGAAAAATTCTTCTTTCCAAATCGGAACTTCATGCTTGACACGTTCAACGGCCTCTTCACAGGCTTGAAACGCTTCACGGCGATGTGCAGCATATGCAATTGCAATAATCGCTGTTTCACTTACGTCCAAATAGCCAATACGATGAATCACGCGAACATAAGAGACTTCTGAATATTTAGCTTTTACGTCTTGTTCGATTTCACGAATCATTTTTTCAGCAACAGGCGTATAAGAGGTATATTTCAATGCCTTAACTGCTTTACCTTCATGGTGATTGCGTACTGTGCCAATAAAAACATCGACACCACCACATTCAGGAAAATCTTGAATCGGATCAAAACTATCCAAGCTTAAAGCCTGATCTTGGACTCTGGCGAACTCACGCATTTTTCATCCTCCAGCTACGGGTGATAATAAAACAAGGGTACATGATGTCGGCAATGAAACTTGTCTTGTCACAATATCTTCACCAATTGCACATGCACATTTTTCCATAGCATGTGCTGCATCAGGATATAATCCAACGATATGTGTTAAAACATCTTGAACCTGTTGATCTGCTGCAAACTCAAATGCGAGTGCCTTTGGTAACAAGCGCTCAATCGCGCCAAAAGCTTCAATTTTGATTTCAATGGTTTGCATATTTTCCTTAGACCACCTTTTTTAACTAACCGCCCAGCATGTGCATACTGATTTTACGTACTTGTTGATTCTGTATTGCATGATAACCTTTTGCCTTATGCCAAATATAAGGCTTAATCTGCTGATCAAGTTGTTGAAACATTTTTTCTTTGATCGCTCGTTGTAGATAAGGTTTGATATTTAAACCTTGTTGAGCAAATAGACAGTTATACAATTCACCTTGAGCCGTTAATCGAATCCGATCGCAGTCACCACAAAATGAATGGGTAATCGTTGAGATAATACCTATCGTATATTGATCATCTAAACAGTATTGACGCGCTGGCTCATGCTGTTGTTGCAAAACATGAATGTCATAATGAGGTTGTAACTGCGCCAAAATATCGGCTTCACTCACCACAGCTTGATCAGTCCAATGCTGATCGCCATCTAAAGGCATAAATTCAATAAAACGCAGTGGTATGTTCTGTTGTTTCGCCCAATTGACCATCGGCAAAATCTGATCTTCATTTTGTCCTTTGATGAGCACACAATTAATTTTAAATGGCAGCCCCACACTTTGCGCCGCTTGAATACCACTCAACACGGGTGCTAAATCTTTTTTAGTAAGTTGTTTGAATTGATCAGCATCCAGACTATCCAAACTAATGTTTAAATCATCCAAACCTGCTTGTTTCAATTGTTCTGCGTATTTCGCCAGATAATGACCATTGGTCGTGATCGAGATTCGCTTTAAGCCAATTGCTCTTAGGCTTTGTAAATCACGAATAAAATGAACTACACCTTTACGCATCAAAGGTTCACCACCTGTAATACGGATATTTTCAATGCCTTGCTTAACCATATATTGGCAAAAGACCAACAGAGCCTCGAAACTCAATAAATCTTGTTTTTTCATCCATTCTGGATGCTCAGGCATACAATAAACGCATTTGAAATTGCATCGATCAGTTACAGAAATCCGTAACTTACGCTTAATACGACCATACTGATCTTGCAAGATCGGTAACATCGTTTCAGGGCTCTCATGCTTCATCATATGCACTCATTTTGGGAACACTTTTCTTCGTCTAAGCACAAGTAGCGTGCATTCTTGTTCTTTGCCCAAACGTAGAAGTTTTAATATAGCAATAATTATTCCAGTATTAAAAGCCAGTTAAGTGCTCAGTAGTTTATTCGTTCAAATAGACAACTCTTTCAATCTACTCATGAAAATACACTATGTCTTGCGTATTTTTGTTGTATTGACATCGCACCACTTTAGACCACAGAAATGAAATTTAGGCATGATGTGGTGCAAAATAGTCAACTCACTTAAGCATCTAACCGTTCTAATCGAACAGGTACATACTTATGATATGGCGTCTTCGACAATGGATCACAATGTTCTGTCGAGGTTAACCGATTCAGTTGTGGCCCAATTGGTTCACCATCACGGTAACGAATTCCATAACCATGAGGCAATGACACCACACCTTGACGCATTCCTTCATCTAACTCAACGACGACTTGAATATTTCCATGTTCAGATACGCATTGCAATGCGTGACCCGTTTCCACACCGAAATCAGCAGCATCTTGAGGATTCATTCTCAAACGTCCTTCCGCATCCACTTTGCGCCAAGCAGGATCACGATAAATTTGATTGGCATTATAACTACGGCGTTCGCCTGCCAATAAAATAAATGGGAAACTATCACTCAATTTTGCAGCTTGCTGTTTTAACTGAGCCAGCTCAATCAACATCTCAGGAATAGCCAAACGGATTTTTTTATCTTTGTACGCAATCAAGTTCCAAACGTCATCGTATTCATGTTGAGATAACACAATCCCTGAACGTTGTTTCAAAATTGCTTGAAATAGTTTCACACCTAGATTCAAACGATTACCTAGATATCCTGCTTGTTTCACAGCCTTATAGTGCTGAGCAGCGTATTGCATACATAAGGGTAATAACAAAGCAGTTGATGCAGCATCGTCAGGCAATGTTTTACCTAAGGTTCGATAAACAATTGAAGCGGCAAAAGGAATCTGTTTCTTATTTTTTGCAAAGCTTGCCGCCAATGCAGTGAAATAAGCAAGGAAAGCTGTTTTTTCCGAATCTTTTTCAGCAATTTTGCTTAAAATTGGAAGTTGTTTAGGAATGATCTTCATTGCCTCCAATAAGCGCGTATAAATCTCTGCTTCAGGTAAGGTATTTCCTTGTGGTTTGAATAAAGGATGACGTAAATGGAAACCATTTTTAGGAAATTCTAAGTTAAATCCCGTGAACTCCCATTTCTCAAACTGGCTATGCGCAGGCAAAATATAATGCGCTAAACGTGCTGTTTCAGTCATTGCAACATCCACAACCACCAACAAATCTAAAGACTGAAACGCCTGCTCATATGCTGCCGTATCCGCATAAGTAAGTAATGGGTTGCAACTATCGACAAACACCGCACGAACACGCTGATCACCCGCTTTTAAAATTTCATCTGGCAAAATGTTCGGTGGAAAAAATCCAGAGATTGGGAACATTTTATGATAAACCGTACGGCGATATTTAGGATTTCGCTCATCGGTATTGGTGAGAATTGGGACAAACATCGTGTGTAAATTATTAGTGCCTTGTTTGCCAAAATTCCCAGTCAATAAATACAAAAGCTTTTCTAAGTAACCATTCAAAGTGGTATTTAAAGTGTGTTGAATCCCTAAATCAATCCGCACACAGCCACTTTTGGCTTTGGCAAAATCACGCACGATTTGATAAATCAGTTCTACGGAAACATCTGCTTTTTGAATATATTGTTCGACTGGAACTGCAAGAAAAGCTTTCTTTACTTCTTCAAAGCCAAGCGTATGTTGTTGAATAAATGCTTGATCATATAACTCTTCACGCAACATGATCGCAATCATGGCAGACATTAAATAAGAATCTGTTCCAGGCTTTAATTGAACGTGAATATCTGCCTGTTTTGCAGTTTCGGTGACACGCGGATCAAACACCACCATGGTACGATTTGGATCTTTCTTAATATGTTTTAGCGTATCTCGTGCATTAGGAATGCCATGTGCTTGAAACGGATTTGTCCCAATAAAGAGCACATAATCTGCATACTCGACATCTTCAGTGGTATGACATGCCTGACTACCAAACAAACGACCATTGACCCAAAAATCACCTGTTTTCTCTTGCGCCAAAGAGTTATACGCATAAAAACTTTTCATGGCATATAGCAATTGACGACCATAAGCAGCACCCAAATGATTGCCCTGACCACCGCCACCCACCGATGCAAATGCAGTTCCACCATAGGTATTTCGTATATGGACAAGCTGATCAGCAATTTCTTGAATCGCTTGTTCCCATGTAACCTCTGTGAATGAACCATCTGCCTGTCGTTTTAATGGTGAGGTTAAGCGATCAGCATGTTGTTGATAATGCTGTAATCTCGCGGCTTTCTGACAAATATAACCTTGGGAAAAATGATGTTGCTCATCCCCCTTAATTTTTTTGAATTGATTATTTTCAATTTCGACACTTAAACCACAATTTCGTGAACATAGAATGCATGCTGTCACATCTTGTCTTACGGCTGAGTTTGACATTTTTATTTCCCCAATTTTTTATTGAAATTGTCCCATTAAACAGATCTGACCTTCAGAACCAACAACTCGAACAAAACATTGATCTTGCTCCGTACTGATCTCAACTTGATTATGCCTAGACGGCAATTTCACAGGTTTTAAAAATCGGATATCGATTTGTTTTGTAGACTCAGGCAGAAACTCAAAACTACGAGCAAACACGCCAAAACCATGCAAAACTTTCTGACCAAAACTCGATAGTTTTGCAAGTGGTCCAACCCAGTGTATTGGATTGAAATCACCCGTTAATAGCGCAAATTTAAAGCCATCATCAGCTGTTGCTGACCATTGCCCTAAAGTTTGCCAATTTTTTTGATCTACCTTTTCAGTACGTTTCATCTTTTTGAAATTTGGCGAAATAAATGCCATATGCAATACGGCTTCAATCAACTCTGGTTCGATGACTGTCCCTGTTTTGATCTGCACCGAAACTCTAGCGAGACCATTGCGTTCGTCAACCTGTGAAATTTTGGCTTGAACCATGAGCTTTTCATTTCGAGGAAGCTCACCATGTATCGTCAAACTTACCCCTTGATTGATCACTTGGCTCAATGGATAACTGGTTTGCGATAATAATCGTGTCGCAAACGATAATCCCCATTGTGAAACCATATGCGCGGGGATTGAGTTGTTATATTTATTAGGTGATGCACCACTCCATTGAATATAGTGCTCAATCAATTTAGTACTTGGTGGATCAATAATTTCCGTAATCGGAGCTAAAGCTTGCCAATTCACTGTGGCTACTTTCTTTTTAGCAATACTTCGCAACCCGATCTTACCCAATCCTACTAGCGTTGCTTGATGTTCAAACAGAAATTGCAGAGGTATCTGCTGATAACGTAAGGCGACCATTTGGCGCTCCTGTTGATTTTATTTTTCTAGCATTCTTATTTTGATCAATCTTAATATAGACATGAACAGAAAATAAGAAGCACAATGTTAAACATATTAGTTCCAAAATAGAACTTATAAATTTAAAGGTCAATAGCTCTTATCAGAAATTCATGAAAACAATGTATCAATCAAAAATGCACTTCATACAAAATAAGCGCTTTTAAAACGTGAAAAATCACTATTCTTGGTTTAATCTCAAGGATATTGAAAAAAGGCTTTGAAAGAACAAAACTCCTTCAAGCTTACATCACTATTGGTTAAATAAATTTCAAGAGAAAATGAATGGATTCAAAGCAAATTCAAGACCTTATTAATCAGCATCCTATCGTCAAAGATTTGATTGAACTCAAAGAAACTGTTTGGTTTAATCCTGGATTCACGACACTGGCTGAAGGCTTACCATTTGTTGGTCTAGCTCAAAAAGATATAGATGATGCACGTGATCGTTTAGCACGCTTTGCACCCTACTTAATGGCTGTATTCCCAGAAACGAGTGCGACGAGTGGCATTATCGAATCAGAACTGACTGCTATTCCAAATATGCAAAAATATCTACAACAACATTTTAATCAAAACATTCAAGGTACATTATGGCTAAAAAAAGATAGCCATTTACCCATCTCAGGATCAATCAAAGCACGTGGTGGCATTTATGAAGTGCTTTATCACGCAGAACAGCTTGCACTAAAAGCAAATCTACTCAATCTGAATGATGATTATTCAAAACTGAATAGTGATGAGTTTAGAACCTTCTTTAGTCAATACAGCATCGCTGTTGGTTCTACTGGTAATCTTGGGCTGTCCATCGGAATTATGAGTGCAAAATTAGGCTTCGATGTCACCGTTCATATGTCTGCTGATGCACGCCAATGGAAAAAAGACAAATTACGCTCACATGGTGTCACTGTTGTGGAATACCAGCAGGACTATGGCATAGCTGTACAAGAAGGTCGAAAAGCGGCGTTAAAAAATCCAAATTGCTTTTTTATCGATGATGAAAATTCAAAAACATTGTTTTTAGGTTATGCCGTTGCTGGTGAGCGTTTAAAACAACAATTGACTCAACAAGGAGTCATTGTTGATCAAGCACACCCTCTATTTGTTTACTTACCTTGTGGCGTTGGTGGTGGACCTGGTGGCGTTGCTTTTGGTTTGAAAATGGCTTTTGGAGATAACGTTCATTGTATTTTTGCAGAACCCACTCATTCACCCTGCATGTTACTCGGCGTAGCAACAGGTCTACATGATGAAATTTCAGTTCAAGATATAGGTATTGACAACTTCACAGCTGCCGATGGTTTAGCTGTAGGTCGTGCATCAGGTTTTGTTGGACGAGCAATGCAACGGTTACTGGATAGTTTTTATACATTGGATGACCAAACCATGTATAACCTGCTAGGGATGCTCAATCAATCTGAAAGTTTAAAGCTGGAACCCTCAGCTTTGGCTGGAATGCTAGGCCCAGTTTTGGTGCATTCACATTCAGACTATATCGATTTACATCAATTTACTGAGCAACAACTTCAGAATGCAAATCATATTGTTTGGGGTACTGGCGGTGGTATGGTACCAGTAGAGGAAATGCAAAACTACCTCAGCAAAGCTTCTGCATGATCTCAATTAAGGGCTGAATATCTGTTTAAATGCTTTCATTTGACGATATTGTTGCAACTCATCCAAAGAGTTAATACTGTGGCAAAACAAGCTTTGTTTTTGGAATGCCACAGTTTGCGTATGCAACAGCTTAAAACAATCACGCAAACTGAGTTTACTCTCTGCAATTTGTTGTTCTAAAACAGCAAGACTTTCCCTTTTTAACAGACAAAATGGATAAAGTGCATCACCATTCATAGAAATGTAAACTGCCGCTGCTTGCGGGTTTTTCTCTAACATCCGATGCAATTTAGTCAAAACTTGATTCGGAATATAAGTGACATCACATGGTATAAACAGCGCGTGATCCGCTTGTACATGTGACCAAGCACTTTTCATTCCCATTAACGGGCCAAAGAAACCATTTTGATCATCAGAAAAACACTGAATATCAGGTTCTATGCTTTTATAAATCGAATTGTCTCTATGACTATTTACCCAAATATGTTGGACTTCTGGTTTGAATCTTTGACATATTTTGGAGAGCTGAATCTGATCATCAAACTGTTGCAACAGCTTGTTCATCCCATTCATACGACGTGCTTGCCCTCCTGCCAAGATCACTAGATCAGTAGCAGGAAAATCGGTATTCATGCCTCAGCCTCAACTTGACAGGTTTTAATCAAACCGCGAATTTCTGGTAAACATGAACCACAATTTCCACCTGCTTTTAGACATGCAGTCACTTGTTTCTCATGTGTCATATTTTGCGTTTTAATTGCTTCAATAATTTTGTTTTTTCCAACTTTGAAACAACTACACACCAATGGACCATCATTATTAGTTGCGGACATTGGCATACCTGCGAGTAAAGCTTTACGATGTAAAGCACTCAAACGTTCACGTTTAAATAAACTAGCGACCCAATCGCGATCAGGCAACATATCGGATGGTGCAATATAGAGGCTTGCGATCAAAATACCATCTTTCAGAATAACACTGTGACTCATCTGAGCAGAAATATCCTCAATACTCAACCATTCATAGGTTTCATCAATAAAAGGTAAAAAACTTTTCAGGTTTTTCTGCGTTTCATCAAAGTGATGACGATCAGCAATTTCATAACGTAAAGCTTTAGCAATTTTTACTTTAGCCCACCAAGCACAGCTATTCAGTGAAGCTTTAATATGATGCTCAAAACCATCACGAACATAGAGTACACCTTGCCAAGTCGTATGGAACGGTTGAATCGCAACAGGTGTGTGTTTGAATTCAGGTTCACCCGAAATGGCATCGACCACTGGATTGACCACTTTACCAACTCTAGCATCAGAAGCGACTTGCTCAGTCCAATGAATCGGTGCAAAAATTTGACCACGACGCACACCTTGCGCCAACGTCACCCGTAGCACGCAACTGCCCCATTCTGAACGCACTTCGACGAGCGCTTTGTCACGTATACCAAATTTCAAAGCATCATTTGGATGGATTTCACAAAATGGTTCTGCACGATGTGTGGTTAAGTTTGCTGATAATCCTGTACGGGTCATGGTATGCCACTGATCACGAATACGACCTGTATTGAGAATAAGCGGATAATCTTCCGAAATCGAATGAACAGGATCAATCGCAACTGTTGGAATCAATTTCGCCTTGCTATTTTTATGACTAAAACGACCTTGATCAAAAAGTTGCTCAACAGCAATACTTTGTCCTTTTTCCCATACAGGCCACTGTGTCGGTTGCAATTGGTCGTAGGCTTCAACTGATAATTCAGTTAGACCTTTTAAATTAAAATAGCGAAAATTTTCAACTTGATCACGTTGATCAAGGCTTGCATTTTGAAACGCCGACAAAGCTGCATGTTCATTAAAAATCTCACAAGCATTATTGAAGTCAAAGCCTGTAAATCCCAGTTTTTTCGCAACCGAAGAAACTGCCCACCAATCCGCTTTGGCTTGTTTTGGTGAATCTAAAAAGGCACGTTGACGTGAAATACGGCGCTCAGAATTGGTCACCGTGCCATCTTTCTCACCCCAACCGAGTGCGGGTAACAATACGTCGGCATACGCTGTGGTATCAGTTTCAGCGCAAATATCTGAAACAATCACAAACTCGCATTGCTCTAAAGCACGTTTCACTTGATCCGCATCAGGTAAACTCACCACAGGATTGGTTGCTATAATCCAAATGGCTTTAATTTTGCCACTTTCAACTGCTTTGAATAAATCGACTGCTTTCAATCCTGCATGTGTTGCAATGGTTGGACTTTGCCAAAATTCTTGCACAAGGTTTTGATGCGATGGGTTTTCCAAATCCATATGTGCAGCAAGCATATTGGCTAAGCCACCAACTTCACGCCCGCCCATGGCATTCGGTTGACCTGTCATTGAGAATGGTGCTGCGCCCAACTTACCGATTTTTCCCGTCAGTAAATGGCAATTAATAATGCTATTGGCCTTATTGACCCCTTGAGAAGATTGATTCACGCCCATCGAAAACAGCGTGACTACTTTTTCTGTTTCAGCAAATTTCTCAAAAAACAGTTGTAATTTTTCAGCTGAAATCCCTGTACGTTTTACAATACTGTCGAAATCTTGTTCGGTTGCGCTTGCGTCTAATAGTGCTTCTAAACCTTCTGTATAGGATTCAACAAAATGATGATCAACATGATCGTTCTGATACAAGTGCTGCAACAAACCATTAAATAAAACAACATCTTGCCCAGGTAAAATTGGCAAATGTAAATCAGCTTGCTCGCAAGTACTGGTAAAACGTGGGTCGACAACCACAATAAATAAATCTGGATTTTTATTTTTAGCCTGCATGATGCGTTGGTACAACACAGGGTGACACCATGCTGTATTAGAGCCAACTAAAACCACCATGTCGGCATATTCAAAATCTTCATAGCTGGCTGGAACGATATCTTCACCAAAAGCACGCTTATGCGCTGCAACTGCAGAAGACATACATAAGCGTGAATTGGTATCAATATTGGCAGTGCCTAAATATCCTTTAACAAACTTATTTACCACATAATAATCTTCAGTGAGCAACTGCCCAGAGACATAGAAAGCAACGCTATCACGACCATATTGATCAATACATGCCTGAAATTGTGTCGCAATTTTTTCCACCGCAGCATCCCAAGTGGTTGCTTCACGGTGATTTTTACGTCCAAACATTGGACTCAATACACGTGTTTCTAAACCTAAAGTATCGGCTAAACGACTGCCTTTAATGCAAAGTCGACCAAAATTAGATGGATGTTCGGCATCACCAGACACTTGAACCGTTGTGCCATGTGCTTTATGTTGCACCTCAACATTGACACCACATCCCACGCCACAATAGGGACAAGTCGTTTTTGTAATGATTTTTTCTACATGATCGGAGCGACTGTGTTCTAAATTTTGAATACTGTTCATGACTGCCCCTCTACCTATTTTCATCTCTGACTGCGTTTCGTATTCGATCTCAGCTTAGGGGATGACTCCCCTAAACCAAAGATGACTAACCTGCTTTTTTCATTGCAAAATCTTTACCAAACAACAATTTATTTCTAAAACCTGAAATCGGTGTTTGATCGGCAATCAGATCGGCATACCACATACCATCTTCTGTATCACCAAACAGCACCGCACCGATCACATGATCTTTCTGAATGATAATTCGTTTGTAAATTTGACGTTTTTCATCGTTCAAAATGATGTCTTCATAATCTTCTTTCGGCTCAAAATTTCCTGCCGAGAACACATCCACACCACTGACTTTTAACTGTGTCGGTACGGTTGGAGACTTGAACGTCAAGCTGCCATGCTCTGCAAGATGTGTTGCGCAGATAAATGCTTGTCCCCACAACGGTTCAACCAAACCAAAAGTTTGATTACGGTGTTCAATACACTCACCTACCGCGTAGATACTTGGGTCAAAAGTTTGCATGGTGTCATTAACTAAAATACCACGGTTACAGCGTAAGCCTGCACTTTGTGCTAATGCGATATTTGGACGAATACCTACCGCAAACACCACTAAATCTGCGTCTAGTACCGTACCGTCTTTCAAACGCACTTGGCTGACATGACCATCTTTACCGATCAAAGCTTCAGTATTCGCTTCAGTCATGATTTTAATGCCTTTTTGTTCAATGCTATGACGTAACATGCCACTAGCACGGCTATCAAGCTGACGTTCCATAATGCGATCCATCAGATGTAGTACTGTCACGTTCATACCACGTTGTACTAGACCATACGCAGCTTCAAGGCCGAGTAAACCTCCACCAATCACCACTGCATTTTTCTTGCTTTGGCTATACTCGATCATGGTATTGACATCATAGATATCACGGAAGCTAATCACACCTTTTAAATCCACGCCTTGGACTGGAGGAATAAATGGTGAAGAACCTGTTGCAATGATCAAGCGATCATAATCAACGTTTTCACCTTTTTCTGTATGTACAATCTTACGGGTACGGTCAATTTTCACCGCTGGATCATCCGCAATAAATTTAATCCCTTTATCGCTATACCATGCATGTGGATGCAACATAATGTCATCAATGGTTTTTTCGCCTGAAAGCACTGGTGACAACATGATACGGTTGTAATTGCCCCATGGTTCCTCACCAATCACGGTCACGTCATAACGATCAGGTGCCATATCTAACAAGTCTTCAAGACAACGCATACCTGCTAAACCATTGCCAATCAACACCAGTTTTAATTTATCTTGTGATGTTCCATTATTGGTGATGTAAGTCTTTTGTGGTGTCGGGTTGACCCATACACGACCATTTTCAATTTTGGTCGGAAACACTAAAAGTTTTTGATCTTTATCTTCCAAACAACGCCCAGTTGCTAGACTGAAATGCTGTTTATAAATCGGTGACGCAATCACGCGCTCACCCTGTAGATCACCAATAATACCGCGAGCCATAACATTCGCTTGGCTGAATGGATCTTTATTACTCAATGCGTAGATACGGTTTTCATTTCCAACACGGAATAGAGCAACGGATTGCCCTTCAATCAAAGCACCTACACCTGTATTCGGTGTAATGTCGCTCAAATGGCATACATCTACCCATTGATCATTTGGAAGCATATTCATATCTTTTAAATTGGTCATTTTGATTCTCCTTATGCTTCAACCATTGGGATACGATCAACTGAACGTTCAGCTTCATTTAATGGACGAATTTGATCACGTACTTCTGTAAATTGAATGTATGGATCGGCTTGTTGTTCTGCACTTGCATTGATATAAGTTTGGAAACGTTTACGGATCTCAGGATTTTCAACGGCAGTACGCCATTCATCTTGATATGTGCCAATCACGTGAGACATACGATTTTCAAGTTCTTCAGCAAGTCCTAGAGAATCTTCAACAATCACCGCTTTTAGATAATCTAAGCCACCTTCCATATTGTCACGCCATACACTGGTACGTTGTAAACGATCCGCGGTTTGAATGTAGAACATAAAGAAACGGTCGATATAGCGAATCAAAGTTTGAGTATCCAAGTCAGAAGCCAAAAGCTCTGCATGACGCGGTTTCATACCACCATTACCGCAGACATATAAATTCCAACCTTTTTCAGTTGCAATCACACCAACATCTTTACCTTGTGCTTCAGCACACTCACGAGTACAGCCTGACACCGCCATTTTCAATTTATGAGGTGAACGTAAGCCCTTATAACGATTTTCTAATTCAATCGCTAAACCGACAGAATCATCCACACCATAACGACACCACGTACTACCGACACATGATTTCACCGTACGTAATGATTTACCGTAAGCATGACCAGACTCAAAGCCAGCGGCATTTAACTCTTCCCAAATAAATGGTAATTCATGTAGTTGCGCACCGAATAAATCGACACGTTGACCACCTGTAATTTTGGTGTATAAGTTATATTTTTTGGCAATTTGCCCAACAGCAATCAAGCCATCTGGTGTGACTTCACCACCCGCCATACGCGGAACAACTGAATAAGAACCATCTTTTTGAATGTTCCCCAAGTAGTAGTCGTTACTGTCTTGTAGACCCGCGTGGCTTGGTTCTAATACAAAGTCATTCCAGCATGATGCTAAAATATTGGCAGTCATTGGCTTACAAATATCACAACCTAGACCATGACCATGTTGTTGAATCAAATCATCAAATGTTTTGATTTCATTGACACGCACCAAGTGATAGATCTCTTGGCGTGAGTATGGGAAATGCTCACACACATGGTTATTGACCGTTACGCCTTGACGTTGTAACTCAGATTTTAAAACTTGTGTCACCAACGGCGCACAACCACCACATGCTGTTGCAGCTTTAGTACATTTCTTTAAAGCACCGAGTGACGTTGAACCATCACAAATCGCTTGGCAAATATCCGCTTTAGATACGTTATTACATGAGCAAATCGTTGCACTGTCTGGAAGTAAATCAACGCCACTACCGCCTGCTTTCGCACCAGAATCAGCAAAGCCTGGCATGATCAAACTTTCAGGTGTTTCAGGCAGTGCCAAACCATTCAACATCATTTGCAAAAGGTCGTTATATTCTTTCGCATCACCAACCAGTACAGCACCTAACAGTTTCGTCTTATCAGCATCAACAACAATTTTCTTATAAACCAATGCATCTTCATCAGCAAAGAAATAGCTTAGTGAGTTTGGTGTCATACCGTGCGCATCACCAACCGAAGCTACATCTACGCCCATTAACTTCAATTTAGTGCTCATATCGGCACCCGCGAAGCTATGTGTTTCTTCGGCAAGGATATGTTTTGCTGCGATACGGGCCATGTCATAACCCGGCGCAACTAAACCATAAATTTTATTATCCCAAAGCGCACATTCACCAATGGCATACACGTTGTCATTCGACGTTTGGCAATAATCATTGATTTTAATACCACCGCGCTCACCAATCGCTAAGCCGCTAGAACGTGCCAACTCATCACGTGGACGAATACCTGCTGAGAATAAAATCACATCAGTTTCAAGTTCACTGCCATCAGCAAACTTCATCACATGCGTTGCTTCACTACCTGCCTCAATCGATGAAGTCGCTTTTTGAGTGTGAACTTTAACACCTAGATTTTCGATTTTTCGGCGTAAAACTTTACCACCTAGATCATCGATTTGGACAGCCATTAAACGCGGTGCAAACTCAACCACATGTGTTTCTAAGTTTAAATCACGTAATGCTTTTGCTGCTTCTAGACCGAGCAAACCACCACCGATTACCACACCTGTTTTAGCATTCAAACTCGCTTCGCGAATTGCGTCTAAATCTTCAATGGTACGATATACAAAACAGTTTTCGCGATCATTACCATCAATTGGAGGAACGAAAGCATAAGAGCCTGTTGCTAAAACCAACTTATCGTAACTGATCACATCACCCATGCTGGTAGTGATCGTTTGATCTGCTGTATCAATGGCAATCGCTTTTGTATTTAGTCTTAAATCAATGCCATGTGCATCCGCGAAATCGAAACGAGCAAGTGACAAATCTTTTGCTGATTTACCAGAGAAGTATTCAGTTAAATGTACACGATCGTATGCGATACGTGGTTCTTCAGCGAGAATTGTGATTTCTAATTCATCATCAGCTTTTTCTAAGATAGCTTCGATGAATTTATGCCCCACCATACCGTGACCAATCATCACTAATTTCATTGTGTTTCTCCTAAAATCTAATCTGGGTTAAGCTGCGCTGTTTTGTTCTGTGCCGCGTTCTAACACTGCTTGTTCGAATAAGCGTTGTTCTTTTTCTTTATGCTCTACCGAAAATCGGATCAGCATGACAGAACTCGCTGCGACCACCACCAAGCCACCTAAAACCATTAAACAAGTTTGAATATCGAGCATTCCTTTCAATAAGAAACCTGCTGCAACAGCACCGACGTTTCCACCTGCACCGATGATGCCTGCTACACCACCAAGTGCTTCACGATCAATAAAAGGAACCAATGCATAGGTTGCACCACATGCCATATGAGTAAACAGTGCAAATACGGTCATGCTCAAGATTGCAAGTGCTGCGCTATTCATATGAGAGAACAGCATGAGGAATAAGCCTTCGCCTAAAATGAGAAGGAATAGAACTTTAGTACGTCCATCCAAACCTTTTTTAAGTGCGACTCTATCTGAAAGGATACCGCCAAGCGCGCGAGCAAATAGTGCAAGTAAACCAAAGATACCCGCCGCTAGACCTGCTTCTTTTAAACCAAAACTGAAATGATCTACGTAGTACATCGCAATAATGTTATGAATAAAGATTTCTATGCCGAAGCATGCTGCATAAGAGAAGAAAAGAATCCATACACGATAGTTACGTGCTGCATGCATCAAGATTGCAAGACCGCCTTTTTTGTCGCTACCCACCACAACACCTTGGACACGAAGCTCTTTGTAATCACCTTGAGGGCAGTCTTGAGTAAATTTCCAGTAAAGTACACCGACAATCAGCATCATCACCCCTGGTACAAGCAGTGCAATTCTCCAACCCATCGCTTGCTCAACACCAAACATCACCAAAGCAGAAAGCAATAGCGGCATAATCGCTTGTGTCGCACCACCACCCGCATTACCCCAACCTGCTGATGCGGCATTTGCAGTGCCCACAACATTTGGGGCAAACATGACACTGGTATGATATTGAGTAATTACGAAGCTCGCGCCAATTGCGCCGATGAGTAAACGGAAGAATAAGAACGACTCGTAGCTATTCGCTGCTGCAACACCAAAGACAGGAATACTGCCAATCAGTAATAAAGCGGTATACGTTTTACGTGGGCCATATTTGTCACACAGCGGTCCAACAATCAAACGAACAAGAATCGTGATCGCAACTGCTGCAATATTGATATTCGCGATTTGATCTTTGGTTAAATGAAATTCACCGGCAATGACTGGCATCAACGGCGCGCAAGCAAACCAAGCAAAGAAACAAACAAAGAATGCAAGCCAACTGAGGTGAAACGCTCGCATCGCTGGTGCGGAAAAGCTAAAGAGCTTAATTGATGTGGCTTTTTTCGCCGATAAATCTAAAGACATTGCCATCTCCCATACTGAACGTATACTGCTTTGTCGACACATCAAGCTGTGTTAACAAACCGATCAGATCGGACATCGTTGGCCGTCTTACAATTTTAAAAAGTCGTCTTTGACTGAGATTAAATAAGCAAGTGCTATGCCAACTCACAATTAATTTTTAATTAAAACATTAAGAAATTGTTTTTATTATATTTTTTTAAAATATCATCGTCTCTACAAATGCTAAAACATGCTTTAACATCATGTACTATGAATAATGACCTGTTTTATTGCATCCTCATCTATGCTTCAAAAAAACTCTTTTTTTGCACCATAAAGATACACAATCCATCTTTTAAGGATTCCAACATCGATTTTCATTTCATCATTACAAAAGCAGCGATACAATAAAGCGCATAAACAACAAGTCTATAAAGTAATTGCACCGAATAAGAATTTCTTTATGGCACTAATATTGCTTCAAAAACAATGCTTACGGCACATTCATGTGCTCATATCTATAGATTGACCTTTATACTTATGCCGAAACTCAAAATCGCACTCATTGACGATGATCAGGCTCGAGCGGAATACATTAAGAACAGTTTAATACAACATGACTTTGATGTAGTTGCTTGCTTTACACTCGATCACCTGAATATTTTTAAATTAGAACATCTTCAAGCAGACGTGATTCTGCTTGATATGGATCATCCACATCGTGATGTCATTGAAAGCTGTGTAAGTAACTTTGACTTACCTACCGTCCTTTTCACCAAAAACACAGATAAAGATACCATCAAACAAGCTGTCAATGCGGGGATCACAGCCTATATCGTTGATGGTATCGACCCAAGTCGTTTGCATACCATTTTAGATATTTCTATTGAACAATTTAAAAAGCACAAGAAACTCGAATGTGATCTCAGAGATGCAAAAACTAAACTTGCAGATCGTAAAGATGTAGAAAAAGCCAAAGTTCTACTCATGCAATTGCATGGATTGACTGAAGACACTGCATTCCAGTTACTACGCAAAAATGCAATGAGTCATCGTATGACGATTGGTGAAATGGCACGTCGTCTGCTTGATGCCCAAGAATTGTTAAATAATCAAATAAAGGATGAATAGATGAGCCATTCAGTTGAATTAGGAAACTTAGAAAAAACCGAATTGCAACTTGGTTATATTCCTTTGCTTGATTGTGCCGCGTTATTGTGGGCAAAACATCGAGGCTTTTTCCAAGAAGTTGGGCTAGAGGTCACATTAGTCAAAGAAGCATCATGGGCAAGTCTCCGTGACCGTCTTGCATTCGGCTTATTAGATGCCGCACATTGTTTATCCGCAATGTTACCTGCTGCTGCAATCGGTGCAGATCAAATTGGTATCCCTTTACAAACACCTTTGGTTTTAAGTGAAAATCGTGCATTTATTAGCTTAAGTCAAAAACTATGTTTTGAACTCAACATACAAAAGCAAGACTCTGCACAAGTTACTGCAAACAAATTGGTTGGTTATATCAAACAGCAAAATCCAGTGTCTTTAGCGCATGTATTCAAACATTCGATCCATCATTATTGTTTGAGAGAATGGTTAGCACTTGCTGATGCAGAACTTGCCCATACGATCAAAGTGAAAACCTTACCACCTCCGTATATGGTTGAAGCTCTGAGTAATCATTTAATTGATGGCTTTTGTGTAGGAGAACCTTGGAATACTCAAGCTGAGTTACAAGGTCTCAGCCATATCGTTTGTTCAAGTCAACAAGTTGCGCCAAATGTCGCTGATAAAGTACTTGCTGTGACTCAAGAATGGGCTGCTCAGAATCCAAATACACTCATTGCATTAAGCAGCGCCATTTTGAAAGCTCAACGAGAACTTCAAGTCTTAGAGGATTTCAGTCCTGTTTGGGAGCTTTTGACAGAATTTGATGTCATACAATTCAATTGCTCAGCTGATGTACATGTTGAAAAGTTTTATACCATCCAAAATATCATTCGGAATTTTGTGCAAAATACGGCTGAACCTAAAAACAGTGATTTCGAATGGCTTTTTCAACAAATGCAAAAGTGGAACAGTTCAAATGACCGAGCAGCATCCTATGAAATTCAAGCATCTAGTTGTCTTTTGCTAGATACTTACACTGCTGCAATTTCAATGACAAAATAAAAAAAGCTGTCTTTGTAAAAAGACAGCTCAAAAATCAAGAATGATATGCATTCATCATCAACAAGTCCTGAGTAATAATGATTTTAAATGATTAAACTTAACTTTTTCAGACAATTTTATGTCATTAATCGCTACCCGAAATGACACAATTCATGCTTTTTTGCCAATCGCTAAGCACAGCAAATTGAATAAAGAGCAAACAACGACCTGAATCGAAAATGATTAACAATAAAGACTTGTATAAACCATAAAGACTATAAGGATATTTCATGTATTCGAGCGCAAATAACAGAATGACTCGTGCAAAACTAATGCTCACTCGCCAACAAAAACCATCAACTAAAAGCATAAAAAACAGTTATTTATGCTTAAATTATTCGACTAATTACCTATTCCATTGTTTTTACAAAATGAATAATTTAGTCCACCAGTTAGTACATCTAATCATCACTAAAAATAGCGATTCATTTTTTTTGACTTCCGAGTTACACAAATCACCTCTACGAAATAAGGGATTTCAGTTTAAAATATTCAAAAAGCAAAATATCTAAAAATTTGTCATTTTTTAACATTGCCAATTCCTTGCAAAGTTTTCATTATATGCACCATGCTTGGTATGCAAATTTCTTCACTGATTAAAACAAATTATAAAAAAAATGCAGAATTTTGTGCCATAATAAGCAAACTTTGCAGACATCTTGCAAAAAACTTTTGCAGATTTAGAATTGGAGCAGGCTGAATGAGCTCAACCATTTTGGTGATTCACGGACCGAATTTGAACTTGCTAGGAAAGCGCGAACCAGAGGTATATGGTTATCTCACTTTAGATGATATTAACCAACAACTCACTGCTCAAGCTCAAAATGCATCTTTAACCATAAATACTTTTCAAAGCAATTGGGAAGGTGCGATTGTAGATCGCATTCATCAAGCGCAAAACGATGGGGTAAAATTTATTATTATCAACCCTGCTGCGCTAACACATACCTCAGTTGCTGTACGTGATGCCCTTCTCGGCGTTGCGATTCCATTTATTGAAGTTCATTTGTCAAATGTTCACGCACGTGAGGCATTTCGTCATCACTCGTATTTATCAGATAAAGCCATCGGCGTGATTTGTGGCTTAGGTGCTAAGGGTTACTCCTTCGCACTCGATTACGCTATCGAAAAAATTCAATCTTCTAACTAATTTATACATTTGCAGGAATGCTCACTCATGGATATCCGTAAAATCAAGAAACTCATCGACTTGATGATTGAATCTGACTTACAGGCGATTGAAGTTAAGGAAGGTGATCAATCCATCTCATTAACTCGTCCAACACCAGTTTATGCTGCTCCAGTTGCTGCTGCTCCTACAGCTACAGCGCCTGCAGCACCTGCTGCAAAAACACCACGTGGCGCAGTAGAAACCTCACCAATGGTTGGTGTGTTCTACGCAGCTCCAAGCCCTGGTGAAGCACCGTTTGTAAATGTAGGTCAAACTGTTTCAGCGGGTGAAACGCTTGGTATCATCGAAGCAATGAAGATCATGAACCCAATTGAAGCAACTCAAAGTGGCGTAATTGAAGAAATTCTAGTGAAAAATGGCGAAGTCATTCAATTTGGTCAGCCACTTTTCCGCTACCGTGCTTAATCAGTTTGGGGATTTCTATGTTGCAAAAAGTATTAATTGCAAACCGTGGTGAAATCGCTTTACGCATTACGCGGGCTTGCAAAACTCTTGGCATTAAAACTGTTGGTATTTATTCTGATGCCGATAAAGACTTGATGCATTTACGCTTTGTTGATGAAGCAGTATGTATCGGGCCGGGTGCAAGTAGCGAAAGCTATTTAAATATTCCTGCAATTATTACTGCTGCAGAAATTACAGGTGCTGATGCCATCCACCCGGGTTATGGTTTCTTATCTGAAAATGCTGAATTTGCTGAAATTGTAGAAAATTCAGGTTTTATTTTCATTGGTCCACGTCCTGAACATATTCGCCTTATGGGCAATAAAGTATCAGCGATTATTGCGATGAAAAAGGCAGGCGTACCGACAGTACCTGGATGTGACCATGCCGTAACGATCAATAATGCGCTTGCTGAAGCTAAAGAAATTGGCTTCCCATTAATCGTTAAAGCTGCCGCTGGTGGTGGCGGTCGTGGTATGCGTATTGTTGAACGTGTAGATACACTTCTCGAGTCAGTTCAAGCTGCTCAACGCGATGCTGAAATGTGGTTCGGGGATGATACCGTGTATATGGAACGCTTCTTACAGAAGCCTCGCCATGTCGAAGTACAGGTATTAGGTGATGGTAATGGTCACGCGATTCATTTATATGATCGAGACTGTTCTTTACAACGTCGTCATCAAAAAGTGTTAGAAGAAGCGCCTGCACCAAACCTACCAGAACAAGCGCGTGCAGACATTTTAGAAGCATGTGTAAATGCTTGTAAATTGATGCAATATCGTGGTGCAGGTACGTTTGAATTTTTATTTGAAGAAGGTGAATTCTTCTTCATTGAAATGAACACACGTGTTCAGGTTGAGCATCCAGTCACTGAAATGGTGACAGGTGTTGATATTATTGAACAGCAACTTCGTATTGCTGCTGGTTTAGGCTTAGAACTTGAACAAGATCAAATCGAAGTTAAAGGTCATGCGATTGAATGCCGTATCAATGCAGAAGACCCAACGACGTTCTTACCTTCACCCGGTAAAATCGAGAGCTTCTATGCTCCGGGGGGTGCTGGCATACGTTTAGACTCTCATATTTATCAGGGTTATAGCATTCCGCCGTACTATGACTCAATGATCGCTAAATTGATTTCATATGGTAAAGATCGTGAAACATCTTTATCTCGTATGCGTCAAGCTTTAGATGAAATGATTTTGACCGGTATTAAAACCAATATTCCATTACACAAAGACTTAATCTTAAAAGATAAAAACTTTTGTGAACAAGCAATGGATATTCACTATCTAGAAAAACATTTGCTCAAACAGCTCGAACCACAAGCTGAGAAAGCATAAATAAAAAAGCCTCTTAATTTAAGAGGCTTTTTTATATCTAGAAAATATTATGGTAAAACTCGGCGTAACGTTGCAAAGCACTTGTCGCCTTTTTCATTGGCACAGAAATCAATCGTATGCTCATTTTCCCATTTCACGAAATATTGTGAAACTTCACCAGTTTGATCTTGCTGTTGACCTGAACAATCAACTTCATTGTTGTCATATTTGATCTGTAAAATCAGAGCTGGTAATCGCTCTTTATGATCGTCAGAAGGTTGATAATCATAGAGACCATATGTCCACTCTTTACCGCTTTTGATAACGACATCGCTCATACCACGGAAGTTATAGTACTCTACACATTTTTTATTATTTGCGATTTCCATTCCCCACAGCCCCATAATTTCAGGTCGAGTAATGACGCGAATTGCATTTGCCTTAGCTGCTTGTTGCGCTGTTGCTGTATTTGTCACTGTCTCTGCCATCGTCCATGTCGAGCAGGCACACAATAATCCAATAATATAAATATTTTTCATAGATTTAATTAAGTCGTCTTCTAAAACGTTCCATGGCCTTAACTTAGCATATTTTTTAAGAAAAACACTTAATCATAACCATATAAACACAATATTTTTGTCGGACGATTTATTTGATTGTGATCTAATTTTTTTAAGGTATTCTTGATGATTAAAATTATTTCTTTGTACTTTATAAAAATTTAGCTGAAGGGATAAAGGCTATGAAATTTTCTGAATACATCCAATACGACGGTTTAGGTTTAGCTCAGTTGATCAAACAAAAACAAGTTCATCCTTCTGAGTTATTGGAAATCGCATTAGAACGTACAGCTCTGGTTAACCCAAAGCTTAATGCAGTCATTATTCCAATGTACGAGCAAGCAAAACATCGTGCTCATCAACCTAAATCAGGTATGTTTGCTGGTGTTCCCTTTCTGGTCAAAGACTTATTTCAAGAATATCAAGGTATTCCAACCTCGTACGGAAGCCAAGCACTCAAAAATATAAACTATACGCCTGATTTTAATGCTGAAATTGTCAATCGTTGGGAAGAAACAGGTATTATTACATTCGGCCGTACCAATACGCCTGAGTTTGGGATCAAAGGCATTACTGAACCTGATGCTTGGGGTACTTGTCATAACCCTTGGAATTTAAAACATAATAGTGGTGGCTCTTCTGGCGGTTCAGCATCGGCTGTTGCTGGCGGTTTAGTTCCAATTGCAGGCGCTGGTGATGGTGGCGGTTCAATTCGTATTCCAGCATCTTATTGTGGTTTATTCGGTTTGAAACCGAGCCGAGGACGTACGCCTTGGGGGCCACAATATAGTGAAGCGATGCATGGTGCTGCAATGCAGCACGTCTTGAGTAAAACGGTTCGAGACAGTGCGGCTATGTTAGATGCAGTACAAGGTCCAGAACAAACTTCGCTATTTAAAATTGAAGCACCAACCCAGAAATATTTAGATGTCATTCAACAAACACCTAAAAAATTAAGAATTGCATTTAATACTGCATCACCGATTGGCACTAAAGTATCTAAGGATGCGATTCAAGCCGTTCATCAAACAGCAAAGCTTTTGGAATCATTGGGACATATTGTGGTTGAGGATCGCCCACAAATTGATGGAATGGAATTAGCAAAAGATTTCGTCACAACTTGGTTTAGCCAATTCTCTTATATGCAAGCACAAATTAAGCAAATGTCAGGTGCAACGGATCATGATTTTGAACTTGACTCTGTTGCCTTGGCTGCTTTTGGAGCTAAAACCACTGCCACTGAATATATTCATACTTTGAATAATTGGGGACACTACAGTACTCAAATGAATCTTTTCTTTGAACAATATGATTTATATTTAACACCAACCACCGCTTCGGTTGCCCCGAAAAATGGAGAGGTCGCAACCCCTGCTTGGCAAAAGCCAATTTTAAAAGGTCTATTAAAAGTCGGAAAAGCACACTATTTAGCTCAAGGTAAGTTAGTTGAACAAATGGTGAGGGATAATTTAAGTTGGGTTCCATTTACGCAACTTGCCAATGTAACTGGTTTACCGGCTATGTCTGTCCCACTCTATTGGAATAAAAATGGCTTACCTTTGGGGAGTCAATTTATTGCACCTTTTGGTCGCGAAGATCGTTTACTGCAACTTGCTGCTCAGCTTGAACAGGCACAACCTTGGATGCCAGAATATCAAAAGATAAAAATCTAAATGATCATTAGGCTGTTGTTTCAACTTGATTCGGCAGCCAAATTACCAACATCAAGCCCAATAGCACGACGATACTCGCACAGAGAAATATCGTCGAGCCTGAAAAAATCTGCCAATAATGTCCCGCTAATAAACTACCTGATGCGACGCCTAATCCCCACATCGTGCTATAGAGTGCTTGACCACGTCCCTGCTGTTCTGCTGAAAAGTTTTGGAAAATAACTTTCATTGCAATCAAATGGAATAAGCCAAAACTAAATGCGTGTAAACATTGTGCAAGAAGTTGTCCTATAAAATTAGCTTCAAGCATTCCCACTAAAAACCAACGCAAACTCGTAAGTAGCAGACAAATGATAACCAGCGATCGCCATGAAAATCGAGTAAAAAAGACTTTTTGAGCGATCGCAAACATGACGATTTCAGCAATAACACCTGTCGCCCATAACGAACCAATCTGGGTTGTACTAAACCCAATTTCTTTCAGAAAATTACTATAAAAACTGTAAAATGGTGCTTGTGAAAAAAGCAAAATAAATTCAATTGTGAAAAATGCCGCAATCATCGGCTTTTTTAAAATCGGCAATAACGGTTCTAATTTTCTTTGTGAGCTTGGCGCATGTTCTGGCTCTTTAATGCTAAAAGACCATAAAAAGGCTAAAAATGAAACGGATAACAGTAAAATCGGTAACATAGAAATCGGAATAACTTCTAACAATGCTCCTATCGCAAACACACCTACGATAAAACCCACAGATCCCCATTTACGTATCTTTCCATACAGCTCAGCTCTCTTTTCGCCTAACCAAAATAAAGTGACCCCTTCAAATTGTGCCAAAATTGCATTTTGAAAAAAGCTAAAAATCAGCATCAGTAAAGCCACGGCTTGAAAACTATTTGGAATAATAAAAATCGCAAACCAAATGCATGCTTCCATCCAAGTTGCAATACGAACCAAAAGCATTCTTTTACCTGATTTATCAGCAACCCACCCCCAAATAAATGGTGCAAAAAAACGAGTAATGATCGCAATCGAAGATAAAATACCGATTTCTTGATAATTAAAACCTTGATCTTGTAGATAAAGATTCCAATAAGGCATGAACGTGCCAACAATTGAATAGTAGAAAAAGTAAAAACCACCGAGTCGGGTTTTAATATTCAATGATTGCAACAATTTAAGAAACCCTTTGGTGGCTTAATGCCGAGCTGGAAAGAGATGATATATTTTTATAATTCTATCTTATTTAAACATTGAGTTCTTAACTCTAGATAGAGAATGATCAATACTTTTTCTTTATTTTTATAAAAAAATAGAGCCTCTCGGCTCTATTTTCTTGATGGTATCAAGCTGACTTCGCCAATACTTCAGCCATTGCTTTGCCAACTTTATAAACATTATTCATGTTTAAACCAGCCACACAAATACGGCCACTACGAACAAGGTAAATTGCATATTCTTCACGCAGTGTGTCCACTTGCTCGCCTGTCAAACCTGTGTAGCTGAACATCCCTTTTTGGTTTACAAGGTAACTAAAGTCACGATCAGGTAAGGCTTTGGTCAGTTCATCTTTGAGGATGCTACGCATTTTTATAATACGCTCACGCATCTCTTTGACTTCGCCCTGCCATTGTTGGTTGAGATCGGCGTCATTGAGTACTTGATCAACCAACCATGCACCTGTTGTTGGTGGGCTAGAGTAGATACGACGTACTGTTGCTTTTAACTGGCCGAATGTGCATTTTGCGGCTTCAGCATCATCACATACGAAAGTTAAACCACCAACACGCTCACCATACAGTGAGAAAATTTTAGAGAACGAGTTGCTGACAATAAAGTTCAAGCCCGCTTGGTCTAAGGCGCGGATTGCATAAGCATCTTGTTCCATACCATCACCAAAACCTTGATAAGCGATGTCGAGGAATGGAATCAGATTACGCTCTTTTAACACTGCTATCACTTGATCCCATTGTGCTGGATTTAAATCCGCGCCTGTCGGGTTGTGGCAGCAAGGATGTAATAACACGATGCTTTGCTCTGGCAAAGTTTTTAATGTCGATAACATCCCATCAAAATCAACACCACGTGTTTCAGCATCAAAATATGGATAGAAGTTGCTCTTGATGCCAGCACCGTTGAAGATCGCAACATGGTTATCCCACGTTGGTTGGCTCACCCAAACTTCTGAATTTGGAAAATAAGTTTTTATGAAATCTGCACCGACTTTTAATGCACCTGAACCACCCAAAGTTTGAATGGTAGCAACACGACCTTGTTGAATTGCTGGGCTGTTTGCACCAAACAATAATGCTTGAATGGCATCACGGTAAGGTTTGAAGCCTTCCATTGGGAGATAAAGTTTGGTTTTATCATTTTTAGGCACAATACGTTTTTGAGCTTCGATAATGGTATCAAGCTGAGGAACGATACTGTCTTCGTTGTAGTACAAACCAATACTCAGGTTAACCTTTTCAGCACGAGAATCAGCATTAAACTGTTCCATTAAAGAGAGGATTGGATCGCCTGCATAAGGTGGGATATGTTGAAACATTAAAAAGTCCTTTCTTGAACGGTCATCACTTCCACCGTTCTTTTATAACAAAAGATAAAAAGAAAATAGGACTGAGGATAAACTCAGTCCTATCCAAGATTTTGAGTGAAAATCTATAGCTTATACATCAGCATTATATGCAACGCTTGGTTGTGCATTTTTCAACTTACGTTGCTTCATGTAATAAGCAAACATTAAGCACAGAATCCAAGCTGGAATCATCATCACCGCAATACGCATATCCGCAGTCAATGACATCACTACAAGAATACACAACATGAATACGATGCAAAGGTAGTTACTAAATGGATAAGCAATACTCGGAAACTTAGTCGTTTGCCCTTCTGCTAACATCGCCTTACGGAACTTCAAGTGTGTCCACGAAATAACAATCCAGTTAATTACAATCGCTGCAACCACCAACATCATTAGCAAGCCAAAGGCTTTATCAGGGAACGCATAATTCAACAGTACACAAAGCACCGTCACAAAAGCAGATACATATACGGCGTTGGTTGGAATACCGCGCTTATTAATTTTCTTTAGAAACTTAGGTGCATTACCTTGCTCAGCCAAACCTAATAACATACGACTGCTGCAATAACTTGTGCCGTTATAAACCGACACAGCAGCAGTTAATATTACAAAGTTCAAAAGCGTCGCAACACCTTGGCTGTCTAATGAAGCAAAGACCATCACGAATGGACTACCGCCCTCTGCCATTTGATTCCATGGGAAAAGTGCAAATAAAACAAACAATGTCGCAATATAGAAAATCAAAATACGATAAATAATTTGATTTACAGCTTTAGGTAAGGTTTTGTCAGGATCACGTGCTTCGGCAGCCGTAATACCAAATAGTTCGATACCACCAAAAGCAAAAATGATCACAGCCATTGCCATGACTAAACCTTCTACACCAAATGGAAAGAATCCACCGAGTGCCCAAAGATTGCTGATGCCTGCTTGAGGTCCTGCTGTTCCTGTCGCAAGTAAATATGAACCGAAGGCAATCATCGCCAAAATTGCAAGAATTTTAACAATAGAGAACCAAAATTCCATTTCGCCAAAGAATTTGACGTGTAATAAATTGATACCGTTAATCAAAATAAAGAAGGCTAAAGCTGAAGCCCATGTCGGGATTTCTGGCCACCAATATTGTATATAAAGCCCAATTGCACTTAATTCGGCCATACACACTAAAACATTGAGTACCCAGTAGTTCCAGCCTGACATAAAGCCTGCAAATGAACCCCAGTATTTGTATGCGAAATGACTAAAAGAACCACTTACTGGTTCTTGTACAACCATTTCTCCTAACTGACGCATCATTAGAAATGCAATAAAGCCTGCGATTGCATAACCTAAAATAACTGAAGGTCCTGCAAGCTTGATTGATTGTGAAATACCAAGAAACAGTCCTGTACCAATTGCACCACCTAGCGCGATAAGCTGGATGTGTCGATTGCTCAAACCGTGTTTCAGATTTCCTTGCTCTGGTTTTGACATATGATTATTCTCATCCTTGTCACGTAATTTTTTTGTATTAAATTACGTATATCATAAATTAATCAAAAATGCCTATAGTTGATCGAAAAATAATTAATTTACTTTTCTCATAACCGCGCATATAAGCAGAAAATTCAACAAATAACAATAATTATGAAATATGTAATTAAATTATGTATTGCGTAATTAATAAATTTAAGTATGATAGAACTCATAACGGTTAATCCTTCTTCTTAATCACAGGAAAATATTGTTACTCAACTGAGATTATCTACATATTTTTCAATAAGATGATGAGGGAAAAGTAAAATTTATGGCTTCGTCCAGATAGAATTAAAGACAAGGAAAGTAAATCATGGCACAGAATTTAAGCTCTTTTGTTGAGATTCAAGCTCTATCAGATTTCACAATGCATAATTTGCCATATGGTATTTTTAGTGAAACACCTGACGGTAACAAACGTGTTGGTGTTGCAATTGGTGATTTAGTCCTTGACCTTGCTGCTTTAGAAACGCATGGTTTACTACAACTCGATGAAACTATTCGCTATTTCGATCAGCCAACACTCAATAAATTTATCGATTCAGGTAAAGCAAACTGGCAAAAAGTACGTCAAACATTACAAAGTCTACTTTCAGCGGACAATCCAACACTTCGTGATAATGCGGAATTACGCCAACAAGCTTTTTTTAAACAAACTACGGTAACTTTACACTTACCTCTACAAGTGCCTGGCTATACCGATTTCTATTCGTCTAAAGAACATGCGACGAATGTAGGTACGATGTTTAGAGATCCAAAGAATGCGCTTTTACCAAACTGGAGCGAACTTCCTGTCGGATATAATGGTCGTGCAAGCTCAGTGATCGTCAGCGGTAAAGATATTATCCGCCCATCTGGACAAATCAAACTACCAAATGAAGATCGTCCAATTTTCTCTGCAACACGCAAGCTGGATTTTGAATTAGAAACAGCTTTTGTGGTCGGTAAAGCAACTGAACTGGGTCAGCCAATTGCCATTGAAGATGCATGGGATCATATCTTCGGTATGGTTTTACTCAATGACTGGTCAGCACGTGATATTCAACAATGGGAATATGTGCCTCTTGGCCCTTTCAATGCAAAAACTTTTGCGAGCGCTATTTCGCCTTGGGTTGTTACGATGGAAGCCCTTGAACCATTTAAAGTAAAAGGCCCAACTCAAGAACCAAAACCACTGTGCTACTTAGAAGAAAACGTTGTGAATAGCTATGACATTCATCTCAGCGTAGAAGTACAAAGCCCTAAATCGCAACAAACTGATGTGATCTGCGAAACCAACTTCAAATATATGTATTGGTCGATGGCTCAACAACTCACTCATCACACCATTGCAGGTTGTAATGTTCAAGTTGGTGATCTTATGGGATCTGGTACGATTTCAGGTCCAACTGAAAACTCATATGGCAGCTTGCTTGAATTAACGTGGAATACAACCAAACCATTAACCCTTTCAAATGGTGAAAAGCGTGGCTTCTTAGAAGACGGCGACCGTGTCATCATGAAAGGTTATTGTGAAAAAAATGGTATTCGTGTTGGCTTCGGCGAAGTTTCAAATAAGGTCTTAGCTGCAAAAAGCTTTCGCTTTACTGAAAAAGAGGAAGCAAGCTATGAAACTGTATAGTTACTTTCGTAGCTCCGCAGCTTATCGAGTACGGATCGCTTTGAATCTCAAAGGTCTCGATTATGCAACTCAAGCAGTTCATTTGGTTAAAAATGAACAGCAGCAAGCTGAATATAGCGTATTGAATCCAAGCCAGCTGGTTCCAACCCTGATTGATGAAGAGCAAAGTTTGCTGCAATCTCTAAGCATTTTGGAATATTTGGAAGAACGCTATCCAACAACAGCTTTATTGCCTAAAAATTTGATTGAGCGTGCCAAAATTCGTGCCTTTGCTCAAGCAATCGCTTGCGATATTCATCCACTCAACAATTTAAGAGTGCTGAAATACTTACAAGATGAACTGAGCTTAACCAACGAACAAAAAAGCGAATGGTATCAACATTGGATTTTAGAAGGCTTTAAAAGTCTTGAAGTGCAATTGCAGCGTTCAAATGGTCAATTCTGTTTCGGAAATTCAGCCACAATTGCTGACTGTTGCTTGATTCCCCAAGTCTACAACGCAAAACGCTTCAAAGTAGATTTAAGCCCATTTCCCAAGATTGAATCAATTTATCAACACTGTCTTAGCATCCCAGCATTTTTACATGCCGCACCAGAACAACAACCAGATTGGGAATAAAGAAAAAGGAGTTTTATGATGAGCTTTGCAATTAAAAAAATTCACCACGTCGCGTACCGCTGTAAAGATGCCAAAGAAACGGTTGAGTGGTACAAAAAAATGCTCAATATGGATTTCATCTTGGCATTTGCAGAAGACCACGTTCCTTCAACCAAAGCCTTTGATCCTTATATGCATTTATTCTTAGATGCAGGACAAGGCAATGTACTGGCATTTTTTGAACTGCCAACGCAACCTGAAATGGGTCGTGATGAGAATACACCGCAATGGGTACAACATATTGCTTTTGAAGTTGAAGACCAAGACGCTTTGTTACGTGCAAAGACACACTTAGAAGAAAATGGTGTGAAAGTATTAGGCGTAACCAATCACGGTATTTTCCACTCTATTTATTTCTTCGATCCAAACGGTCATCGCCTAGAACTCACTTATAATGATGTTCACGCAGATGCGAAAATTGCACGTATTACTGAAGAAATGAAACTCGAGATGTTAGATGAATGGAGTCGTACTAAACGTGCGCCTCACCATACTCATTTCCTTCATGAAGAAGAGTTAGGAGTATAGTCAAAACATCGCAGCATGGTATTGTCAAAGATGAATACATCATTGCCGCTTAAGGTTTTTTATGACATTCAAGCAGCAATGGATATTCAGATTCGAAATCGAATTGCTGCTTAATCATTTTCAGCGCATCGGCATTGGAGCAGATTGTCTTCAATGCCGATTTTTTATCGCTCAAGAATGATCAATAAGCAAACTTTTGTTGTATTCTGCTGCTATATGAACAAAAGTAAAAACTCATTTTTGAGTCGTTATATACTTATAGAATTCGCCTATTTGCATCATTCAAAAAGATGATTTCTATTTTGAAAAATGCTCAGGCATCATGTGTAACATTGAATATCTACTTGAAACAAATACAACTGGATAAATGCGGATTAAGGGTTAGTGAATGATTGAAGAAAAATTATCTGGTGGCGTTCAATCACTCGAGGTCGGTTTATCTGTACTTAATGCGCTTTTAGAGCATAATAAACCGATTATTTTAAAAGACTTATCAAGCAAATTAGATATGCATCCAGCCAAAGTGCATCGCTATTTAGTGAGTCTTATCCGCATGAATTACGCAAAGCAACTCGATGCTGGCCAGTATGCGCTTGGAGATCAAGCTTGGCGTTTAGGCTTAAATTGTATTCAACACACTGATGTTTTACAGCTTGTACAACATCTGATTTATGATCTGCAAAGTAAGATTGGTTGTGGTATTCAAATTAGCAAATGGTCTCCAAAAGGCCCTCTAGTCGTCCAATCTATTGAATCCAACCACCCTATTTCGATTGTAACCAAAGTCGGTTCAATCATGCCTTTGGTGAATTCTGCCGCTGGTCGTGTCTTTGCCTCTTATTTACCTGAAGCAGTCATTCAACCTTTAATGTCAGCAGAATGGGAAAAAGCAGCTCAAAATCATTATCAAATTAAGCCTTCGAGCTGGGGTGAGTTTTTAGCTCTGAAAGAGAATATCTTGGGACAAGGCATGGCTGTTGCAAAAGGTGATTTATTGGTTGGGATCAATGCTGTTGGTCTACCAATCTTTAATGCACATCAAGCAATGGAATTTTGTATCGTTGCACTAGATAGTGAAATGTTCCTACCTGTTCATGATGGTAGTGAAAAGCTAGAACTATTTAAGCGCGAAGTAGCCGCAATTAATCAATATATCAAAACACGTTAATTATTTTTCTTATTCAATAAAAAAGCCAAGATATTGATCTTGGCTTTTTTGATTTGATATTTGCTTACTTAGCTTCTAGCACACCACGGCGGATTTGATCACGTTCAATTGATTCAAATAACGCTTTGAAGTTACCTTCACCAAAACCATCATCATCTTTACGTTGAATAAATTCAAAGAATACAGGCCCAAGCATATTTTCAGAGAATATCTGTAACAACAGCTTTTTCTCGCCCTCTTTGGTATTACCATCCAAGAGAATGCCGCGTTTCTTCAACTCATCCGTCGGCTCACCATGTTCAGGTAAACGCTCATTTAACATTTCATAATAGGTTTCTGGAGGTGGTGTCATAAATTTAAGACCTAAGCCTTTTAACTTATCCCACGTTGAAACTAAATCATCTGTAATGAATGCGATATGTTGGATGCCTTCACCATTAAAATCAGCAAGGAATTCAGCAATCTGACCATTGCCCTTATCAGAGTCCTCATTGAGAGGAATACGAATCATACCGTCTGGTGCAGTCAACGCTTTAGACGTTAAACCTGTATATTCACCTTTGATGTCAAAGTAACGAATTTCTTGGAAATTAAAGATTTTCTCGTAGAAATTCGCCCAGTAATCCATACGACCTTTATAAACATTATGTGTTAAATGGTCGATTTCATTTAAACCTGCGCCACGCGGATTTTTTTCAACATCGTCAAAGAAAATAAAATCATTTTCATAAATATCACGATCTACAAGGAAAATTGGCATACCACCAATCCCTTTAATCGCAGGGATATTTAACTCCATCGGCCCTGCTTGTGAATACATAGGCTCTGCGCCCAATTCGATTGCATTTTTGAATGCTTTCGCAGCATCACGAGTTCTAAAACCCATTGCGCATGCCGAAGGACCATGTTCCTTGTAGAAGAATGAAGCATAAGATTCTGGCTGATAATTCAAGATAATATTGATATTACCTTGGCGCCATAAATAAACTTTTTTAGATTTATGCTTTGCAACTTTTGTAAAACCGATTGTTTCAAAGATCTGATCTAATCCATTTTCCGTCGAAACAAACTCAATAAAAGCAAAGCCACATAGTTCTAATGGGTTATCTAAAATGTCCATCTAGTTTCCCTTATCTTATATTAGATAAATTCATCCGTTTTAAGCTGAACACAATGTCAATCACTATAGTCATCATAAACCATCTAGCATGATTAACGCTTGTGCACGTTGTTAGGAAAGGTAACAGGTGTTTTTATAAATATGTAAAAGCATCCATGTACTGCCTTTTCCTTCCATGAGCTCACCAAAGCAAACGTGAAAAATACAGTTTTTTGCTTTGGCTCTCAACCATGACATTCATGCTACAAGAAAGATTTAATTTATGCAATACATAATTAAATTATGTTATATGTAATTTTATAATCTTTTAGAAGTCACTTACATATCTGCATATGCTTCAAGTAAAGCTGATATTAGAAGAGAAATAAGACTAAACCTAAACTCGACATTGGTCTGAATATAACAAATGATAAACTTTTAAATGGAGAATAATTCTCATATCTAACAATTCATTACTTGTAGTTATAGATCGTTCTTGGCATCGTGAACCCATTACTTAATTTAGGAATCCCTTGCCAATGGCTAGTCCAGCACAAGCTATACGACATAAATTACTTAATACCTTTTTTTCAAGACATTCCGTTTGGTTCCTATGTATTTTTATTGCTTTAACAATTACTTGGTTTAAAACAATTTATACGCCACAGACCATTTATTATTTCATCTCAGATACGTTATTAAATGGGCTATGGTTAGTGACTAGCCTACTGAGTCTTGTTGGTCTTCATGATTTACTGCAAAAGAAACACTCCATCTTAAAAAACTATCCAATCTTGGGACATTTCCGTTTTTTCTTTGAAGATGTACGCCCTGAAATTCGCCAATATTTTATTGAGGCAGATCAAGATGCATTACCATTTTCACGTATGCAACGTAGTCTCGTTTATCAACGTGCAAAAAATGAAAATGCGGATAAACCTTTTGGATCAATCATAGATGTGTATGAGCCAAATTATCGGTTTATTGTTCACTCAATTGCCCCTTGCCCACCTGCTGATCCAACAAGCTTCCGAGTTCAAATTGGCAATTTGCAATGTAGCCAGCCTTATAGTGCTTCTATTCTGAATATTTCAGCGATGAGTTTTGGAAGTTTGAGCGCCAATGCAATTCGCGCTTTGAACAAAGGTGCAAAACTGGGACATTTCTACCACGATACAGGTGAAGGAAGTCTGAGTCCCTATCATTTAGAAAACGGTGGCGATATCGTTTGGCAAATTGCGAGTGGATACTTTGGCTGCCGTACACCAGAAGGACTATTTGATCCTGAAAAATTTGCGGCACAAGCGAAACAACCTCAAATCAAAATGATTGAGCTTAAGCTTTCTCAAGGTGCTAAACCTGGTCATGGTGGTATTTTACCTAAACATAAAATTACCGAAGAAATTGCTCAAATTCGTGGTGTTTCTCGTGACCATGACTGTATTTCTCCATCTAAGCACCCAAGCTTCAACACCCCAATCGAAATGATGCATTTTATTCAAAAACTAAGAGAGCTTTCTGGTGGTAAACCAGTTGGTTTTAAACTATGCATCGGTCAACCTTGGCAGTTCATGAGTATCGTAAAAGCGATGCTAGAAACAAAAATTATTCCTGACTTTATTGTTGTGGATGGGTCTGAAGGTGGAACGGGTGCAGCACCTATTGAATTTAGTGACTATATTGGTACTCCATTAAGAGAAGGGCTACGTTTTGTGCACAACACTTTAGTTGGAGCTGGTCTACGCAGTCAGGTCAAAATCGGTGCAAGTGGTAAAATCATTAGCGCCTTCGATATTGCGAGCACCTTTGCACTCGGCGCTGATTGGGTGAACTCTGCGCGTGGATTTATGTTCGCTGTTGGATGTATTCAAGCCCAAAGTTGTCATACCAACCAATGCCCTGTTGGCGTTGCTACTCAAGATAAAGACCGACAAAAAGCAATTGATGTTCCAAGTAAAGCTGAACGTGTGTTTAGCTTTCACAAAAACACGTTACATGCTTTGTCTGAAATGATTGCAGCAGCAGGCTTAAATCACCCTTCTGATATTAAAGCCCACCATCTTGCCCAACGTATGAATGATCGTGAAATCAAAAATTATGCACAAATTCATTTCTTCCTTAAAGACAATGAATTACTGCAAGGTAATTTAGATGATGATGAGAATTTTTATTATCGTATGTGGAAATTGGCTGACGCGAATCAATTTTAATTAAAGAAAAAGCCATTCGTTTAGAATGGCTTTTTTCAGATTATTTGTTCAGTTTCTAATGAGAATTGAGTTGATTAGAAAATAAATCCTGTAGACATTTATCTCTTACGTTTCAAAGAACATGTCGGGTTAGTTTGAGTAAGCAATGTATTTGTTGCTGCATTACAACTTAAATAAACACTCCCATCATCAGTGCAAATTCTTGCAGCATATAATCGACTATTATTTTCAAGGGTCTGCGTCGGATGACTAGAATAACGAGCCAGACGCTCCATATACATAATACGTTGTTTACACTCTGGGAACTGTACCATAGCTCTTTGAAATTCAGATCGCTTTGCTGAAACTTTAGTGTTGTTACTCGCTAAATCTTGCGTATATGCATTTTTTTCATTTGAAATTGCCTGCATACGTCGCTGTTCAAGCGATTCACACTCTCCATTGAATCCATCAGCAGCAGAACCAGTACATGCAATTTTTTGACTTGCTTTAGATGAACAAGGACTACTTTGATACGAAGTCCCTTGATTGGTAACGCACTTATATAATTCTTGCGCATGGACAGAATAACAGAAACTCATAAAGCAAAAACCATAAATGATCTGTGCTATCGATTTTGACATGACAACCCCAACATATAATTTATTGATAATTTTTATAATGTTAGGGATTCTATCATTTTGATATTCAGTTAAAAAGTAGTCTAATAATAATAGTTATTTGGTTTAGCATGTAAAAATGCAGGGATTAAACCAGTTAATGCCGCACGAATATCTGCACGCTCATTAATCAATTGATGCGAACCTTCTTCTAACATCAACAATGTTTGTAATCTAAATTTTCGGCGAATATATTCGATGTTATAGCGCCAATCTACAGTTTGATCTAACGCTCCTTGCGCTAACCAAACAGGAATTCTACACGCTGGCCGATGCTCCATTTCAAGCATCCATTTTGACATTGCTAGAATCCAATCCATCCCCATCATCCGTGGCTGTAATGGGTCTTTTAAGCGAACAAAACGTAGAAATTCAGGATTATGGTTATTACGACGGAAATGGCGCGGAACTTGGCTTTTTATTCGACGAATAATCCCCAAACCAACCGAATTATGCCACCATGCTGTTTTTGCAGGGCGTATCAAGGGAGAAAGTAACAAAACACGATCAACTATCGGGTCTTCTCTGCGTTCAGCAAACTCTAACAAATGGTGCATCCAAATCGCACCACCTGTACTTTGCCCGATACCTAACCACGGCTTAGGTAACTGTTTTGCACCTCTAACTGCATCATAAACAGCATGTAAAACTTGTTGATAATGATCAAAATTCTGAATACTCGCAGGTGAACCATTACTTAAACCATGCCCAGGAAGGTCATAAGTAACAATACTAAAACCTTGATCTAATATTTCTTTGATAATCGGCTGATAAATTCCGCTATGCTCTAAATAACCATGTAATAAACAAACGGTACCTTGAATTTTTTGTTGCTTTGGCTGAAATACTTGTACATGGAGACGAAACAAAGGCATTTCTACATAACCTTGCCAATGTTCACAATCCAATAAATGCAAACCATAAAGTTTGCGATAAGCTTGTAGCGCTAATGAAACCTCACTTTTTTTTGATAAATCTAAAGGTTCGAGCACTTGAGGTGTCGTTTCACGATTAGGAACAGGTAAATCAAGCTGTTTTAAAATTGTCGGATTTAAAAAAGGAATATTCGACATTATGGTACCTCCCGACAATCACTTGATCCAAACAACATATCACGAATCGTAGCAAGCATTTCATAGTTCGCACGGCGGCTATGATCATAGTTTTGCTCGCTTGGACGCCATTGAGTTAAAGTCGTTGGCATTGGTGCGATTACAGGCACCGTTTCTATTCCATTCAATGCAAATAAACGACGGGTACGAGGCATGTGGTATTCATCAGTAATCAAGATCACGGTTGGCGCACCACCTTTTTTCTGAAGTAATAAAGAGCTAAATCTTGAGTTTTCGCAGGTATTCATACTTCGATTTTCAAGTAATTTTGCCTCTATTCCACGCTCTTTTAACCACGCCTGCATATATGGTGCTTCGACACCACTCAGCACAATCGGTAAATCATATTTCTCTTCAACTTCAAGCGTTTTTTCTAAGCGTAACCGAGTGTAATTATTTACTACGATGTCTTTACCATTTGCACCGAGCGTTAAACCACCACCCAACACAACAATTGCATAAGGCTTAGATGAGCTATTGCTCTCGATTACACCATCTTTATTTTTTTTGATTTCGACTAAATCTTTATTAGTTTCATCTTTTTCAGCATCTTCAACAGGTAGTTCAATTGGAAATGTTTCTAAAAAAGAAACATATTTTTCCATCAAAGCCTGATTATCTGGTGTATTCCACTTTAAAAAATCAAGTGGTGTACTTGCTGCTACCGCTGAGCTTTCTTGGTCTTGTTCAGCTGGTTGATTGATCATCGGAATGTTAAGTTTTTCAGCTTCTTCATTCTCTTTTTCTTGCTCTTCATTAATAAGCTGCTGTAGCAACTTATAACGAGCTTGTATCAATCTTAAATCTTCTGGTTTTTCTGACTGAAAAGTTTTTTCCATCAATTTGAGATAAGCCTGCCGCGCAATCCAAAGATCTGAACCAGGCTCTAAGGTCTCATGTTCACTCAATGCTGCTGATTTTTGGCTTTCAGCAGCAACTTCATTGACATCTACAGGAACAAAATAATTCAACCCTTTCACGACAAACTGTGAGTAAAATGGTGAATATAAAAAAAGCACAAAACAGCCTAAAAGTACGAATAAAATTGTAATTACTCGTACTAAACTGACCATCCAATGTACTTTAGCCATAAATCTCCTCATTCACCGTGAGCTTGAATTAAACCCTGCTCATTATATAACACAGGTTCAGGCTCTAAACGAATACTAAACTTTTGTTTTACATCACTTTGTACAGCTTGATAGGTATTTCGAACATCATTCAGTGTAGCATCAGCATAATTGACTAAAACCAATGCTTGCTTATGAAACATACCTACAGAACCCAACTGTTTACCCTTCCATCCAGTTTGGTCAATCAGCCAACCCGCAGCCACTTTAACATTGCTATTTGGTTGCGGATAATGAGGAATGTTTGGAAATTGTTGTGCAATTTTGTCAAAGTCACTTTGCGTAACAATTGGATTTTTAAAGAAACTCCCGACATTTGGAAATTCTTTAGGATCTGGAAGTTTGCTCTGACGGATATGAATGACTTGATTCTGCAAATTTTCAGCAGTGAGGAGATCACCCACTGCTTGCTTTAAATCACCATAATTCAACTTCAAATCAGGATGTTTTAATAATTTAAAAGTCACAGCAACAATGATATATCGATTCGGATGATCTTTGAAAATACTATGCCGATAAGAGAAATGGCAATCTTGAGCAAGGATCAAGCTAAATTGCTTTAGCACACGATCATATACTTGTACCGAGTCAATGAATTCACCTACTTCGACACCATAGGCACCAATATTTTGCACAGGCGATGCGCCAACTAAGCCAGGAATCAACGCAAGGTTTTGCAAACCAAACCAATTCTGCTGCGTACTATATAAGACAAAATCATGCCATACCTGACCTGCTCCAACTTGAACAGTTACGCTGCGCTCATCTTCGGCAATAACGTCAACCCCCTGAATATTGAGATGCAGGACTAAAGCATCAATATGTTGGGGCAATAGCACATTGCTACCGCCAGACAACACTAAAACATTCAAAGATTGTTGTTCTGCGAAAGCTAAGGCATCAACAACATCATTTGGATGGTGAATCTCGATATAATGTGAAGCGATGGCATTAAGATTTAAAGTATTTAACGCTTTAAGCTGAACCTGCTGTTGTACATGCATGTAAATAGAATCCTATTGCCCTACATTCAAATGTTGTTTAAAAACTTCAACCCATGCTTGGCTACTTGACTCGCACTGATCCAGTACCCGATCAAATCCATCAGCGCCACCATAATATGGATCAGGAATGGCTTGTTGCTTAAAATTTGGATCATGTTCGCTCATCAAAGCGATTTTCGCTCGGATTTGATGTGTACCATACTGATGAATTGCTTTACGTAATAGAGTCTGAATATCGTCAAAGTTTTCATGATCCATCGCAAGGATGAGATCAAATTCAGTAAAATCTGTAACTGTGATTTGTCTTGCACGTAGTGTGGAAAGATCATAACCACGTTGCGCAGCATGCTTTTGGCTACGGATATCAGGTGCTTTGTTCGGGTGATAGTTACTTGTACCTGCCGAGTCTACGATTACATCTAAACCATGCGCATCACAATAATGTTTAAGAATGGCCTCAGCCGTGGGAGAACGACAGATATTTCCCAAACAAACACACAACACCTTATATGGCGTTTTGGATGGCATATTCACCTCAAATCTACACTTTTTTACAGCGTCTTATGTTAAGTTATTTGCACAATGAAACCTATAGTCACTTCATATAAAAATGTTGTATTTATTAGGGTTTGTTAACATTTTATCTCATGATGTAATTGATCAATTATAAAGTGTGAACAAATTCAAAACATAAGGATGTATGTATGAACCCATTTCAATTTCAAACTGTTCCCAATATCATCTCGGGGCTTGGTTCCATACAAGAACTTAAAAATATTTTAACTAAAAAAAACTATCATAAAGCCTTGATTGTGACTGATGCAGGCATGATCCAACATCAACTTCACTGGCCAATTGTTGATATTTTGAATCAAATTGGTCTTGAGCATATTATTTACTCAGATATTCAAGCCGATCCGCCAGAACATATTGTTTTAGAAGCAGTCGATTTTGCAAAACAAGAAAAAATTGATGTCATTATCGGTTTCGGTGGCGGTAGCTCAATGGACGTTGCGAAAATTATCGCCCTTCTCGCGCATCCACAACAACAGCAGGCTTTAACTGATATTTACGGCGTCAACCAAGCTAAAGCACCACGTTTGCCTCTTGTGCTGGCTCCAACAACAGCAGGAACAGGTTCAGAAGTCACACCGATCTCAATTGTCACAACTGGCGCAACAACCAAAATGGGCGTTGTTTCACCTGTTTTATATGCGGATGTCGCTATTTTAGATGCAACTTTTACCCAAGGCTTACCGGCGCATATCACAGCAGCAACAGGAATTGATGCAATGGTACATGCAATTGAAGCTTATACCTCAAATATTAAAAAGAACTTTTATGCTGATATGCTGGCGAAGAATGCTTTAAAACTGCTCAACAACAACTTAGCAAAAGTCTTAAAAGATGGAAGTGATCTTGAAGCTCGTCAAAATATGTTGATGGGATCAATGTTGGCAGGACAAGCTTTTGCAAATGCACCTGTTGGTGCAGTACATGCCCTCGCGTATCCGTTAGGTGGGCATTTTCATCTTTCGCACGGTCATACCAATGCATTAGTACTGGTTGAAGTTTTAAAATTTAATGCACCAAAGGCAAAGCAATACTATGCTGAATTGATGCAACTCATGGATCCAAGAAGTACTGGTTGCACTGATGGTCTCTGCGATCTATTCATTGATCATATGCAAAACCATCTCGATCAAAGTGGTCTAACTTTGAAATTAAAAGCGCTCGATGTACCTGAAGCTAAACTTCCACAACTCGCAAAAGATGCAATGTTACAGACTCGACTACTACAAAATAATCCAAGAGAAATGACAGAACAGGACGCTTTCAACATTTATCAGGCGATTTACGCATGAGTAAACCTATTTTAAAAACCCGCGAACAATTTAAGTTCTTTTTTCCAATTCAGACTCGCTGGGCAGACAATGATATTTATGGTCATGTCAATAATGTCACTTACTATAGCTATTTTGATACCGCCGCCAATTCATTGCTGATTCAAAAAACAGGTTTCGATATTCATCACAGTAAAATTATTGGTTTAGTGGTTGATTCTGCTTGTAGTTTTCAACAGGAACTGTCGTTTCCAGAAATCATTGAAGTGGGAGTAGCGATTGGCAAAGTAGGAAATTCATCACTTCGATATGAACTCGCTATTTTTAAGCAAGGGCAAACTCAAGCCGCAGCGCAAGGTCATTTTGTGCATGTGTTTGTAGATCGTGAGAATCGAAAGAGCACCACGATTCCTCAAGAAATGCGCGATGTTCTTACAGACTACTTATTAGAGCAATAAGCATATATAAAGCAAAGGAAATTACGATTTCACCTTTGCTTTTGGTTTACGGTTTTAACTGAATATTATGTAATTCCGCATCAAAGGTTTCAATTAAACCTTTCAACGTTGGTTCTTGTTGTAACAAGTTCACTGCTCGAAGAAATGCTTTTTCCTTACGTACAGCCTGCATCGCAAATGGTGTGGTGGAATCAACTTGCCCATACTTCACGGAAAATTGAGTATTAATCCAATTTTCTTTCAAAGCACTTTCTAAAGCATGTTGTAACTGAGTCAACATTCCCTCATATTCTTGCGGAATATGAAATACAGATGCACCATCAATCTGTCCTGTCATCACACCATGTTGGGCTAACTCTTGAACAGCTGGCGAAAGTTCACTATTTCTAAACCAATATTCCCACTTTTCTAAATTCCATTCACCTTCGAGCACCTGCACTGGAAGCTTCAAAATATCTTGTGGCATTAAGTTATTTATCTCAACATCTTGCTGTTGCGATGATTCAACCTGTTCCACAGCCTTTTCTAGAAGCGGTTCAACTATTTCAGGTTCAAAAAGCATCGTAGCTTCTGACTGATCTACTAATTGATTCGTTTCATCGTCCTGCACAACTTGCTGAGAATTTTCCTCAACAGGAAAAACGAGTACATCATCTGACTGAGTAATATCAAAACTTACTGTTTGAGATTCAGCCTGCTCTAAACCAATCAGCTGACCAGCTTCCGCATCAAAAACCATGAGATGGCTATCCTGATCTTGCATAGCAGGTTCAGGTTCAGGTTCAGGTTCAGGTTCAGGTTCAGGTTCAGGTTCAGGTTCAGGTTCAGGTTCAGGTTCAGGTTCAGGTTCAGGGTCTGGTTCAGGATCTGGTTCGACAG
>MPMF02058376.1_pt1 | contig 83633 bp, 85 predicted proteins | sample 1617271 | NCBI WGS metagenome assembly MPMF02 (sample SAMN05944812, study PRJNA350692) | marine metagenome | biome: marine; feature: ODZ; material: water; isolation source: 120 m water sample prefiltered with 30 um filter, filtered on to 0.2 um... | place: Pacific Ocean | collected 2012-04-09... | reverse complement strand
TGGCATATGTTCAAATGAACTGATCTTGTTTCCATTAAGCTCTAGCCATCTCAGTTTGGCAAGATCTGGCATATGTTCAAATGAACCGATACTGTTTCCACTAAGCTCTAGTCTATGTAGGTTTGGCATTCGACGTAATATTTGAGGAAAATCAGTTAACTTATTATCGTCTAAATATAGCTCTACCACTTCAGCTAAATATTCATCTGATTGATTGTTCAATCTTTCTATTGCTGCTTCATCAAATTTACCATCAGAGTAGTCAAGTTTAATTGGGGGAAAAAGTATAGGTAGTGCATTCTTAATTGAAGTATTAACCAACTCATCATTAGTGGAATTTAATGTATAAGCTTTAACATTGTCTTTTGTTAGGTCCCGCTGTGTTAAAGGATTTTTTAAGAAGTTGTTTGGGTGTAGGTTTTTTTGACCATGTAACCAGCTTTGCAATTTTCGTCCATCAAAATAAAAGTAGTGATTGTCTTCTTTAATTTCAACGAGATGGAGTGGTTTAGGAAGGCTTGTTTCTTGGAAATAGTCTGCAATAGATAGATTTAAAATACCCAATCGCTCACTGTTAATATCAATGGATCGATCTTCTCCTGGAACTTTCTTTAATAGGGGCGTTATGGGTGTTGGTGAAGGAGTGCGACTTTCGGTTGTTTTAATCATGCGTGGACCAGGGAAAACTATTTTATAGTTAATAGTTTTATTTTGGTCTCGAGCAATACGTTTTTTTTCACGGGTTGGTACTATTAGCTTATTAATAGTTTGTTTTTTATCAAATTCATGCAACTTATCACTTAAAACATAAACTATTAAACGTTGTTCAGGCTTAATAGGTTCCCCGTCTTCATCAAGCTTTCTTTTTGAACTTAACCTTGTTACATCGAGAGTCTTGTCTTGGGCGTTATTGATAAGCTCTTGCCAGGTTTCGCCTGTAAAGAACTCTCTAGAGTCTAAATCCAAAGATTCTTCTGTAGGGTGTCCTGCTACATCTAAAATTCTTAAAGACGCAGAATGTGCATTAAGAGCTCCTAGAGCGATCATCAATAATAACTTTTTCATTTCTTCCCTCTTTTCTGTTTTTTTATTTCATAATAGCAAATAAGGAGTGTCGATTGCAATAAAAAGAGGGGAAATGTTAAATTTAAGGTGTAACCTTTGAGTGGTTTGGTTGGGTAGAAACTATCAAAAGTCCTCATTATGAGCTAAAAAGCAGAGGAATTACGATGAAAAACATTGATTATTAAAGAGAGGTTTTTTGAACAAGTTCTTTAGGAGTATCTTTATAAAGACTTTCAAGTTCATCTTTGGTCAATAACCCTTCTTGTGTACTTTCATATTGAAGTACTGAAACGCTATTTAATATTCCCTGTGCCATTGCTTGTTCGATAGAGTGTCCATGCATGCGACTTGCAACAAAGCATGAGCCAAACGCATCACCGGCACCAACAGTACTGATGATAGTTTTGTCAGTGATGCTTGGATGGAAATAAATCGTATCGCTGTGAGCGACATAGACCCCTTCTGAGCCATTTGTAACTACGACTGTTGGATCATTTTGATTAAGCTTGCTCAAAAGTAGTTTAAAGTATCCACGAATGTTGAAAGAGTTGTCGCGGAATAGTTGTGGTCCATCGGGTATAGTTTTATATGTATCAACTTTGTTTGTTTTTTCAAGCGTGCACAAAAACTCTTCAGCTTCACAAGCATTGAGGATGAAAGTGTCGATATTTGGAAGTGCATTGATAAGGGCCTGACTATCTTCGCATAGCTGTGCCATTCCTGGGTTAACAGCTAATGAGACATTGTGTTTTTTTGCAGCAGCTGCAGTAGGTTCTATAAGATGTGCAGCAGAACCGCTGAGCGATGAAATATAAATCTGTGTATATTCTTTGAGCTTGTCATAAGGAATGTCATTATCATTGAGTTGAGTGTTAACACCTCGGTAGACAAGCAATGTTGAATCCTGGTTGCACGAAGGAAGTATGAAAGACTCTGCTGTTGTTGTGTCTTTATCGATAACGACAGACTGGGCATCGATGTTGGTTTGTTGGATCTGGTTAAGAATATAAAGCCCGGTTGCATCGTGTCCCACTTTACAGAGGACGGTTGTATTGAGGTCTAAACGTGAAAATGAGGTGGCAGTATTTGTACCGCCACCACCTAATGCTTCATGGACCTTATCGATTTCTATCTTCTTTCCAGCTTGGAGCTTGGTATAATTATCCTGGTCGCTGCATATCAGCAACGACTCAGGATATTTGTAATGAAGAAACAAATCTTTGGTCGCGCCACCAATTGTTAATACTTTCATGAACCTTATAGTTTATTTCGCTTCAGCGTTTACAAGAATTTTACTGAGTACTTCATCTGCATGATCTACCCAAATCAAATTAATGTCTTTAGTTATATCTTTAAGTCCTATAATGTCATGCTTATTCTTATTCGGCAAAATAATGTGTGAAATACCATTTCGCTTAGCTGCAAGGATCTTCTCCTTAACACCACCGATTGGCATCACATTACCTTGAAGATCAACCTCGCCAGTCATAGCATACGTAGCGTTGATAGCTCGTTTGGTATATACAGATAAGATAGCAGATAACATTGTAATACCAGCTGAAGGACCATCTTTAGGTACCGCACCAGCAGGAACGTGAATGTGTAAATCGCTGTTATCAAAGAGAGAGTAATCTGTAATAACGAATGCTTCAGAGTTGGCTCGAGCGTATGTTAGAGCTGCTTGTGCAGACTCTTTCATAACGTCACCAAGTTGACCGGTAAGCATAAGCTTTCCTTTTCCTGGCATAAGAACCGCTTCAATCTTAATCATTTCACCACCATACATTGTCCATGCAAGGCCGTTACAGATACCGACTTTATTAACTTTGTTACATTCATCGTCTGCAAATTGTCTTGGTCCAAGATAGGTATCAAGAGTTTTACAGTTGAACTTAACAACGTTTTTACTTTCTACTAATGCACGCGCAGCTTTAGAGAAGAGCTTTTTAATAACACGTTCAAGTTGTCGTACTCCTGCTTCACGGGTATAGCTTCCAACAATATCTTCAATAACGCGTGAATCAAGTGAAATATTTGTATCTCCAAGGCCACTTTCTTTCTTAGCCTTTTTCACAAGATACTTTTTGGCGATTTCAACTTTTTCTTCACGGGTATAACCAGAAAGTCGAATGATTTCCATACGATCTCTTAATGGTTCTGAAATAGTATCAAGGTTGTTTGCTGTTGCGATAAATATTGTTTGAGATAGATCAAATGGTACGCCAAGGTAGTTATCGTAGAAGTCGGTGTTTTGTTGTGGATCAAGAACTTCAAGCATTGCAGCAGAAGGATCACCTCTAAAGTCAGATCCAATTTTATCCAACTCATCAATCATGATGACCGGATTCATGCTACCAGCTTTACGCATACCTTGAATGAATCGTCCCGGCATAGCACCAACATAAGTTCTTCTATGTCCACGGATTTCCGCTTCATCCTTAACTCCACCAAGTGAGACCCTAAAGAATGAGCGTCCCAAGCTTCGTGCAATAGATTTGCCCAAACTTGTTTTACCACACCCTGGAGGACCTACAAAACAAAGAATTGGTGTATGACCATCCCTTTTTAAGTTACGGACAGATATAAAGTCTAATATATGATCCTTTACATCCTGTAACCCAAAGTGATCTTCATCTAATACTTTTTGAGCGTGTTTAATATCTAATATATCTTCTGTTTTATTGTTCCAAGGAAGAGCAAATATCCAGTCCAGATAGTTTCTTAGGACCGTAGCTTCCATAGAATCAGGAGATGTTTTTTCTAATCTATTTAACTGACGCAATACCTCTGTTTGAGTTTCTTCGTCAAGACTAAGAGCAATTAGATCATCTCTCATTTTATCAAGATCTTCAGCATCGTCCTCACCAAGTTCATGTTTGATAGCTTTTAACTGTTCTCTAAGATAAAATTCTTTTTGCGACTTGTTCATTGAGTCTCGTGTATGAGAGCGAATGCGCTCTTGTACTTCAGATACTTCAAGTTCTTTGTGAAGTAATTTGTATACTTCTGTTAGAAGTTCTTTTTGAGACGTTTGTTCAAGTAGCGCTTGAGAATCTTCTAGTGGCACGTTCAAGTGAGATATGACATAATCGGCTATTTTATCAGCGTCGTTCATCTTGGAGAGTATTATATTAAAGTCTGGGCTGAGGATTTGGCCGTTATTGTTCATTTGATCTGCGAGTTCTTTGATGTTGCGTATAAGGGCATTGATTTCTTCGCCCTTTTCGTCTTTGGTTTCGACGGGTGTTATTTTTGCTTTAAGCGATTGTTCGTCAGCAATTATTTCATTAACCTCTGCTTTATAGAGGCCTTGAATAAGAATTTTTATTCCCCCCTCAGGGATTTGAACAACTCGCATAATGTTGGCCACCGTACCAACAGAGTACAGGTCCTTAGTTCCGATTGCACCTTCGGCATTATCATCTTCTTGTTGTCTTGCAGCTAAGAGTAGTGTTAGCTTAGAATCGTTAAGTGATTCGTTGATGCCTTGAATAATGCGTTCATCTACAACTAGTAATGGAACTATTTGATGTGGAAAGACCACGACGTCCATTGTAGGAACTACCGGTAACATTTCCGGTGCAGAACTCTGAGATTTTTTTTTTGAATTCGTCTCCATTACTTCCCCCTTTTTTTCGTAGTTACTGTTTACAGTTTAAGTGAGTATACTTTTCAAAGGCAATAATTATTCATCAGAATCATGATAAATGTGATAAAATAAGCCTTTTGGTTTCAAATGTGGACGATAACGTTATAGTTTAAAAGAACAGTTTATGATTTATTGGTTTAGAGTACCTATATAAAAGGGTTTTTTATGTTGGAAAAAAAAGTTTTTACAGAAGCGCCACTGGTCTGGATCGATCTTGAAATGACTGGTCTTGATGCAACCAAGGATGTGATTATTGAAATTGCAGTGGTTCTTACAGATTCTCAACTATCAGAGATCGCTCGCGGTCCCCATCTTGTCGTTTCTCAACCGCAGCACGTTCTAGATAATATGAATGAAGTGTGCACTACTATGCATACAAAATCAGGCCTTACAACAGATGTTATTAATTCAACAACAACGCTCCAGAGTGCACAAGAGCAAGTTGTTACTTTTTTAAAAGAGTATTGCCAGCCTGGGCAGTCTCCTCTTTGTGGCAACTCCGTGTGGCAGGATAAAATATTCCTTGCAGCGTATATGCCTGATGTGTCTAACTTTTTACATTATCGTATAATTGATGTATCGACGATTAAGCAGTTGGTTCAGCGTTGGTATCCTGAGAATGAAGCAAAGAAATTTCAGAAAAAAGAAGTTCATCGTGCACTGGATGATATATATGAATCCATAGATGAGCTTAAGTGGTATAGACAACATTTCTTTGTGGCAAAATAGTGCCTGTGCGAGTCAAAAAGTAGGTTCCCACTGTTTACTTGCCTTTTTAGGGCTGCGGGAGTATGATCTTCAATCAGTAGTAGTTTTTGTCTGAGAAATGATAAAGGAGAATAGTAAGAATGAAGAACAAAATACAGAATTCTTTCTTGCTTTTATTGATAGGGTTGGGAACTGTAACTCGTATGGCCGCTGATGTCAATGAAGTAAGGTATCGTGAGGCTTATATTAAACGCCTTAATGAAGATGTAGCAAGAGAAGAAGAGCGTTTGCGTTGGAATAAGCAAGGTGAATTACGTGCTGAAATGGAAAAAAAGCATAAGCAAGATCCCTCTAAGTATGAACTCGACCTTGGTCGTCTTTATTGGCAAGAGGATCTAGCTCGTCGTGAAATGGTAAGAAACCGTGCTGTAATAGCAATGGAAGTTCGTCAGCGCTTAGCTTTGGTTGAGCTAAAAAAGTTTGAAGGTGGTAAACGCGATGAAGCAACTCGCTTGAAGGTTGCTCTTGAGTATGCTGCTATAGACGCTATCAGAAATATGAACTTGCTTCGTGATGTTGCTCAAGCTCAAAGTGCTGCAATGTACGTTCACCTTGAAGAGCGTTGCCGAGAAGCTGGTCGCGGTCTTAATGTAAGCGATGTACACGTAGCTTTACAATCTGATCAAGCTGGTATTAATGCAGCATTTATTAATGAACATAACCCACAACTGTGGAAAGCATACGCACGTAGTGAATATGCACAAAAGTTTGTTGATGGTGTTACATCAGCTAAAGAACTTAATGTTAATGCGGTTGCAGTTATTACTCGATTGCAAAAAGATGGTGCAGCGTTGAATCGTGCTAGTCTTGAAAAGCTTGTAGCTTTCGTTAAGCCACAATTGGAAGGTGAAAATCCAACTAAGAGTTTTTGGTCAAATGAGACTAAAGTTAAATCTCTTCAACCATTCTTGGATAGACTTAGCAACGCTGTTGAAGCTTTCCGCTTAGAAGAAGAGGCTGCTCGTCAAGCAGAACAGAAAAAAGCTTTCTGGCCTGAAGATAAAAAATAGGTCATTATAAATATAGTTTTTACTAGTTGATTTTAAAAGCCGAGGTATTCGTATCTCGGCTTTTCTATTTACAATATGCAAGTTTTTGCATAGATTTGATAGCAGGTATACTTAATTGATCTCTCCAATATTTGGTTAAAAAATTATGCAAAAATCGAACGATAATAAAAAAGTTATTGGTCATATTCTTCGCGTAAGTGGCACCGTCATTGACGTTCAGTTTCCTCGTGATCAGGTTCCAAAAATTTTAAATAAGCTGATTATTTACCTCCCGGGTGATAAGATGTCTGCGCTTGAGGTTGAGCAGCAACTAGGTGATGGCATTGTTCGCTGTGTTGCTCTTGAGGGCTTCATGGACGTTCGTCGCGGTCTTGAGGTTGTAGATACAGGATCACCAATCAAAGTTCCTGTTGGTGAATGCGTTCTTGGTAGGGTATTTGATGTGCTTGGGGATACTATCGATGGTGGTGGACCGGTTGATGCTTCAGAAAAGTGGCCAATATATCGCCCAATGCCAGAGTTGGTAAAGCAGAAAATTGAGCATGAGACTCAAGAGACTGGGATTAAGGTTATCGATTTAATGTGTCCATACATTAAAGGTTCTAAAATTGGACTTTTTGGTGGTGCTGGTGTGGGTAAAACTGTATTGGTAATGGAGCTCATTCGTAATATTGCAAAAGAACACGGTGGTGTTTCTGTCTTTAGTGGTATTGGTGAGCGTACACGTGAAGGTAACGATCTTTGGCTAGAGATGAAAGAATCAAAAGTTCTTGATAAGACCGCATTGGTATTTGGTCAGATGGGTGAGGTTCCTGGTGCACGTCTTCGTGTTGGTTATGCAGGCCTTACTATGGCAGAGTACTTCAGGGATGAGCATAAGAAAAATGTATTGTTCTTTGTAGATAATATTTTTAGGTTTGTTCAGGCCGGAGCTGAAGTGTCCACCCTTCTTGAACGTATGCCTTCTGCGGTTGGTTACCAGCCAACGTTAGCATCAGAGATGGGAGAGTTTCAGGAGCGTATTACTAATACTATCGATGGTGCTATTACCTCTATACAGGCAGTTTATGTTCCGGCGGATGATATTACAGATCCAGCTCCAGCTACAACGTTTATGCACTTGGACGCTAGTACCGTTCTTTCACGAAAGTTGGTAGAGGTTGGTATCTATCCTGCTATTGATCCACTACAATCAAGTTCTAAAGGACTAGATCCTTATGCTGTTGGTGAACGGCATTACAATGTTGCTCGAAGTGTTCAAAGCATATTGCAGCGGTATAATGAGCTACAGGATATTATTGCAATCCTGGGTATCAATGAATTGTCTGATGAGGATAAGTTGATTGTTCAGCGAGCAAAGCGTATACAGAAGTTCTTAACACAGCCATTATTTACGGCAGAACAGTTTAGTGGTGTTAAGGGTGTTTATGTTCCTATTGAAACAACGATTAGTGACTTTGAAAAGATTGTTAATGGTGAGTGTGATGAGATTCCCGAAGCTGCGTTTTATATGGTTGGGAACTTGGAAGATGTTTACAAGAAAGCTGAAAAGCTTAAGAACGAATAAGGCAGCACATGGAATTAGTAATCAGTAGTCCTACTCAGCGCAATACTCATGATGTTGCTTGGGTTGAGCTTAATTCTGCAGAAGGAAACCTTGTTATTCAGCCTGATCACGCGCCAATGGTGCTATCTTTAAAAAAAGATTCACAAGTTATATATGGCTTGATGAGTGGGAAACAGGAAACGATTACAATCTCTTCCGGAATTGCGCATGTAACACGAAAGTCAGTTTTACTGTTGGTGGAATAAAGATGAAAAAACAACTTGGTACTATTCTTTCTGGTTCATTGATGGAAGGTTTCTTGATGCGTATCTGCGCACAGGAACAGTTTGAAAAAATTAAAACAGGTAAGTTTGTGTCCATTGTGGGACAAGATTATACTTTCTTCTCTCTTATTACAGATCTTCGCTTAGAGGTTTCCAATCCAGATATTCTTTTGTTCCCGCCATCTGAAGGTGAGTCGCTTTTGGTTAATGCACTAAAGAAGAAAGACATCTATGCAACAGCACAGCTGAAGCCAATGCTGATGGTTGATGTGAAGCAACGGGTAATGCCGGTCAAGACTATACCACCTCACTTTGCTCATGTACATGACGTTGATGAGAGCGAAGTAGCGCTTATCTTTGGTGATGAGAACCATCCAGAAAAAAAGTTCTTCAATGTGGGAACACCGTTGGATATGCACACACCGGTTTGTCTTAACCTTGAGAAATTAACCGAACGGTCTAATGGAATATTTGGGAAAACAGGGACAGGTAAAACATTTATTACGCGATTAGTACTTGCTGGCCTCATTAAGAATGAAAAAGCGGTTAACCTCGTATTTGATATGCATAGTGAGTATGGTCTGCAAGCAAGGCAGGAGCAGACGAATGCTAATAAGGGCCTATCGTTTGTTAAAGGTCTTAAGACACTTTTCCCTGACAAGGTTGTTATCTTCTCTCTAGATCCAGAATCGACGCGTCGGCGTGGAAGTATGCCGGATGTTGTAATTGATATTCCATTACAGTCAGTTCGTGTAGAAGATATCATGTCGTTGGGCAGTGAGCTTAATTTGCACTCAACTGCTATGGAGGCTGCATATTTGATTGCTGCACTGCATAAAGAGAATTGGCTTGTAGAGTTGTTGTCACATGGTGAGGATATTAAGGAGTTTGCAACAACGCTTGGTGCTCATCCAGAGTCTATTGGTGCATTGTATCGTAAACTTAAGCGTATAGAGCGGTTGCCCTTCTTCTCTAATAAAAAAACAAGACATTCAGTTATTGATCAAATGTTGGAGTACATTGATCGTGGTAAGCACGTTATTATAGAGTTTGGCAATCATACATCTACCTTTTGCTACCTTTTGATTGCTAATATTATTACACGAAGAATACACCAGCAGTATATGGCCAAGACTGAGAAGTTTCTTGGTTCTCAGAATGCTGCTGATGAACCAAAAAAATTGATGATCACTATTGAGGAAGCACATAAGTTCCTTAATCCACAGGCAGCGCACCAGACTATCTTTGGTACTATTGCTCGAGAGATGCGTAAGTACTATGTATCCTTACTTGTTGTTGATCAACGCCCTTCTGGTATTGATGCAGAAATCCTTTCACAGATTGGCACTAAAATTGTGGCGCAGTTGAGTGATGAAAAGGATATTCAGGGTGTATTGACTGGTATTAATAACGCACAGCAACTACGCGGCATTCTCTCTTCCCTTGACTCTAAGAAGCAGGTGCTTTTACTAGGGCACGCTGTAGCAATGCCAGTTGTTGTAGAAACAAGGACTTATGATGAGAAGTTTTATGAGGCTATGGGCGATGGAATTGCAGTTAAGAAGCTTGATGAAGTGATTAATGAGATCTTTTAGACTATAAGAATAGGCAGAAGATTGTAGCCCACTGCCTATAAATTAATACTTATTTATTTGTTGTTATTGGATCAAGGAGTTCGACAATTTCTGTATGCCCCATCTTTGTTGCCACTATCAATGCTGTCCAACCATAATTATTTTGTATATTAGGGTATGCTCCTGCAGCTATCAACGCTTTAACAGCTTCTGTATGCCCATTCTTTGTTGCCACTATCAATGCTGTCGAACCATAATTATCTTGTATATTAGGGTCTGCTCCTGCAGCTATCAACGCTTTAACAGCTTCTGTATGCCCACTCCCTGCCGCCATTTTTAATGCTGTCGAACCATTATTATCTTGTATATTAGGGTCTGCTCCTGCAGCTATCAACGCTTTAACAGCTTCTGTATGCCCACTCCCTGCCGCCATTTTTAATGCTGTCCAACCATAATTATCTTGTATATTAGGGTCTGCTCCTGCAGCTATCAACGCTTTAACAGCTTCTGTATGCCCATTAAATGCTGCCTTTTTTAATGCTGTCAAACCATAATTATCTTGTATATTAGGGTCTGTTCCTGCAGCTATCAACGCTTTAACAGCTTCTGTATGCCCATTCTTTGCCGCCATTTTTAATGCTGTCGAACCATAACTATCTTGTATATTAGGGTCTGCTCCTGCAGCTATTAATGCTTTAACTTGAGTCCAATTTTCATTTATTATTTCATTTATAAGCGGTACATCTTGATTAATACGAAGACCACTATTCGCCCCTATTCCAATGAGCATATTTTCAAGGGCAGCATATCCCTTACTGTGGGCTATTCCAACAGCAGTTTGGCCTGCATTATTTAAAATGTTAACTTTTGCCGCGAACTTAACTAAGTAATTTGCTATATTTTGATGCTCATTTTCAATTGCAAGCATTAATGCTGTATTGCCCCTAGTATCTTTTCTATCCAAATTAGCTCCAGCATTAACAAGTATTTTAAGAGCATTAAAGTGTCCCTGCTTGGCCATTTGCATTAGTGCTGTCTCGTTATTCTTATTCAACCGATCAAGCTTTAATTTATGAGGAGGTTTCAAAGCATTATTGGCTTTTATTGCTGACAGTATATCAACAAGGGTATCTTCATTTTTTAACCTACCATCTTCACCAATCTCTAATGCCTTTATCAAAGCTGTTGGATTAGCGCTATTTTTAAAGTAATTCCAAACAACTTCTTTTCTATCCGGCCCTGGAACCTCTTTAATAAAAGTTAAAAAACCTTGTTCGCTAAGTCTGGCTACAACATTTGCAAGAGCTAGAGCTGGCACTGTTTGAAAAGACGCTCTTGGATCTTGATTACCTGTAGCAACAGCCACTTCTGTCATTCCAATAGCCGAACCAATCACACCTAGAAAACCAATTAAAACTATTAACTTTTTCATGTAAAGAACCTCCACTATTCCCGCATTTCATATTTGTAATTAATTATAACGGGTGACCCTCCTGAAAAACAAGTGTTTAATGCAATAAAGCCACCGATTTCTCGATGGCTTATAATCCATATGGATAGAACTTTAAAAATTATTCTTGCGGTACTTGAGAGGCAACCAAGGGAACATTCGCGTTAGCAGCCTTCACGACTCGTTGTAGCAACTTAAACTCTCTTAAAAGATTCGCTAGAATTTCTTCCGCAGATTGACCGTTATCAAGCATGGCGGCTATTTCAGCTACATTATCTTCTGATTCTTCTATAGTTTCTTTGATCAATCGGACACGCTCCTTGATGCTTTGTGAGTAAGTTATGACATTATCATCTTCTTCAAGAAGAATGTCAGACTTGTTAGCACTTGTTGCTTTGGGCTTTGATGTTTGATCATCTTGAGTGCTTCCATGACAAACACCGATTGATATTATTGCTATGGTTGTTAATAGTATTTTTTTCATAATTTACGTTGCAACTAATTGTTGCGACTCTCAGGGTGTTGTTGTGCTGTACTATCTTGTCTTATCCGAATAAGCTCTTGAATGCTATAGCGTATGATTTTTGGTTCAAACTTTTTTGCTGAAAGGGAGCCAAATCCTAGTAGTAATCCAAGGAGTATGTATTTTATATTCATCGTCTTTTCTTTTGTGCCCTTCGTTGTGCTCGATTAAGTTCTGCGCTAGATTCACTTTCTTCTGTTGGGCCACCAACGTTCATCTGTGCAAGTTCTTTTTCTCGTTGCTCTTCTAGTTCTTGTTTATTAAAGTGTTCAAGGTTCATATGGAATATGTGATGTACAATTTCCCAAGTGATGTTGTTCATCATATCCTGGAACATCATGAATGCTTCACGCTTGTATTCAATAAGTGGATTTTTTTGGCCATAACCACGCAACCCAATACCTTCTTTGATTTGATCAAGGTTGAGCATGTGTTGTTTCCATGCTTTATCAAGAACTTCTAAGATGATCCACTTTTCAGCCTCGTTGACTGCTTCTGGTTGAAGTTGTCTGCGAGAAAGATCATATTGCTTAAGGATGAAGTTAATAAGGTCATGGGTGAATGTTTCAACATTTTCAGTGCGTAACCCTGCAGCATTAAATTGCTCTGGTGATAGGTGTGTTAGCTTAGATAGGGTCGCAATGATATTTTTTTCAGCCTCACTTGAGAGTTCTCGCTTAGGGCATTCTTGTGCAATTACATTTTGAATGCATGCAGTGATCATATCTTGGATGCGGCTATCGATATTTTCCTGTGAATCAAGAACTTCACGACGTAGCTTATAGATAACTGTACGGTGTTGATTGAGCACATCATCATACTCAAGCAAGCCTTTTCGAGTTTCAAAGTTTTGCTTTTCAACTTTCTCTTGAGCTCGAGCAATAGTCTTGGATACAAACTTGGATTCAATTTCCTCGTCTTCTTCCATACCGGCCCATACCATTTTCTTTTTAAGGTTATCTCCAGCGAAGATACGAATTAGTTCATCTTCCAAGGAGAGGTAGAATCGAGATTCACCCGGATCACCCTGCCGACCTGAACGTCCACGTAGCTGGTTGTCAATACGCCTACTTTCATGACGTTCTGTTCCAAGGATATACAAACCGCCAGCGTTCTTGGATTCTTCATCAAGCTTAATATCCGTACCACGGCCAGCCATGTTAGTTGCGATTGTAATTTTTCCAGGTTTACCAGCAAATTCAATAATGTCAGCTTCACGCTCATGCTGCTTAGCATTAAGAACTTCATGAGGAATACCGTGTCTAGTAAGGACCTTACTAATAAGCTCTGATGTTTCAATGGCTACTGTACCAATTAGGACGGGCTGCCCCTTGGTGTGCCGTTCTTTTATATCTTCTACAACGGCTTTGTATTTAGCATCTTTGCTCAAGTAGATAAGATCTGACTTATCTTTACGAATAAGCTCTCTATGGGTTGGAATGCTGACCACATCAAGTTTATAAATATTATGAAACTCTTCAGCCTCAGTTGTTGCAGTACCAGTCATACCGGCAAGTTTTTTATAAAGCCTAAAGAAGTTTTGTAATGTAATTGATGCTAGGGTCTGACTTTCTTTTTCAATCTCCACACCTTCTTTAGCTTCTAAGGCTTGGTGTAGGCCATCACTGTAGCGACGACCACCTAAGATACGTCCAGTAAATTCATCAACAATGGCAACCTTACCATCGCGTACTACGTAATCAACATCAAGTCTGAAAAGTGTATTAGCTTTTAATGCTTGGGTTATGTGGTGTAGCAGCTTGATATTTTCAATTGCATATAGGTTGTCAATTCGTAGTGCTGATTCAACCTTATCGTTTCCAGATTCTGTTAGCTGAGCTGATCGTGCCTTTTCATCAACCTCAAAATCTTCTCCCTTAACAAGTTTTTTTACTACCCTTTCAGCAATAACGTACAGTTCACTTTCTTCATCAGTTGAGCCGGAGATAATAAGTGGTGTTCGTGCTTCATCGATCAGGATAGAGTCAATTTCATCGACGATGGCATAGTTTAAATCTCGTTGGACATAATCTTCTAAGCGGAATTTCATGTTGTCGCGTAGGAAGTCAAAACCAAGCTCGTTATTGGTCGCGTATAGAATGTCAGCGCCATAAGCTTCTTTCTTTTGAACATCATTCATACCGTGTTGTAGTATAGCGACAGAAAGGCCAAGGAAAGTGTAAACAGGAGCGTTCCATTCAGCATCACGACGAGCAAGATAATCGTTAACAGTAACCAAGTGAGCACCTTTGCCACTTAATGCGTTAAGGTAAAGTGGAAGTACGGCGGTAAGTGTTTTACCTTCACCGGTTTTCATTTCAGAGATCTTACCTTCGTGGAGTACGATACCACCCATAAGCTGAACATCAAATGGACGCATGCCAAGCTTACGCTTACATGCTTCACGGCAGACAGCAAATGCTTCAGGTAAAATATCATTGAGAGTTTTACCTTGGCTTAGTTGCTGGCGGAATTCATTTGTTTTGCTTGCTAATTGCTCATCGGTTAGAGCGCTTATGGTTGGTTCTAAAGCATTGATTTTGTTGACGGCTGGCTGCAGGCGATTTAGTTGCCTTAGGTTGGCCGATCCAAAAACTTTAGTAAGTAAGTTGGTTATCATTTAACAATTCCTAGAACAATTCTATAGTTATTTTTCATATATAATTTTAAGCCTAGTTCTTTTACAACAGTATTGTAAATACATAGCTTTGAACTAGTATAAACTAACTAGGGATATTTGGCGAATTGGAGACCCTTTATCTCGGCGATATGAGCAGAATTCTTCGTTGCAAATTGTACAAAGATTATTGGATAAATCGATCTGTTTTTTTTGAACTCCAATAGCCTGGAGCAATAATACATTATAACCGGAAACATCAAAATAATATTTCCCCCCTCTTTCCTGTGTTGTCTTGAGAGCTATTTCAGGATGGGGAAGGCTTTGTATGAAATCTTTTTGAACCTCATAACAGCATATTTGAGCTGCTGGTCCAAACCAAATTTGAAGGTTATCAATCTTTGTTTTAAAATTTTGCTGCATGTGAAGAATGGTTTTGGGAGCGACCTCTTGAACGGTTCCTTTCCATCCGGCGTGTGCAATGCCGCATGCTTCAGATTTATTATCGTAAAATATAATAGGTAGGCAGTCTGCCGTGAGGACACCAATGTCTAGATTTTTTTCTTGAGTAATTAAGTAATCACCATCGATAGATAAGCTGGGTTGGTCAAGGTTGTTAAGTTTTATTTCCTGCCCCAAAGCACTATGTGTTTGGTGTTGGAGAATTGTTGGTTGTCCTTTGAATTGAAAGGGCTTGTGCCGAATGTTTGATGGATCAATGGCGGTGTTTTTATTGCCAAAGAATATGTGTGGTTGTTTTTTATTCATAAAAAATCCTACTACTTTAGTATAGAAAAATATAACAGGTAGTAGGATTGTGTATACTTTTGCTGTGCAAAGAAAGTTAGGATAAAAATTTAATAACTTCGCGCATAGCAATTGCTATTTTAGTTGCTTGGTATACAGAGTATGGGGTCCAACTTTTTTTAGCGTAGTTGTGAGCAGTGTCGATACGTGGTGTATCTAATAGGCTTGTGTTTATAAATCTACCGGTAGCAGTTGATAACTCTAAGCTTATTTTATTTTGGTTGGGAACAAGAGATAGGCTTGTAGAAGAATATCCTTTTGCATCACGTATAGGCTTAAACAAAGACAAAAACTTAGGTGTTAAAACTGATAATGGGAATGGCGAAAGCCTTTTAAGAAATGTATCAGGTCTTTTGTATTGATGAAAAGCACCCAACATTTCATGGTTAATGTATTTTGTATCACCATTTATAGATAGTTGAACATCATAAATCAAGTTTGGAGCATCCTTTAATGTCGTTAAGGATAGTGCCTCTACAAAGGTATGAAAACTCTTGTGGCTTGGCATTGATATTTTATCAGCAATTTGAATGGTGTCGTATTCACTATAGAAGTTATAAACGGTTTCAAAAAAAGTATCCATTGCAAAGCAAGCTGTTTCAAATTGTATTGGTGCACCAAATAGCAGTAAATTTTTAACAGTAACACCGAGTGGGTTTATTCTTTCCTCTTGTACTAGATTCAATGCAACGTTTCCACCGTGACTGTGGCAGATAAGTGTAAAATCGCAATTGTGATCATAAATCTCTGACAGCCTTGCAATATGTTGGTGTAGTTCTGTTGCAGCAAGTTCACGACCCTTTTTATCCAAGCCTCCAAGCCAACCGAATGTATAATATTTATAATCAAGATTGTCTTGTTGGAGGCCACTATAAAGTCCGAAGTATTGGTATGCTCCAACCCTGCTTTTGTTTGAAGATAGTGTTTGGTGGGCATACTCGTTGATACTTCTTTGGTCTATGTTTTCAAGCCCCATTTTCAATGCCACCTGGCTATTCATTATTTTTGGATTTTCTCGAAGATTTGTAAGACATTTTCTTGTCCAATCATTCTCCTCAAGGTCATTTCTGTAGAGGCCTGTAGTATTTAATAAAGAAACACCTGACATAAGAGTGCCATGTACATAGATGATAATCTGTTTTCTGGGTAAGTCTGCTGGATAAGAGGTTCCAACAATGAATAATGTAAGTGATAAAAGAAGTGCTTTTTTCATGAAAACCTCGTATTCAAACCTGTTGTTTTACTTTTTTATAGTATACCCAATAGGAGTACGTTCAGCAAAAGGTGGAGTGGAATCGAGTTATTAGGAAGTAATATTGGAATTTGAAAAGAAATTGGTTGCGGGGGCTGGATTTGAACCAGCGACCTTTGGGTTATGAGCCCAACGAGCTACCAAACTGCTCCACCCCGCGTTCTTATCATTAATTATGCTCCATGAATGTCTAATTGTCAACTTTGGCTTTAAAGAGGGATAATTGCATTTTTATATGAAAAACATGGGATTGTTTTATTTTGTGTTTTTAGAGTATTACTTTACCTGTTGTTGACCCATTCTTTTTGCCTTGTTAGGTTCTTGCTAGTTGTATGGCCATTCTTAAAAAGGAGATAGGTAGTGATTATAGTTAGTGTAGCGGTTGTTGGTATTATTCTTTGTTTGTACGGTTTTGCGATTGAGCAGAAAGTTGGTAAGGATAAGCGATATAAGCCGGTCTGTGATCTTTCAGCGGGAATATCCTGTTCTAAGGCTATCAAGAGTAAGTATGGTAAGTTCTTTGGTGTATCCAATACCTTGGTCGGTATGGTTTATTATCTTACTATTGTATTTTTGCAGTACTTTAATCTTTCTGCATTAACATTTTATCTAACATTATTTGGTGCATGTGCTTCTATTGTATTGGCATTCATATTATATGTGCGCATTAAGACATTATGTTTGTTGTGTACAACAGCATATGTTATTAATTTTGTTCTTCTGTATGTAAGTTGCCAACAGTATTGGGGCTAATGTGTTAAAAAGTATTCTCACATATAATAGTGAGTTTCTTAAGAACCTTGGCCTTGCGGTGATACGTATTGGTTTGGGAATTATATTTATTCGTCACGGATGGCCAAAGTTATTTAAGGGTGTGGAGGAATGGCGCTGGCTTGGCGAGCAGATGTCCTACTTGGGTATTACATTCTGGCCAGTCTTTTGGGGGCTCGTGGCAGCATGTACAGAATTTTTTGGCGGTATTGCATTAGTAGTTGGTCTTGGGACTCGTCCATTTGCGCTTTTGCTTGCGTTTGTGATGCTTATTGCGACATTGATGCATATTGGAAAAGGAGATACTTGGGGATACATTTCTTTTCCACTTTCATTATTTGTTGTCTTTGTTGGTTTAATGATTGCTGGTGGCGGAATGCTTGCTGTAGATAATTGGCTTAAGTAGTTTAATACGTATAAAGGTGCTTGCGTAACGGTTAAAATAGCAAAAAAAGAACACGTGCTTTTTTGTTTTATATGTAACAATATTGTATATCCTTTTTGCTACATTTTTTTTCGTGACATGCAATTTGGAAATACGAAAAGTTTCAGGTAAACTGTAACTGATTCCTACAATGGGATTAGTTATTTTATTGCAACGTTAACACGAAAATTATTCTAGGATACATCCATATGGTTAGCCGTTTTGCTTCTTGGTTGTTACGCATAACGCCACTTTTTCTCTTTGTTATAAGTTTTAATAGTCTTTCATCAGAGTTAGTTCCTGGTGATGATACAACGTCAACAACAGACTCGTTTACGTTTGCTGTTGGACCCTCTACGTTCTTTAGAAATAGTAATGTGGAAGGTACTTCGTTTGCTGTAACTATTGGTGCAGGAGCTGCAGTAGCCGGTAACAATTTTGCAGTCGCTTATATGCAGCGTGGTGGTAACGAGTTTACGCCAACGCATGAAGGGTTCATGCCGCTTGCGCCACCTGACTCAGTGCTTAATGGTGCAAAGATTAATCACCTTGCATTGTTCGGTATGTTTCCGCTTGTTGTTCAAGAAGGTGTGAAGCGTATGTATGTATATTCAAAAATTGATCATATTGCAAAAACCAACGGTCAACAAGTATGGTCCAGCAAGCCGCAAGTTACTATTTTGCCCACCGATATAGTTAATGATAAAAATGCAGCCGTAACAGGTGGAATTATTGGTTTGTCAGATTCCATAGCATTACTTTATATTGAAAGTGGAAAAGAGAAAGTTGATAACTTTGTTTTAGCACCGGTTTTGAATACTGCAGGAGATGCATTTGGTACGGCTGGTAGTGGTATGGCTTTGGGTGTGATCACATCAAAGGTTGTGAAGGTTAAGGACGAAGACGGTAATGTTATTAAGGATGATGATGGTGTTGAAAAAAAGCAATCGATTACAACGTTTGACCTTGCTAATGCGAATCCTGCTAACACAACAGCTACTGCGAATGTAGCATCGCCATTTGACATATCATTGGATGCATTGAAGATAACTGCAGACCTTGATTCAATTGGTGATGTTGTTGATATACATGTTGATCCATTGTTGTCTCGCATCTATATTGCAGTGCAAGCAACATCTGGTGTTGGTGGTGGGGCACGTTCTATTGTTGTAGCTCGTGTTGGAGATGATAAAAAGTTGATTTTTGAAAAGATTGTACCAGATGCTGCGATTGTTGGTAATGATAAGATTGTTGGAACAGCAAGTGCTTCACAAGCTATTACAGGGTTTAAGGTACGTACAATGCAAACTAGTACAATGCTGGATTACTTAATTGTTAGTGGCGGCAATGGTGACATTGATACTGTTGGTAATCAGGTGTACGCCCTTCCGTTGGTTAACTTAAAACCGCAGGCAAAAAATAATAGCGAGTGGCGCACAAGCTCAGTTCAGGGTACGATTGCTAAGTTTGATCAAACGCCACAGCTTAAGGTTAGTGGAAGAATTAAAAACTTTGTTAAGGCAAAAGTAATGCAGACACCAGCGACGGTTGCTGCTGACCTTCTTACCAATACTAGTGTGGCTGCTATGGTTGGTGCTGGTGAATTACCAATGGATCCTTCAACACAATCTATAACCGATATGTTTGTGCAGAATGATTCAGTCTTTGTTTCTATTGGCGGAGACTATGACGGTGGGGTTACGCAACCGGGTCTGTTCGAGTCTCAAGCTATTTTTGATGATCTTGGCCGTGTTGTTTCATGGACACCATGGCGCCGCGTTGCTGGTACTGATGATAAAATATTTGCAGCATCACTTGATACGCATGGTCAGTCATCAACTGGTGGTGTTGGTGCTAACTTCTGGTTAATATCTGGTGCAACAGATGCAACAAAGCGTACGGTTCGTCGTACAATTTGGGGCAATGGAAGTAACGATGGTTTGCTTGGTGGTACTGCAACAGATACTACTCTTGGATTGACTAACTATTTGAACACGCGTTTCTCACAAGAGATGGGCGGTGTTCAAGTTCTTAATGAATTTATTGATATGAGTGCTGATGCGTTAGGTTTGGGGTTTGATCAATTCGGACTTATTGTTGCTGGTGGTCATCAGCGCGTTGCTCTTGTTCAGACAGGTCAAGGTGATGGTGGTAACTTTATACCAACCAAGGGAGACTTTGTGTCAGGTGTTGCTACATCATCTGATGGCACATTACCGACAGCGTCTGCAGCTACAAAGATTATTGATGTGGAAAAAGGTGCTCTGACTGATATTGGTGTTATTTCTACGTGTGCAATTGTTACCAATAGTATGTTGGGAGAGCATTGGTTAGTTGTTGGTGGCCCTGGTGGTGTTGCAGTTTTATGTGACGCAACTGGTAGTGGCTGGACTACAGACTTAACAGGTCTTGATAGCTTCCCTGCTGGTATGTCATTTAAGAAGCTTGGAAGCTTCCCTAACGTACGTAAAATTATTGGTACGAATAGTGAGATGTATGTTCTAACATTGAATAAGATGGAACGAATGGTATTAACACCGGCATCAATTCTCAGTGATTCGGTTAGCACTACGACTCTAGGAGATCCTGAGTCAGTAACCGGTTCTAGGGTTGCAATGTTTATGGATATGGCGGTATCATCTGGTGCTGTTAGTCTTGGGTTGTTAGCAACGACAAAGGGATTGTATCGTATTGGCAATGGTGAGAATGTTTTTGGTTCTACAACGCCATTGAGTTGGGTTGAGGTCGCCCTTCCTGAAGGTGCTGGACCGACAGCGCAGTTTTCATTGTTATCACCCTCAGAGTTGAGCACAGGTTTTGGTACTAATGGGCAAGTGTATGTTCTTGGTTCATATCAAGGGTATTATTATTCCCGTATCTATAGAATGAATGTTAACGTTGATGGTGCTATTGATAGTGACACTGTGCAGTTGTTGGATGATCAGCGAATTGAAAACAGTGTAATTTATTTTGTAGATTGTGGTGATTTTAGAAATTCTTTTGTTCCAGATGGTGGTTTGTTCTTCCATTCACGGTCACAAGATATTCGTTCAGCAGATCCTGAGTTAGAATCGGGTGTAACAACGATTCCGTTATCATTATTTTCAATGCCGACTAACTCGTTACTCTTTACAGGGGTGTTGCCGGCAACAAAAAGTACTAATATTGGGTTAAGCCCAGGTAGAGGAACAACAGTCAATAAGATTATACGCAATAGTGCGCTGGGTGGCTGGTTAGTCCCAGGAGATTATGGAGTACGTGTCAGTGAATAAAATAAATAAGTTAAAACTTTCCCTTGTTATCATCTCTCTTCTTTCTGGTACGGTAGTGCAAGCGCAGTTTCCAATCAACATTGTACGTCCTTATGATATTGATTTGCATTGGCAACCAGAGCCTGCAGGAACATGGCAGTACGGAGTATTGGCAGAGGTTGCACCAAGTGTAAACGCATATAACGCGCATGGTAAGAAAACAGATGTATTGCAGTTGTGGAATAACACTGTTGATGGTCTTGCAATGTTACGTGGATTTCCGGCAGACAGTGAGATTGGTCAACTTAATGCTACATTGGCTGGTGTTTCTAATAATGGTGTTCGTGGAAACTTGGTTCCGACTGGAAACTTAAGCATCTGGGATGCAAGTTTTTCAGTACGTTACTTCTTTCCGTGTTACCTTTCATTAGGCCTTTATTTACCGTTGTTTCATATGAGTCTTAATGATATAAATTTTTGTGATCTTACACAAAATGTTACAGCGGATGATTTATTGGTTAAGGAATTATTAACCAATAACTTTGTAAATAATGTGCGTGACCTGAGTGGTTCGTTTGGTTGTGAAAATAAAAATGTATTAGACATTGGTAACTCATGGAATAAGACTGGTGTTGGAGATTTAACAATCTTGGGTGTATGGTCTCGCGACTTCCCACAAGTTAAGCCGGTGTTGAAGAATGTTCGTTTAACAGGTCGTCTTGGTGTTACTGTTCCTACTGGAATGCGTACCAATGAAAATCTTCTCTTTCCAATACCGTATGGTAATGATGGTGCTTTAGGTGTGGTGTTTGGTGGTAACATTGAACTGCAATGGTGGAGTTGGCTTCGTGGTGGTGTTCAAGCAGATTTCTGGCGTGTGTTTGGAGATACACGTGATCGTCGTGTAAAGACTGATGCATCACAAACTGATCTTGTATTACTTGCTCGCATTCCAACGCATAAGACATGGGGCTTTACTCGTCGGTATACGTTGTATGCGGAGTTGGGTGACTTTAAGCGTGGCTACTCTCTTGCTCTTGGTTATCAGTACTTCAATAAAGGAACAGATTCATTAACCGTTGTGTCTAATCAATACATAACAGCAGCGGCAGAAACAGCACAAAGTATTGAGGAATGGAAGTTACATAACTTCATAGTAGACTTGTCAGTTCGTTGTGGAGAAAAGGATACACTTGGTCGAACTCGCGCAAGCTTCTTTTATAAACATCCATTTAATGGAACTCGTGCGGTTGCAGCCAAGACCTTGGGCATGCGATTGATAGTTGATTTTTAAGCTTTTCATTAAATAAAAACAATGTACAATTGATACAACTTTAGTATTTAACAATTTAGAGGATCTATAATGAAAAAAACTTTATTACTTTTCTTATCATGTGTTTGTTTAATTCCTTCCATGTACAGCATGGGTGATCCGCGTAGAAGTGGACCTGGTGGTTCTTCAACAAGCAACCTTGCCAAATGGAGTGGTGGAGCACTTGCGGTAATTGGTTTTGGTGTTGTTGCTGAGCGCAGAGGTTACAATCGCGGGTATCGTGACGGTGAGAGAGATGGTATAAAAAAGGCTGTTTTGATTGAAGAGCGAGAAGAGAAATTGCAAAAGGATGAACTTTCTTTGCATGCAGTGCAACTTGCACAACGAGAAAACCAAAGGATTTGCGAGGTATTGGTTGCAAATTTAGTAGAGGAAGGTGCAGATTCCGAGGTAATTAAACGAACTTGTAAAATATTACTCGATGAGAGAGCCGATGAGCTTGCGGCACTGGATAACACAAGTCCGGTAAAAACAATTGCAGCGTTGACAGGAACAGTGAAGGTTCTAAATGCTTCTTTCGCAGACTTGGGATTGCTGTTAATGCATCCTGCAGGTCGATCATTTCTTTATTCAGATATTATTGGAGGTGAAGAGGTAAAGCATCCTCGTGTACTTGGTACGGTTAGGGAAAAAGAAGCACGAATTGCTATTAAAGAGATGCAAGAAATATTAGAGGATACAGAGAATCCTGATAGGTGGGAAGCAGTTGTTGCAGAAAATAAAAGACTTGCAGAGAGGTTTGCAGCCTTGGCTGAAGAGCAAGAGTAAGTTTACTCGGTTGATGTTGTTTTGATTTTCTTTAGATAGAGTTGGGTTTGTTGTTGCCCCTTGCTTTTTTATCCTCAAGTATTAGAATATCTTCAATTACCCTAGAGAGTGAAGAGCAGTTTTTAATTAAGGAGTTTTTAATGAAGAGAAAATCACTAGTTTGCCTTGGCATTCTACTCTCAACAATGATGTCAAACGAGCTAACAGCACACTGGTATAAAGAAGCAGCAATGGGTGCTGGTGTATTTTTTGCAGGCATAGCTTCATCACAACTTTATACATTTGTAAGGCGTAAAACAGCTCGTTCAACAGAGCTTGAAAAAGGTGTTTTAATTAAAGCGCTATTAAATGAGTACGAAGAAATTCGTTCAGAGCGTGATGGTCTTGTTGGTTCTGTAGAAGAGTTACAAGTATTCATCGATGAGTTGCAAAAGCTATGTGATATGTTGTCTAATCAAAATGATGACATGCAAGGTGAGAAAAAAGAGCTTGCAGACATGGTTGAGGCTTTACAAAAAGAACTAACATTACTTGGTAATGAGTACAAACGCGAACAAGAAGAAAAGCGTCAGTTGTCAGAGCAACTTATAGAAGTACAAGAGACACAAGAAGAAGTGGAAGCACTTCGTGATATGTATGAAGTTGCAAATCAAGAGTTAGGTGAAAAAGTTGCTGAAGAACGTAACGCACTTATCTCATCAAGCACTCGATTACAACAAATGATGGATAATCTTAAGGCACAAGTAGATGAGATTCACACTGAAAAAACAGGTTTAGTTCGTTTCTTTGATGGTCTTAACGATAAGTTAAATTCTTGGAAGACTTCTTACACCAAGAAAGCTAAAAGTTTGCGTAGTAAGAGAGAAACAAACAAAGAGTTGATGCAACGTTTGTTGAAAGAAAAGTCTGCCGCAAAGAAACCAGCAGTATCTCCTACACAACGTATTGAACATCGACAACAAACTATCGATAGAATGAAACAAGATTCTGGTCGACGAATTACTAGCTTACTTAGCTAAATTATCGATTCAAGATTCTTTCCAATAATTCAAAAAGCTCTGACGTAATGTCAGGGCTTTTTTTTTATGATGTACATCCCTTTATATGCATGTCAGAATGTGTTGATTGTTAGAGTGAAATGAGAAAAAAATTACATCGAGAATTGTTAGATAAAAAATGTGCAATTATATCTATACATAACATAAAATATCTGTCAAAATGTGTTACACGAATTTAAACAGAATAAATCAACCGAATCACATCAATAAAAACAAACGAAAGAATCACATGACAAATATTTCAACAAGGCGATTGGGATACGGATTAATAGTATTGTTACTTTCTTCATCATCAGTTTATAGTGCTCCTCCTACTTCAAGAAAGGACATTGTAGTGGGTGGAGTTGCTTTCGGTTCTGGTTTTGCTGTAGGAAGAGTGTGGGGTGATAGCGGTGTTAGAAAAGAAAGAGATGAGTTTAAAGAGGAGCTGGAAAGAGCGACTTTGGATTTGTCCGTAGTTAGAAGAGAAAAAAGTATACTTGAGAGAGAAAAGGATGCTGTTGCTGGTTTGGCAAGGGAATTTGATCTTGTAAAGTCAGGCCAGCTTGTTGAGTCTTATGTTCCAGTACTTACTCAGGCGTTAAGTCACGGCCGCCATAGGAGTGGTCTGTATGCGGAGTTACAAACTGCTTTATTGAAAGAAGGAGAGAAAGCTGGAGAGGTTGATCTTCTTACGAGAGCAAGAGTTTTTCGGTCGTGTGTTGATGAGTTAAACGTCATTGATGATAGTTTGCACGAAGCGTGGGGGAAAACAACCACAAGAATTGACGATGCGAAACCACACATATTCTTTTGGGAAAGCAACACAGTTAATCTTGTGCAAGACTTGAGTGATGCACATGCTGAAAAGGTTAAACTTCTTGCTGGTTTAGATAAGTTGCTTCGTACTAAAGCTGACGGTGAGGAAGACTTTGATCTTGCTGAGCGTCTTAAACAACTTCAAGATGCATTAGAAATACATGATGCTGATGGCGGCAAAGAGCTTCGTGAGCAGTTGCAAAAGAGCTTATCGCTTGTAGGAGAGCAAACTCCTTTAGTGGAAACTTATAATGCTGTAGAGGCATTGCTTCGCGGTACAGAGGAAGAAGGTGAGATTGATATTGTTGGGCGTGTTGAAGGACTTAAAGATCAAGTAATGAAACTTCAAGGTGCTGTCAATGAACAAGTTAGTTTAGAGATAGTTCATAGTGCTATAGATAGGTTGCTTCGTGCTGAAGCTGACGGTGAGGGAGAGATTAATCTTGCTGAGCGTCTTAGTGTACTTCAACAATTGGAATCTGCACAAGGAGAACTTATAGATCGTTTGCAAGAGGAACAAGAAACTGTTGATAAAGCACTTCGTGGTGAAGATGAAGAAGGCGAGATTGATATTGCAGATAGGCTTGGGTGGCTTAAGGCTGAAGCTGGTGATCTTGCTGCGATTCAAGCGCTATTGAGATCAGGAGAAGAGGATGAAACTGAAGCAGTAGATCTTGTTGATCAGTTGAAAGAAAAAGCTGAAGGCTTAGTTAAACAGGCTGGTCGATATGACGAAGCTAACGGTAAGTTTGCTGAAGAGAATGCAGGACTTAAGCGATCATTAGCAAAAGAAAAGCAATCATTAGAAAAAGAAAAAGGCAAATATGCGCTTTTATCGTTGCAATACAATGCACTTCTTGCAGAACGAGAAGCTTCTGATGGTGAAGAGGAAGAAGACGAATATGTTGGTGAAAGCGAGCCTTATAGTGGAGATGATGAAGGAAGCGGAAGCGAAGGATAATAGCCTCTATAAATAAAATATGAGGAGAGAGTATGAAGTGGATAATGAAGCAATTTGAAATCTTCTTACTAGCGTTGGCATTGGTGTCCTCCAGTGCCAACGCAATGAATTATAATGTAGGGCGCCAGGAACCAGAGTCTTTTGCTGGTCAGCTTGCAAGAAGAGGGCTATGGGCAGCAGGTGGTTTTGCTGCAGGATACGCTGCTGGTAATAAAATGCCGATGTCCCGAACAGCTGGTGAGCAAGCTCTTAGAGATAGGTTGGAAGAGAATGAAGGCAAACTTGAAGAGGCTAAGGGAAACTTGGTGGATGGAGCTCTATATGTGACTCGACTTGAGGGTGAAATTAAGGGATGGGAATTAACACTTGAAAACCTCAAGCTTCAGCATTCTCAGGAAATAGAAAGATTAGAGCGGAAAATTTTAGATGGGCAGCTAGATCGTAATAAGTCATATGAAGTTCAAGAAAGTATGAGAGATGGTGCAGTAAGATCTGCCGAAGAAAGAAAAGATGAACTTCACCGGCAAGAGTTGAGAGTGCTGGAATCTCGAATAGAATCTTTAGAGCTAGAGGTTGAGCACAATGTATCTCTTTTAAATGGTCGTGATGAAGCACATGCGGATATTGATGCGAGATTAGCAGCTTATCGAACTGCATGGCCAATTATATTGCGCAAGAAAGCTGGACGACAGAAAGCACGGAAGTATTTCGATACCAGGTTTAAAGAATGGCAGAGAGACCATAGAACAAGAGACGGTGAGCAACCAGACTTGCGTTCTTTTGAAGAAAGTGTTTTTGATGACCTCTTTGCACAAAAATTTTGGGAAGAGGTCGTTCGTGAGAATACGGTATCCCAACTTGAAGCAGGAAAGAAAAAAGGGAAAAAGGGTAAAAAAGGGAAGAAAGAATCTACAGGATTCTACGAGGGCGACAGTGATGTTGGCGAGGATTTTGCTGATGAAGAGAGTGATGGAGAAGGTGGTAGTGTAAGCTCTTAATATAATAAAATAAAAAACGCCAAGACGTAAAAATCTTGGCGTTTTTTATTTATAGAGAAAAGAAGTTATTCTTGAGAGGCCTCGTCTTGTTGTTCTTTTCTTAAGTATGCTGGAACGTCAAGGTCGTTCATATCAACACACTCTTTTTTTTCTTCTTCCTGAGGAGCAGCTTCTTGTGCAGGTTGCTCTTGTTGTGCAGGCTCGCTTGCAGGTTGTGCTTCTTGAGGAGCAACTTCTTGAGTTTTTTCTTTTTTAGGTTGAGCAAAGTCGAGCTTACATGCTTTCACTTGTATCTCTTCCTGATCTTCCTTACTAAAGCCAGTTGCTACAATCGTTACAGCAACCTCTTGGTCCATATCAGGATTGATAACAGAGCCAAGGATGATGTTTGCATCCTCTGCAGCTTGCTCATACACAATTGAAGCAGCTTCGTTGATCTCATGCAATTTAAGCGATGGACCACCAATGATGTTAAGAAGTACACCACGTGCGCCTTGGATGCTCATGTTTTCAAGCAGAGGCGATGATATTGCGTCTATAGCCGCTTCTTTTGCTCTGTCTGGACCCGAGGCTTTACCAGTACCCATAACGGCGAGTCCCATGTCCTTAATGATCGTTTTCAAGTCAGCAAAGTCAACGTTAATGTGTCCAGGTTTTGTAATAATTTCTGAGATACCACGAACAGATTGGTTGAGAACTTCATTGATCATTGAGAATGCATCGAGCATGGATACATCTTCACCAGCAATATCCAATAACTTTTGGTTAGGTAGGATAAGGAGTGTATCAACTTGTTTTTTCAACTCAGCGACTGCTTCTTCAGCAATTCGTGATCTTCGTTTCCCCTCAAAGATAAAGGGTTTTGTGACGATAGAGATTGTCAGGATGCCCTGCTCTCTTAACGCCTTTGCGACTACTGCTAAAGCACCAGATCCGGTGCCGCCTCCCATTCCCCCTGTCAAGAACACAATGTCAGCGTCTTTAACGCTTTCCATGACTTTGTCCAAGTCTTCTTCAGCTGCGCGACGTCCTACGTCTGGATTAGCTCCAGAACCGAGCCCCTTTGTCAGCTTTACACCAAGTTGAATCTTTGTTTCCGCCTTGGAATGCTGCAACGCTTGCGCATCCGTATTGGCGACGATATATTCAATATCTTTTACATTAGATTCGATCATGCTGTTAACAATATTGTTTCCAGCACCACCAACACCAACTACCATTATCCTAGCTAATGGCTGTATTTCTTTTTTTTCTTCTTCTTCGAACGTTATCATTACCCTCTCCCTTTTTTCTGGGTTTAAAAGAAATCTGATACCCAAGATTTCATCTTAATCAATATTTTCGATACCAATGGTCCTTCCAAATACTCCATGCCACGTTTTTTCTTTTCAATGCTGTGAACGACAAGTCCATAACTAGTTGCATAAATAGGACTGTCTAATGATTCTGGTAATACATGGCCAGTAGTTGGCGTTCCAATACGCACAGGAATATTGAGCATTTCCTGTGCTAAAACATCAGCACCAGCAAGCAATGAGCCACCGCCAGTCAAGACAAGGCCAGTAGTCATCATTTGTTGTAAGTGCTGTTCTGTAATTTCCTTTTTCAACATTTCTAATATCTCCTCAGTACGTGGAGATAGAATTTTTAAGAGCTCTAGATGCTTAACAGTTTGCTGCCCTTCTCCATCAACCTTCTGGAGTGTTATTGTAAGATAATCTTCAACAAACTTTGGATGAGTTATCCCAAACTTTTCTTTAATGCGTTTAGCTTCTGATATTGTTGTTTGTAATCCTATTGCAAGATCATGTGTGAAATGGTTTCCAGCAATTGGAAGAACTTTTGTGTGTCTTATGCTGCCATGCTGATAGATTGCAAAGTCAGCAGTTCCACCACCAATATCAAGTACGCCAACACCTAATTCTTTTTCATCTTTTGATAGAACAGCATCAGCAGATGCAAGTTGTTCTAACACAAGGTCCTCAGCTTCAACCCCTGCCATCTGACAGCAGCGGATGATGTTTTGTACTGATGCTATAGAGCCAGAGATGATATGTACTTGCGCTTCAAGTCTTATGCCTGCCATACCAAGAGGATCAAGAATTTTGTCATTACCATCAATGGTATAATACTTTGGTAGGACATGGAGGATTTGTTGTCCTTCCGGTAATGCAATTGCACGCGCAGAGGTGAGCACGTTAACAATGTCTTGAGGCTTTACGTGTCCCTTTTTAATTGGAGCTGCGCCGAGAGAATTGTAAGAATGAATATGACTTCCAGAAATACCAACTGATGCTCGATCAATAGTGATACCCGCTATAAACTCAGCTTCGTGTACAGCATTTTTAATTGACTGTACTGTCTTTGCTATGTCCACAACAATACCTTTTTTAAGTCCATGCGACGGCGATTTGCCTACCGCTAGAACTTCTATAGTATTATCTGCTTTTTTATGCGCTACTAGCACGCATATCTTTGTTGTCCCAATATCTATCGATACGGACAATGAATCTTTATTAATCTTTGACATCCCTTAATCCTCCCCTTTGAAACCTCGAGCCATTATCCGTTAAGCAAGTTTCCCCTTTTTTTGCAAATAACTGCTTGTCCTTTAAATCGTAAATCTATAATCGTGTAAACATTTTTCTGTTTTAAGTTTTCTATAATTTGTTCTCGCAATAATCGCTGACATAACCCTGTTGTAAAATCACTCGGCTTTTGCTGATACTCTAATACAAAACCCCAACGTTTAGTCGCCTTATCAATGAAATAAATCTTTGTCTTATCCAGCCACATGATACTAAAGTGTTGTAATATCTCTTGCGGCAAACTTGTGAGAAACTGAATTAATTCTGGTGACATTGGCTTGAATATATGATCAGGCCTCTTTGTTGTAACGGACGGTAGATCGTTGAGGATGTCCGATCTAAAGTTCGCTGGTACGAGCATGTTTCCATTCTTATCAAGCACTGTTTCTAAATTTATTCTACATAATGGCGTCTGACTTCCAACTTGTATTCTTTTAAGGTTGGGAGGCATCTGCTCCATCATAATGGTTTCAATTGCAGGGAATTGCTGCTTCATACTTTGCGGGTTGATGGTCTGTTGAGACTCAATATATTTAGTTAACTCTTGTTGTAATTGCGGAGAAAAGGTAGAGTCTAAAGATAATCTGAAAGCAGGTGTATAACACGATTGTGCTTCTATTTTCCTAAAACTATACATACCCATGCCACAGATTAGCAAGGCAATGAGTACTGCGCTCCCCCTATACCACTTCATTGCTACACCATCGGTAAAAAATTAATCATAGTATTATTTCTAACCGTTCGTAGCGCAAATAGTCAACAATTTAGTTTGGAAGTGCTAATATAGGTCGATCAGACAGATATTTTAGGTGAGTAATTATAAAAAGTAAGGAAGTAGTTTGAAATATATATCATTGAGTTTGTTTTTCTTAACTTCATTAGTTATGTTTTCACCTGGAGAGGTTGAGGCTCAGCATCGGTCAAAAGCGGCGACAACCAAGAAGGTCATTACGGGGAAATCTTTGGCTGATTTGTATACTAAGTTTTCAGCTACTTTTAGAAAGCTGCCACAAGGCGAGATTGTTGCAATCTTACAAAACCTGAAGAATAAAGAACTTATTAGTAACGCTAATAAAGGTGCCTTTGAAAAACTTGTAGCAGCAAGTAAGAACGACGGTAAGGATGTTGTCCATGAGATCTTCATCTACTTTGGCGCTTTCCCTCTTGCACAAAAGAAAAAGGAGCAGGATGGTATTAGAACGAGTATCGCTCAAACATTCCAAACTCTTGTTCTAAAGAATAAGAAAGTTGATAAGGACATGCTCGCAGCCGATGTTGCAGCAATGGGAGCTATAGCCAAGTTTATGCAAGCAAATCCTAAGGCAACAAAATTGCCTGAAGGACTTATTCCTGCATTACCTAAACCAAAGAAAAAGAAATAATTATTTTTGATTCATTATTAAGAACATGAAAATACCTGCCGCTACTGACGCGTTATAAGATATGTCAGCGCTTCTTTGTGGTAGTGTAATCTTCATTCCCTTACCAAGCGTGTTTTTTGATATACCTTTTTCCTCATTGCCAATGACTAGGCAAAGTGGATGCTTGTACTCAACAGTCAATGCGTTGGTACCTTTATCCAATGTTGTAAGGTATACGTTATAACCAGCTTGCTTAAGAAGTTCTAATGCTGCATTAATAGATGGAGCAATATAGAAGGCAACATGCTCTGCAAGACCAGCAGATGACTTGACAGCTGATGCAGTTAATGGAGCAGAGTTTTTAGAACAAAGAATGATACCATCAACGCCAGTGCAATACGCGGAACGAATAATCGCACCAAGATTACGTGGATCTTGAACACCATCCAGAAGAACCAGGTTCTTTTGAATTTCTGGGTTGAAGAATTTCTTATTAATTTGTAATGGCGCAGCAAAGCCAACAAAGCCTTGGTGATCTGTTGTACCAGCAAGTTTATGCAATGCATCTCGTTTGACGTATTGGATATTAACTGGGTATTTTGGCCAGTACTTTTTAAGCTGGGCCATTGATCTTGGTTCTGGCTTGGTTGTGTAAAGTGTGTAGAGTTTTCTCTTTTTTGCCTTGAGTAATTCTACTAGTGGATGGACACCAAAAACGATGTCTTGTTGCTTAACGGTATTCTTCATATTCTTGTTCTTTTTTGCTTTTAAATCTTTCATTCTTATGATAGCATAGTTTCCGTTAAATGTACGTTTTTCTATAGAAACGGGAGTGTCTTATGAATAAAAAGTTTTTATTACTCATTCTAGCTCAGGTTGGAATTGCTACAATGGCAGCTGAGGATCAGGCTTCAACCCCTGAAATGAGCTTTGTTATGGGCCTTGAGTATGATCTAGATACCCTTTTGGATCGTATTGGAAGTATGGAAGATTATGCTGATACCGTCTTTAAGGAGGTCACTAGGGCTGGGGATAGTGTTTCCCGACAGACCGGGCAGGCAAAGGCTGCAGTCTCACAGGATGATGACTTCGTATTGATATCATTCAATATATCAGGCCTTGATATTGCCAAGCTCGATTTTGAGGTTGAAGGAAAAACACTTAAAGGAGCCATTCCTTTTGGAGATCGAAACATTAAGATCGAGGTGACCGATGGTGTGCTAATGGTTTCTTCACATGTATCTTATGATGAAAAGACTCGAAGTGCTGACGGTGATAAGCAGCAAACATATGAGCATGCATCAACACAAATGATGTCACTGCCCTCTCGTGTTTCACACCTAGAAGATACATCATTGGAGTATGATAATGACTACTTGGTACTCAAGCTTCCTAGGTTCAAGGAAGAAAAACAAGAGACAAGAAAGCTATCAGTCACTGTTAAATAATTGATTTACTTACTATAGAATTGGAAGGCAAGTCGTTAAACACTTGCCTTTTTTGCTGCGAAATTGATTAAGTAAAACAAAAAAGAGATAGGAGCTTGTTGTGAAAAAAATACTGCTTTTTATAGTGCCTATAGCGGTTTTAACATTGACCGCCCCGCCGACCGGTCATATTGGTCGTCAGGATGGAAACAGAAAAAACCCTCCTCCTGGGGATATGCAAGACATATTAAAGAATCCAACAATTGATAAACTTGCCACAATGTTTACAAATATGAGCTATATCAATAACCATACAGAATCAACAAAGTGGCGACAGTCTTTGGTTGATAGCACCTCTAAGGTCTTGTGGGGTTCTCCGCAAAAGGTATTTGACATTATAGAAGCCGCTTTGAAGAAAATAGCTGGTACCAAGAAGAAGTGTCCGAATTGTGATTGTGATTTAAAAGAGATTCAAGAGACGTTAGAAAAAGCTAAAGCGGATGGTAAGAAAACCCTTGGAGATTATTAAAATATTGCTATTTCTTTTAACTATTAGTTAAGTTTATATAAAGAAATTTATTGAATCTAAAAAGGAGAAGAGTATGAAAAAAGGTTTATTGATACTATCTGTTTTATTTTTATCAAGCGGTTCACTTATGGCTGCTGGTCCAGAAACTATGGCTGCCGGAAGTGATAAAGCAGAAATAGCCAAAACTTTAAAGAATGCTCAGGGGGTTGCTGCTGTTCTTCAGGATGCTCTTGCTAAATTAGCGACTTGGAAAACAGCAAATGAAGCAAATTATAAGATTGCTAAAGCTGAGAAAGAGATTGTTGATGGTGCTATGAAAGATGTTAAAGAGATTACAGATTCTGTTACCACACTCAAAGGAAAGCTTGCTGATTACTAAAAATTTTCTATAAATTGAGAAGAGGCTCCTTTAAAAGGGGCCTCTTTTTTTGTGCTTGCAAGATTTGGTAGATCGATGGTACAGTATCGATGAGAAGAGATTATATTAAACTTGGAAACGTAAATGAAGTACATAACTATTGCAGTTTTTGCAGCTATTGTTTTTATGCATCACAATGCTCACGGTGCATCACCAAAGATGTTTAAGGGCACCACAGCCTCTGAGGTTAGTGCTTATAAAGCATCTGTAACTCAAGTGGAAAAAGATATTGGTGGGATTGCCGCAACAGTTAAGGTTGCGTTAGACAAAACAACAGCAGCAGATAAAAAGGTGGTAACACAGGGTGCGGGGTTTACTACAAAGATTAAAGGTATGAAGGCAAAGGTTCAGGCTTTCTTGGATAAGCAAAAGAAAAAAAAGAAAAAATAGGATAAAGTCTACAATCTTGAGTGATGCCAAGCTTGAGATGTTGACTAAGTCTATAACGAAGTTGAGCAATGATGTTGCTCAAGAAGGTACTGATATCGCAAAGATGCTTGCTCAATTAGATAATATTTTTGATGAGGTTTCAGTATCAAAGGAAAGATTTGTATAAGATTTTATTGATTGTAACGACTTTGTTTTTAGTAGATAGCTTTACGCTTATGGCTCATTCCGGGACTTCAGCTATTGATAAGCAGCGTGAAATGAAAGCGATTTATGATGATGTGTCTGATTGGAAAGAAGTTGAAGAACAACAAAATGAATCTTTTAGAGACGTTACTCTGCAGGATTGGCTACGGGATATATACTATAAGGTTTTGCCAGAGTGGAAAGCTGCAAATAAGAAAAATTATGATGAAGCTGTTCAGGGAGAACAGAGGGTTGGTGAGCTTAAGACAGGCCTGGATGGTGTGGCAGCTGCTGTTAATAATTGTATCAGCGAACTTGATCAGTATTAATGCCACTTCCTTATAGATAGGTATGTTTTTTTTGTGCTTGCAAGATTTGGCAAATCGGTGGTACAGTAGCGGTGAGAATAGATTATATTAAACTTGGAAAAGTAAATGAAGTACATAACGACTGCAGTTCTTGCAGCGATTATTTTTATAGCTCACAATGCTCGTGGTGAAGAACCACAGGTATTTAAAGAAGGTACAACTTCCAAAGAGATTAGTGATCATAAAGCATCTGCGGTTCAAGCTAAAGCAGATATTGGTGAAATTACAGCAGATGTTAAAACTGCGTATAAAACAACAAAAACAGCCAATGATCTTGTGGGAACACAGCGTGGAAAGTTTTCTGCAAAGATTGAAGCTATGAAAGAAAAAGTTCAAGCTGTCTTGGATAAGCAAGAGAAAGAAAAGGGTAAAAAGTGAAATATATAATCCTTTTTAGTGGTTTATTAATAGCAACCTTGAGTGATGCTAAGGTTGAGGTGTTGACTAAATCTGCAGCACAATTGAGTACAGATGTGAGTAAAGAAGGTACTGATATCACAAAGTTACTTGATGAATTAGATAAGATGCTTGATAAAATTACAGGATCATCGGGAGACGTTGTTAAAAAAGAGAAAAAAGTTAAAGAGGTTGAGAAAGCCATAGACGATATTTATGGATCTCTTTTTCATATGAATCTAGGGAAACTGAATAGTAAACTGACAAAACTAAAACCTTCTTACGACTTCACTAACCATGAATTTACAGATGCTATGATTAAGGGGTTGCAACCTCAGATAGATGCAGAGCATAGTGCAGCTTCGACAAAAATATATTTTAATAAAGCATTTAATGAATTCTTTATTGCATTTATGAAATTTTTTAATGCAGATAAGGGTAAGACACTTATGGCAGAGATTGATACGTCTGGGAGTGGTCAATAATGAATAAACGAGTATGGTTTTTGTGTGCAGCATTTTGTTTGTTTCAGTTGAGTGGTGCTAAGCTTTTAGATACGGTAGCAAATAACTTGAATGCAACAAATGTGGATGTTGATACAAAGTTAAATGAGCTAGAGGCTCTAATCGATAAGCTTGAGTCGATACCTGATGCAGATGATAAGGATAAGGTTAATGAAAAAATAAAGAAGATTAGGAAGAGGATAGAGGTTTTGAGGGAGCTTAGTAGGGCTCTTGTTAATTTACATAAGGTAAAACACCATATGGTTAACATTCAAACAAATGTTAACCTTGCATTGAAGGATTTGAAAAAAGGGTCACAGTATAGGGAAGTTAAAAAATTTCAAATTCAGCTTGATGAAGTAGCATCCTTGATTCCCTCTGAAGATGCTATCAAGGCTGTTGTGGATAATATTAGTAGACTTGAGATTATTGATCCAATTGATACTAAGACTTATGCATACGGAAAAAAATCCTAGTCAAACGTTAATGCGATAGTTATTCTAATGGTAGATATAACTTTTATTATCCTTTGTGACTAAGGACATCATGCAACGTTCAGCTTGGATCGAGTTAAGTTCATCTGCTTTTACCCATAACATCACTCAGTTTCGTCAATCATTACCAGCGCAGGTCAAGCTTGCTGTGGTACTTAAGAGTAACGCGTATGGCCACGGCCTAAGCCCAATGGGCCAACTGTCTCAAGCAAATGATAACATTGATTACGTATGTGTTTTCTTTTTACAAGAAGCGTTGTTACTACGGCGTGAAGGTATCACTAAGCCAATATTGGTTTTGGGTTTTATTGATGGGTTGGTAGAGGATGCGGTTATACATGATATCGACCTTGTCTGTTTTGATCAAGCTCAGTTAAAAGATTTTTATGCAGCATCGCAACGGTTGAACAAGCCAATTAATATTCATATTAAGATTGATACGGGGTTGTCTAGATTAGGATTCTTTCCAGAGCAGGTTCCTGGTATTGTGCAGGAGATTTTTGATGATTATCTTGGCATTAATATTAAAGGTATCATGACCCACTTTTCTGAGTCCGGGTCCTTAGATGTTCAATGGACTGAGCGGCAGGAACGTATCTTTACTGAGACAGTAGAATTGTTAAAGCGTAAGGATAGAACGTTTGATCTAGTTCATGCATCTAATACGGCAGCCACGATGAGATTTCCTAACTCACGATTTAACATGGTTCGTATTGGTGGTGGTAGTTATGGATTTCCACAAAGGACTGTACCGTCGTTTGATCTCAAGTCAGTGTTAACATTAAAAGCACGCATCATGGCGATTAAGGAGCTCCCAGCGGGAAGCTTTGTAAGTTATGATCGATTGTACCAAGCGCCAGTCGCTCGTAAGATTGCGATCATACCGGTTGGATACAGTGATGGTTATGGTAGACGTAAGCCAGCAGGACTACATGTGCTCATCAATGGAATTTTAGCACCATCATTAGGTAGTGTGTGTATGAATATGGTGATCGTTGATATATCTCACATTCCAAATGTAACGCTTGCAAGTGAAGCAACTCTCATTGGTCAACATGTTGGTATACGCGCTATAGACATTGCACCATTAATTGGCTGTGTTAACTATGAGGTTACAACAGCTCTTAGTCCAATGCTCAAGCGAATTATCGTCGACCCCATATAATTCTTTGTTCATCAAAAGTACTTCGAGGGAAGGTTATGTATACACCTCTTGGAAGCACGTCCACGTTGAGGGCTGGAGCGATATCAACCGTAACAGTTGAGTCATCGCTCATTTCATCATCGCCTGTTTCATATTTAATGGGAGAACCTTTTCCAGGTACATGACTTTTAATAGTCTGTTTTGCAAGGCTCAGTAAATCACCGGGCGTAAATACTCCAATTTCAGGAATTGCAGCATTTTCAGTAGGGGAATAGTAGGTGTGGTGCCAAACAGGGTAAAATGTTCTATCAACGATACCTTTAGGATCAAATACTCGCTCAACGAATATTTTTTTTCCTTCAGTTCCATTAGGAAAGACCCATTCTTCAAGACTTGTATGATCACCTTCATCGACGAAGAGAACATTTCTTGGAGATTCATGTCGCTCTGCAATTTGCTTTTCCGTTAAGACCGTAGGAAAACCAGTTTTAGCTGTTGGTGGTGGAGAACCAGGTTTGTTGCTTTGATACATTCCTGCCCATACACCCGTTTCAGGGTGAATTAGTACCTGTGAACTTGAGTGTTCACTGGTTGGTGTTTTGACTCGTGAATCAAAATCTGTTGGAGAAACAATATGTCCACTTTCCTCTGTAGCGTGTGTAAGATCAGGCAGCCTTTGTGGTGTTCGGGGAGAGGTATCAATTTTTCCTGCCTTACGTAGAACCCTTTGTTGCTTAGGCAATCTTTTAAGCCTTTTAATGTAACGTCTTCCAAGCGGACTGTTAAGTAAAGCCTCTCTGTTAATGTCTCCTTCTTTAGATTTCAACGCGCTTTGAAATCGTGGATCTTCTTCAAGACCACTATAAAAAACTTTGTTATATATTCGTCTTGCAACAGCTTTCTTTGTCTTTTTTTTAGGAGTTTCGTCTTTTTTACCTAGTCGATCTAAAATATATTCTAACTCTTCCAGAGAGGGATCATCTTCTTGAATAACTTTTTCGGCTTCTTGCTTCAGGGTGTATACAGTTTCTTCTATTGGGGGAGAGCTTTGCCTGATTCCTGGATTTAATTGAGATAAGCCTGGAGTAGTATAGATTTGAAATGGATCATCTTCTTGTTCTTTTTCCATAAGTAGTGATAATGCATCACGAGGATGAACCTTAACTGGAGAGAGATTTGGGAGACCAGGAATTGGAAATTCATCTACTTGCATAGCATCGCTGCTTTCTTGAGAAGGATCCCAGACGTTCCATCCGCTATCACTTCCAGTTTCTTCCATAGGTTCTTTACCTTCTTCCATAGGTTCTTTACCTTTAGGATCATTTTCTTTATCCCAAAGTCCACCAGCTTGAATAATTGATGCTGATCCTAAAAATAGGAATAGCGCTATATATGTAGTAAATCTATAATTCATATTTCTTTCTTTCAAATAAATAACCCTCTTTTCAAATAGTATATAATATTGGGTTGTAAAAAACAATGGTTTTCAAATAGGGGGCATTTTGAAAGAGTGAAGAATTTGTTTGGAGAGGTTGGAATTTTCCTTTATAATTAAACTATAGTACGTAGAAATAGGTTAATTATAAGGGTAGCAATGTATATAGTAGAAGGGAATATTGGGGCGGGCAAATCGACGTTTTTAAGGTTGATTGACCAAACCATATCAGAATTGAAGGTGGCATATGAGCCTATGGATCGTTGGGATCAGCGAGAATCTGGGCAATCCTTACTTTCAAAGTTCTATGAAGATCCCAAACGATGGACCTTTTCCCTGGAAACTTTTGCTATGATGTGTCGAGTTCGAGATCATCTCAAGCGGCAAAAAGGCTCACCATTAACCATTATTGAGCGTTCCATTTACTCAGGGCACTATTGTTTTGCTAAGAATGGCTACCTTCATAAGTTTATGACTGAGGCTGAGTGGCAGGTATATGAGCGTTGGTTCCAGTTTCTTATACCTAATAAGTGTGATTCTCCTCTTGGTTTCATTTATCTTAAAACTGATCCAAAGGTTTCCTTTGAGCGTGTAAGGCATAGAGGAAGGGAGTCAGAGAGGGAGCTTCTTTACGATTATCTTGTCCAAATCAATCAACGCCATGACGATTTTCTTTTGAATAAGGTTGATGTATCATCAGATCTGATGAATGTTCCCGTACTTGTGCTTGATTGTAATGAGGACTTTGAGAATAACCCTGTTCGCTGGGAAGAGCATGCGCAACGGGTGTCGCAGTTCATAACTCAGACACACGTAGCACCAGTACCGCCAGCAATATCACAGATAATTTAATTATTTTTTATCTATCGTATAGTAAATAAACATAGAATCACGAGATGTTTCATGCATACCAACCTTGGCATATATTTTGCGACTCCAGGTATTAATAAGGCGTGTTAGTAGGTTTACCTTAGTACACCCCTCTTTAAACAATTGGTTGATAGCATATTGAAGAAGGTATTCACCATAACCCTTGCCTCTGAATGCTGGATCAACCCAAAGGATCATGACTCGACCCATATAAAAGCTTTTTTTATAGTAAGCAACCATGCCAGCTCGTTTGCCCTTTTCATGAAGAACCTTGATTTGCAGCTTTCCATGATAATGATTGCTGTACCGTGAGGGATTACGTTCTTTTAGCATTCTTTCAATACTAAACTCATCGTCATTAGTGATCCAAAATCTGTCTTTCTCTAGAGATTGGGTTAGATATTCTTGGTCTGCTGTATCGCTATATGGCCTAAGGACAAGAGTACTTTGGTAGCGAAAAGCTATGATTGCAAATCCTGAGATGATGAGAAAAACACCAATCCATCTGGCCCATCGCCACTTTTTACCACGAAGATACGTCATTATTGTTCCTTATATCGAATTTCTTTAAGTACTAACCCCTGAGGCGGTGCGTTTGGAAGGCTGTGCTCAGGATTTTTATTTTCTAAAATCTTTCTTAAATAGTCTACAGAAAGATTTGGTCTTGATGCAACCTCCAGTGCTGCTCCTACCATGCGACGTATTTGGTATCGCAAAAACCCTGGCCCTTTAACTTCAATAAGATATGCATCAAATTGTTTTTCATAGCTTACAGTGATAGAATCAATCGTTCTTACGGTTGTCTTCATATCATGACCAGTACAAAAGCTTCTAAAGTCATGTGTTCCAACAAACTCCTGTAGCGCACTTTCAAGCTCTTCAATATCTAGGTTGTGACGATAGAACCATCCGTATCGTGTTGTTAAGGGAAGTGGTTGTTGAGTGAAAAAATAGTAATGATAGGTTTTCTGTTCAACATTGCGTTGTGGATGAAACCCTTCTTCTGCTTTACGTATTTCTCGTACAACTACAGAGTCAGGCAATCTATTGTTCCAGGCCTCTTGAATCACCTCTGGTGTAATATCCAGGGCTGACTCGAAGGTTACGACCTGTCCAAGGGCGTGCACACCAGAATCAGTCCTTGATGCTCCAGTCAAAGCGATCTTTTCATGAAAGACACCTTCAAAGCTATCCTCAAGAATCTGAGTAACGGTATTGGCACAATGTTTTTGGCGTTGCCACCCTGCATAGTCAGTGCCATCATATGCAATAGTGCATCGATATCGTGTAACCATACTATAAGTTTACGTTAAATATGACATTTTGTCATAAAAAAAGCCCACTACTAAAAAAGTAGCGGGCTTTAGATTTTGTAATCTCGGGGAGATTAGTAGCTTGTCGCGTTGTATGGTAAAAGTGCCATAGTACGTGCGCGCTTAATCTCTTGAGCGATACGTCGTTGGTATAGATTTGAAGTACCAGAAATACGTGCTGGTAAAATCTTACCACGTTCAGTCAAGAATCCCTTAAGAAACTCAATGTTCTTGTAGTCAATTTTTTGTACGAGTTCTGCATTTTCAGAGAAACGACAATGTTTTTTACTACCAAAAGAAGTTCTACGAGCCTTCTTCTTTAATAATCTTGGACTTATTTTTAATTTAATTTTCTTCGGCATTGCTTACCTTTTCTTTTTCTTCAGTCTTTGATTCGTTGGCTGTTGCTTCAACTTCTGGCTTTACAGCTTCAGTAGCTTTTACTGGTGCTGCTTTGTCTGAAGAGTCTTTTGAAATAAGACCTTCCATTTTGTTTTCGCGCAAGAAGGATTCAACATCTTTAGGAGTTTCTTCTAGTGATTCTGGACGTTCATACTCTAGAGATGAACCTGGGTTCAACTGAACAGTCATTGAACGCATAACCAAGCCTTCATACTTAATAGTAAAGAGAGACTTCATGTCATCAAAGAATTCACCTTTAATATCTTCAGGTAATTCATACCTAAGAAGATAGTAAACACCGTAATCATTTTTTTTGATTGGATAGGCTAGACGATATTTTCCCCAGCGATCATAAGAAATTATAGATCCCTTGGTTTTTTTGACTGCCTTTTCAAGTGCCGCTTCTACTGTTTTCGATTCATCATTTGTGATTTCAGGAATCGCAAGCATAAGCGTTTCATAACGTTGTAGCATTGTACATTGGCTCCTATTAAGCTCTTAACTGGAAATGTGCACTGTGCACACTATAAAACAACCTGTGTCATTTTATTCAAGATACAAGAGCGATATTAATATACTAATAGTATAGCGGGAATCTAGAATTACGCTAGCCTCCCGCTATAAAACTTAATACTATACAAAAGCTTTTTATACTAGATTTTGCATCCGTGCAATAACACGGCCGATTATTCTAAAGTGGTCTTTACCACGAATTAGAGCTATCGGAGCGCTTTTCCCGTTGACAGACTCAAGAACAATAAAGTCTTCAGTATATGCCACACGAGTAACAATCTTTTGTTGGGTATCGTTACCATACTCTACCGCTGCAATATCCCCAGATCGAGCCCATGTTTCAGGAGAAACGATCAGACGGTCACCTTTAACAAACTGAGGTGCCATTAGGTTGTTTTCTATTGCTAGAGCAAACATTGAACTATCATTGTTGTTAAGTACTGGAACAAAAATGTCCTTGTACCCTGTTGTAGTTTGCATAAGCTGGTTATTGTATGGAGATGGGTTTGAAGGAACTTCTCCAACTACAGGTACAACTTGCACCTTGAGTTCGATATCTGAATCTTCAGGCAAGCTAACATTCTTATCGATATTATCGGTTCTTTTGCGCTGTTGAGCAAAAAGATCGATTGGGTTAATATCGAATGCGCCAGCTAATTTTCTTAAAGAATCTTCGTTCCAACGACGAGTTCCATTCTTAATGTGAGTTAAATAACTCTCAGACATTCCTGTCTTTTCTGCGAGAACTTTGGTTGTCCAACCTTTTTCTCTCAAGAGCTCTTTGACACGAAGGGCTGTAGAACTTTTCATATAACGGGTTCTCCCTTTATATTTGGTCTTAATATGTTACTATCATTTAAACAACTGCTTTACTAAATATGAGAGTACAAGCAATTAGCAATCTTGTCAAATGGAAAACATTGGGTGGGGTAAGTTGGTTAAAAAATTGACTATTGAAAATGATCTCTTTGAGCGAGAAGTGTGGGTTAACAAGGGCATTCTTTGCGGAATTGATGAAGTAGGACGGGGGTGTTTGGCTGGTCCTGTCGTAGCAGCCGCAGTCATCCTGGATCCTGGGGTTAGTCATCCACTACTCAAGGACTCTAAGCAAATGGATGAGCAGGAACGTCTATTGGCTTATGATTGGATTGTTCAGAACTCCAAGTATGGGCTTGGACTAGCCGATTCTAGGCATATAGATCGTCATAATATTCATCAGGCAACTCAATGGGTTATGAGGCGAGCACTGTCTCAAGTCATGGTTCAATCTTCGCAGGATTTGTCACTTATTTTGGTAGATGCTGTCAGATTGCAATTTGCAGGCAAAAAATACAAATCTATTTCATTTAAGGCGTTTCCTTACGCAGAATCGCGATCGATATCGGTTGCTGCAGCTTCTATTGTTGCAAAAGTGACACGGGATCGGATTATGGATAGAATAATGACGAGTATTCCTGGATATGGGATGGAGCAACATAAAGGGTATGGTACACCAGTGCATACGGCCGCTTTGGTTGAAAATGGGCCAAGTATCATCCATAGACAGAGTTTTATTAAGAAATTATACGATCAGGTGGTAACACGAAGTTATGAAAAACAAAGAGAACTGTTTGGGTGAAGTGATCGAAAGTTCACTATCTACCTGGAAAGGTCAATGTTGGGATTGGGACATAGTACCCTCATTTGGGTCTTTAGTATCAACAGAATCGCATGATCGAGAGATATTTGGTATTGTATATGCCATAGAAACAGGATCATTGGACCCTTCTAGAACGCCTTTTGCCTACCAAAAGACAGAGCAGGAGCTTTTAGCTGAACAGCCACAGATATTTGAGTTTCTTAAAACATCTTTTTCGTGTTTGACGCTTGGATACAAGGAAAAAGATAAGATACACCACGTATTAGCCCCAAAACCGCCCAAAATTCACAGTTTTGTCGGTTTGCTTGATAAAGAGATGAGTCGGGAGTTCTTTTCCAAACAGAGCTATTTACAGCTTATTTTCGGGCATGAGTCTTTGTTGGGCAATACGGATGAGTTATTGTTGGCATTAATATCTCATGCAAGTAAGGAAGAGATATTGGATGAGAATGGTCTAGCAGAGCTTATTCAGAGTTTGTCGCTATTGACTGGAAATGATTATCGTCGGTTGAAGCTCTTTTTGCAGCGGGTTCAATCGTTATAAAAGGTTTTATTAGTTTGACTAGTGAGATCTTATTTTAGTCAGGTGAAGATAACTTTTGGTCTTTTTTAAAAAATTTCATGAATATTTTGGCGTCAATTGCAGTTATTTTTACAGCACGTTTTGTTTTGAAGTCTGCCAGTAAATATGACTTTGTAATACCAAGGTTTATAAGGGCAATTCCTGGTAGGTCTGGGTGGCAAAGTACTGTAGGCTTGTCCAATTCATCATAAAACTCGGACTCTTCATCATCATCATAAATGAACCTACCATAAAACTTTTCCAATTCATCATCATCATAAACGAACTTACCATAAAATTCGCAGTCTTTGTCATGCAGATGAATATCATTGTTTACTTTGTTTAGTTTGGTGTAGTAATGTTTATAAATACAATATAAGCCTGCTAAGATTATAGCAGTAGATGCAATAGAAATAGGATGTTTCTTTAGGGTCTTAACTATTTTTTTTTCAAAAGCTATACCATTGCTTAGGTTGCTACCAAAGCATTGAAAAGTTGCGAGTATTGCTAAAGATAAAATAAATACTTTTTTCATATTTCCCTAAAAAATAAGGGAGAACTCGAAAGTCCTCCCCTATAACCGTAATAACCATAAAAACTATGGCTACTATATTTTTAATTCTTAGTAGCTACCGTCACGGCATTCGTGGTAGTAAAGATCTGCACGAGCGCGTTGCACCGCATTGCTTTTTCTGTAAGCTTTGTAGCACTCATAAAGAGTCCATGTACCTACGATAGCTGCAGCTGAAATAATTGCAGCGCTAGCGGGATCATTTTTTGCATATTCAACTGAAGCATTGAAGCCTTGGTTAATCTTAGCAACTGCCTTAGCTTGAACGCCTGGGTATGCAGCTTTAGCCTTGTTGAATGTTTCAGCTGACTTATCAGAAACTACAGTAAATAGCTCAGATGATTTTTTTGATACAACAGCACCACCCTTTTTAGCTTCAGCGCTTAAAATGCTACCAGCAATAGTCGCAGTTTCTTTTAGGGAAGAGGCAAAATCATTCCATGAGTGACCAAAACTTTGTCCAACTGTAAGTATCGCTAGAGATAGAACAAATATTTTTTTCATAAACATCCTAATGGGTTTTAATGAGGTTAGATATATTGAGTAAATTAGTTAATGTATATTATTTCAAATAAGGTAAAAATGTCAAACGGGTGCCATTGGCAAAGCTTTAACTATGGGCATTTTACCGTATGTACATACACCATGGAGCGAACTTGTCTTTCCAGATGATCCAGGCTGCGGTAATACCAGCGCATGTTAGAGGAATGTTGATATGTTTTGAACGTAGAGTCGCTTTGGCTGCACCAAATATTAACACTGGGGCTGCGCTTAAAAGAGTAAGGTTTTTCCAGTAGTTATGGCGGCCTTCAGCCCTATCCCATTCATAATTGACGGTTTGCTCTTTTGTTCTATAAAGGACGTATCCAATATATGCGCTGTAAATAGCAAGGTAGTTTGCCGCTCTAGGGTTTTTTCTTTTCAGTCCAATCAAAGTTCTGTCAAAAGATTTATCAAGGTTGAGAGCTTGATATGCTTTTTTTCCAAACTGGCCAACAGCTTGTACGGCATTAGTTTTTGGAAGTACTTGTCCACTAATAAAGAGACTGATGATTAAAAGTAATATTTTCTTCATACAGCTCCAAGTTTCTTATTTTTAATTAGTACAGCTTTTTTTCTTATATCATGACTTGGGTCAGGATTAACTTTGTGATCAGGATCAACAGTGGGTTTTTTTCTGTTTTTCAATTTATAAGCAATACTACCAATGCCACCAACGCAGGTTGAGCATAAAAGTAGTGCGGTAGCCTTAGGATGGCGATCTACAAGATTTACAGCCTTAGTTGCCAATGGTGTGATTCTATAACTTTCAATTTCTTTGCAAACGTTTCTACCAAAACGCTTATAAGCACCTTGACATGCTTCTGCATATTCGGGGGTAAAATATGGTGCTATGTTCGCCACTCTACGAGCGTTTTCTTTTTGCTCTGTGTAGATATCGCCACCTTGTTCTTGTTTTATCTTTTCACATAACGCCGTATATATATCGGGTATCAGTGATTGAAATAGCTCGTTCAATTGCCTTACATTTGTAAAATATTGCCCTATCGGTTCGGTCAGAATAGGTTTAGTCTGAGTAGTAGCAAGTAGACTGATAATTAAAAGTAATGTTTTTTTCATAGAAACCTCCATTTAAGATTTATTTTATAATTCTAATTAATAAAAGAGACGTTCGTCACTGTAGTAAAAACCATCTTCTTCTTCATCGCTCGCATGACTTGGATCTTCTGCTTTATAGATACCATAAACGATTAGGGCGGCGCATGCAGTTAAGACTGTAGCGTTTAATGCAGCATTTGGATGTTCTTCAATAGCTTTTACAAGAATATCATATCCAGCTCTTGCTTGAACAGCAGCTTTATCTGCGATAACAGGAGACTTGTCTTTAACAGTGGTAATAAACTGTGAAGCCTTTGCTTGGGCGCCAAGTATGATGCTACTATTAGCAAGCTTTGAGTAACTTTGTCTTACAGAGTTTGCAACGCTTTCTTTAGAGAAACCAAAGCTGTTGCTGATAGTGAGGGTACCGAGAAAGAGTACAAGTAATTTTTTCATGAAATCCTAATGTTTGGACATATTCAAAAGGTAAACTTATTGTTATTGTTTCACATGCTGTTTTGCTTGTCAGAAGCCCTATCTAATAAGGGATATTTGTTTTTTGGCGCTTGGTTGTTTGGCATAGATTATAAATGAGCCGCCTTTATGAGATTCTTTTGAGTGATTTTTTTTGGCTAACCAAAGAATGCCGGCTATAAATGCACCTATCGATACAGCGCCGATTGATGCGAGAGCTTTATGCTTGTTTAGAGTAGCTGTTAAATTTTTAAGTGTTTGGGTAAAACCTACAGAATTTTGGCTAATGAAGAAACTTTCTATGGTTCTTCCAGACGGGTCTTTTATGACATTGTGGCCTAGCTCTAGGAGTCTTTTTCCACCATTTCCGAATGTGATTGAAGAACCTGGCTTTACCTCTATTGCTGAAATTGAACAGGTACTCATAAATAGAATGAGGAAAAATGTCGCAGCTTGCTTTATAATGTGCATAATATCCTTTTGAATAAGCTGTAGTCCAGATGTGAAAAGCGCTGCTTTAAGTATTACTAAGGGTAATTATTTGTCAAGGAGCATAGTCCGTGTTTTCGGTTGTAAGAGGAGCTGATTTGCTGTATTCTTAAAGGAACAAAACAGTTTTTATTATAGGGGTCAGCATGTTTGGATTTATCAAGAAGACGCTTTCGAAAGTATATACACAGGTTACCTCTCAGTTGAGTGGTATTTTTGGTAAAACTTCGATTCATGAAGAAGATTTACAGAAGCTTAAGGAGATTTTGCTTAAAGCGGATACAGGAATCAAGGCGACTAACGAGATTATAGCAGCTTTGAATGAGCAGTTAGACTCTCAGCAACTTAACTCAGGTTCTGACCTCAAGGATGCACTAGCGCAACAATTAGAGTATATTCTTCCATCTCAACAGCCTGATACGGGTGATGTATATGTGTTGGTTGGTATTAATGGTAGCGGTAAGACTACTTTTGCAGCTAAGCTTGCGTATCAATTACAACAACAAGGTAAAAAGGTTCTATTGGTTGCTGCTGATACATTTCGTGCTGCAGCGGTTGAGCAATTGCAAGTATGGGGTCAGCGATTAGACGTTAAAGTGGTTACTGGTAGAGAGAATGGTGATCCGGCAGCTGTGGTATATGCTGGTTGTGAGAAGTTTGAGTCAGGAAATTATGATACGCTTATTATTGATACTGCGGGACGGTTGCAGACTAAAACGAATTTGATGCAAGAGTTAGATAAGGTTAAGCGTGTTGTCGGTAAAAAGCTTCCTGGCTTAAAAGTGAACACCCTTCTAACGCTTGATAGTATGTTGGGACAAAATTCTTTTGATCAAGCAAAAATATTTCATGAAAAAATTGATATTGATGGGCTTGTGCTAACCAAGATGGACGGTACGGGCAAAGGCGGTATACTGTTTGCGATAGCGAGTGAGTTGAAAATACCTGTATGTTATATATCATTCGGAGAGGCTATTGAGCAGCTTAAGCTCTTTAACTCCCATGAGTATATACAAGAACTATTGGCGTAAATATGAAACTATTATCTTTACTTAAGAACATAACCAAAGCGGTTCCCGAACAACATGCATGGTGGCTTTTACAGAAGTTGACATGTATGTCCCAAAGTAAATTGATTCTTAAAGAGACAATTGAGCTTACTCCAGAGCAGTTTGCACAGCTTGAGCATTGGCTTGAAGAGATTGGTATTAATTCCCAACCGATACAATATATTCTTGGTACAGTTCCCTTTCATGAGATTGAGGTTCTTTGTAAGCCTCCGGTTCTTATTCCGCGACCAGAAACTGAAGAATGGGTAGCTAATCTTATTAAGCAGTTACAGCCGTACAAGGACCAGCCATTAAAGATACTTGATTTGTGTACAGGTTCTGGTTGCATTGGTCTTGCGCTTGCCCATGCGTTACCAAACGCGCAGGTTGTTATGAGTGATGTTGCTGAGCATGCGTTGATTTTGGCACAAGAGAATAAACTTCATAACAGTATTCCTAATTGTACAATTCTTCCATCAAACTTATTTGAGTCTGTTGGTGATTACGCACCATTTGATATCATTGTATCTAACCCGCCGTACATTCCGATGGAAGCGTACAAGCACTTAGACTCTTCTGTTAAAGAGTGGGAAGATCGATTAGCACTTGAAGCTGGCCGTGATGGGCTGTCTGTGATTAAGAAAATTATTGAACAAGCTCCCAACTATTTATCTTCTAGTAATAAAGCTGTAGACTTTCCCCAATTGTTAATTGAGATTGATCATACACAAGCGGAAGCGGTTACAGACTTACTTAAGCATGCAGGGTTTAATCAGATTGCTGTTGATAAGGATCTGTATAAAAAAGATCGGGTTGCACACGCTTCGCTTTAATCCTTTATGGGGGATACAATGTGGCCTTTTCGTGAAGCCAAGCAAAAGAGTGTTGCTACCTTATTAATATATCCAACAGAAATTTGGGTTGCTCAGTGGTCTTTTCACAATAAGCAGTATCTTATTGAAAGCATTGCGCACGAACAATTTGACAGTGTCTTGCTTCATGAAGGAATCATTTATAATCTCACACGCGTACATTCTTTTTTACAAAACATTGTTACGTGCAAGCATATTGCTATTGCATTAGATACAGAAGAAGAGATAGAAGCGCCACAGCATTTTCAAAATAGTCTTTTAGCGCTTAATAGTTCGCTTACATTAGTTACGGTGATGTCGATGCATGCAGCACAACTGGCTAGTTTGGAAGTTGAAGATCCATACGATAGTGTTTTACTTGAGTATGCAGATGAATATAAGGCTGAGTTTAAAGTCTCTGATTGTTTAATGGACAAGAGCGACACAAAAAAATATGGTAAGTATAAAAATGAAGTTCTTATCAGTCGTGGACTCCTAATGTGAGGATTGAATAGTAGTGAAAAATTTTAAATTAAACATGGGCATCAATAAAGCAAAACGAAAAGCATTTCTTACTTGGTTCATACTTTCATGTATTGCAGCCTTGAGCTCTGTGGCCATTCTTTGGCATATATCATATAATAAACAGCATGACATATTGTTATTACAGCAGCAGATAGCCTGTATCACTCAAGAAACAGCTTCTCTAGAACACCTTATGGGTATTAGAAAAGAGACTAAGGTTTATAAGTCAGAGCTTCAACAGAAGTTGCATAAGGTGAATAAGTTAACTCGTTTAAAGCAGCAAGCTCCGGTTCACATTCTTAATGAACTGGTTGAGTTGATTCCTGAGAATGTTTTCCTCGAGTCGTTGAAGTTGGATAACATGGATATTGAGGTGTCTGGCTATGCATCAGAGGTTAAGGATATTATGCAGTTTTTGAATTTGTTAGAAGAATCAAAGCAGTTTCGGCAACCGAACCTAGCTCGTCTTGGATCTTCTCAAGAGGTTCCAGAACGGGAAGGCCTCACACCATTTACGATAAAAGCAACGCGAATAAAAATATAGAAGGATATACCGTGAGTACAGAAAATATTAAAGCAATCATTGGCCTAGGTAATCCTGGTGTACGTTTTGTAAACACACGTCACAACATTGGATTTATGGTTCTTGATGCCTTAGCTGATAAGCATAATGCATCATGGCAGACAAAAGGTGAACTTGAGTTTACAGAGATTGAAACAGATAGTGGAAAGCGCATTTTACTTGTTAAGCCGCTTACATATATGAACGACTCTGGTAAGGTTATGCCTTTTTTAAAGAACAAAGACGTAGACGTTGATAATATTTTGGTTGTCCATGACGAGCTTGAACATAAGCTTGGTAAAGTGACTATCAAGGATGGTGGGAGTGCTCGTGGGCATAATGGTTTACGGTCCATTATAGAATTTGTTGGTCCAGATTTTAAGCGTGTTCGTTGTGGGATTAGTAGGCCAGAGCAACGTGAAATGGTAGCGGATTATGTTCTTCAGCGGTTTCCAGACCTTGCACAAGCAGATGAAATGGTACAGGCAGCTATAGATACCATTGAAGGTCTTATCTCTTAAGTAAGAGTCCTTTACTTGCTTGTATAGATTCTATATCTCTAACACCTTTTGTTCGATTGAATATCTCTTTTGTGAGATCGTATGTTTGTTTGTATATATCAAGCTCTTCTAATATAAACTTGATTTCATTTTCACATGCAATTATACGGAAACTTGAGTCATCGATCTTGGCATCCATGTCACGAACAATTGTGTTCATTGATTTTTTAAATAGAACATTCGCTTTGAATTGACGTTCTAGTTTGCTACGCAACTCTTCGTCATATTCCCGTTTTACTTTAAGGTACTTGATGGTTTCGCGAAGCATTGTAATTCTGCTTTCTTTACCAAAGCATCGTCTTGGATAGGTAGTATCAAGATTTTCCTCAGTAGAGCTTGCTGCTAGTTCGCGAACAACCTTCTCAATCTCTTTATATGTTCGGTTTACAATCTTAGGGTTAACAATATCTTCAACGAGTTTAAGATACTGTCGCAATTCAATTGATAAGCTTCGAGAAACTCCCTTTTCTGTTGCCATACGTTTTAGTTGTACAAGTGCAGCATTGATGTTGTTGCCGGCAATCTCGATATGCTCAGATACTTTTTTATCAGTTCGTACGTGGCCGTAGTACTTAACCTTTTGTGCAGCATATTCAAATTGTTCTTGTATGCCTTGTGCGCATGTTTCAATACGATCAAACATGTCGGTAATAATTTCAACTTCTCGAGTTGAGAGCTTACCCTCTTCATGCAAGTTTGTTAGATCGGATTCCAACATTTCAAACGTGCCGTTTGTTATATTGGCGATCCATAAAGCTTCTTGCCCTGCTCGGAAAAACTCATGGCACTGTAACCCTTGTAGTGTTTTATCACTATAGGGACGTATTAAGAAGAATTTAAGTTTATTACTTAGCCACTCTTTTAGTTTTTCAGGACGTTCAATTGATTTAAGTTCTGAAAGTACAAACAGGGAAACAACCTCAGATGCATCGAGCTGTGCTTTTTGTTGTTTTTTGAGAGTTCTAAGTAAAACTTCAGCACGGTCATCAAATTCTGATGAGCTATTACTTACTTCTTGTTGCGGGGATACAATGATAACTTGTTGTATATTAATATTGATTCCATGGCCTATGCCTTCATTCAAATCAATAACCTGTTGAGCGCTATCAGAAAAATCTTTCCAGCAACGCTTGGCTCTGTTGAGTAGATGACTAAACTGATGAAGTCCAACAGCAGCTCGTACATCACCCAATACGTATTGATTGAGTGATGTTTCTGTATGGGAATACGTGTTTGCATTAAGCCCGTTTAGGGCGAATAAAAGAATAATTGCTAAGTGTGAACGACTTTGTGCCATAGCCTCTCCTCTCTACCGATATTTGGTCAGTAGAGTACCACAGGATAAGAAGTTTATGCAAGCAAGTAAGTTAGCTCTTAGTAATCCAGCCCTTAATAGCTTCAGTAAGCATTGTTGTATCAAGTCGGTTACCACCACCTTGGATAAGTTGGTCGTTACCACCGCCACGCAAGCCATGCTCATTTTTAAGCCACTGAGAGAATTCTTTTAAGTTCACATTAACACCAGGAGCTGCAGTAGCAATGAACGCTGAGCGGTCATCATTGTTGCTTACAAGAACATAGAAGCCAGGCTTAGTATCTTTAAGTTGAGCTGCTACATCACGCATTTCATCATTAGCTGCATATTCAAGTGTAATGAGTAAGAACGGTACTCCATTAACATCCTTGATTTGATCAGCCCATTGAGTGATACATGTTTTATAAAGTTGTTTTTTCAACTGGCGAATTTCCATGTTCAACTTTTGGATAGTTGATTGTTGTTTGGTTACTGCACCAAGAACTTCATGGGACTGAACCTTAAACTCATGAGAAAGATGCTTAATGATGTTAAAATCGTCTTGGAATGTTTCTATAGCCTTGTTTCCTGTAATCGCTACAATACGACGAATACCAGCAGATAGTGATGTTACTTCAGTAATCTTAAAGCTTCCAATGTCACCGGTTGATCGTACGTGAGTACCGCCACAAAGTTCAGCAGAGAATCCGGGAATATTAACAACACGAACTTTTTCTGGGTTATATTTTTCACCGAAGAAAGCAATAACACCCTTCTCCTTAGACTCTTTCAAGGTGCTCTCGTTTATGTCGAGTGGAATGTTTTCACGGATCTTTTTGTTAACGAGCTTTTCTACAGCTTTGATTTGATCCGGAGTTAAATTTTCATGCCAAGTAAAGTCAAAACGAAGGTAGTCAGCAGTAACCAATGAACCAGATTGCTTAATTTCTTTACCAAAGATTTCGATCAATGCAGCTTGAAGTAAGTGGGTTGCTGTGTGATTGTTCATTGTGTCTAATCTAAAGTCCGGATTAACACGAGCAGTTACTTGGTCTCCAACCTTGATGTGAGCTGGTGCTGTAATTTGGACAGCAATTGAGTCACCAATTTTTTTAAGACAGTGGATTCCAACTTGCTCTTCGTCAAAGATTAGCCAACCTTCATCACTTACCTGGCCACCACATTCGACAAAGAATGGAATTTTGTCACATACGATCCAGCACTCATCGCCCTCTTCGACGCTATCGACAAGCTTATTATCTTTGATAATTTCTTTGACCGGTCCAGATTCTTCAAGAGATGTATAACCAGTAAACTCTGTTGCAGTTTGTAGGCCTAACTCTGCCATTGGTTCTGTTGCACACTTTTTACCAGATTGAGCTTTTTGTTTTTCCATTTCCATATCAAATCCTTTCTTATCAACATTCCATCCACGCTCGCTAGCTGTAATTTCTATAAGCTCGAACGGGAATCCATAAGTATCATATAGCTTAAACGCTTGTTTGCCAGATATTTTTTTATCTTTATTTTTCTTAAAATAGTCTTCCAATATATTAAGACCACGAGCCAAGTTTAGAGAGAACTTATCTACCTCGTTGTGTAATACTTTGGAGATTCGGTTTTTATTGATTTCTAGTTCAGGATAGAACTCTTTCATTATTTCAATAACAACCGGTGCAAGCTCTACAAATATAGACTTGTCACTAATCTTGCGTTCAAATAAAGCCGCTCTTCTAATAATTTTTCTTAATACATAGCCACGACCATCATTGGATGGATCACAACCGTCAGCAATGAGAAACGTTGCAGATCGAATGTGATCAGCAAGTACTCTGAAAGCAGCTTTCATGTCACCGGTTTGTTTTGCATACTCAACACCGGTAAGCTTTTCAGTCTTTTCTATGATCGGCATGAAGATGTCGGTTTCGTATGCAGAGTCTTTGTTTTGCATAACAGAAGCTAATCGTTCAAAGCCCATTCCTGTATCAACACCAGTACGTTCAAGAGGTGTCATTGTACCGTCAGCTGAGCGGTTGTATTGCATGAACACATTATTCCAAATTTCTAAGAATCGTTCATCACAGATTTCAGGAGAGCATGTGTCACAACCTTTTGCGCAGAATTCAGGTCCACGATCAAGGAGGATCTCAGTACACGGTCCACATGGTCCAGTGTCACCCATTGCCCAGAAGTTATCAGCTTCACCAAGTTTAAAGATTCTTTCTTTAGGAACACCAATCTCTTCATTCCAAATACGGTATGACTCGTCATCGTCTTTATAGACTGTTGGATAGAGCTTGTCTGCAGGGAGGCCCATTTCTTTAGTTAGAAAATCCCAGGCATATCGGATAGCTTCTTTTTTAAAGTAATCACCAAATGAGAAGTTTCCCATCATTTCGAAGAATGTGTGGTGACGTCGAGTGAACCCAACATTATCAAGGTCATTATGCTTACCACCAGCACGTACACACTTTTGAAGAGTGACAGCCTTGTTGTATGAACGCTTTTCTTTTCCAAGAAATACATCCTTGAATTGGTTCATGCCAGCATTGGCAAATAGCAATGTTGGATCTTCAGCTGGAATCAATGATGAGCTTGAGACGTATTCATGCCCGTTTTTAATGAAAAAGTCATAAAATTTTTTGCGAATCTCTGTGGACTTCATAGCCTGGTCCTATCTATACCGTTTGGTCTAAAATGGTTAAAAAACCCCTAGTTGACAGTATAACTTATCCAGAGAAGTTAGCAATTATTGGAACTCGTCCTTGAGTAGATCATAGACGTCATTGAGGTCTATGGAAATAAGCTTGGTATCGGCAATAAGTGGCATAAAGTTGGTGTCATGCGGCCATCGGGGCAGTACGTGCATGTGGATATGGTCAGGAATGCCACCACCAGCAACCTCGCCCAGGTTTAGGCCAATGTTGATACCTTTAGCCTTGACCTTGTTTTTGAGGATCTGGCTTGCCTTATTGGTTAGCTCCATCATTTCAGTACGTTCCTCAGCATTGAGATCATTCAGGTCATCAACATGCTTGTTAGGCAAAACTAGAACATGGCCTGCGTTGTAAGGATAGAGGTTGAGGATAACAAAGCAGTGCTTGCCACGAAAGAGGACAAAGTTGTCCTTGTCTGTGGAGCTGTTGAATGTTGTGCAAAATACACAGCCATCACCCTTTTTTTTAGCTTCCCTTTTTGTATATGGTGTTCGCCATGGAGCATACATTTTTTTCATAAAAAACTCAGTTAAATTTTATATTTGTTTATTTTTTATTAGTCTATCGTATAGATTCAGAGAATGACAATAAAAGGCATTGAAAATATCAATGTAGATTTTATTTTTTGGTATAAAAATGGAGTTGTATATTGTTTAATAAAAAAAGTTTATGGATTATTTTATTGTTGTTGAATGGCAGTGTTTTTGAAACGAGTTGTGGTAAAGGAGGAGTGTTTAATAAGCGACAAACAGCTGCTCGTGTGTTAAGAGATATTAAGAATTGGAAAGAAAAAAGAGGGGGTGGGCAAACTGAAGGTACCCTACTAGCTTTTGGGAGTAGCCATAAAAACAAAGTGGACCCTTGCATTAGAAGATCAAATAGAGCGCCAGCAGATCGAGTCGTGATGCCTCCGTTGGAAGAAGTTCCTCTTAAATAATTAACATAATAAGCTATGCTTAGAGAAAAAGGATATGTTTTGATTGATAGAAAAGTACAACTAGGGTTATTGTTTATGAGTGGTTTTATCTTTTTTACAAGCACCCAAGCAGACGGATCTAGTGATTTGCGACGTAGAATTGTTAATCGTCCTGTAGAATCTGCTGAGGAACCGGTGCGACGCCCAGAGCAAGCTAAAGCCTTTAGGGGGTATGTATCTGGTGGCATTGGCAAAAATCATTTTCCTAGCATGCCAATGTTATATGTAGATTTAAGAATAGTGTCTGGGTTGGTTAGGGCCAAGGTAGATTAGTAAAAAGCATCGAACTATCTTTATAAGGACAAAATTGTCCTTGTCGGTGCAGCTGTTGAAAGCTGTGTGAAAAACACATCCATCACCCTTTTTGTGTGTACTGTGTTCGCTATAGTGCGTACATTAACTCATTTAATTTTACATTTTTCTAGGATAACAATAGAAACTGATTGTATTTACGTTAGTTGTTAGAGGTGCTGCTTAAGCTTAAGTTGTTTAAATAAGTGTGAAAATTTGCTTTTTTTTAAATAAAAACGTATAATATAGATCCGTATTGTACGATAAACGTTTTATTTTTTATTTATTCAATCCTTTTCCAAGGAGAAAACGTTATGGTCTATCGTACAATAAACTATTTTTACCCCGATTTATCCCATGAAGATATAAAAAAGTTTGGTATCTTATCTGCTACCTTCTTTTTAATTGTAGGTGCTTACTGGTTACTCCGCTTGCTTAAAGATGTTGTGTTTTTTAAGACGGCTTTTCCGATATCACTCGGTTGGGAGCCAGGGTATGGTCGCTTGATGCAGCCAACGGTAAAGTTTTTGTCACCATTTGTCATAATAGTTTTAGTTTTAATTTATTCTAAGTTGTTAGATTGGTTTAAAAAAGAAAAAGTCTTTTTTATTATTTGCAGTATCTATGGAACTATTTTTGGTGTCATTGGGGTGTTGTTGGCGCTTAGTTCGTTTTATTCACCAGCTATTTTGGGAAAAACCGTCCTTGCTGTTCTTGGTTGGGTTTCATACTTTAGCGTAGAAAGTTTTGGGTCTTTGCTTATTACTTTGTTTTGGTCTTATTCTGTAAGTGTATGTACTACAGATGAGGCGAAGCGAGGATTTCCATTAATTGTTGCAGGTGCACAGATAGGTGCTATCGGTGGTTCCGTTCTCACGCTATTTTCAGATAAAATTGGTGGCGCTGGGCCATTGTTTATTGCATCCAGTTTTTTTACCTTTCTTGTTGTTGTAGCGATTAATGTTTTTACTTTAGTTGTTCCAGCTAATAGGCGAGTTGGTAATAAAGTTGCAGCAAAAATTGCTCAAAAAAAGGAAGGTTTTATAGAAGGGTTTACATCTGGTTTGACGTTGATTATAAAAAACTCTTACTTGATAGGTGTATTGATTGTGTCTACCTTTTATGAAATTGCTGGTCAGATTGTTGATTATCAAATGAAAAGTCAGGTTGATGTATATCCTGGTTTTGCTAAATTTCAAGGAATTTATGGTGTAGCAACAAATAGTCTTTCTTTTTTTGTTGCTTTATTGGGAACAAGTTACTTGTTAAAGAGATTTGGTACAAGAATTTGTTTGTTAATTTATCCGGTTTCTTTTGCAATGGCTTTGATTGCATTTTATCTTTATTATTCCTTTGGTTCACCGTCTACACAGCAGCTTTTATGGACAACCTTAGTGGTCATGGTTGTTATAAAAGGAGTTAGCTATGCGGTAAATAACCCAACTAAAGATATGATGTATATTCCAACAAGTAGGGATGCGAAGTTTAAGTCTAAAGGTTGGATTGATATGTTTGGAGGTAGGTCGGCAAAAAGTGCTGGTACTCGCATTACCAATGCATTCAAGCATAATTTTAATCAGTTAATGATATTTGGAACACTGTTTGGTTTGGGTGTTATAGGTGTTTGGTTAATAGCTGCATTTATGGTTGGAAAAAAGAATGCCAAACTTGTTCGTGATGGTGAGATTATTGAATAATACGAAAAGCATCGAACTATCTTTATACGGTTTCTTTTTATATACTTTTTATGAGTATATTGATCACGCTTGAAACTACTGTAAACAAATGCGCAAACATATAATCCTTATTGTTGGAACCCGTCCTGAAGCTATAAAAATGGCTCCAGTTTACTTTGCATTAGTGCGTAACAAGATTCCAGTTAAGGTGTGCGCAACATTTCAGCACGGTACGCTGCTTCAAGAGGTATTTGATATTTTTGGTATTACACCAGACTTCAATCTTAATATCATGAAATCTGGTCAAGATATCTTCTACCTGACTCAACAGGTTCTTGAAAAAACAAAGAATATATTTGAGCAGGAAGATCCGGCATTGGTGTTGGTTCATGGTGATACAGCGAGTGCTTTTGCTGCAGCTCTTTCAGCATATTACCTTAAGATTCCGGTTGGACATGTTGAAGCTGGTCTTCGAACGCACGATATCTACTCCCCTTTTCCGGAAGAGTTTAATCGACAAGCTATAGGCCTTATTGCACGGTTTAATTTTGCGCCAACTGACACGGCGGTCAAAGCGTTACGTCAATATGGAGCTCAAGATGATACAATTTTTTGTACAGGCAACACGATTGTTGATGTATTGCATATGATGCAGGAAAAGATATCTAAAAAGTATGTAGATATATCACCAGCTATTTTGGATATTGTAGAACAATGTGAATTCAAGAAGCAAAATAAAGTTTTACTTACCGTTCATAGACGAGAATCGTTTAATGGTGGAATTGATCGTGTATTAGAAACGGTTAAGGAATACGCCTTAGAGCATCCTGAAAGTTGTTTTATATATCCATATCATCCTAATCCTGTGGTTAAGGATGCAATAGTACGCGTTGGGTTATCTGAGGTTGAAAATATTTATATGTGTGAGCCGCTTCCGTATTCAGATTTAGTTTATCTTCTATTAAAGGCTGACTTGGTTGTAACAGACTCGGGAGGTATTCAGGAAGAGGCAATTAGCTTGGGCAAGACGGTATTGGTTGCACGGGAAAAGTCTGAGCGTATGGAAGGTGTACACGCAGGAATAGCACACTTGGTAGGAACGGATAAAAAAGTTATACGAGCTGCATTGGATAAGTTTATAGGAACTACACATCAAGAAAAAACAAACATATACGGAAATGGCGATGCAGCTGAAAAGATTGTTGAAATTATAGAAAAGAATGGGATTGTAAATGAAGAAAGTCTGTGTTGTAGGTCTGGGGTATATAGGGTTGCCAACAGCGATCATAGCTGCTGAAAAAGGCTTTGATGTTGTTGGGTTTGATGTTGATGAAAAGAAAGTTGAGCGGATCAATAGCTTTGATCCTGTTATTGAAGAGCCTGAAATCGTTGAGCGATTGGACTCGGTATTAAAAAATAAATCTTTTAGAGCAACTACTCAGATTGAATCTGCAGACTATTATATCATTGCTGTACCAACACCATTAACGGTTCATCATGGTGTTGAGCTTAGTTTCGTGTGGTCAGCGCTAGATTCAATTATGCTTGTCATGCAGCCAGGAAGTTCTATTATTCTTGAATCCACTGTTCCTGTTGGTACGACAGAAAAGGCTGTACAAAAGGTTGTTAAGCATAATGCGCAGTGGAAAGTTGGAAAAGACTTTTTTGTTGCACATTGTCCAGAGCGTGTATTGCCAGGGAATATTTTTTATGAACTTGAACATAACGACCGCATTGTTGGTGGTTATGATCAACAGTCATCAGAGCACATTGCACAGTTCTATCGTACATTTGTAAAGGGAAGTATTTACTTAAAGACAGGTCGTCTTGCTGAGATGGTCAAGCTCATTGAGAATAGTTCTCGTGATGTCCAGATTGCATTCGCGCATCAGGTAGCAGCTATGGCAGAAGCTGCCAAGCTTGATCCGTATGAGGTTATCCACATGGCTAATAAGCATCCCCGCGTTAATGTTCTCAACCCGACATGTGGTGTTGGTGGTCATTGTATAGCTATAGATCCATACTTTCTTATCGAGTCATTTCCGCAGCAGACACAGTTGATCTCTGAAGCTCGGGCTATAAATAACATGCGTACGCAGCAAGTTATTGATCAGATACATCATGCGTTTCAGGATTTTGACAGTAAGCCAACGGTTTTGCTTGCTGGTATGACATACAAGGCCAATGTAGATGATCTTCGTGAGTCGCCAGCACTTAAGATTGCAGATCGTTTAGGACGCTTAGATACTATAGACCTTCTTGTTGCTGAGCCGAACGTAGCACCTGTACAATTGCATGAATATGTTAAGGCGTCACAGGTTGTTAACTTTAGTATGGGTATTGAGAAAGCGGACATTGTTGTGCTGTTAGTTGCGCATGATAGTTTTAGCATTCAAGACCATGTCGCCCTTTTACAGAGCAAAAAAGTATTAGATTTTTGCGGTTCATGGTTTAGGGCAATGAAGGATGTATCAAACTATCAACCAACTGTTCATGGATTGGTTGAAAAAGAATTATAAATCTTAAGTTGTACAGAACTTTAAAAAAAAGTTACGTTTAAATATAAGTAAGCCCGCTTCAAAATTTTTCTTCTGTTTGGAGACCCGACCATGAGACAGATATTCTTAGACAAAGATGCAATATCTATTAAAGATGTATGCCAGCCCTTGCTAGATGATCATTCTATTGTAGTATCCGTTGCCTATTCATTTATGAGTACAGGCAAAGGTTTAGCTGATGTTTTACAAACGAACCAAGAATTTTATTCTGCTACCCTGCCAGACAAGATTAGACACCTTGTTCATATGATTTCACATCAAGATACTGGTTCTGCTACATCAATTTTAAAAAATGTTCGTTCCTATCTGCCCGTAGGACATTCTTGCTCTGGTGTCATTGTTGCGGTAGGAAAAAAAGTTACACAATTCCGTATTGGAGATTACGTTGCATGTACTGGTGATGGCCTTGCCAATCACGCAGACATTGTGTGTGTTCCAGAAAAACTTGCGGTCCGCATTGATAATGAAGACTTTCTAAAAGAAGCTTGTATAACAGGTATTGGTGCAATGGCAATGCAATCCGTTCGTCGTGCAACGATCCAGTTAGGTGATTACGTTGGTATCATAGGTTTGGAAACTCTGGGTCAGTTGATGGTTCAGTTGTGTAAGTTATCAGGAGCGCGCGTTATTGTGTTTGATACTGATGAGTCTCGTCTTGAACTGGCAAGAAAGTCTGGAGCTCAACATACATTTAACTTGAATGATCAAGGCGTTGTTCAAGCGGTTAAGTCATTAACTTCATCGCAAGGATTGGATCATACTTTAGTTTCACCGGATTGTTTTTGTGAAAACATTGATGAGTTGTCCTTAGATATGACGCGTAAGAAGGGAAACATCATCGTTGCAGGTAATCGTAAGGCACACTTCAATCAAAAGCTTGCATATCAAAAAGAGATTAATATCCTTTATTCGTTCTCTCATGGACCTGGCCGTTATGAACAGGCTTATGAATACGAAGGTTATGATTATCCATATGCATTTGTTCGTTGGTCAGAAAATAGAAACCTTGAATTGTTTGCCGATTTAATTGTAAATGAACGGATTCAATTAGATCACCTTCTTAAGCAGGAAGTTCAGCTGAGTAATCTTACTCATAGTGTAATTGAGCAGCAAGGTGATGGCATTGGATTTGTATTGGATTACGATAAGAAGGATGAGAAGGATAGTGGCGCATGTCCAGTTCAGTTACTCAAGAAGGATCTTGAGTCTCGTCCGTTTATCCCAGCTCGTTACAGTAAAATCAAGATGAGTTTTTATGGTATTAACGAATCAACACAGTCTTACATCCTTCCAGCTATATCTCAGTTTAAGGAAGTTGTTATTGATCGTGTAATGGATCGAGATGTTTCTAGTGCTATGAATACAGCACAAAAGTATCGTGGTGCTGTAGCCCTGAGTGGCGGTGCAGAGCTTTTACAAGGCTTGGATACAACGGATGCTTTATTTTTTGGCTCACTTAATGGAATCTCATTAGAGAATGTCATGTTGATGCTGAAAGAGAAAACAAATTTGTTTATAACACGTCCATTAGCTCGTCGTACAGATGATATTAAAAAAATTGAAGACTTTTTTGAAGAGAATCCAAGTTCAAAACTTTTCATCTGTTTTAATCGTGCCTATTCTCCGTTCATTCAAAAGATTAAGCGTCAGGTTGCACAGCGTACATTGATACCATTGATGATTAACTATCGTGTTAATACAAAGGCAATGGATCGACACGAAAGTGGTCAGGAAGGCAATATTATTACTCGTGCATCACATATTATTGATACGATCTGTTACTTGATTGATTCCAAACCAGTGAGTATATCTGTTGAGGCATTGTCTCCTAGGGTTAACCATATCTACCCTACTGATAATTTTAGTTGTCAGATAAGTTTTGCTAATGGTTCTGTTGGTAGCATTCTCTTTACTACGCTTGGCAGTAAGGAAAGTGGTAGCGAGCGTATAGAGTTGTTCTACGATTCTAAAACGATTGTTATGGAAGACTTTGTAAGCCTTGTGGGCTTTGGATTGCCACAGACATTTGATGAGTTGGTGCGTGAGCCTGACATGGGATACTCTGCAATGTTGGAAGAGCATTTCAGGCATATGAACTTACCTAAGCAAGAGCTAATACCTTCAATCGTACGCTGGAATACAGTACAGGATTTAACAATTGCTATTGATGATCTTGCCTGCCATGGCGGTGGTGAGAAGCAACTTTAGGAAAGGGGCTAGACAACTCATTGGTAATCTTACTAACTTGAAAGTAGATTTTAAGTTTTTGTTACAGGAGAGTTGTTGATGTTTTCTTATAAGTTTAAAATAAATATTTTGCTTTTATTATTGGTTGGTTTAATTTCTGAAAGTGCTTTAGGAGATAATCTTTCTGTAATTGGGATTGGCCGCTTAGGTATTTGTAGTGCACTTTGTTTTGAACGTGCAGGATATAAAGTACTTGGTATGGATGTTATGCCTGCATATGTAAAGCAAATAAATAATAAAACCTTAAAAAGTACAGAACCTTTAGTTGAAGAGTACCTTCAAAGTAGTAAGAACTTTAAAGCAACAACCTCCTTGGACGAAGTATTAAATTTTTCAGACACATGTTTTATTGTGGTTCCAACACCAACCTCTCAAGATGAAAATGGTTACGATCATAGTATCCTTACCAATCTTTTAACTGAGATCAACAAAAGACAAGTTCGAGATAAACATTTTGTTATTTGTTGTACAATTTTCCCTGGATATATTCGTGATACAGCTCAAAAAATACTATCTGACTGTGTTAACTGCTCTATTAGTTATAATCCAGAGTTTATTGCTCAGGGGACGATTATACACGATACAGAAAATCCAGATGTTATCTTAGTGGGTGAGGCATCTAAGGAGGCTGGAGAGGAATTGAAAGCTATATATAATAAGGTATGTAGGGGTAATTATACCTTTGCTTGTATGACTCCTGATAGCGCGGAAATCACTAAATTAACTTTAAATTGTTTTGTAACAACCAGGATTGCTTTTATAAACATGATTGGTGATTTAGCAGACCTTACTCCTAATGCTGATAAATATGACATTCTTAGAACTCTTGGACAATACAAGAGAATTGGTGTTTGGAATCGCTGCTTGAGGCCTGGTTATGGTTATGGTGGTCCTTGTTTACCGCGTGATAATCGCACTCTTGGTTTGTATATAAAACAAAAGGGGCTTGAGCCTTTGATACCTGTTGCAACAGATGAGTCAAATAAGTTTCATGCCTTGTTTATGGCACACCAGTTGTTGGAGCAAGATTTAGATGAGTATGTTTTTGAAGATGTAAACTACAAGGACAATTGCTCAGTTGTTATTTTAGAAGAATCGCAAAAGCTTGTCGTTGCTAAGTTAATGGTTCAATTTGGTAAAAAGGTGATTATAAAAGATCGACGAGATGTAATACAGCAAGTTAAGCAAGAGTTTGGCGATCTTTTTGAGTACGTAGAAGCTAATTAATATTAATGCACGGTTTTTCCAAAGTGATAATTATCTGATTCTGGATTGAAGTAAAGAACAGCCATTGCAACGTTAGATAAGCCGTGAAGGAATATATCGCATTTTGATAATAAAGATACTTCTACAATGACATCTTCACCGTATTGAGCAGGATGAGGTCGTTTGATATTATGGTGTGATGGCTGAATTGAGTATCCATCGGTTGAGCGATAACAGTCGTAGCTAATGACTTTGCCATTTAAATATTTTTTGAGCTCATCAAGTATTTTTTGTTCATCTGTTGCAACTAAATATTGGACGTCTTTGAACTCATTAGCTTTATTGATAATGACCGAAAGAGGCTCTGCATTTACTTCTTCATAATGATCGGTACCACGTACATGAATACCAACTGTTTTTTTGCCTGCCATGTTGGCTTGATAGAAATCATCAATTTTTTTAAGAATAGGCGCTTTTATTTTTATATACTTTTTTATAAAGTAATTAACATATCTGCGATAGGGTTTATCAATTTTATTCATGGTATTAAAGCTTAATATATAGCTGTTATCAGGTGCACAGTACATTGCATGAAATGGTTTACTTGGTTGAGCCTTTGATAAAGGCTCAAAGTAATATTCCCATACATTGTCTTTAACCCCATTAAATCCTTCAGGCTGGTAATAAACACTTTTCTTATCCCAATATACGGCCAAAGGAACTTTAGTTTTTTCATGCCAAGGCAAACAAGCCAATACAAATCGAAATGAAACAAAAAGTCCTGGTAGGCCGGTTCCAGCATCTTTAGTTAGTCCTATCGTTAATTGTTTGCTTAATATATTTGAACTGCATATTAATAGGGCTAACAAAATGAACTTAATTTTATTCATAAAACGTCTTTTTTTTGTATTTTATAAAAATATTTATTAAGTATTATCTAGCATAAAACAAAGATTTGAGTCAAGAAGTAGGATAGAAGCAAAATGATCTTACATAGTGTTTTTTAAGCGATAAAAATATGAATAGATTTACTTTTAGGTATTTGTTTTTTAGGATTAAAAATAAGTATATTAAATATGGAGTTAAAAACATTGTGTTGGCATAAAACTTATCTGTTCATTTTTCTATCTATTTTTTCATTGTCAGCATCCGATATTTTAGTAATAATTCCGTGTCATTCTTTACATGCTAAGCACTTAAAAGAGTTGTTATTTTCTTTAGAAAAACAAACCTTGCTTCCAAAAAAAATAGTTATTTCGATATCCAATTCTACAGATGAGTCAGATTTTATGGGTGAAGAGCTGAGTCAACTTTCTTGGCCATTTAATTTGAAAATTGTGTCTACAGCAAAAAGTTGTCGTCCCGGAGATAATAAAAACATTGCTGTTTCTCATTTGAAAAATGAAAACGATGACAGTATTGTAATTGTGCAAGATGCGGACGATCTGTCGCATAGGCAAAGATTTGAAATAGTTAATTATTTTTTTGAAACGTATGATTGTGATCACTTGATGCATACTTACTCTGCAGATGAATTAATAGGTGCAGATTTGAGCTTTGATGAAATTACGTATTGTTTTTTTGATGCATGGAAGCCTAATGGTTTTAAAAAGAAATTTAAAGTAAAAAAACTTGATATCACTCATGGAGAGATTGCGTTTAGAAAAAAAATTGCTCAGGAACATAAATGGACCAGTAAGTTTTCAGGAGAAGACCAGCAATTTAATGAAAAAATTTATAATGATGAAAAGTTTAAAAAAGTAATTATTAATTGTCCTCTTGTACAATATAGACATGAACTGTCTACTTCACCTGAAATATGGAAACAGCTAGGTTTACGAGAAACTGTGGTGGGAGAGGTTTTGTTTCAAGATAATTTATTTAAGATAATTCCAGGAAAAAAATTACCAATGAATTGGTCTTCTTTTAGTCCTCTAGAAAGTTACCAACCAACTTATGGAGTAGTTTCTACTCCAAATGCAGGAACTCCGGGGGCGTTGTACATTTCTTGTGGAGATCATTTGTCCATAAATGGAAGTTGGAAAACAGAGGTGTCTTTTGTTTTTCCTGAAAATTGGTATAGATTTGAATGTCAGTTTCATACTACTAATGTTCCTTGGTCACATAGACAGGTTTTAGTTCGCTTGAATTGGCTGGATAAAGGAGGTCAATGTATTGGTCAGCCAGAATACGTTCCAGTTATCGCAGAAGAAGGATTAAAGGAAGGATGGGTTAAAGCTGCTGCGACTTATCAACCTCCCTCAGGAACCACATCAGTAAGAATAGATCTTTGTTTGAACCATGCTCCGGGCGGTACAGTCTATTGGGATGAAATCTCTTTTAAACAGGTTTCAAAACGATTGCCTAGATTGGTTAAAATTGGAACAACAAATTATCGTTCTACGGGTGGTCCAACAAACTTATCAGTGGCGCAGCAATTTCGTAAGGTCGTAGAAGAAGCGGGAAATAAAGGCTGCGATATATTACTTTTGGGAGAAGCAATAACACAGCTAGCACGTTCACATATCCCTATTGTGGATAAAACAGAGACAATTCCAGGAGAATTAACGGAATATTTTGGAGTTTTTGCCAAGAAACATTCAATGTATATTATTTTAGGCATCATTGAAAATGATAATGGTACTCTTTATAATACTATTGTTTTGCTGGATCGAAAGGGTCTGGTAGCGGGTAAATATCGAAAAGTATTTTTACCAGTGGAGACAGTAGAAGAGGGTGTAACGTGCGGAGACAAATATCCCATTTTTGAAACTGATTTTGGTAAAATAGGACTGTTGTCTTGTTATGATATGCAATTTCCAGAGCCAACTAGAGCATTTACGCTTCAAGGAGCAGAGATTGTTTTTTGGCAAAACTGGGGTAATACTTTTCCCGCATTTGCCAGAGCTATTGAAAATCAAATTTATATTGTAACGGCTGGGTATGATAAACCTACAAATATTATTGATACACAAGGTCGAGTCGTAGTTGAAGCAAAGAAAAAAAATAGTCTTATTGTATCAGATATTGATTTAAATCAGATAAGTGAAAGCAGAGTCCGACAGTATCTTTTCCATGAACTTCATCCTGAAGCTACTGCTTCACCGTGTGATCATGAATTTTTATCACCATATTCAGAATAAGTGAAACCATCAAAGGCAAGACTTTTTTGGCCTTGCCTTTATTTAAAATTTATTGAAAACCAATAGATTTTAAATAGTCTTTCTTTACATAGATCGCATTACCAAACCATATTCGTTTAGGACGTGGAGTAGTCCAATCTTTGGCCATCATAACGTAACCGTTTTCATACATCCATTTTTGGATATCATTAAAGGTGTACTGTCCCTTATAAGCCTCTACGAATTCTATTTCGGTATAAATTACTTTTGCAGTAAGGGCAATTTTAGAAGGTTTAAGAACATCAAGTTCAACACCCTGCATGTCAAGCCAGAGTAAATCAATGCTTTCTACATCGTTTTGTGCAGCCCATTCATCTAATGTTATTGTAGGTACTTCAATTTCCTTTTTAAATTTAACTTGTGGAGCGAGATCAAGATGATCTTTTGGTGCTAGTAAGGATCCAGACTGCCACAACCCATCTCGTGTTTCAGATATATTAAATGTTGCTGTACCAGTTTTATCACTCAATGCAACTTGGTAACGAAGTACTTGAGGGATGTTTTTGGTTCTTTTTTCTAGCCAACCAAAAATTTCTGGTACAGGTTCAAATGCATAGATCGTAGATTTAGACCACACTTTACTAAGACTTTCTGTGTCGTCACCATCAAAGGATCCAGCTTCTAGGATAGATATAGGTTGATTTGCAGGAAGGAACTTTTTTACAATAGAAATAACAGATTTAGGGTTCATAGTCATTTGAAAAACTTTACCAAATGCTACGTTACTACATAAAATCGACAGGGCTAATAGACTGATTTTTTTCATGTTTTTGTTTTCTAATTATTAGGGTTGTATTTTTCTTTTATTTCATTGATAAATTCATGCCAATAGGGAAAATAAAGCTTATCCATGTTGTAACTTTGAGCACACATTTCTTCATATTTTTTATGTAAAAACTCTTCTGTAACTTCGCTCCAGTCTTGTACGATCAATACAGGTAGGTCTTTATAAAGTTCATCAAGTGTTGATGCTTTTACTATAGGAAAACATCCTAATAAAAGAGCCTCCCAGGTTCGGTGACAGTCAAGGCCATTTCCATGTGGAGAAATGGTAAATTTAGATTGGGCTAATTGATGGTAAAAGTTGTCTTGGGACCCTTTTGTGGCAGTGGTACAGTAGGGTTGCTTGGAAAAAAAATTGTAAATAGGGCGCCTAATTGAAGAGTTGGTGTTTATGGAAAAATTGAGATATAAGAGATTAACTTTTGTAGGTTTATTTGTTGTTTTTCTTTGATTGATTTTATTAATAAGTTGATCATGGTTGCAACTATGATTCCAATGTTTATTGGATAATCCTATGGGTATTGGAATTAATTTATAATGAGCATCAAGGTCACAGTTTTGCGTGAGCCACGCTATGATTTTTGGGTCATCTAGATATTGGATAAATTGTTTAGGCGCCGACATATCCTCATTGTGTGTAATTAAAATATAAGAATTGGAGATGCGGGAATGGTGTTCATGAAAAAATTGTTTCATGAATTCAAATTGAACAAAAACAACATCACCGGGTTGTACATTTTTAGGGTCAAACTTTTGATAGGTTTCATCGATAATGTGCTGACTTATTGATCTAAATGTATCACCAGATATATGTGGATTACTAGATGGTCGAGGTTTGTTTTTTGGAATATATATTGTATATGTGTTGAATGCCAGCAGCATCGTTAGCGTGATTAAAGTGCGAAATGTCATTACTATCCTTTTTAATTTGTATGTGCTAAGAGTAGTATTGGTAGGGTTAGGAGTCAAATTTCAATTAAAAGGTCGTTATGAAAAGAAAATATATATTTTATATTTTTTTTATTGTTTTAATACAAAATTTACAACCATGTATTGAGCTTCAGTCTCAGTTGACACTAGCAACACAAGGAAATGTTGATCAGAGTTTATTATTACAAATAACTCACGATCAACTTATAGAATTTGATGCAAAATATTGCCGACGGTATGAATTATTACATGAGCAAGTGCGACTTCAAGCAGAAGTTAAAAAAAAGCTGCAAACCAAAGGAATAGATGGTTCTGTTCAACCACTTTTATCCATTATAATTCCAGCCTATAATAGAGATAGGACAATTGAAGAGGCTGTAAACTCTATTTATAAACAAAATTTATCGTTTTCTTTTGAGGTAATTATTGTAGATGATGCTTCGACGGATCAGACCTATGAAAAGGTTTGTGCTTTAGAAAAAAAATATAGCAATATGCATGTTTATCGGAATGAAAGAAATAGGCGTGCTCCATTTACGCGTAATAATGCAATACTTCGGGCTCGGGGCGAGTTGATATTCAATCTTGATTCTGATGACGTGTTATCAGAAAATAGCTTGGAAAAGCTGGTTGAATTAGTCTTGAATAACAAGCTTGAAACTGCATATTTTGGTGATATTCATTTTTTTAAAAATTTTAATAAGTTTCAACTTTTTATGGTTCGTCCTCAAAGTTGTCCAATCACTGGATTTGATATTCATCAGGGTATTGAATGTGATTATATTCCAATGGCTTGTACATGTAAGGTCTTTACTCGTAAGAGTTGGGAGCGCATAGGGGGCTATTTAGATGATTATGGACATGATTCTTGGTCTTTTAGTTTTATGCAGCTTGCTACAGGTGTAAAGTTTTATGCATTGCCAGATACATTTTACTTTCATCGATTGTGGACCAATCAGTCTAATATGTTTTGTACAGATCAAAAACATAAGCGTAACGACAAAAGTCCATTACGCGTAGTAAGGGAGTCTCCTGAGGTTTTTACACAGGAAACGAATGATTTTTTAAAAAAATATAACTATCCTGACGGAAAGTTTTTTCCATACATACAGAAAAAACGATTACATTTGCGTCCTGGCAAAGCACTAGAATCGTTGTTTGAGGCATATCGCTATGAAGAAAATGATTGTGTCGGTATAGCTTGTAAGGCATATGAGCAAGCGATACAACTTGGATGTGATCATAAGACTACTCGATTGCGCTTTATTAAACAATTGATTGTGGCGCATGAGTATGAACGAGCATTGGTTGAGGTTAAATTTTTAATGGGTGATAGATGAAATATAAATTTATAATAGTTGCATTGTTAAGTATGCAGGTTGCAATTTCTATATCAAAACCTGAGTATTTTAACTCGCTTAAAGAGCTTGAGAAAGCGCTACTTGATTCTAAGGTTCCTTATAATACGTTGGTTCAACTTGCTGAGAAAGTATCAGGAATTGTTGATTCTAAGTCTTTACGTCGTCAACAGGTTAAGCAACAAGTTCGAGATGCACAAGTTGATATATTAGAAAAACTTTCTACAAAGAAGGTGGTGGAAGAGCCTTTGATATCGTTTGTTATACCAGTGTATAATCGTGAAACAGTCGTAGCTGAAACGATAGATTCTATTTATGCACAAAACATACAGGTACCTTTTGAAGTTATCGTGGTTGATGATGCATCAATTGATAAGTCGGTATCTATTTTGAAAAAATATGAATTTCAGAATGATAATTTCTTTTTATATCAAAATAAACAAAATAGGAAATCGCCATTTACTAGAAACGTGGGGATGGCTCATGCTCGGGGTGAGCTTATTTTTAATCTAGATTCTGATGATGTATTGCAGCCTGGATCATTTAATAGATTGTTTGAGCATTATCAAGGAAGTGGCTGTGAAACCGCTATGTTTAGTCAATCGTGGTATGTTAAAGATTTTTCAAAAAAGATTTTTGCCAGAGAGAAGTTTATATGTCCTAACAATATCCATTATGCATGGCAACCTTTACATGAGGTAGTTATTCTTATTTCGATTAATAATCGAATTATTACAAAAAAAAGTTGGTTACGTGTTGGTGGTTATATTGATATGCGCGGTCATGATGGTTTGAGTTTTGGACTTAGTCAAGTAGCAACGGGAGTTTCCTATGCTGTATTGCCAGATTCAGGATATTGGCATAGAACATGGTCAAATATGACTAAAAGTATGTATCTGTGTGATTCTGTAGCAGGTTGTATGGATACTTGTTTAGTTAAAATTGTTCAAGATTATGAAGAGATTTTAGATAAAAAAACTCGTTCGCAAATAAAACAATATTCAGAGCAATTAAAAAATCATAAAGTTAAAGATGGAAATTTTTCGACTCTTTTTTTGCGGGGCAAAAAGCTTAATTTTGTTGCTAAGCCTTTTTTAGAAAAGTACTACTTTGCACTTCGAGCTGAAGAAGATGGTGAGTGGAAAAAAGCTTTAGATTTGTATGTTGAATTGATAAAGCCACTTGATAGTAAGAACATTGATATTAAGGCAATGGAGATGGCTGTTAAGGCTGGGGAACGTAAGCAGGCATTGAGCATACTTATGCCATGCATTAGAAAATATTTGTAGTGATTTGATGTATCATATGAAAATTGAAAGCGGAAAAAATGAAAAGGTTTTTTGGGCTGTTGCTTTTAGCGGGTTTGTTTTTAGGTGTTTCTGCAGATAATTTAAAAACATTAAGAGTTAAAAAAGATTGCTCATCTGCTGTAACGTATGGTTTTAGTGGGGGAAGGTTTGGAGACTGTTTAATTGCGTATATGCATGCTAAGTGGGTTTCGTATATATTTAGAGTTCCGCTTTTGTATAAGTCTTTTGAATACTCAAACAAATTAGCGCTTTCTTTAGAAAAGCAACCACTTCATTCTCAAAGAAACTATAGGAATAAAGCTGAATTAAGTAAGAAAAATGTTTTGCCATCTTCACTTAATGCTAATACGTTGTATACAATTCCATTTTTTCCAGAGTCACGTTATGGAGCAACGCGCCCTCATAACCGCTTTATGTTTTTTAATTTTTTTGTTGATTGGGAAGATGAAAACTTTATTAAAATATTAAGATCTGCTATTCAACCAATTAAACCGCTTGATTTGGTGTATCCGCCAGAAGGCAAGATTTCTATTGCTATGCATGTGCGCAGAGGTGGTGGATTTGATGGGCCACTCGCTTGCGAATTAGGAGATGATGATCGTCAAGATAAAACAGTGGGATATGCGGATGTTAATGTAGAAGCTAAATTTCCTCCGCAATCGTACTATATTGAGCAATTACGTGTTTTAGACAAGTTATTTCAGGGAAGGCCTTTATATGTCCATGTTTTCACTGATGATCAAAATCCACAAAAGCTTGTTGATACATATAAAAAGGAACTTGGCCTTTCAAGTATTGAGTTTTGCTATCGAACTGGAACAAATAAGCACGATCTTAATGTTCTAGAAGACTTCTTTTCTTTAGGCAATTTTGATTGTTTGATTAGAGGTGATTCTAACTTTGCTCTTGTTGCGTCCAAAATATTTGACTATAAACTCGTAGTTTCTCCAGTGTATGCGCATTGGGAAAAAAATACATTGACTATAGACCGAGTAGACGTTCGTGTAAATGACGAAGCTTTTGTTTATAATTATTAAAGAGAAATTACATAAATTTTATTGGGAAAGATAAACAATGACACGTTCTCTACGTTTTTTATTTTATATTATGTTACTAAGTCCTTTGTTTGTTGGTGCTAAGCAGGTTGACATGGTTATCTATTCCTTTGATCGTCCTATGCAGTTGGCATCCCTATTAAGATCGATGGAAACTTATATGACAGGGTTAGGACAGGTTTCTGTGGTGTATCGCTCTTCAGATGCGCATTTTGAACAGGGATATGAAAAAGTAAAAGAAAACTTTTCTAGCGCTGTTTTTTATAGACAAGGTAAAAATCCGCGACAAGACTTTGTTCCTTTATCGAAAAAGGCTACTTTTGGTTCACCAAATGATCATGTTGTGTTTGCTGTAGATGATATTATAGTAACTCGAGAGACTGATCTTGAAGAGTGCGCGCAGCTTATAGATGATACTGGAGCGTATGGCTTTTATCTTCGCTTAGGAAAGAACATAAATTACTGTTATATGCAAAACTTAAACTCTCCTATGCCTTCCTCTAAACAGGTGACATCGAATGCTTTTCAATGGAACTTTAAACAAGGAAAAGGCGATTGGGCCTATCCAAACTCTCTTGATTTAGTTGTTTATCGAAAAGATGATATTAAAACGTTTTTAGACTTTAGAACTACAACCCCAATTCTAGTAGAAGTTTACTGGTCTCGTGGAAAGAAGGGCCAAACTGGACTGTGTTATGATACTTCAAAGATGATAAACCTTCCAGTTAATATTGTAGCAGAAGATTGTTCTGGAAGACGAAATGCCCGAAGCTATACTACAAGAGCGTTACTAGAAAAATATCTAGAAGGTTATGAAATTGATATTGAAGCATTTTATCATATTGATAACCGAAGTCCTCATGAAGAACATCCTTATTCCTTTATAAAGAGATAAGTAACTAAAGTTCTTTATAAGGAGACATTTTTCTGATGTGTTCGCTCATCTTGAGTTGTAATTCATAGTTCTTTTTAAAGTCATTGAGTGGGTTTTGTACATTATAAATGTATAAAACCTGCTTAATAAATTGTATATGTCCTTGGGCAATATCCAATAGTGGCATCATTTCAGCTACATCGCCAGCAATGCTATAAAAATCATCTTTGTATATAAAGTGTTGCTTAGGTATTTTTTTAAACAACTTGGCATAATATGTTCGTAAGTGACTTGTATAAAAGCACGTTGACGCTCTGTGGTCAAAGCTGTCGGGAAGTTTTTTGCAGTGCCCTTTTTCCTTGGTTGGATAACGTTGGTACTGGCCATATGTCATCCAAGTGTTTTCATTGGCATATGCTCTATTGATTACGTTCATAACATTATTATGAGCAAACCAATCATCACCATCGAGAATTAATACTATTTCATCATCTTGGCAAAGGTGAGATCCTGTATAGCGATTGGCAGTAGCGCCACGATTGATGGGGTTCTTGATAAGTGTAACGCGATCGCTTTGCCCTTTTTCATTGAGGTATGCTTCGACCATGTTGCCTGTATTATCTGGTGAACAGTCGTCTATATAGATTACTCTATAGTTAGAGTACTGTTGATCAAAGATAGAATCTAAGTTCTTTTTGTACCAGGATTTATTGTTATATGATGCGATAACTACAACTAATTTCTTCTCTGGTATTGCTGGCCTTAAAAAGGACAGTAGCTTATGGTAAGCATGAGATATAATTTTCAATCATGGCCTCCTGTGAAAAAGGGTATGCTTTTTTGCTCTTTAAATACTCTTCAATATTGCTTAAATATTGTTCATGTTCTTCTTTACCCATTTTTTTGAGGTGATCTAATAGATCTTGATTACTTTTGAACTTACGCATATTGATAAAGCAGTTAGCTGGAATATATTTTTCAATATTTGGTGCTCCTAGATAGACAGGAATGCACCTTCCAAAAAAGCAGTCAAATATTTTTTCAGTTATATGTCCAGCTGGCCCGTCCATGTTTTCGATACAGATATAAAATTTATAATCACTTATACATTTGTATTTATCATCGACAGCACCTTTATAGTTTTTATGCCTTCCGCCCGGGCAACTTCGACCATAAAGATCAAAATCATTTGAGTTTGATGAGTCAAAAAAGTCTATCACCTCTAGTCGCTTGTTAAAGAGCGCCTGGGGGTGATTTGAGTGACGATTGCTATTCATCATAGTGCAAAGCTTCTTTTGTTCAAATGGCGTGGATGACTTAACTATAATAGGATTGTTTTGGTTGAGATTGTATTGCATCCAATGAAATTTAAAAGATTTTTTATTATCAATACATTCATCGTTCCATGTAAATACCTTATCAAGGGACTTCCAACGTTCTTGTTGGTATTGATGGGGACTTGTTGCAGGGGGTTCAAAAAGGAAGGCTGCTGTATGGCGAAGTGGCTTTAATTTTCCTGAGCTTAAAGATATGGGAAGGTTAAAGAATATAACACAATCAGCATCGTAAGCTTCTTTGAGTTTGTTTTGAGAGTATTGAGCAGCATGTCCGGTATAGCCCTTTTTTGCTAAAGCTAGGCGAAATTTTTTCCAGAAGCCGTAATCGTGTTCATCTTGTTGGAAGAAGTCTCCGTAGTCTCGTGCCAGGTCGTATAGGAAGTATAGTTTTTTTTGTGCTGCAGAGTTACTAAGGCTTATTAGTAAGAAAAGTAAGAATTTTTTTTTCATTTTTTTACCGCTTCATAGCATGGGGTTTGCAATACCTTGTTATGCACTAAAGACTCTGTGAGTGTATCAATATTTTTAAAATCATTTAATGGTGAATCTATATTTCGTATAAGTTGAGGCTCCTTTATCCATGAGACATGCTCATCAGCCATTTCTAAAATAGGATAGTAAGTGGCAGCATCATGAAATACAGGAATAAAGTCATTTTCTAGAAGAAGATCTTCCTTGCGTATTTGTTTGAATAGCCATGCATAATATGTGCGTAATCCTGAGTAATGCCATACCCGCTCTCTAAATGCTTTATGCTTGATTACCCATCGAGGAGTTTTTTTGCACCAGTTTTTTATCTTGAGCTTTTCAGCTAGTTGAGGGGGATTGTTAGTATAGTTGGTATAAACAGTCCATGCATCAGAGCGATTGTATTCTCTATTTAGTCTGTTAAGTACCTTGTTATCAATTAGTGAGTCATCGCCATCCAATTCAATGATGATGCTATCGTCTCTACAGGAATGTATCGCGTTGTAGAGGTTTGCCAGTTTCTTTTTTCTAATTTCATTACGGATGAGGGTAACCTTTTTATCTTTATCAAACCGTTCTAGATAGTTCTGAACAAGGCGCCCAGTATTATCAGAAGAGCAATCATCAACGTAGATAACGTTGAAAGAGGTGTAATCCTGATTGAGTACAGAGTTTAAGTTGTCACGGTAGTACTGACTATTGTTGTACGAGGTTATAACAACTGTAAATGAAACGCTTCTATGTCTATATGAGGGTTGGGTTAATATAGCGTGTTTTAATGTGTACCAAAGGTTGGGTAGCATTGCGTACCAGGAGTGCTTAACGGAATCTTGAAGGTATTTATGCTCTCGTACAAGCAGTGCGTATGTGAGGATGAAGAAAAGAGCATTAGCTGTTAGTGTAGCAAGGACACAACCATAGATATTTAGTTTTGGTATAAGTAGAAGGTTGAGGGCAATGTTGCTTGTTGAAGCTACAATATTAGTGCTTAAAATCATCCATGTACGTTTTTTAAATACAAGGTAGCATGAGCTAAAATATGTTCCCATGAAAAGTACGTTCCCCATTAGGATGAACCAAACGTATTGGAAGGATTGTGCGTATTTTGCAATTACCTTACTTGGTAATATGAGATGTACTGTATGCGTTAGTGCTAAAGACCCTACTGTGACTGCCAAGGTTAGTATTCCCATTGCATACCACATTGTTTTTAAGTTTTTTTGCTCAACACGCTTAAGAGGTTCTTTTTTGTCGGCATATTGTTTTAGCATGTATGGTACATAGGATCCACATAAGGGTAACAAGATGGTCATTTGAAATACTTGACTAGAAAGGTCGGCAAAAGCATAGATGCCAACGGTATGAAGATCTGTAAGATAGGCAAGTGCCCATCGATCACCAAAGGAAAGGATCCAGCTAAATAGGATGTTGGGGATGAAGGGTAATCCAAGCCAGAGAAGGTAGCGAGCCTTTTTAAGTTGAGGGATCCAGTTTTTGCTAATGCTACTTACACCCTTTTGTTTGTGATAGGAAAAGAAAGCAATGATACATATGCTCGATATTCCTAAAAAGTTGCTAATTAAGACGCCCAAGATTCTAAAATCAAAATAAAAAACTAATATTCCTGTTGAGATGATTGTAATGCAAGCGGCTATTAGCTGTACTAAAGTTAATTTGAAAGCCTTGCGTTGATAACGGAGTACCTGTATATATAATTCGGAAAAGAATTGAATAAAGCAGTAACAAAGTGCAACGAGTATAATTGTCTTAGATGCTTGGCCTATAAAAATAAAATCATTAATTAAAGTTGAATTAAGGAGCATGAGTCCAAAAATTGGAAGTGCGATGCTCAAGTATAAAGAAATAATGTTATGAAAGATGTTATATCGTCCATTAGTGTCGTTATGAAAAAACTCTAGACCGAATACTTGTCGAAGCCCGAGGTTTAAAAATAGGGGGAAAAGGGCACAGAAATTATTAAGTAGTGATAATACACCAAATTCAGAGGTAGTTAAAATACGAACGGTAACAAGTGCAGAGAGAGCTGTAATTCCTCGGAGGACAATAGCTCCAAAAGAGTAAGTAAGGAAGTTTTTCAGGACTGGTAGTCGCTGTAGTTGGGTTAATATTTGGTTGACCATTTTTTATACAGTTTATAAACTTCAAATCACTTAGGAATTCATAGATTTAGCGTATCATAAATAAAAAATAAAAAGGAGTTTTATGAGGCAGTATAGTATTTTTCTATTGGCGTTGATTTTTTGTATGCAAGCAGAGTCTAATATGGCATTAAAAGAACTGCAGAAGATGCTCGGCCGAAGACAAGCATATCATACTGTTATAGTAAATGGTAAGATAGTTTCTAGAGGTGAATTTAATATGACACCGGAACATTGTAACTTACGTTACAACATTATGAAGCCGATTATGGATAAATATTCGCGTTCATTTACGCTTCTTGATATAGGTAGCGCAGCAGGATATTTTGCTATTCGATCTGCAGCTGATTTTGATTGTACTGCAGTTATGATGGAACAAAACTATCAACCGTTACAAAAAATATGTGAAGCGAATACAGATCTTAACAATCTTGTTTTTCTTAATACTCGCTGTGATGTAAAAATGTTGCGTTGCTTAGGTGATTGCGAGCATTTTGATGTAATTATGGCTCTTAATGTGATACATCACTTTGAAGAAAAATGGGAAGCTTGCCTCGATGCTTTGATGAAGCTAGGTGATAATCTTTTAATAGAAACACCTGTAAAAACAACAACGGGAAGTGTTATTGGATCAAAATACCTAACACAGCTTAACAATGCGATTCAAAAAAGAGGTGGAGTTATACTTGGGGAAGTTCCTCGCTGGTCATCTCCTAAAGATCCGGCAAGAATATATCATGTTAAATGTCCAAGTAAAAAACTTCGTTATACACGATATGATACTGTAAATCCTAGTGCAGCACGCAATTATCCAATTGAAAGTAATTATGAAGAAAAATTCATGCACAAAAAAGGCCAGAAATTAGAGTGGCTAAAAGGTATGAACCTGTGGACCTTTAAGATCCTTAATGGGACATTCCCATCTACCCCGGTTTTAAAGAAAAGTGTGCTTGATGTATTTAAAGATGATTATAAAGACTTTATGATTTGGAATTTAATTTTACAAGGTAATGAAGTTAAGGTTATTGACCAAGATGAAGATTGGCATCCTTCTGCAAGAGGACTTAAAGATACGCTAAAAGCGTTAGAGGTGAAACCAAAGCCTGGTAGTGCAATTAATTTTTACTAATTGATTGTGGCTCAATATCTTTAAGATTCAGAGTTAGTTATTAATATAGCCGAAAAGTTTAAACTCTTCGGCTATATTTGTTTATTACTCAAACGGGAATTGGCTGCTGAGTTGGTTAACCTTTACTTTCAATTCTTCCAATACCTTTTTATCATCGCGATGAGTAAGCGCCTGATCAATCCAGCTTGCAATCAACTGCATTTCATTTTCTTTCATCTGTCGAGAGGTTAGCATTGGCGTTCCAATACGAATTCCACTGGTAACAAATGGAGATTGGGGATCGAATGGTACAGTATTGCGATTAACATAGATATCAATTGAAGAGAGTGTTTCTTCAGCATCCTTGCCAGTAATATTCTTAGATCGTAGATCAATCATGAATAGATGATTGTCGGTTTGACTTGCTACCAATGTATAGCCAAGGCTTACAAATTGGTTGGAAAGGGCCTGTGTGTTGCGAATAACCTGTTTTTGGTATTCAACAAATTCTGATTGCATAGCTAGATGGAATGCTACAGCCTTACCAGCAATGACGTTCATGAAAGGTCCGCCTTGAAGCCCAGGCATGACCGCCCTGTCTATCTTTGCCGCCCATTCCTTCTTACACAATATAAAGCCACCACGAGGACCGCGGAGAGTTTTATGGGTTGTGCTAGTAACAAAGTCAGCATATGGTACTGGGTTGGCATGAAGACCTGTTGCTACAAGGCCAGCAATGTGAGCCATGTCTACCATGAGTAAAGCGCCAACAGAGTCAGCTATCTTTCTAAACTCGGCAAAGTTAATAGAGCGAGAGTATGCGGAAGCACCGGCGATGACAAGTTTTGGTTCGTGCTCGGTTACTAGGGCCTGTACGGCATCGTAATCTATTTCTCCAGTATCTGGATCAACGTCATAGTTGATCATGTTGTAAAAGGTTCCAGAGAAGTTGATAGGATGTCCGTGAGTGAGGTGGCCACCACTTTTCAAGCTCATGGATACAACAGTGTCTCCCGCTTCAAGAGCGGCAAAGTAGACTGCGGCATTGGCTTGAGATCCTGAGTGTGGTTGGACGTTGGCATGTTCTGCCTGGAAAAGTGTTTTACAGCGATCACGAGCAAGGTTTTCTACTTCATCAACAAACTGGCAGCCGGCATAATATCGTTTGCCAGGATAGCCTTCAGCGTACTTGTTGGTCATGATTGAGCCAACGGCCTCGCGAACAGCAAGGGGGCAATAGTTTTCTGATGCGATAAGATTGATGGTTTTTTCTAGACGTTCTTGTTCTTGGTTGATGAGGGTGCTAACCTTGGAGTCAGCGTGTTTAAGTGCGCTCACAATCATTCTTTCAGTTTTTGATTTTGAGTGTATCATGCTTTGACAATTTACCCAAAATAGGCGAAAATGAAACATAATATAGTCGAATAGGGCTGCTAATTTAAGGCACCCTAATAGTATAAATTAAAGGATTAGTTTGTGATTACAGCTTCTGATTTGAGGAAGGGTACCAAGTTTATCTATAAAGATGAGCCACACATGGTGATAGGTTTTCAGCATGTTAAGCCTGGTAAAGGTGGTGCTTTTGTTAAAACTAAGATGAAAAATATGATATCTGGTGCTATCTATGAAGAAACATTTAGAACTGAAGAGAAGTTTCATCAGCCTGATATGCAATATCAGGATGTTCAGTTTCTTTATTCAGATCCTGAAGGATATCACTTCATGGATCAGGAAAGTTATGAGCAGATTGCTTTAACTGAAGATCAGCTTAAGGATGTTAAGGACTTTCTCAAGGAAGAAATAATTTACAAAATTCTTGCTTTCGAAGGTAAGCCTATCGCAGTAACACCACCATTGTTTATGGATTTAGAGGTTACTGAGACTGTTCCAGGTATTCGTGGCGATACAGCACAAGGACGTGCAACTAAGCCTGCTACATTGGAAACTGGATTGGTCTTACAAGTACCTTTATTTGTTAATGAAGGTGATCGGGTTAAGGTTGATACTCGTGATTCAAAATATTTAGAACGCACAAAAGATTAAATGGGGAATTATTATCATGGATGAGAATAGTACGCTAGACAATGAGACGGTAGACGTTGAGTTGGAACTGATTCAGATTAAAAAAGTTGATGGTGAGTATTCTCGTCGCCAGGTACGGTCATTGATTTTTCATTTGCTATACGCAATGGAAGAGTTCAATTATGACATCTCCTTGGAAGCTTTGATTGATGATTTCAATCGTGGATTTGATCAAGAGATTGAATCTACCGGTGAGATCGCCAAAATAACTCAAAGTATTATTGATGAGCGTAAAGAGCTTGATGTTCAGTTGGTGCCTTGCTTAGAAAAGTGGCGCTTAGAACGTCTAGGTGTTTGTACTCTCATTATACTTCGTATGGGCTTATGGGAGATCCTTCATGATAATGTTCAAACCAGTATTGCAATCAACGAAGCTGTAGAGCTAGCTAAATGCTTTACTGAAAAAGATGCCTTTAAGTTTGTTAATGGCGTTCTTGATCGCATTGCTAAGAAGCTAGGCAAAGAAGATAAGAAAGAAAATACTCAAGAAGCTTCAGAATAATTTTTAAGCTGGGCTAGCCATACTTTATGAAGCATCAACTTGGGCTTTGATCCATGTAAATGTTTTTTCTATACCCGTACGCAAGGTTTGGCTAGGTGCCCAGTTTAGTTCTTCTTTTATAAGATTGTTATCAGAATTTCTGCCACGAACTCCTGCTGGTCCAGAAACATTTTTTATAGATAGATTTTTGCCTGAGATATCAATAATCATTTTAGCAAGATCGTTGATAGCAATCTTTTCATCAGAGCCAATATTAAGAACCTTTATAACGTCTGAGTTCATCAAGCGACGAATTCCTTCAATGCATTCATAGATATATAAGAATGATCGTGTTTGATCGCCTTGACCCCAAATTTCTATAGTTCCATTATTTGGTGCTTCAGCTACTTTTCTTGAAAGTGCTGCAGGTGCTTTTTCTTTGCCACCACACCAAGTTCCTTCAGGACCAAAAATATTGTGGAAGCGGGCAATGCGGATATCCATATTGTAATCTCTTGCATATGAGCGGTATAGTCGTTCGCTAAATAACTTTTCCCAACCATATTCAGTATCTGGAGCAGCTGGGTATGCAGAAGCCTCAGCGCATTTAGGATTGTTTGGATCTAATTGATTGTACTCAGGGTAAATGCACGCTGATGAAGAGTAAAAGCTTCTACCAATACCAGTGCGTCGCGCTTCTTCGACCATGTTTATGTTGATAAGTGCGCTGTTATGCATAATGGCAGCATCGTGTTGAGATATGTATCCCATTCCACCCATGTCGGCAGCAAGTTGATACATTTCATCAAAAGATTGGTTGTTTGGTAAGGAGGATGCTTTTTTACAAACTTGAAGATCGCGTAAATCACCAACAATAAAATCATCAGCAGCTGTAGGGCAGAATTCACATGCCTTAATATCTACACCTCTTACCCAATATCCTTCTTGCTTTAAGCGCTTGACTAGATGACTACCAATGAATCCTCCAGCTCCGCAAACTAAAGCAGTTTTTTGAACTGTTGGATAGATAATATTAACAAATAATAAAGCAAATATTAATCCCTTAAACTTCATTTATATCCTTTTTTCTACTCTGAATAATAATTTTCTTCAGAGTATCACTAGGGTAGTATGAGTCAATGATTGTTTAATTTTATAAAAAAAAATTCGCCTTGGTCCAAAAAAGGATCAAGGCGAATTTTTAAGTAAACTAAATCAGTTACTTACGACGACCACAACAACCTGATTTACAAGCGTTACAGTCAGAAGTTTTTTTAGTTTTGTTACCACAACAACCAGTCTTACATTTGTTACAGTCAGAAGTTACCTTCTTAGTTACTTTTTCAGTCTTAGCCGGACTACCACAACAACCTGATTTACAACCAGCTTGAGCTAATCCAATAGTACCTAATAAAACAAAAAGTGTTATTAATTTACGTTTCATAATGATTCTCCTTTTTATTATCTAAACGGATTCCACTAATTATTTACAACTACAACAACTAAATGGGCAACCACAATTACAGTCGTTACAACCCTTTTGAGCTGTTTGTTCAACTTTTACTTTTTCGCCATCTTTACACGTGTTACAATTACGGCAAGCAGCTTGAAGTAATCCAATGCTACCCAACAACACAAATAGTGTTAATAATTTACCCTTCATAATGATTCTCCTTGTTTTAAAGGGGTTAACATATTCCATCTTTACTACCCCAGAATATCAAAGAATGATTTCAAATAGCAATAGTTTTGCAATAAAAATGCTTTATGAAGGCGATTGTGCCAGTGGGAGGGGTGATTGGATTTGTGTTTGGCAGTCATTTTCGGGTCAAAAGAGGCCCTGTTTTTCTTGTTGTGCCTCTAGTAGGTGCTATTGGATGTTTCTTATCTGAATATAGGTGCTTGTTGCCTGATGTAGGGCATACTTGTGTTTTGGTGTTTCTATATGTGAATAAACAGTTTTTTTGAATTACCCTTGAGTGATTGTGCCTGAGAGGGAGTAGAAAGGTGCTAACTTAAGGCCTATGCCTGGAATGAGAGAGATTGAGCCATTGAGTGCAGAACTGAGATGGTTTTTGAGTTTGCTGTGGTTGTGGCCATAGTATCCAGGGATAACCTGTGCATCAAATCCATTCTCTTTAAGGACGGTTATAAGCCTTTGTGGATCCATGAGATGTTCTGACCAGTTGCCAGTATGAGGATCACAGGTATCACTTACGGTTGGCTCAGTAGGTATGACCTTGGTTTGTTCGTATTTATCGATGCAGGCATGAATATCCTGTTTTATCATTCCTCTAGTTGCTCGAGTTAGCTTGTCGACAAGGTTGTCAGCATATCGAGGCTTATATTCTTGGATCATTGCCTTACGCTCGTTAAAGAAGCTTTGAAGGCAGTCGCGTTTTTTGTGGCCCCATAGATTCAATCTATCTTCATACTCATGTTGATGATGTAATTGGGTGAGAGCTTTCTTGATTCTTGGGTTAGTACCATTGGCACCAGAGGACATAAAGATTGATAGGTTGCCATTGGATAGTTCTTTAAGTTTGCTTAGAAAGAGTTCTATATCATATACATGTTCAATAACGTCATAGGATGCTACAGCATCGCACGATAGTTTTTTCTCTTGTACAAATTCAATAACTTCATCAATATCGCCAGTTATGTATTCTTGTGCTTCACAGCCTAGTGCTTTACCAATCTCTTGTGCATCTTCGCATGATACTGAATAGATGTCATTGTACAGCACTGTTCCTATTCCAACTTCCTTGGCAAGCAATGACAGGATTCCAACACCGCCACCATACTCCATGAATGTAATATCCTTGAGAGGTTTGTTGGTTGATGCCAAGGCCCATGAAAGGATGTAAGAGTATTTTTGTAGTGATCTGGTTAGGTTGCTCAAGTGATCTTGGAATAGATAGTTTTTGTTATAGTCGGAGATATTAATGGTTGCAAAGTTAAAGCTTGATAACTTTTCACGTAATCGTTGTGCTGCAGCGTCGATAGTTGAACATAGATTATGATTCTTTGGTAGGCGAGCCGCCTTGTATTGCAGGTTCATTAATATCTTTCTCCTATAAAATATTTTTTGAATTTAAAATGATTTGCAAGGCAAAGCAAATCGGCAAACATAACTTAATGATGAAGGTTAAGTTGTTTTATTTAAGTATACCATAAATTCTTGTAATGGTGGAAATGCATATTTAAGGATTGAATTTTGGCAGAGTTGTTCGATATAATGTTGTAATTTATTAACCTAAAGGGGGTATTATGAAAAGATTTTTACTATTAGCTTTATTATGTATAACACCGCAAATACAATCAGGTTGGTGGGGCAGCAGTCCTGAAGAAAAAACACCTCCGCCTCCGCCTCAGCAACAGCAGCCACCAGTTCGACAACAGGATGTGCAGGTAGTTAT